>OLOG01000121.1_pt1 | contig 81715 bp, 60 predicted proteins | sample 1672351 | NCBI WGS metagenome assembly OLOG01 (sample SAMEA3136674, study PRJEB25190) | human gut metagenome | biome: human gut; feature: human-associated habitat; material: faeces | place: Austria | collected 2013 | reverse complement strand
AATGCGCCGGGAGGGAACTTACTCTCCGCCCTGCGGGCTCGGCGATGTCACAACGAACAATAATTAATCTGAATTAAAAATGGTGCGCGGCCTTTTAGGCCGCGCTTTTGTTTTGGTTCGCGCCATGTGGGGGTGGTGGCGACGTGCATTTTTGCGAGTATTCTGCAATCGAAGGCCCCTGCATACCGACCTCGGGCAAAAAATCGGGATTTCTCGATGTTTTCTACGGATGATGGGCGGGGTTATGGGCTGACAGCGGTTGATTTGCAGGGATATTCGCGGTCTTTGGCATTTATCGTGGCGCCCGAAGCTCTTGGTTATGTTGAATACTCCTAAAAATGCACGGCGCTTAGAGGGGGACCTTCGCGAAAAAGGAAACCGCCCCGTCGAAGTATGCATTCGACGGGGCGGTTTATGCATTTGGCCGATTAAGGATGCGCTGCCAAACTACTAGAACTTGACGGTCGGGGCCTGACGGGCTGCTTCGGCGGCCTCGAAGCCCTGGCGCTCCTTAAACTGGAAGATGCCAGCAAAGATGACAGCCGGGAACGTCTGAATGGCGTTGTTGTAGCTGAGCACGCAGTCGTTGTAGCTCTGGCGTGCATAGCTAATCTTGTTCTCGGTGTCCTCGAGCGATGCCTGCAGCTGCGTAAAGTTGGTGTTTGCCTTAAGATCGGGATAGGCCTCGGCCACAGCGAAGAGCTGGCGCAGTGCGCCGGTCAGCACGTTGTCGGCTTCCATCTTGGCCTCGGGCGTGGTGGCCTTGACGGCGGTGTTACGCGCGCTGATCACGGCGGAGAGCGTCTCCTGCTCGTGCTTGGCATAGCCCTTGACGGTTTCGACCAGGTTGGGGATCAGGTCGTTGCGGCGCTGCAGCTGCGTATCGATGTTCTGCCAGGCGTTATCGATGCGGTTACGCTTGGTGACCATGTTGTTGTAGATGCCGGCGATGGCGCAGACAATCACAATGACAACAACGATGCCGATGATGACGGTAATCATGATGTCTCCGTTTCGAATGGCCGCGGCGGCATGCGCCAGCTGCCGTTGGTATAACGCTACTAGTATACCCGCAACGTTTTGACGTGCCGAACTTTCCGGTAAGCGTTGTGTTTTCGGCGGGGTTGGCACCGGGGCAAAGCGCGCGAGGTACAGGTGTAAGATATGCGACAGATTGACGAGTGTTGTCTTTGCCCTGAGGATGGCGATACCAGTGGACCTTCGCATTAAGAAAACCTACCGCGCCCTGTTCGATGCCTTCACCGAGCTTCTCGAGGAGCATCGTTTTGAGGACCTGACGGTTGCCATGCTGTGCGACCGCGCCATGATTCGCCGCACGACGTTCTACAAGCACTTTCGCGACAAAAACGATTACTTTGCCTTTTATATCGATGAGCTCATGTCGGGCTTGCCGCAAAAACAGCCCGATGAGGCCGGCGCAGTGTCTGCCGAGGACGTGCGCGCGCTTCGGCACGCGATTTTGGACGATGCCATGGATTTGATTCTGACGCACGAGCGGCTCATGGATAACATTTTGGCAAGCAGCATGTCGGGCATGTTGACCAACGTTATTTGCGACCGCATTGCCCGCTCCATCCGCGAGCGTGTGATGAACGTGCTTGCCGAGGATGCCCTGGCCCCCGTGTCACTCGAGACGACGTCTGAGTTTGTCGCCGGCGGTATTATTCGACTTTTCACGATATGGTGGGAATCGGGCCACGATCTTGAGCGTCGACCTGAGATAGCCGACGTGGTCGATGCGCTGTTTGAGCGGACCATGACGCCGGTGCATCACTAGAAGTGGCGGAGAGAGGGGGATTCGAACCCCCGGAACGCTCTCGCGCTCAACGGTTTTCAAGACCGCCGCATTCAACCGCTCTGCCATCTCTCCGTGAGTCGTAATGATAGCATCGTTTTGAATTTGCAACAGGGAAGGCGAACGATGACGATCACCGAAATCGACGAGAAGTTCATGCGCGAGGCGTTGGCGGAGGCGCGCGCCGCCGCGACGGTGGGCGAGGTGCCCATCGGAGCCGTAGTGGTGCGCGACGGCGAGATCGTCGCGAGGGCGCACAATCGGCGCGAGCTCGACCAGGATCCTTCGGCTCATGCAGAGTTCGCGGCCCTGTGCGCTGCCGCTCGGTCGCTCGGTCGCTGGCGCCTTTCCGATTGCACGGTCTACGTGACGCTCGAGCCATGCTGCATGTGTGCGGGGCTTATGGTTAACGCGCGCGCGGGGCGCTGCGTGTATGGCGCGGCTGATGCCAAGGCGGGCGCGCTGGGTTCGCTGTATGACCTGAATGCCGATTCGCGCCTGAATCATCGGTTTAACGTGACGGCTGGGGTCCTGGCGGATGAATGCCGCGAGCTGCTAAGTAGCTATTTTGGCGGTCTGCGCGGAGCGGGCGGCGCTGATTGCGGTTGTGGGGCCGATCTTGAAGCACACGCCGCTCACGCCGCAGCGCTTGCAGGTGCCGGTGAGGATGCTGGCACGGCGGTTGACTTTGGTCCTGCATGCCGTCGGCCCCGCCGTGTGCTGCTGGCGATCGACTCCTTTAAGGGCAGCGTTTCGAGCGCGCAGGCGGAGGCAGCGGTTGCCGAAGGCGTGCGCCGTGTGTGGTCCGATGCCGAGGTGTGTACATTGCCGCTGGCAGATGGTGGCGAGGGAACGCTCGATGCCGTTGCCGCGTGCGGCGGTGAGATTGTGACCTGCGAGGTGGCAGGTCCCTTGGGCAAGCGCGCGTCTGCCCGGATGCTGGTTGATGTCGAGTGCGAGTCGGCTGTAATTGAGATGGCCGAGGCGGCCGGCATTGGGTATTCGCCTTGTACGGGGTCGGCGGCGTTGGCGGCCACAACCTATGGCGTGGGCGAGCTCATGCTTCGCGCGGTTCGCATGGGCGCAAAGACACTCTATATTGGTCTGGGCGGCAGCGCCACCAACGACGGTGGCGCCGGCATGCTGCAGGCGCTGGGCGCGCGTGTGGTCGATGATCAGGACTGCGATGTCGCCCCCGGTCTTGCGGGCCTTGAACACGTGTCGAGTATCGATTTGACGTCAGCGCTTCGTGCACTGAGCGGCGCTCGTATCGTTGTGCTTTCGGATGTCGAGAATCCGCTCGTGGGGCGCCGCGGTGCGCTGGCGGTGTTTGGCGGGCAGAAGGGTCTGCCGACGGATGACGCTGAGGCGCTGCGCAGGTACGACAGCTGGATGGTCGGCTACGGTCGCCTGCTCGATGCGGCAATTACCGGGGTGCGGGCTCAGGGATTGTTGCGCGTGCCCGAGGGCACACGGACATTTGGCTCGGTGCTCGGAGTGCCCGGCGCGGGCGCTGCCGGTGGCTTGGGCGCGGCGTTGCTGGCGCTCGGTGCGGAGCTGCGCTCGGGTGTGGAGACGGTGCTCGATCTCGTGGGGTTTGACGAGCGCGTACGCGATGTCAACCTGGTCATAACGGGCGAGGGCAATATGGATGAGCAGTCCGCCGCCGGTAAGGCGCCGGTGGGCGTGGCCCGTCGTGCGAAGCGATATGGCAAGCCGGTGGTCGCCGTCGTGGGCGGTCGCGCCGTCAACCTGGACGCGGTATATGGGCAGGGTATTGACTTGGTTTTGCCGATTTGCCGCAAGCCCATGGACCTGGAACAGGCACTCGATCCGCAAGAAGCCACAACCAACCTCATCTGTGGCGGCGAGGCAGCCGCTCAATCCTACGACCTCGCCCGCCTCTAAGGCCTATCTCCCTATAAGTTGCGGTGGAATACGGAGTGTTTTTGCCTTTAAGGGGCCAATTCAGTCCGTATTCCACCGCAACTTCGAGAATGACCATTCGAGGTTGGCTGCCTTGGGTCTTGGGTCGGACCGTTTGCCACGAAATGCGGCCATCTACTACGTTTAACCGACCATCCTCGACCATCCCGGAATTTGAAAAAATAAAACCGCAGGTAGAGAGCTTGCCGATTTTCGAAAAAGTCGGCTATGGTCGAACCCTGCGACCCAATCGTAGTAGATGGGCCCTTTTCGTGGCACGGCACCAGATCGGTCTATTTAGGATGGGGCTTACTTGACTACTTTCGCCACCCTGATGCCCCTCCAGTCAAAAAGTGGTCAAAAAAGCCCCGTCCCAAATTAGCTACCTTGCTCTGGCGGGCGGGAGCAGGTAAGATATACCGAGCGCCTAGCGCGTTCGATGGGTTCGGATGACGACATGTTCCGAATCTGGTCAGGTCCGGAAGGAAGCAGCCATAAGGAGCCTCTGTCGGGCATCCGAATCCATCGAGCGCACGGGCGCTTTTTGGTGCCGCGACACGGCCCGGCCGGCGGCGAGGTATTTGGCATCTCGCTGGTCCTCGGCTTCGCCTGCGGGATCGCTCGACTACTAAACACCTCGCCGCCGGCCGGCCCCCGTCGTCCAAAAATCACCCGTAAGGGCGCGTTTATCTAATTTAATCTATCCCTTGCGGAATGCGGCTTGCTGGTTTTGTCTGGGCATTGATGGCTACGTGGTTCAAGAGGCGGCGGTGCTGTTGCTTGCATTTTTGCAGTTAAAGAGGCCCGTTTCCTTAGGTGGGGAAACGGACCTCTTTTTGTCTCTGGGCTTGTGAATTGGTGAAGGCAGAATGCTCTGTCGGCTATTTTGAGTTCCTGATGCGGCGTGTGGCTGTGGCGGTTATTCCGAGTCCCATGGCGGCGATTCCTGCGAGTGCTATTGCGCTCGGTGCTGTGTCGCCCGTGTTCGCGAGCTTGCCGGCGGTCGTATCTGCTTGCTTGCCGCTGCTCGAGTTCGCCTGCTTGGTGGAGCTTGGTAGGGCGTCTTTGCCGGTTGCAGGTGAGGCAACGGGCGGTGTCGCCTCGGCGGGTTGCGTTGAGCCGGAGGGAGGCGTCGTCTCGGTCGGTTTCGTTATCTCGGGCGAGGTGGCCTTGTCTGCCGCGGCTTTCGCCTCTTCGTATGCCTTGCAGGCGTCGTCATAGGCCGCTTGCGCTTTTTTCAAATTGTCGAGGAGCGCATCTCGCTTGGCTATGTCCTCGTCGATGTGGGCTTTAGCTTCCTTTGCCTCACTTTCGAAATACTGAACCTGTTTTTCCTGGCTTTCGAGCCGGCGTTGGTAGCGGTGAAGATCATCTTCACAAGATTCTTCTCGCCTTTCTGCCGTCATGATCTCCATGCGCAACTGCTTAATATGCTCCTTAATAGCTGTGCTGGGTTCCTCGCCGCCGAGTGCTTCAAGTGCCTTATCTAATTCTGCCTGAAGGCCGCTTGTCCGGTTGTGGGCCTCATCGTATTTGGCTTGGGCTGCATCGACGTTCGCTTGCATGGCGGGAAGGGGTTCCCTCCGTTTGGCGGCTTCCGCCACCACCATGTCGTAGAGTTCTTGAAATGCGGCAATGTCATCATCGATTTCCGCAATTTTCTCGGGACTTGCGGCGTCTTTTGCGGCCTCGAGGTTTTTGAGCGCTTCCTGCATGGCTGCATACGCTTTTTCTTTTGCGGCGGCCGCGTCTTCCGTCTGCAAGGCAACTGCACCGGTGGGGGCGCTGGTTTCTGCCGCGATCGCCGTTACGGGGGCGATTCCCGCGACAAGTGCCGCGGAAAGGGCGATGCCCACAGTTGCTCGTCTTGCTCTTCTTGCGAGAATGTCGTTCATCTCGGCACCTCATTTCAAGGGTCGGCGACTAACTTGGTAGCACTAATGTAAGTATATCAGGCGGTCGACCCGACACTGGCTGGGTGTGCGCGTGCCTCTCCGCTTCTTTGGAAACCGAATCCCATTAGAAATGGCGAGTTGTTTACTCGTCTTTTGGGCTCACCGTACTATCATGATTCGAATTGAGTGTGAATGATGATAGGGAGCGCCTTTTTATGATTGAGCTGCTCAGGCGTTTTGGTGGCAAGTTTCGCCGGTATATGGTGATCGGCCCTGCGTGCAAGCTGATCGAAGTGATTTTTGACCTGCTGACGCCGTTGGTGATTGCCCAGATGATCGATAAGGGCATCGGCGCACGCGATGTGAACGCTGTCGTCCACTACGGCATGGTGCTCGCCGCCATGGCCGTGATCGGCATCTCGTTTACGCTCGTCTGCCAAAAGATGGCGGCGCTCACCTCGCAGGGCATGGGTACCGATATCCGCGGCGCGCTCTACGAGCACATCAACAAACTGAGCTATGCCGAACTCGACCGCTTTGGCACGCCGTCGCTTATCACCCGCATCACCAACGATGTCAACCAGGTGCAGCTCGCTGTGGCGCTGGGCGTGCGCATGCTCATCCGCTGGCCCTTCCTAGCGGTGGGCTCCATGGTCGCGGCCCTTGCCATCGACCTTAAGCTCGGCATGATCTTCTTGATCTGCACGCCCGCTATCGGCCTGGTGTTTTGGTTTGTCATGGCGCGCTGTATTCCGTACTACAAGCAGCTGCAGGCAAAGCTCGACCGCATCGCGCTTATCTGCCGCGAAGGCCTTTCGGGCGCTCGCGTGGTCCGTGCGTTTGTGCGTGAAGATCACGAGCGCGAGCGCTTTGCCCAAGCCGCCGATGACCAGGCCCATACCGCCATCGCGGTGGGCAAGCTCTCGTCGATTCTCAACCCCGTCACGTTTCTTGTGATGAACCTGGGCGTGTGTGCCATTCTGTGGGTGGGCGGCATCCAGGTCAACATGGGCGAGCTCACGCAGGGCCAGGTCATGGCGTTTGTGAACTACATGACGCAGACCCTGACCTCCATCGTGTACGTCGCCAACCTGGTCGTGGTCTTTACCAAGGCGAGCGCCAGCGCGTCGCGCATCAACGAGGTGCTCAATTGTGTGCCGAGCATCACCGACGAGGGCAACCAGCCGGTCGCGCTGCCCAAGCCGGGCAATATCGCTCCAGTTCCTGCGCTGAGCTTGAGCCATGCGAGCTTCTCCTTTGGCGCGGGCGCGGCAAATGCCGTCAACGATGTGACCCTGGAGCTCCCGCTGGGCAAGACGCTTGGCATTATCGGCGGTACGGGTAGCGGCAAGTCCACGCTCGTCTCGCTTATCCCGCGCCTGTACGATGCGAGCACCGGCAGCGTGAGTGTGATGGGCGCCGACGTGCGCACCTGGCCGCTCGACCAGTTGCGCCGTGTGGTCGCGACTGTTCCGCAGCGCGCGTCGCTGGTGAGCGGCACCATCCGCAGCAACCTGACCTGGCGCGACGAGGCTGCGACCGACGAGGAGCTCTGGGTGGCGCTCGACATGGCGCAGGCGAGCGAGTTCGTGCGCAACAAGCCGCAGGGGCTCGATGCCCCGGTCGAGGCGGGCGGTAAGAACTTCAGCGGTGGCCAACGCCAGCGCCTGACCATCGCGCGCGCCCTGGTGGGCTCGCCTCAGATATTGATCATGGACGATTCTGCCTCGGCGCTCGACTTTAAGACCGACGCGGCGCTTCGCCATGCCATCCGCGAGCGCAGTGTGCGCGGTGCCGCCGAGGGCGGGCTGCCGCTGACTACGGTGATCGTAAGCCAGCGCGTTTCGACCGTGCGCGACGCCGATATGATCTGCGTACTTGACCACGGTTCGGTCGCGGGCCTGGGCGCGCACGATGAGCTCTACACGACCTGCCAGCTCTACCGCGAGATTTGCCAGTCGCAGCTTCGCCGCGAGGAGCTCGAGGGTCAGCAGGGGAGTACGGCGCCCGCGCCCGCCCCAGGCGCCCCGACCGTCCCCACATCCGTCTGCGCAAAGGAGGGCTGCTAAATGAATCCGTACACTTCTTCCGGTTCGGTCGCCACGATGACGGCCAACGTGTCCGGTAACGATAACCTCAACGACCTGGGCGACGGTCCGCGCCAGCCCGGCGACCCTGAGCGCTATCCCGTGGGCGCGGTGACCCGCCGCCTGATGGGCTACGTCCGACCGCACCGTATTTCGTTTGCGGCGTCGTTTGTGAGCGCCGCCATCTCGGTGATTCTGCAGCTCTACACGCCCATTCTCATCGGCGAGGGCATCGACCTGATCGTTGCCGCCGGGCAGGTGGACTTTGACGCACTGCTGCCGCTCGTTACCAAGCTCGCGATTGTCGTCGTAGGTGCTGCGGCCTTCCAGTGGCTACAGGGCTACTGCGTTAACCGCCTGTCCTACGAGACGGTGCGCGACATGCGCGTGGAGGCGAGCGATAAGCTCAGCCGTATGCCGCTCAGCTTTATCGACAGCCATGCCCACGGCGACCTTATGAGCCGCGTGGTCAACGACGTGGATCAGGTGGGTGACGGCCTGCTGCAGGGTTTTACCCAGCTTTTCACCGGCGTTATCACCATCGTGGGCACGCTCGCGTTTATGCTCTCCATTAACCTGACCATGACGCTCGTGGTGGTGCTCGTCACGCCGCTTTCCATCTTTGCTGCCGGTGCTATTGCCAAGCTCTCCAACAAGAGCTTTACGGCTCAGCAGCGCATTCAAGGGCAGCTCGGTGGTCATATCGAGGAGTATGTGGGCGAGCAAAAGCTTGTCGACGCCTTTGCCTATGGCCCCAACGCTCAGCAGCGCTTCGATGCCCTCAATGCCGAGCTCTACACCGCGGGCGAGTGCGCGCAGTTTATGGGTTCGCTCTCCAACCCCGGTACGCGTTTTATCAATAACATCATCTATGCCGTGGTCGCTGTGATCGGCTGCGTGGGCGTGATCACGGGCGTGCCCGCGGCGCTTACGGTGGGCGGCGTGCAGATCTTCCTGTCCTACGCCAACCAGTACACCAAGCCGTTCAACGAGGTCACCAACGTCATTACGCAGATCCAGACCGCGTACGCCTCGGCGCGCCGCATGTTTGCGCTGTTCGATGCGCGCGAGCAGGAGCCCGACGCGTCGGACGCTGTAGAGCTTGCCGCCCCGCAGGGCGAGGTGACTTTTGAACACGTGGACTTTAGCTACGTGCCCGACCGCAGGCTGCTGCAGGACATCTGCATCGAGGCTAAGCCCGGCATGCGCTTTGCCCTGGTCGGTCCTACGGGCTGTGGCAAGACGACGCTCATCAATTTGCTACTGCGTTTTTACGATATCGATGCCGGTCGCATTGCGGTCGATGGCCGTTCCTCGCGTGACTACACGCGCGCAAGCCTGCGCCGCGCCTTTGGCATGGTGCTGCAGGATACGTGGCTGTTCGAGGGCACGGTGGCGGAAAACATCGCCTACGGTTGCCCGGATGCCACGCGTGAACAGGTTATCGAAGCCGCCAAGCGCGCGCACGCGCACAAGTTTATCGTGCAGCTGCCAAGCGGCTACGATACGGTCATCGGCGAGGACGGCAGCATGTTTAGCCAGGGCCAAAAGCAGCTGCTGTGCATCGCACGCGTCATGCTCACCGACCCGGCTATCTTGCTGCTGGACGAGGCGACCTCGAGCATCGATACCCGCACCGAGCTGCAGGTGCAGGCGGCGTTCGACGAGCTCATGGCTGGCCGCACAAGCTTTGTCGTGGCGCATCGCCTGAGCACGATTCGCAACGCCGACTGCATTCTGGTCATGCGCGACGGCCAGATTATCGAGCGCGGCACGCACGACGAGCTGCTAGCGGCAGGCGGCTTCTACGCCGAACTCTACCGCAGCCAATTCGCCCAGTGAGCAAGCCCGTGGGGCAAATTAATCAATCGACAGACGGTGGTTTACATCTGTCACGTAAGTACTAAGATATTCATCTAATAAATTGCATTAGTGGCTTTAGTTTTGGGGGAAACGAGGCAACGTGACTATGACGTGCTCTTTGGTGGTTAACAGCAAGAGCGGTAATACCAGGATGGTTTCGGGCGCGATCAAGCGCGCTCTGCAGGCTGCGGGTGTTGAGTTTGTCCATGCCGCGGCGTTGAGCGACGATGCGGATGCAGATCAGGTTGCGCTCGAGGCGCAGGGCGCCTGCGCGGCCGACACGGTGCTCGTCGGTTTTTGGTGCGACAAGGGCGCGTGCACGCCTTCGGTCGCGACGTTGCTCTCCGCCTTGCACGGCAAGCGCGTCTTCCTGTTTGGCACCTGCGGTTTTGGCGCCGACCAGAGCTATTACCAGCAGATTATTGATCGCGTAACTTCTAATTTGGCTGGGGATGCCGAGCTTGCGGGCTGGGCGATGTGCCAGGGCAAGATGGGCCCCGCGGTCAAGCAGCGCTATGAGGCGATGCTTGAGCAAGAACCCGAAAACGCGCGCTATAAGATGCTGCTCGACAACTGGGTTGCCGCAAAGGACCATCCCACCAAGGAAGATCTGGACAACATGGCTGAAGCCGCCAAGAAGGCCGTGCTGGGGGAGTAGCTCCCATCGCTGACGGCGGTCGGTCCATCTTTCTAAATGAAGCGTCCTCCCGGGCGTCGGGGCACGAAGTTCCCTGCTCTACAGTCCTGCGCAAGACGAAGGCCACATTAAGTGGCCTTCTTTGCGTGCGGAACTCGCGATGAACTTCGTGCCCCGCCGTCCGGGAGGACGCCTCTTTATTGATGGGAGGCCTGATAGGTCGATGGTTCCGTGCCCGGATGCGTCCAAAGTGGGACGGGCTTTCCGGATGGGCAGGCTTTCGAAAAATGCGTCCCGGAATTTGCCTTTGGAATGGGACGTAGTTTCCCGTTGAGGTGCTTTGCGGAAAGTGCATCCCACTCTGGGCGGTCGAAGTGGGACACACTTTCCCAAAGGCGCTCCAACGGGAAATTGCGTCCCATTATTCGGTCAAGAAACGGGATGCATTTTCCCAATGAGAGCAAAACCGGAAAATGCATCCCACAATCAGCCCTCAAAGTGGGACGCCGTTTCCCAATGAGGCTCAAGCGGAAAATGCATCCCGGAATTTGCGCTCAAAGTGGGATGCGGTTTCCGGTTGAGGGTCTAAGGGGAAAATGCGTCCCAGAATCGACGCTTGAAATGGGATGCAGTTTCCCGATGAGGCACTCGACGGAAAATACATCCCAGAAATGGCCTTTGAGCTGGGATAAGATTTCCGCGGCATCTCGGATTCTCAAAAATGAGACACGCCGTTGGCGAAAATGAGACACGTGATATCGGGCATCGGATGTATCATTTGCAAAAATGAGTCCACTCCACTCGAATAAAGCGAGGTCCCTCATGTACGTTCCACACCCCCGTATCCGTAGGCTGTCGAAAATCCCGCTTGTTGGGACGGCGGCGCTTGCTGCGTTGATCGCCACGAGCGTCGCCTGCTTCACGGCCACGCCCCAGGTTGCCCAGGCGGCAGACGCGCCCGCAATCACCGATATGACCGAGCAGGATTATCAAGCCCTGGGTCTGGGCACGAGCGAGGACATTCCGGCCGATACCGTTGGCCCCTATTCCACTGATACCCCCACGACGTTTGCCACGCGCAGCGAGGTCTATATGGCAGCTAACGGTAGCCATGGCAATCGCTACACTCTGCGCGACAAGCTCGAGAACGTCGAGCGCGGTGACATTGGCGGCAGCAGCAAACTCACCGATGGCTATGGAAGTGTGTGGGGCGCCGCAAAGTTCTGGCAAAACGTCAACAACTTCGACACGAACAGCGATCTCTACAAGCATAGCGACTACGGTGGCGGCACCTGGTCGTACCTAAGCAACAATGAGTCCTCAACAGTACTCGCCAACGACAACAACGGTTTCTCGGGCATTCACGCCACGAGTGTTGAGTTCTGCAGCGACGCCAGCACGGGCAAAAAGAGCCGCGTTGCCGAGCTCCGTGCCTACGGCGACAGTTCCTCCACGACGATTGACGGCAAGTCATACGCCGGAAAGGTTGAGCTGGTCCTCTACTCGTTTAGCAACGGGCGTACGCGCACTCTCGACACACACCTGCCGGTGACGGTCAACACTAATATGATGTACGAAGGCCGTTTTAAGTACCTGGATGCCGGTTACCTGCAAGAGCACGACGCCGTCTTTGATGTCGAGGCGGGCGATGTCGATGGCGACGGCGTCGACGAGCTTTTTGTCTACGCGGGCTGCTATGTCGACGAGAACGGCGTGCGCAAGGCTGTAGTCGACATGTATGACTTGGAGGGCGGCAACTGGAAGCAAAGCGTCGTCAAGATCGATGCCGGTAACGCCGCGGACTACACCACGCACAACAAGGGCGGGAACGACTCCTGGACGCAGCTTCAGTCAGCTCCTGTCGTTTCGCTAGCGGCCGGCGACCTCGATCGCGATTTTTGCGATGACCTCGCCATCGTGGTCTCGGCACCCTACGGCAAGAAGAATATTGATAAGTCGACGCATTGCGAGCTGTTTTCGTGGGATGTATCCAAGGGTGCGCTCGTCCATGTCGATGCTCTGGGCGACGCGGGCGCAATCTCCCTCTCCGCGAACGGCAAGACCATGGTCGCTGCGAATGCGACGTTCGGCACGTTTGCCGCCTACGATGAAGAAGGAAAGAAGACGGGTGAAACCGTCACGGGCCTTATTCTTGCGGGCTATGACTGGCAACGCAGCGCTTTTGATTACGGCGCTTCTGACGGCAGCAAGGGGCTGTACGGCGCGCTGTACCGCTACGCGTATTTTGACTCGGAGTCTGGCGAGTTCAAGCTTTCCGATTGTAAGGAATACAGAGACGGGCTCCTCGCCTCCTATGGGCTGATGCATGCGCCCAACAGCGCATGGAAGGATAGCGCTCAGGATAAGCGCTATCCGTGCACCTTGGCGCCTATTGCCCTTGCCACTGCCAACCTTGACGGCCTGTCCGAGCAGCTGGCGGTTGACGAGGTGCTCGTGGGCGGCGATGTGTTCCGCGACTTTGCCTGCAACACGGCACAGAGCGGGGCTCAGGGCTTGGGGTCCATGGTCGGAACCATGAGCATGAGCGGTCAGCAATACAACAGCAGCAACAAGCATGACCACAAGGGTATAGAACAGGTGTGGATCAGCGACGTCAAGGCGGGCAGCGTCTCGGGTTCGGACCGCTATAACGAGAGCTTTATCGCCGTGGTGGGCAAGCACCGCGACGAGGACCTGCGCAAGAACGATGACTACTATTGGATGACCGCCTCGCATTTTTCGCTCGACGAGAACGGAAAGGTGCGCCGCGGCGAGGAGCAGGTGATTAGCGAGAGCAACCGTCGCGGCACTACCTACGGCACATTTATCTCGCTCGCGCTGCCCGATGTCGACAACGACAGCGTCAAGATCACGTACAAGGACCGCTACAAGGTCTATACCAACCCGCGCGTGCTTGCCGTGCTGCAGGATGCGCCCTATGTTGAGGATCTGGAGCAGGCATACGGCTATCTGGTGTTGGGCGGCACGTCATACGGAGAGGAAAAGGGCACGGGGACATCCCAGGGCTATACCATTGGCGCCGAGTTGGGCGTTGCCGTCGAGGTGCAGACCGGTCCGCCCCTGGTCGCGATGAATGCTTCAGTCGATTTTGCCGCCGAGGGATGCTATGACTACCGGAGCGAGCGCACGGTCAGCGCAAGCGTAAGCTATGAGTCGCATGCCGGCGAGGGTGACAAGGCCGTGCTCTACACGATTCCGATGGTCTATTACGAGTATGAGATCGAAAATGAGGAAACTGGTGGCAAGGGCGTGATGGCGGCGCCTGTGTCGCTCGGCGCGCAGACCTCGGTCGTTAATGTCGAGGCCTATGACCGCATTGCCAAACAGCACAATATGACGCCGCTCAGCTACTTTTTGACCAACCGGTCGGGAGAACCCGGAACCTATCAAACGACGCTCAACGGCGAGACTCCCGTTGGGGATTCCTTTGGCCTGGGCAAGCCTGGCGTAACGCGCGCCTACACGCACGATGGGTTTAACGGCGCCGCCGCGCAGTCGGGGGCGAGCATTGAGCAGACCATCGAAGTCGAGGAGGGCAAGGAGCAGGAGCTCGAGCTCGGCTTGACGCTGAACGGCAGCGTTGTCATGGGCGCGAAGCTCGCAAAGCACGAGTTGTTTGGCGGCCTGTGCTTTGGTGCCAACGCCGGCTTTACTACGGGTAACTCCTCGAGTGAATCGACCGAATACGGCGGCACCGTCGACAACCTGCCCGAGGCCGCGCAGGGCAAGTACGGTTTTGTGTGGCGTCTGGGCGTCAACGCGGTGGATGTCGACAAGTTCGAGGCAGACTCGGGCGACAAGCTCGGCACCAAGGACACCGACCAGTTCTGGATCGTGGGCTATGACGTTAAGGACGTCGAGATGCCCGACGCGCCGGCCGTGACGGGCTTTACGGCAAACGCCGTCGATTCGACCAGCGTTACGTTTAGCTGGGACGATGTACTCGCAAACAAGAGTGGCTTTAGCTACGGCGTGGGCATGCTGCAGAGCAATGCGGCGGATGCGGTCGTCAATAGCTGGAAGATTGCCGACAACACGCAGACCTCGCTCAAGTGGGATGGGCTGCAGCCCAATACGGAGTATCGATTCGCCATCGCCGCCGTTAAGAATGGATCCACGACCGAAACAGGTATTCGCTCGGCAATCATCACGGTCAAGACCATGCCCGATGGCATGACGATGACCGTGAGCAGACCTGCGGCGGATGCTGCGGAGGGGTCGGATCTTGGATACGACTCTTCGGTTGAGCGCGCGGCGGGAAGCCACCTGACGCTCTCGGCGATTGGCCATGTGAAGCAACTCGGTGCCGACGATAGCGAAACAGGGCTGGCACCGACCTATATGTGGTACCGCAAGGGCCGCGGCGAGACAGAGTTTAAGCTCGTGGGTGCCGATGGCAACCTCGCGGCTGGAACGGCCTCAAAGCTCGAGATTGACCTGACCGCAGACGATGACGGTGCGCAGTATTACTGCCACGTGGGATACAACGACGTGGGCCTCGACACCGGCACGACGCTCGTGAATATCGAGGCCGAGGAGACGGCGCCCACAACGGTGAACGCCACCCCGATCCGCACGCGCCGCCTGTTCTCACAGGCAAGTGCGGGCGCCAAGAAGTTCCTGGACCATACGCTGGTAAACACCGCCGGCCCAACCGATTCCGAAGGCTCAAAGGACCCCGAGACTCCTGAGACCCCGACGAACCCGGACAAGCCCAAGTCCGACAACGGAGCTAAGACCGACACCAAGGTCAAGACTACGACCACAGCGAAGAACCTCGCAAACACCGGCGACCAAACATTCGCCCTAGTCGCCACCGCAGCAGCAGCGGGAGCAACGCTCGTAGTGATAGCCCTCATCATGCTGATCAAGCGCCGCAAGACCCACTAGTAGCCAGTCGAACATATCGACAACCCAAAAACCCGGGTAGCCAAAAAACAGGCCACCCGGGTTTTCTGTTGAGTGGAGACTCCGCAAGCGGAAACTGCATCCCACAATTAGCGCCCGGAACGGGACACATTTTCCGTCAAGCCCTCATCCGGAAAATCCATCCCAGTTTGAGCGCCCAGACCGGGACGCACTTTCCCAAAGGGTCCTCAACGGGAAACTGCGTCCCATAATTAGGCCGAGAAATGGGATGAACTTTCCCAATGAGAGCCAACCGGAAACCACGTCCCAGAATCAGCCCCCAAAGTGGGACGCACTTTCCCAACGAGCCTCAACCGGAAAATACATCCCGGAATCCAGCTGAATAGTGGGACACACTTTCCCAATCGGGTCCCAAGTGGAAACTGCATCCCATTCCAGACAAGAATTCCGGGACACACTTTCCGCAAACAAAGAAGGCCACATAACGTGGCCTTCAACTTATATATGTTCGGCGATACACCCAAGACAAGCCACGCCCCAACATCAGGGAGTCTGTCCAGGCGGAGGCATATAAGGTTCATCGCGAGTTCCGCACGCAAAGAAGGCCACTTAATGTGGCCTTCGTCTTGCGCAGGACTGACCGAGCAGGGAACCTTACGTTCCGCGTCGCCGGGCAGACGAACCAGTTAAGACGCGCTGCTACTTGATCTTGGTCGTACCCGGCGCCAGGTTGGGGTCGGTTTCGTTGGCCTCGGTCTGGAAGTGCTCGGTGTACACGTTCTTGCCGTCGCGGAACATCTCGTAGTACTGCATCTTGGCGTAATCCTCGCGCGCCTTGGTGGCGGCTGCGGCTTCGGCGTCGTCACCGGTGACGTTGGAGGAGAGCGCCCAGCGCAGGCTGGCGTCCTCGTAGCCCACCGAGTTGATGGCGGGCAGCGACTCGCGCAGCGTCATGTGCGCCTTCTGGTAGTCGGTCAGCGGTGCGCCGATCAGCTGCATAAGCTGCGTGGACAGGTAGTTGGTGGACAGGTCGTCGACCTCGCTTGTCTGGTCGCAGCCGGCAACGTCGTAGTTGGCCCAGATGATGTAGTCGGTCTGCCACAGACGCTCCTGGTGCGTGGCGTCGTCTTCGCCGGTAAACCACTTGTCGTTGAACTTGGACGGGAAGAACGGCTGGTGGTCGCCCCAGAACACCACGACCACCTTGCGGTCGAGCTTGCTCAGGGCGTTGAGGAAGTAGCGAAGCGCCTGGTCGGACTGCTCGATGCACGAGACATACTCGTCGACATCGGAGAGCGTGCCGTCCTCGACGGTTTTGGCGTCCAGGTCGGTCGTGTCGATATTCAGGTGCATCTGCTTGTCGACCGGCAGCAGGCCCGTATCGTAGCCCGAGTGGTTCTGCATGGTCACGTCGAAGATAAACTGCGGATCGGCGTTCTGGTCGAGCAGCTCAAGAATCTTGTCGTAGGTAGCCTGGTCGGTCACCATGCCGCGCAAGGTGTCGGCTCCCTGGAAATCGTTGATGGACAGGAACTGGTCAAAGCCAAAGTCCTTGTAGACGTTCTCGCGGTTCCAGTTGGTTGCGTGATTGGGGTGCATAGCCGTGGTGGAATAGCCGAGCGATTTGAACTGCTCTGCCAGGTTCCCGGTCGTTTCCATGTTGTAGATGGTGTAGGGGTACACGCCCGAGCCCAGGTTGGCCATGGAGTTGCCGGTCATAAACTCAAACTCGGTATTGGCGGTGCCGCCGCCGTAGGCGCTCACGTAGAGCTTGCCGCGGCTGAGGCAGTTGGACAGGCTCTTAAAGTACTGCGGACCCTCGTAGCCGGCGCGCATGTTCTGGTAGATCGACAGATCCGAGAACGTCTCGTTCATGATGGCGATGACCGTGGGCTTCTCGCTGTCGAACTGCTCCTTTGCGGCGGCGCGCTCGTCGCTCTTGGCCGCGTCGGACTTGTCGTAGGCCTTGGCGTACTTTTTGAGCGTGGCCTTGGCATCGTCGACGGAGTAGTCGGCGGGTTTGGGCGGCTTGATGGACTGCGCTGCGCTAATGAAAGCGGGCAGGTAGCCCTCGCGCCAGTAGCTCTCGAGCGGACGCCAGGTGTAGACGGTGATGCCGAGAGTGTTGTAGTAGTCGATGAGCGTAACATGCGCGGTCACACCGCCCAGGCACAGCACGGCCACGAGCAGGTTGGTGAGCAGCATGCGCTTGGCGTTGGCGGCGCCCTTCTGACGGTGCGGTGCCACCAGGCCGGCGTACTCGCATAGCAGCATGGCGATGGCGGTAAAGCCCATGGACAGCACGCAGAACAGCGAGATGGAGAAGGTGTAGCCGGTGCCGGCGACCGCGGCGGCGGTGGAGATGGCCGAAAGGTCGCCCGGCTGGATGGGCATGGACTTAAACGTGATAACGAAGAACTCGGCAATGCCCAGGATAAAGAGGGCAAAGGCCAGGACCGCGGGGGCTGCGCCGTGGCGCTGGAACAGGAAGAACAGGCCGACCATGAGCGTGGTGATGATGGCCCACTCGAGCAGGATGCACAGGGGGTAGACCCAGGTAAAGTCGTGGTTGGACGAGACCTCCATGCCCAGCAGCGCAAAGACGCCGGCGAGCAGCAGGCACAGGACGGCGGCGACGAGCGGTTTGCCCACAAAGGCGCCGCGCAAACGAGCGAGCTTGCCGGTGGGGGCGGGCGCATCGGCCGAGGCGAACGCAAAGACGCGCGGGGCGATGCGGTCGCGGGCGATACTGGCCCAGGCGCAGCCGGTGAGGATGGCATTGGTCAGGATGAGCATCACAAAGGCGAGCGGCTCGTTTTGGGCGACGAGGCCAATGGCGCCCCAGACGGTCAAAAAGACCTGGAACAGGCCGAAGGCGACGCTCCACCCAAGAGCGCTTTTGGCAACGGTGCCCGACTGAGCGCGAATGGCCTTGGCCTCGCGCAAGACAAGGTAGACGGTCGCCGCAAGACCGACGAGCGAGATGGCGGCAGCGAACATGCTGAGACTCCTCACAAACTAAAACGTACGAAAGCGGGGGTTTACCCGATTGTTACCAAGATATGCGCTGCAATTGGTGTCTGCGCACAACAACCAGCCATATTAACGCGCACGTGTGACGGTGTGGCGCAATGTAGTGGCGACCTGCGCGATAATGGACGGGAATTACACGGAAACGTAAAGGCTTCTTAAAGAATTGGCGAGGATGAGGCGATGAACGAACGGGCTTGTATGACGAGTGCGGGTGACGTGGACGCTGGCATGGACGCGGGCGGCTATCCGGTCGAGACGACGGGCAATGCGGTGCTGGACACGTTGGAGCACCGTTCCTCCACGCGTGTCTTTGCGCGTGATGACGACGACCGTCCCGTGGCGGTGACCGACGAGCAGCGGGCGGCAATTTTGCATGCGGCGAGTCGCGCGCCGTCGGCGGGCGCCATGATGATGTATTCCATCGTGAGCATTCGCGAGCAGGCTACGCTGGATCGTCTGGCCGACCTGTGCGACCACCAGCCCATGATCGCCAAGGCGTCCTGGGCACTTATATTTGTGGTCGACTATGCCAAGTGGATCGATCTGTTTGAGCACGTGGGCTGCTTTGAGCCCGAGTTTGTCGAGCGCACGGGCAAGGCGCCCCGCCGTGCACCGGGTTTGGGTGACTTTGCCATCGCGGCCCAGGACGCCGTGATCGCTGCGCAAAACGCCGTGGTCGCCGCCGAGGCCCTGGGCCTGGGGAGCTGCTACATCGGTGATATCGTCGAGAATGCCGAGGAAGTGGCCGAGCTGCTCGATCTGCCTCCGTATACCATGCCGCTGTCGATGCTCATCATCGGCACGCCCCGTAAGGAGCGTCCGGCCATTGCGCATCCCGTGGTGAACCTGGTGCACGAGGAGCGCTACTGCCGCGCCAATGCTGCGACTATGGACGCGCAGGTAGCCGAGATGGACGCGATGTTCCGTCCGCATGCCCGCGTGGTGGGGGAGCGCGTCGTGGACATCTATACCCGCAAGCACACGAGTCCCTTTATGGCCGAGATGAGCCGCTCCATGGAGTGGTGGTTCAAAAATTGGCTCGGAAAATGACGGATGCGACAAAGAGACAGTCCCTTTGTCACATTCCATATCGCCGAGGTGGCTTAAAGGCCGTATAAATGTTTATCTAGCTGGGAAAACAGTGCCATTCAAACATGGGCCGATTACCTATAATTCCTTCGAACATTAAAGTTGGGAGGAAACCGGCTTATGGAACAAAAGGCCAAGGAGGCAGCTTCGCACGCTGCGATTCCTGTGAGCATCTCGGCGATGCTCGTCACGCTGGGCGTGGTGTACGGCGATATCGGCACCAGCCCTATGTATGTAACCAAGGCGCTCGTTGCCGGCAACGGCGGCATCGGAAGCGTCACGGAGGAGTTCGTGCTCGGCGCGCTCTCCCTTGTCGTGTGGACGGTCACGTTGCTGACCACCATCAAGTATGTGCTCATCTCGCTGCGCGCCGATAACCATGGTGAGGGCGGCATCTTTGCCCTGTACAGCCTGGTCAAGCGCTGCGGCAAGTGGCTTATCATCCCCGCCATGCTGGGTGGCGCCGCGCTGCTCGCCGACGGCATCCTGACGCCGGCCGTTACCGTTACCACGGCCATCGAGGGCCTGCGCACCATCCCGGCGGTCCATGCCGTGCTGGGCGATGACCAGGGCCGCGTCGTCGCCATTACGCTCGCCATCATCATCGTGCTCTTCTTGGTACAGCGCATCGGTACGGCCAAGATCGGTCACGCCTTTGGCCCCATCATGACGCTGTGGTTCCTGTTCCTGGGCGGCACGGGTCTTTTCTTTGTTTTCCAGCACCCCGCCGTGCTGCTGTGCCTCAACCCGGTGCGCGGTATCGCCTTTTTGCTGAGCCCCAACAACCACGCGGGCATCATGATTCTGGGCAGTTGCTTCCTCGCCACCACCGGTGCCGAGGCGCTCTACTCCGACATGGGCCACGTCGGCCGCGGCAACATCTACGCTACCTGGCCGTTCGTTAAGTGCTGCCTACTGCTTTCCTATATGGGCCAGGGCGCTTGGCTTATGAACAACGCTGCCAACCCCGAGCTCATGGGCATTGCCGACCTCAACCCGTTCTACCAGATGCTCGCCCCGGGCCTGCGCCCGTTTGCCGTCGGCCTTTCCACCGTCGCGGCCATCATTGCCTCGCAGGCGCTCATCACCGGCGCATTCTCGCTGGTGTCCGAGGCCAGCCGTCTGGACCTTATGCCGCACATGCAGGTCTTCTACCCTGCCGAGACCAAGGGCCAGCTCTACATCCCCATGGTCAACAACGTCATGCTTGTCGGCTGCGTCATCGTGGTGCTGCTGTTCCAGAACTCGGCGCATATGGAAGCCGCCTACGGCCTTGCCATTACGCTGACTATGATGTGCACCACGTTGCTGCTCTTCTTCTACCTGCACGAGGAGCGCAAGCTCAAGGTCGCGCCGTGGATCTTCGCGGCCTTCTTCCTTTTGCTCGAAGGCTTCTTCTTCGTGAGCTCGCTCACCAAGTTCTTCCACGGCGGCTACTTCACCATCCTCATGGCCGCGCTCATCATGGGCATCATGGTGTGCTGGTACAACGGCACGGCGGTCGAGCAGCGCCAGTTTACGCTGCTGCCGCTGCGCAGCTACCTGCCGCAGCTCAAGCGCCTGCGCGACGACGACCGTTACGAGCGCATGAGCGACAACGTCGTGTACCTGACCAAGGACACCCATACCGACTACATCGACCGCGACATCGTCTACTCGATTTTGGACAAGCATCCCAAGCGCGCCCGCGCCTGGTGGTTTGTGAATGTCGAGACTATGGACGAACCGCACACCTTTGCCTATTCGGTCGAGACGTTCGGCACCGACTACGTGTTCCGCGTGCATCTGTACCTGGGCTACAAGATCAACCAGCGCGTCAATGCCTACCTGCGTCAGGTTGTTCAGGACCTGGCTGCCACCGGCGAGCTGCCGCCGCAGACGCATGACTACTCGGTCTACAAGGATCCGGGTAACATCGGCACGTTCAAGTTCGTCCTGATCCGTAAGCTTCTGGCGCCCGAAAGCGATGTGGAGCCCAGCGAGCGTACGGCCATCACGCTCAAGTACATCATTCGCCGCGCCGCCGGCACGCCCGCGCGTTGGTACGGCCTGGAGAACTCCAACGTGAGCTTTGAGTACGTGCCGCTGTTCACCAAGTTCAAGGCCGTGAACAAGATGCAGCGCCTGGCTCCCAACGAGCGGCCGTAGTCGAAGCTCGAGGTTTGTCTGCGAACGGGCGGGCTTGTATTGACGGGGATTGAGTCCTGGGAGGAAACCATGGATGCAAAGGTGCTTGACGGTTGCGATCTTGCGACCGAGCTGGTGCGTGAGATACGCGCCGATGCTGCCGAAGATCGGTTCTTTACGAATCGGGCCAACATGGACATGGCCGACCGCGTGATTTCGATCGTGGTGACGGTGCTTGTCGCGGCGTGCGTGTGCGCACTGCTCGCGCACGTGCTGTTTGTCTAACGTCCGCAGGTTGCAAAGGCTTTACACTTGGAACCACCACAAGGGGAAACCACCACAAAGGTGCCTGTCCCCTTTGTGGTGGTTTTTGTTTTTGAGAGAGGGGCGGGACGCTGATGGACGTCCGTACGGACGGCGATATTGCCGATAGCTTTTGGTGGCGGCGCACTACGATGACGCGTCGCGGCCCCCTGTACGATATCTGCGTGTCGGTGGGGCTGCTGGTCGCGGCGACGATTGTGGGCGCGCTGCTCGACCATCCGGGTCTCGCGCCGAGCATCATGATCGTCTATGTGTTCGCCGTTCAGCTGTGCGCATTCTTTACCTGGAGTCGCCTGTATTGCTTGCTGAGCTCGGCTGCCGCCGTGGCGCTCTACAACTTCTTGTTTGTCGACCCGCGCTACTCGCTGTCGCTTATCGACCGCGGCTATCCCGGCATGTTCTTCATCATGTTTGTGGTCTCGCTTGTGTCGAGCTCGATTGCGTTGGCCCTGCGCCGCGCCTTGGCACAGGCTGCCTCCAGCGACCGCCGCACGCATATGGTGCTCGAGACCAACCGCATGCTGCAGCGGTGCGCCGATCAGCATCAGATCGTTCACGCCATGGCCACGCAGCTGGCGCGTCTTTCGGGCTGTCCGGTCGTGTGGTACAGCGCCGACGCCGAGGGCGATGACCTGCTGCCGCGTGCGACATACACGGCCGTGGGCGATGCCGCGCCGGTGCACGAGCTGGCGCCGCAGATGCCGCCGCGGCTCTCGGCGTCCGCCTATGTGGGAACGCCGCTCGACGCCACGTTTGGCGGCTCGGCGTTTTATGGCATCTACCTGACGGTTCGCACAGGCGACGGCTTCGCGCGCTCGGGCGACCCCGCCTCAGTGGTGGGCGTGCTGGCTATCGTTGCCGAGCCCGACGTGCTGACGCATGAGGAGCGGACACTTGCCGATGCCATCGTGAGCGAAGGCGAGCTGGCGCTCGATCGCGCCCGCGCCATGGAGGCCCGCGAGGAGGCGGCGGTGCTTGCCAAAAACGAACAGCTGCGCGCCAACCTGCTGCGCTCCATCTCGCACGACCTGCGCACGCCGCTCACCAGTATTTCGGGCAATGCCGACGTGCTGCTCGACCAGGGCTCGACCGGCACCGCCGTGCTCGACGCCCAAACGCGCCGCGGCCTGCTCCTGTCCATTCGCTCGGATGCGCAATGGCTCAACGCCACCGTCGAGAACCTGCTCGCCATCACCAAGCTCGAGGGCGGCGGCATGCATCTGTCGACAACGCTCGAGCTCATGGACGATATCGTCGAGGAGGCGCTGCGCCACGTAAGTCCGGCCGTGCGCGAGCACGACCTTAAGGTGGTGGCGTGCGACGAGCCGGCGCTCGTCAACGTCGACGCGCGCCTGATGGTGCAGCTGGTGGTCAATCTGGTGAACAACGCCATCACCTATACGCCCGCAGGCTCGCATATCATGATTTCGATTAGCGTCGACGATGGACGCGTGGCGTGCTCGGTGGCCGATGATGGTCCAGGCATCGCACCCGAGGATCGCGAGCGCATCTTCGAGTCGTTCTATACCGCCAACCATGGCCTGGCCGACAGCCACCGTAGTGTGGGCCTGGGGCTTTCGCTCTGCCGCTCCATTGCGCTGGCGCATGGCGGTAGCATAGAGGTTGCCGCGGCGGACCCGCACGGCTCGGTCTTTACGATTGAGCTTCCCGTCGCCGACGTTTCGTTTGATAAGGAGTAGCGCTGTGCCGAACTCTGCCGTAAAACCGCTCATCTTGGTCGTTGAGGACGACCCCGCTGTCCGCAATCTTATTGTTGCCGCGCTCGAGGCGCACGGCTTGCGTCATATGGCCGTGGAGACCGCCCATGCCGCCATCGCTGCCGCCTCATCGCAGGCACCGAGCATTGTGCTGCTCGACCTGGGTCTGCCCGATATGGACGGCGTCAAGGTGGTGGAGTCGGTGCGCGCATGGTCGGGCATGCCGATTATCGTGGTATCGGCGCGTAGCGAGGATGCGGACAAGATTCGCGCACTCGATGCCGGCGCCGACGACTACCTGACCAAGCCGTTTTCGGTCGAGGAGCTGCTCGCGCGCATTCGCACGACGCTCAGGCGCCTTTCGTATGCGCAATCGGGCGGCGTTGCCTCCGAGGGCACGTTCGATGCCGGTGAGCTGCATATCGACTTTGATGCCGGCATTGCCACGATGGATGGCGAGGAGCTGCATCTGACGCCGATTGAGTACAAGCTCTTGTGCCTGCTGGCACATAACGCCGACAAGGTACTAACGCACCAGTTTATCCTGCACGAGATTTGGGGCACGGCAACTAAGAGCGACCTGGCGAGCCTGCGCGTCTTTATGGGCACGCTGCGCAAGAAGATCGAGTCCGACCCCGCGCATCCGCGCTATATCCAGACGCACGTGGGCATCGGTTACCGCCTGGTCACCCAAGGGTAGGACGGCGTCCGCCATCCCACTATGAGTTGCGGTGAAATACGGTCTATATTTGCCTAATTCCAGGTAAAACAGTCCGTATTCCACCGCAACTTTGTTATTTGCCCTTGGGCTTGCTGGCGTAGAACTTCTTCTTTTTGGACTTGCCGGCAGGGGAGGGTTTGCCGGCAAAGTTTGATTTGCCGTTGCCGGCCTGCGTGGGCGCGGGCGCTGCTGCACGAGGCTTGCGCGCCTCGGGGTTGCGCAGCTCTTCGGTTCGCTCGGCAATCTCCTCGGCGCTAAAGCCGACCTCGGCCATGGCGTCCTCGATGGGCAGTCGGCGCACGATATAGCAGTGGTGCACCTTCTGGTTGCGCGCGAAGTCCTCGGGGATGGTCTGTGCCGTAATGTCCTCCAGCACGACGCCCGCGCGCGCGAGCTTGCGCGTTTCGGGGCGGAAGCCGCGCAGGTTGCAGCTAAAGATGGCATGTCCGCCCTGTGCAAGCAGGCGAGATACGCCGGCCAAAAGCTCAACATGGTCGCGCTGGACATCCCAGGTGCGGCGGCCCATCTTGGACGAGTTCGAGAACGTGGGCGGGTCGACAAAGATCAAGTCCCAGCGGTTGCGCGTCTGGCGCTGGTCGCGAATCCAGGCGAGCACGTCGTCGCGCACAAAATGATGCTGCGGACCAACAAAGCCGTTCTGGCGCATATTGCGCTCGGCCCAGTCCAGGTAGGTGTTGGAAAGGTCGACTGTCACGGTTTCCTCGACGCCGCCGTCGGCCGCATAGCAGGTGGCGGTGCCGGTATAGGCGAACAGATTGAGGAAGCGGCGTGCCTGTTTGGCGTGTTCGCGCACCAGGTTGCGGGTGACGCGGTGATCCAGGAAGATGCCCACATCCAGGTAGTCGTCAAAGTTGACGGCAAAGGTGAGCCCGCCTTCTTCGATGAGCGGCAGACGCCGGCGCGCGATGTTGGCGCGCTCGCCCGATCCGCCCTTGCCGGCGCCCTGCTTGCCGTACTGCGAGCCGCCACGCGAACGCATGCGGGCCTTGGCGTGCACATGCTCGGCCGGAACATCAAGGATGCGCGGCGCGATGGCCAAGATGTCGAGCATGCGGGCCTGGGCCAGCGCGGGGTCGATGGTCTTGGGCGCGGCGTATTCGGCGATGACGAGCCAGCGGCCCGGCGTCTGCGGGCAACCCTCGTACAGGTCGATGGCAGCGGAGTAGTCGGGCAGGTCGGCATCGTAGACGCGATAGCAGCTCACGCCCTCGCGCTTGGCCCACTTGCGGCGCAGACGGGCATTCTTGCGCAGGCGGTTGGCGAACTGCTCGGACTCCGGGATGAGCACGGGCAGCGGCTTGCCGTCGCCCAAGTCGAGCGTGGCGGCAGGTTCGGGCATGGAGGAAGCGGCGGCTTCGTCGTTGGCTTCGTTGGCATCCGCAACCTCGGCCTCGGTATCCGCGCTGGTCGCAGCCTCAAACGCTGCAGCGGCGTGGTCGAGTGAGGGCCAAACCTCAAGAGCCGCCTCCTCGTTATTGGGCATGACGGCGATCGAGCGCTCGGGCTCGGCGTGGAGCGCGCGGGCCAGCAAGCCGTCGCGGGTGAGAGCGGCGACCGGCGCCGAAGCGAGCTCGGGGGCGCGGCGCAGCTCGCCGATGAGCGTCATGGCATCGTGCATGAGCGAAAGCGGGGTCTCGGTCGTGTCCGCGACCAGGGCGGCACCGGCGACGGCGCCCGCATGGTCCAGCACGGTGGCGGGCTTGGCGGCACAAAAGTCGACAAAACGCTTGTAGCCGGCGCACTTGACCATGCGCTCGGCAGTCTTGCGGGCGGCGGGGTCGATGTCTACGGCCACGATGCGCGCCTGGCGCTCGCGCGCTGCCGCCTCGCGCTCGCGCGCCTCGGCAAGCAGCTGCTCCCACAGGACAGCGTCGTGCAGCTGCCAGCCCTCAAAGCCCCAGCGCTCGCGTGCGGCGCCCGGGGCGCGGTCGGTCAGAATGTTCACGGCCTCCAGCAGCAGACCGCCGCCGGCGCACGAGGCATCGATCAGCGTGGGAAGGGCTTCGTTTTCGTAATCGTCGGCCGTCAGCTCGCGCTCGCATAGTGCGGTCCAGCCGACCTGCGCCAGCACCAGGGCGGCGTAGTCGGGGCGCAACACGTGTGCGCCCTCGCCGGCACGAGTCGCAGCGGGCGGCAGACGCTTGAACAGCGGGTCGCCCGAAAGGTCCAGGCTGATGCTCGCGCGGCGCTGACGCAGCGAAAGCAACAGGTGAACATCGGGGTCGGCGGCATCGACGTCGGCGCGACGGCCCGTGGTCTCGGCCAGACGGTCGCACAGCGCGTCTTTGGCGCGCAGGGCCGAGAAGCGCGTGTTGCGCAGCTGCTCGGTCACGCCGCGGGCGGTGATGGCGATGGTGGCGCCGGGGCGGATGATGGTCTCCCAGGCGATGTCGTAAACGCTATCGTACAGTTCATCGGCATCCTGCGCCTCAAAGCGCCCGAGTACCACGAACACACGGCTCGCCAGGCGCGACCACAGACAGGCGCGGTAGCCTTCTTCGAGCTCGCCCTCAAATGTAGCGCGGCCCTTCAGCCGGCGAACATGCGAAAGCCCGAGGCGTTTAAGCTCATCGGCGAGTGCGGACTCAAAGCCCTCGGGGCAGCTTGCGTAAAATTCCATGGGTGACCTCTCTGGTTGCGTCGCTCCATTATATGATGGATACTTCGTTTACTCTCGCCCCCGAAAGGAACCCATATGATTGATGCGTGCCCCGATTCCGCCGTGCTCTTTTTTGACGTGGACGGCACGCTGACGTCGTTCGATCCCGACAACATGACCGACAAGGACTTTTCGGCGGTTCACCCCTCGCAGGCGGTCGTCGAGGCGTTTCATCGTCTGCGCGACGCGGGACACCATGCATTTATCTGCACGGGTCGTCCCTTGTGGCTGATTGCCGATGGCCTGCGCGCGCTGAACCCGGCGGGTGTCGTTGCCATGGCGGGAGCGACGCTCGAGGTCGAGGGCCGCGTGGTGCATGAGGACTGCTTTGACGAGGACGTTATTGAGGAGCTTGCGCGCCGTATGGCCGCGGCAGGGATTGAGGCCTTTTTCGAGACCAACGTGGCTACTTTTGCCCTGGAACCCGCGGGTGTTGAGCAGTCGTCTCTGATCGGCACTTCTGTGGTGCACAGCACCGAGGAAATGCGCGTCGACGGCAGTCTGCGCGTGGGCAAGGTATGCCTCAGTGTGCCCAGTTTGGCTCGCGTGGCCAACGATGACGGCTTTATCGATCGCGAGTTTGAGCTGTGCAACACCGGTGGCCAGAATCGCGAGCTGAGCCCCAAGGGCATTGACAAGGGCGTGGGCGTGGCGCGAGCGCTGGAATACCTGGGTCGCACCGGCAACGCGCGCACCTTTGGCTTTGGCGATTCCGGCAACGATCTGGGTATGCTCGCCGCTGTCGAGACGGCCGTGGCCATGGGCAACGCTATGCCCGAGGTCAAGGCGCTCGCCGACTACGTGACTGATGATGTCGCACACGACGGCACCGTCACAGCGATGCAGCATTTCGGCCTCATCTAATGAATCCCACGTTCTGACGTTTGCTCAAACTGCGACTCTTTGCTTTTGCATGCTCAATCGATTTATCAATCCAAACACTGAGGTGTTTATACCGTTCGCCGAGAAGATAAAAAACCGCAGCTCACGCCTTGATAAACGTAGGTAAAGTGTTTAGCAGTTTAACGCCCATGTGCAAGCGAAAGGAATCAGGCAGATGGCAATCAAGGTGTTCGCTGACGGTGCAAACCTCGAGGGCATGCTCGACATGTACGAGAACGGCAACGTTCAGGGTTTCACGACCAACCCGTCCCTTATGAAGAAGGGCGGCGTGACGGATTACCGCGCGTTTGCCAAGGAGGTCCTGGCCCACATCACCGATGTGTCCGTCTCGTTTGAGGTCTTTGCCGACGACGTCGAGACCATGGAGGTCGAGGCGCGCGAGATCGCTACCTGGGCCGAGAACGTCTACGTCAAGATTCCGTGCGTGACCACCAAGGGCGAGTCCACCGCCGAGCTGGTGCGCAAGCTTTCGGCCGACGGCATCAAGGTCAACGTCACCACCATCTTTACGCCTACGCAGGTTGATGAGATGGTCGAGGCCGTCGACGCCGAGACGCCGTCCATCATCTCGCTCTTTGCCGGCCGCATCGCCGATACCGGCGTCGACCCCATTCCGTTTATGACGGAGTCGGTCAAGAAGGCCGCCGCAAAGCCCAACTGCGAGGTCCTGTGGGCGTCCACGCGCGAGCTCATCAACATTTACCAGGCCGAGGCCTGCGGTTGCCAGATCATTACGGTGCCCAACAGCATCCTGGCCAAGCGCAAGAACATTGGTCGCGACCCGTACGAGGTCTCGCTCGATACCGTGCGCGGTTTTGCCAAGGATATCGCGGCGCTCGGTTTCCATATCCTGCCGTAGCGCGAACACCGACTGTACCGTGGGCTGTTCGCCCCGGCCTTTCCTTTCCCTATCGCTCACGCGCTCCGCGAGGGTCGCGCTAGGCAAAGGAAAGGCCGGGGCTGCCGGCACGAGCTTGCCAGCAAGTTGGCGATTGGCTTCCATATCCTGCCGTGGGCAAAGGTACCCCCGCCTGCGCCGTGCAAAATTGAGAGTATTCAGCAAGGTAAAGGTCTTTATCAGTTAACCGAAGCATGGAACGGCCCCCGTTTTGGCTCTGACGACGCTAAAACGGGGGCTGTTTTTTGCTTTTTCGTCTCTGAGGGGCATCCGGAACGGTGGAATTTGCAGAATACTCGCGATTTTGCACATCGCTACAGGGGGTACCTTTGCTTTGGCGGTTTACTTGCCCTGCACCATGGTGAGCGAGATCTTCTTGCGGTCGCGATCGACCTTTTCGACCCACACCTTGACCGTGTCACCGACGCGCACGACGTCGCTGGGGTGCTTGACAAAGCGGTTGGCCAGCTTAGAGATATGTACGAGGCCGTCCTGGTGCACTCCCACGTCGACGAAGGCGCCAAAGTCGACGACGTTGCGCACCGTGCCCTTGAGCTCCATGCCGGGTTCCAGGTCGTCGATGGAAAGTGCCGAGCGGCTAAAGACCACCTCGGGCGCGTCGTCGCGCGGGTCGCGGCCGGGCTTCTTGAGCTCGTTGACGATGTCGATGAGCGTGAGGGTGCCGCAGTTCAGGTCACTTGCCAGCGCCGAGATACTGCCCAGACGGCGCTCGATGTCGGGCACGCCGCCGCGGCTGAGCTCGCTGGCTTTAACGCCGGCGCGTTCCAGGACGGACGTGGCCACCTCGTAGCTCTCGGGGTGGACACTCGTCGCGTCGAGCGGGTTCTTGCCGCCGCTGATGCGCAGGAAGCCCGCGGCGTTGAGGTATGCCTTGGGTCCTAGTTTGGGGACCTTCTTAAGCTGGCGGCGATCGGTAAAGGCACCGTTTTCCTCGCGGTAGGCCACGATGTTTTTGGCCACGCTCGGCGTGATGCCCGATACGTATCCCAGCAGGCTTGCGCTCGCGGTATTCACGTCGACGCCCACGTGGTTGACGACGTCCTCCACCACATGGCCCAGGGTGCGCGAAAGCTCGGCCTGGTCAAGGTCGTGCTGGTACTGGCCAACGCCGATGGACTGGGGCGGGATCTTGACGAGCTCTGCCAGCGGGTCCTGTAGACGGCGGCCCAGGCTCATGGCGCCACGCACGGTGACGTCCAGATCGGGATACTCCTGGCTGGCGAGCTCGGAGGCGGAGTACACCGATGCGCCGGCCTCGTTGACGATGGTGTATCGCAGCTCAGGCGCCTGCTCGGCGATGAACTCCGAGACGACTTCCTCGGTCTCGCGGCTGGCGGTGCCGTTGCCGATGACGATGGTGTTGACGCTGTCCTTTTTGACGAGGCGGGCGAGCTCGCGCTTGGTGCCGGCGACGTCGTGGCGCGGCTTGGTGGGATAGACCACGCCGTGGTCGAGCAGCTTGCCGGTCTCGTCCATGACGGCGACCTTGCAGCCGGTGCGGTAGCCCGGATCGAGCGCGAGCACGCGGGCGCCGCGCACGGGGCGTGCCGAGAGCAGGCCCTCGAGATTCTTGGCAAAGACATTGATGGCCTCGGTCTGCGCACGGACGGTGAGTTTGGCGCGGGCCTCGCGCTCCAGCGAGGGGGCCATGAGGCGCTTGTAGCCGTCGGCGATGGCGGCGTCAAAGACGGGCGCGAAGACGCCCTGGCGTCGGGGCCAACGGCTGCCGAGGCGTGCCGTGGCGGCGGCGCCGTCGACGTTCACGCGCACGCGGAGCTTGCCCTCGCGCTCACCGCGGTCGATAGCCAGCACGCGGTGGTTGGGTATACGGCGCAGCGGCTCATCATAGCTGTAGTACGGCTCGTAGGGGGTCTTCTCGGTGGGGTCGGTGGCCTCGACGACGATGTCTGCGGTGTTTTGCGTAAAGGCACGCAGGTCGGCGACGTTCTCGGGGTCCTCGGCTACCGTCTCGGCCACGATGTCCGCCGCGCCGGCGAGCGCCTTCTCGGGCGTGTCGAAGCCGGCTTCCTCGTTGACGTATGCCGCGGCGGCGTCGAGCGCGCTGCCCTTGGCCGAGGCCTGCATGATGACCATGTTGGCAAGTGGCTCCAGGCCTGCCTCGCGGGCCTTCTGTGCGCGGGTCATGCGCTTTTTGCGGTAGGGCTTGTAGAGGTCCTCGACACGCTGGAGCTGCGTGGCCTCGCGAATTTGCTGTTCGAGCTCGGGCGTAAGTTTGCCCTGGGCGTCGATGAGCAGAATGACGTCCTCTTTGCGCTGTTCAAGATTGCGCAGGTAGGACAGGCGCTCGTCGAGCGCGCGCAGGGCGACGTCGTCCATGCCACCCGTGGCTTCCTTGCGGTAGCGCGAGATAAAGGGGATGGTGTTGCCCTCGTCGATGAGCTTGACGGCTGCCTCGACGTTGGCGGCCTTAAGGTTGAGCTCGCGGGCGAGCTGGGCGATAAGATCCATGGGACTCCTTGCGTTTAAGGTGCGTTTGCAGCACAGGGCTACCAAGGATACCACCCGTCCCAAAAGACTGTTTTGGGGCCGCGCCATGAAAACGGCCTATCTACTACGTTTGAACCGTATTGGTCGACCATCCCCCGGTTTTCCGAAAATATGCAACCCGTCTACCTGCGGTTTTTATTTCGAGAAATTTGGCATGGTTGAGGGCGATCGGCTAAACGTAGTAGATAGGCGCGTTTCGTGGCGAACGAATCAAGCCGAGGTGCAAAATAGCCCCCCGCTCCAGAAAAATCGTCGGCAAGGTAGCAAAATGCCCCGCGGGCAGGAGGCTGCTCGCGGGGCAAAGAAGAGGGGCTTGTTGGTGACGGACCGAAGGGTTCGGCATGGGGCTTCTGCCGCGGTCGCTCTTAAGGCATTACAGCTCGACGAGCTGACCGGTCTCGGCGGCCTCCTTGATAGCGTTGAGAAGCGTGAGCGTCTTAACGTTGTCGGCGGGGGTCACGACGGGCTCGACCTCGCGGCGGACAACCTTCACAAAGTGCTTGAGCTGCATCTTGTGCGGCAGTGCCGGGTCGACGGCCGGAATCTCCATCTGCAGCGGCTTGTGCCAGTTAGAGGCGCCGTCGTAGGAGAACTGGTGCAGGCGGGGCAGCGACAGGGCGCCCTTAGTGCCGCCGATAAAGTAGGCGTCGGCGTCGAAGGGGCGGTACTGCGGATCCTCGCGGGCGGTGGCCTCCCAGTTCCAGGGGCTGGCGGTGGCGTCGGAGATGGTCATGCTTGCGAGCGCGCCATCGGCAAAACGGACGTTGACCACGGCGGAGTCCTCGGTCTCAAAACCGCGGGCGGCGCTGGACTGCATACCCTGGACGGCAACAGGCTCGCCCAGCAGATAGCGGAGCAGGTCGACGTCGTGAACCAGGTTGACCAGGATCGGGCCGGCACCCTTCTTGCGGCGCCACTCGACATCGAAATACTCGTCATTCTTATAGATCATGTAGTGGAAGCTCGACACGGTGAGCTTGCCCAGCTCGCCGGACTCGATGATCTCCTTGGCCTTGTTGACGAAGGGGTTGTGGCGACGGTGCTGACCTACGAGCACGGGCACGCCGGCGGTCTCGGCCTCGGCGGCGAAGGCCTGGGCATCCTCGAGATCGTTGGAGATCGGCTTTTCGATCAACGGCACGATATTGCGCTTCACAGCCTCGCGGGCAACGCCCAGGTGCAGGTCGTTGGGCGTGGCGATGATGACGGCCTCGGGCTTAACCTCGTCCATCATCTGGGCGGGATCGGTGAAGAACGGCACGCCGGCGGCCTCAGCCGTGGCGCGGGCGCCCTCAAAGGCGTCGGCGATGGCGACGAGCTCGGCCTCGGGCTCCTCGGTGACAAAGCGGATGTGGTTGCGGCCCATGGCGCCGGCGCCGATAACGGCAATGCGGACGGGGTTGAGCTCAGACATTTCGACTCCTTAATACTGGTGACCGGTGGAATGCGACAAAGGGACTGTCCCTTTGTCGCATCGGTAAAACTAGGCGGACTTCTTCTTGCTGTCGGAGACCATCATGTAGACGGTGAGCACGACGGCGATGGCGGCGATCACAATGGCGCCGTAGAAGGACTGCTGGTAGGCGGCGCTGCCGGCCTCGGCGTGATACAGCACGGCGGTGATGGGCTGGCTGATCCAGGTGGAAGCGGCATAACCCAAAAACATGATGCCGTAGTTGACGCCGATGTTGCTGGTACCAAAGGCGCCACCGGTGAGCGGCGGGTAGATGACGAGCAGGGCGCCAAAGCTAAAGCCGAGCAGAGCGAGCGCCACAAAGAACATGCTCTGTGTAAAGCTCATCGACATGATGACGAGTGCGACGATGGTGACGACAAGGCTGATGAGCAGCGACTTATAGGCGCCGAGCTTGTCGATGATCTGGCCAAAGGACAGGCGGCCGACCAGGTTGGCGCAGGTGTTGACGGAGACCACCACACCGCCGAGGGCGACGGCCGCGGCGCTCGTGGGATCGGCGAAGAGCTGGACGGCGGCGATGGAGGCAACCTTGCCCACGAGCAGAGTACCGGCGGTGGCGGCAAAGGCGAAGGTGATGATGAGGACCCAGAAGCGCGGGGTCTTGACCATCTCGCCCGGGGTGAGGTCGCCGAAGGTGCCGGCGTGCGCGCCGCCCTTGGGGGCCTCGAAGCCCTCGGGCAGCCAACCGGCCTCGGGGGCCTTCAGGAACAGGGCGGAGGCGGCGATCATCACAAAGAAGATGACGCCGAGCGCCTTAAGGGCGCCAAAGATACCCAGGCTCGGGATGAGCAGCGAGGCGAGCACCGGGGACAGCACGGCGGGGCCGGCAGTCGAAGCGGCGAGCGTAATGCCGGAGGCGAGGCCCTTCTTGTCGATGAACCACTTTTGGCCGGTGGTGAGCGCCGGGTTGTAGCCCAGGCCGTTGCCGATGGCGGCGACGAGCGAGAACCACAGGTAGAACTGCCACGGCTCGGTGACGGTGCCGGACATGAACCAGCCCAGGCCGTAGCACACGGCGGCGGCGATAACGACGTTGCGCGGGCCGATCTTATCGGAGATGCGGCCGGCGAAGATGCCCGTCACGGCCATGATGGTCTGAAAGACCGGGAAGGCCCAGGTAAGAGCGCTCGACCACTCGGGGTAGACGGCGAGTAGGTTCTTGCTCACGACGGAATACAGCGCGATGGAGCTGATGAAGAACATGGTGACGCACGCGGCGGAAAGCACGACGGCGCGACCCTTGTTGGAGTTGGTGGAAGCCATTGGACTCTTTCTCATCGATGCGGGGGAGGAGCGGGCGTGTCCGCGGGCCTCCCTGTTAGGTTGGTTTACTGGTCAGTCGGCTTGGCGACGCCGGACTCATCGGACCAAAGCTCGACACCCTTGTTTTTAAGGTAGTTGTCGGCATAGGCGCGACGGCCGCCGGGCTTGGCGGTGAGGTCGCCCATCATGTTGGAGAAGCCGCCATCGACCTTGATGGCGTCGCCGGTGGTAAAGTCCGAGCGCTTGGACGCCAGGAACATGACGGCGTTGGCGATATCGCTGACCTCGCCGATGCGGCGCGTGGCGATCAGACGGCTGCGGCTCTTTTCGACCTCGGGGTCGGCGTAGAAGTTGGCCGACATCGGGGTCTTAACGAAGCAAGGCTCGACGCAGTTGGAGCGCACGCCGTAGGGGCCCCACTCGGCAGCCAGCATCTTGGACATCATGTTGACGCCGGCCTTGGTGGAGCTGTACACGCCCGAGAACGTCTCGGGGGAGTGGCTGGCGACGGTCGAGATGTGCACCAGGCGGCCCTGGCCGGCCTTGATCATCTCGCGACCAAAGCGCTGCGAGGTGATGAAGTAACCGGTGAGGTTGATGTTGAGCACCTGCTCCCAGTCGCTCAGCGGCAGGTCCTCCATGGCGGCGAAGCGCAGGATGCCGGCGGTGTTGACGAGAACGTCGACGCGGCCGAAGTTGGCGATGGTGGCGTCGACGGCAGCCTGAACCTCGGCCTCGTCGGTGGCGTTCATCTTGTAGCCCTCGGCGTGGATGCCGAATTCGGCAGCGAGGTCGGCGGCTGCGGCCTTGACCTTTTCCTCGTCCAGGTCGAGCAGGACGACGTTGGCGCCGTTGCGGGCGAACTCGCGGCAAATCTCGACGCCCATACCGCCGAGCGCGCCAGTCACGGCGCAGACATCGCCCTCGAGCTTGAGCCAATTGCTCATAGGAACTTCCCTTCTTGTGCCTCCCGGTGGGTCGCTCCCATTAATCGACCCACGTGGTTTTCGCTGGTTATCGTATGCTTTGCATTTGCGCAGGTGAATTGCATATTTGTTAGAATGGCGTTAACCGTAGGTTTACACCGTGCGATGCAGTTTTTTCTCAATTAAGCGCGTGACCTGCGAAAACAACCCCCTGTGGCATCATGTGGCCACAAGCGCGAAAACGGGAGATTGACGTGTACGATCGACGACTTGAGGCCATATCGGCCGCCGCGGAGCTGGGAAGCTTCTCGCGTGCGGCGGCAAAATTGCGCGTGTCGACCCCGGCGCTCGTCAAACAGGTGTCGGGATTCGAGGCCGAGTTCGGCATCATGTTGTTCGAGCGCTCGCATTCTGGTGTTAAGGTGACGCCGGCAGGTGCTCTGCTGGTGGACGATGCACGTTCGATCATGCGGCAGTCCGAGGACGCGCTACGCCGTGCCCGACGCGCGGCAGGCGATGGCGGGGCCGTGCGCCTGGGTGTGTCGATGATGTGCCCGGGGCGCCAAACGCTGTCGATGTGGTCGGACATCCACGATCTGGAACCATCGCTGCGATTTGAGATCGTGCCGGTAAGCGACCTCTATGACGAGCGCGAATCCGTCATGCGCAGCTTGGGCCGCGAGGTGGATGTAGTGCAGTCGAGTTTTTCTACTCCACGCTGGGGCGACGCCTGCCAAAAGCTTCGCATCGTTAACGTGCCGTTTTATATCGACCTGCCGCGCACGAGCCCGCTGGCGCGCAAGAATCGCATTACGGTTGCCGACCTGGAGGGCATGCGTCTGCGCGTACTGCGCCACGGCAACGACGCCATGGACAGCCTGCGCATCGACCTTTTGGCCGACGGCGGCGTGGACGTGATCGATGTGGACAGCTTCGACTTTGCGCTCTTTAACGAGGCGGAGGAAAAGGGCGACGCGGTGCTCACCTGCGGGGCGTGGTCGGGGGTGCACCCGGCCTTTGTGGGCGTGCCGTTTCTATGCGGGCGAGAGGTGCCGGTCTTTTTGCACTATCCGCTCGAGCCCACCCTCCAAGTACAAAAATTCGTCAACGCAATGGCTCAGCTTCTCAAGTAGCTCATTTAGGACGGGGCCTTTTTAGCCACTTTTGGCGTCCTACCTGCGCAATGCGAAAAATTCGAAAAATGACTGCAAATCGGTTACGCATGATTTTGCTTTTGCCCTGGGCTGGTTGTAGAATCAAAAAACTCAAACGTACTACTTGTGTAGCTTGCGCGAAAGCTCGGGCTGCGGCTGGGGGGGGATGCGCCCATGCAGGGTCCTTTCGGTCATATAGCGTCGATGCGCCGCAGCTTTGCGATGTTGGCAGCGGTCTTATGCGCGTTCGTTATGGTCGGGGGGGTTGCCCTCGCGTGCGTACGGTGACGATGGCAACCTTATAACGAACCCAAACTTTCTTAGCCCAGCTACTGGTTGGTCGACGACCTCTCCGGCCAAGAGAATCGGTGAAATGACGGGCGTCGAGCTTCCTACGCAGCTCCTCAAGCCCCAAACGAACACCAAAGAAGCTAACGGTAATCATTTTGCGCTTGCATGGAATTTGAGGCCACAGGGTACCAGTTATTATTTTGAACCCGGATCAACCTACACCACCTTTTCCACCCAGAGCGGCTCCACGTACGAGTGGGGCCTCAACCATCGCGCCGCAACCGAACACGACGTGCTGATGCTCACGATGGGTCCTCAACAGGAGAATCTGTCGGTTAACAGCGCAGGCCAAGACCAGCTCATGCAGCTGCGGACTTGGCTTAAGGCGCAGGGTAAGATGCCCCAGGGAAATACCGTTGAGCAGTACACCGTTTACAGCGATCTCTTTGCTGCAAATGGCGGCTTTGCTGGTAGCAGCGCCGACGGATCCCACTTCTCGTTTGAGCAGAGCGACGGTCGCATTGCGCTTTCTGTGTGGCTCGTAAGCTCTAACGGACAGGGCTGGTTCTCCTTTGGCACCAACAGTACACACTATTATCGAGCGCTTCCCGAACAAGACGATGAGTTTGCCTATCAGGCTGACTATACCGCAGCGTCCGAAAAGACGATGCTTGCACTGACTTGCTATGATTCAAATCTTACGGGGGCGAACGAACAATACCGGGAGTGGTTTGGCAATCTGGTCAACGACGTTCACGTGGAAAAGCAGGGCACGCGTGACATCTATAGCGACTTTGCCAAGGTGTATCAGGAAAACTCGTCCGAGACCATGACAACGCTCACGCGCTATGCGTTCTCGACCTCGAATCTTAAGAACGAGAATACGAACATTGCTAACGGCAGTTTTGAAGACGATATACATCTAGGGAACAAGAGCACCAGCAAGTTTACGCTGTGCTCGCCCCATTGGCGTACGACCGAGACAGACCATCGTATCGAGATCGTTGCCCAGAACGACTACTATATCGATCCAGCTGGGCATTCTGTTACGTTTACGCCCTCCGATGGTGACTATGCAGCCGAGCTCAACGCACACGAGGCGAGTTCGCTCTACCAATATGTGACGACCGAGCCGGGAAAACAGTACGAGTGGGGGCTCGACCACCGCGGCCGCTCGGGTCGAGACGCCATGGCCCTTATCATCGGTCCGCGACAAGAAAACGAGCCGTACAAGGACAATCAAAAAGCACTCGATCAGTACCAGCAAATTATTCAATGGATTCAAATAAGCGTCGATAACTATGTCGGCTTGGATGTGGCCAATTTTTCCCAATCGGGCTGCAGCAAAAAGATCATCCTGTATTCGACCAAATTTGACAAAGTGGGTGGATTTGCCAGTGCGTCTAGCGGAAGCGCGTTCTCATGGACGGCCGATGCGGAACATACCGAAAAATGGTGCGTGTGGATCATGGTGTCCGAAAACGACGCGTGGGCTTCCTACGGTTCCAACGCGCTCGAGTACAATAAAAAGGTCGACTACGACTATACCTACACCATTCCGGATGGCCAAAACCAGAGCGTCTTTGCTTTTGTGGCCTACAACACGGCCAACGGGAGCAATTCGACCGGCAACTTCCTCGACAATATCTCGTTTAGGGAGTTCTATCGCATAGAGACGTACACGACGCCCAACGGAAGCGGAACGTATTTTTATAACTCCGATACCAAGACCGCCGACTTTACCTATGCCAAAAACTACGTAGGTAAACAGGAAAAGAACTCCTACTTTATGGTCGATGCCAAGCGCGATGACGGGGCAGTCTTTATCGGTGCTTTTGTCAACGGCGAGTTCTATTCCGCGAACGATGCGGCGCACTGGACCGAATTGAACGATGGCACCTATCACTTTAGGGTCGACAAGGTCACAAAGCACTATAAAGTGCACCTCGTGTTTTCCAAGGCAGGCGTTCAATACGATGTGAACGGCGGCAAAGCGTATCACTATGATCCGTCCAATGAGTCCACGGGCGATTTCGTGCAGCTTTCTGGCGCTGGAGCGAGCTATACCTCCCATGCCGCCGAAGGACAAAACGACGGCTGGAAGTTTATGGGCTGGGAGTACGCGGGCTCGGGAAAAGCCGTTTGTTTTAGCGCGGAGCACACCGTGACCCATACGGCACCCGAGGGCACCACGGATTCCGGTACTCTTACCATTAGGGGCAAGAAGGTCAATCCTGATACCGGCGCTGCGGGCGATACGGTAACGGTCGAAAACATCCCTGAGAGTCAGGGCGCGACATTTGTGGCGCAATGGAAGTATCGTCAGGCCTTTGTTGCCCAGCTTAAAAATGCCGATGGCACGTGGAGCAACGTAACGACGGGCGGCACGGTCAGCTCCAAGCTTAAGGGGGCAAAGGGCTCTATCGATGCCGGGGATGGCTCGGGCAAGGACGCCGACGCGTACGAAAAATCGGGCGTTGCCTACTTTGTGGATGACGGCACGTTTGTGGAGGCGGTGGCCGCTCCCAAGGAGGGCTATCACTTTGAGGGCTGGTATGACCTATCGAATCCAGACGCCCCGGAGCTGCTGTCGTCTTCACCCACCTATACGTACAACGTGAAGGACCGCCATACGGGATGCGTATACGCACGATTCACCCCGCGCACCTACACGCTCAAGGTTTCCAAGAGCGTTACGGGCAATATGGGCGACAAGCGTGCCTACTTTAAGATGACGGTGACCTTTACGGGTCTCAAGGCTGGTCAGACCTACGCCATCGAGTATTCGGATGCGCCTGCCCAGGGCAGCCATACGCTCGTGGCGCGACCGAATGATCAGGCCGAAACCGTGGAAAACAAGACGGCCTTTACGGCCGATGGCCAGGGCAGGGCGATCGTGCCGTTTGCCGTTAAGGACGGCCTGACCGTTTCGATTAAAACGCTTGATTACAACGCGACCTATACCGTGAGCGAAGACGATTACTCTTCGTTGGGCTATCACGCTGAGCTTACGGGTGCGAGCGGCACGCTCAACGGTCCGCGTGTGACCGTTGCCGTTGAAGCTAAGGCCACCAATTCCCGACAGGTCGCAGTGCCTACGGGTATCACGCGCAATCCCATCTATGCCCTGGCGATTTTGGCCGCCGGCGTGCTGCTGGTCACGGGCATGGTTGCGCTGCGTTTACATCGCGGCTCCAGGAGGGGCGGGCGCCTATGAGAAGACATGGCGCCAGCAATGCTGGTGGCGGGGCGCCCACACCTGCCGCTCCGCGGGGGAGGTCCTGTGGCGCGGGGTGCCCGATCGTGTCGAGCGCGAAGATAGGCGCACACGCGGCGCCAGATCTAAGGGAAGCAGACGACCGGCGAGATATCGTGGGCTTTCTGGCGCGCCTGGCATTTTTTGTCGTGACGCTCTGGCTGCTCTTTGGCGTGGTCCTGGGCGTGGGTGCGGTCACGACCGGCGAGATGGCCCCGCGTATCTGTTCGGGTGACGTCATGCTCTACTGGAGGCTCAGCCAGGGCTTCAACGAGGGTGACGTGGTGGTATACACCGCGGATGGCGAAGAGCGCCTGGGTCGCATGGTTGCCCGCCCCGGTGATGAGGTCACGATTACCGAGTCGGGCGAGCTCATGGTTAACGGGGCTGTTGTGGTGGAAAGCGATATCACCACGCCGACGCCGCGCTACGAGTCTGCTGTGGACTATCCCGTACACCTGGCAGCGGATGAGTTCTTTGTGCTGGCCGATCTGCGCGAGGGTGGGCATGACAGCCGCCTGTATGGGCCGATTGCCCGTTCGCAGATCAAAGGCAACGTGATCAGCGTGCTGCGCAGGTCGAACCTGTAGGCACGGAGATTGGTTTTATTAAGGGCATGTGCCCGAGAGGAAGGATACAACATGAAAACTGGAAAGAGGCGACTGACGGCGTTTGCAGTTGTGGCTGCCACGATGCTGCTGGCTTTGGTGGGAGTTGTCACGCCCGCGTGGGCGGAGGGGGGATCTACTACTCCGCATCTGCCGGTAACTGGCAACAAGGTTACGATCACCTCGACGCTTACCATGAACAAGGATGCTGTGGAGCCGAATGCGCAGTTTAAGTATTCGATCTCGCCGGCGGAGACGAGCGAGCTTACGAACACGGGTATGCCCGTTACTGCTGGAGTGGAAGGGGCCGTTTCGCTTTCGCCGTCTTCCGTAAATTATTCTGCCAAAGGTCTTTCTAGCGAAGATAATACCGACGGCGTTACTAAGACAATAACCGCCCCAATGAGCGTCAGCCTTGATACCTCAAAGTTCGCGGCTCCGGGCATCTATCGATACAAAATTACGCAGACGCCGCCAGAGCTGGATGGCCTCAACGACGTTGAGTATAAGGAACTGTTCCTGGATGTTTACGTAGAAAATGGCGACTCAGGCTTAGTTGCTAAGGGCTGCACTCTTAGCACAGCGGCGGGATCGGGCGACAAGACCTCAGGCTTTGAGAACAAATATGTCACCCAAAAGTTGACCATCAAAAAGGTCGTTGCCGGCAACCAGGGTGACAAGAATAAGGACTTTGACTTTACCGTCACGATTAAAGGCGCTGACGGGGAGACTTATAAGTACGCCACTGTGAAAGACGGGACTACTACCCCGAACGAAGTTAAGGCCGCGTCGGGAACTGCGATTAGCGTGAGCCTTAAGAACGGAGAATCCGTCATCTTTTACGGTCTCTCATCGGAGGATAAATTCGCCGTAACTGAGGCGGATTATCATAGCGAAGGTTATAAGACGTCGTACAAGATTGGTGATGGCACCAGTTCGACAGAAGGTAACTCTATTGCCGAGAAGGGTATCGGTACTTCTGACACCACGGTGACCTTTACCAACACCAAAGAGGCTACCGTTCCCACCGATGTTATTCGGACGGTCGTTCCCTATGCGGCAATCGTCGCGTTTGCTGCCGTGATGGGCGTGGTCTTCTTCCGTCCTCGTCGTAACCGCCATTAAAACAGCGAGGATTACAGCCGATGGAGCTTAAACGCATGGCTCGGCTGGCGAGAGCCGGCGACCGCGTGCTTACGTGGTTTGCCGGCTTTCTCGTGCTGCTCATGCTGCTGTACGGGGGCTATTCGCTGTGGGACACAAACAACGTTATGAACGGTGGGTTCATCAGCGATGAGCTGCTGCACTACAAACCCACCGGGGCCAACGATTGCGCACGCCTGCAGGAACTGATGGCCAAAAATCCCGACGTGGTCGGATGGGTTACCATCGATGGCACCAACATCGACTATCCCTTTGTTCAGGGAAAAGATAACCAGGAATACCTCAACAAAAACGTGTTGGGGGAGTCCGCGGTTTCGGGAGCGGTGTTTTTGGATACGCGCAACAGTCGCGCGATGACCGATTCCTACAATCTGCTCTATGCGCACCACATGGATAACGGCGCGATGTTTGGCGATGTCGATCGGTTTTTAGACAGGGGCTTCTTTGACCTGCACCGCACGGGCACGCTCTACACAAAGGATGGGGCGTTCCGCCTGCGCATTGTTGCCGTGTGCTCGTTTGCTGCGAGTGATGACATTATCTTTGGGCCGGGAAACCTGGACCAGGCCTCAATGCAGACGCTGCTCGCGCATATCTCGCAGACGGCGGTGCACGAGAACATGGATGACGTTGGCCCCGATGCACGCATCATCGCGCTTTCTACCTGCAGCGATAAAACAAATGGGCGCCGAGCGCTCCTAGCCGAAATCTTGTAGCTCATTTAGGATGGGGCTTTTCTAGCTACCTTTGCCGTCCTACCTGCGCAATGATTTTTCCGGGACGGGGATTTTTAGCTACGGCGTTCCGTTAGCTTGACCGAGTCCCGTCCCAAATTAGCTACCCTTTGCTACGGGTTTAGCGGTCCTCGCGTTGCGGCCCGGCTGCCTCGGCTGTCTTTACGCGGTTCTTATCGACGTACATGTTCTTGTCGGCCTGGGAAAAGAGTTCGCGCATGGTAGGCGGCTCGTCAAAATCGCTGGAAAGCGCATAGCCCACCGCGTAGCTGATGGGCATATCGGGGTGGACTTCGGAATACTCGTTCACGTTCGCGCGAATCCGAGCGAGACAAGATTCCACAGCGGCTCGGTCGGCATCCCGCAGCACCGCGATAAACTCATCGCCGCCGTCGCGACCCACAAAGCACGTCTCCGACGCCACACTTCCCAGTTGTTGGGCAAAAGAGCGAATGTATTCATCGCCCTTCTCATGGCCGAAGTTGTTATTGACCATATGCAGATTGTTAAGGTCGAAGACGCACACCGCAACGGGCTCCTCCGCGGAGACAGGCTGCTCCTGCCCCAAGATCTCCTCGCACTTGTTCTTGTTGGGCAGCCCCGTGGCTTCGTCGAGATAGACTTTGCTCTGCAGTTCGCGATTGAGCGCGGCGGCGCGCACCGCGCGAACGAGTTCGACCGCAAAGGTCGCCACCAAGCCCACGATGTCGATGATCACCAAGCCCTCGAGATAGTTGAGCGCCGACGCCTTCTCCTGAGAGTAGTCCTCTGCGAGTCGCGTAGCATCGTCGCAAATGCCAAAGAACTCCTCGCTCATGGAGATGATGTCGGTGTTCTCATAGCCGACTTCGCGCACGCGGATGATCTCGGTGCAAAGCTCATCAAAATAATTTGCAAGCTCGGTCATTTTTGCCTGATACTCATCGTCGTCGAGACGGACGAGGTTGAGGTCGTCACTTCCGTAACGCAAACCGTTGATGTATGAATCCACGGCTTTGAGCAGGTCATCTTGAGGCTGGCCCGCATCCTCGAGCTTAACGATTCGCTGCGTGGTACCGCGCACCAGACCGGCGTAGTTGACCACACGCGCCGTGCCCTGGATATCGGAGACGAGCAGCATAACATTGATGAAGAAGAAGATGAGAACTGCCGTGAGCACCATCATGAGCAGGCGCACCGCCTGGCCGGCCTTCTTGGCGACAGAAGTATTCACAAGTTCACTCCCCTAAATGACAAAAGTACAGGTAGCACGCAGTGTGCTGAAATTCATGGGTGGTTAACTCTACCATATGGGCCAGCAGCCTTAAACTGCAGCAGACGCTCGTCCAAATTGGCGTGACGCTTGCCTTGTTGTTCTTGACCTGGCCGCGCTATCGGACATGCTTCTGGTCTTGGATCACCATGGGAAAGCTCATCTCGTTTTGTGCGTCTAGAGTGGGATGCGGCTTCCCAAAGGTGCCGTTAGGGGAAACCACATCCCGGTTTATGCCCTTGAAATGGGATGCCGTTTCCCGGAGGGGGCCCAGCGGGAAACGGCATCCCATTCTGAGCCCGAAAAGTGGGATACGGTTTCCGGCTGGCATGAAAAAAGCCCCCACAGCTCATATGAACTGCGGGGGCTTATGCGTTGCGGTGCATTGTGTTTGGGTCGTTGAGATGAGTCGATTTGCCCCGAAAGAGGAGGGCATTGACCTTAGGGTCATGCCCGACGAATGAGCGACAAATCGGCCATCTCGGCGAGCCGAACTACTCCAGCTCAAACGCTCCGGTATAGAGCTGGTAGTAATACCCGCGCTTGGCAATCAGCTCGTCGTGGTTGCCGCGCTCGATGATGCGGCCGTGGTCCAGGCAGATGATTGCGTCGGAGTTGCGCACGGTGGAGAGACGGTGCGCGATGACAAACGTCGTGCGGCCCTCCATGAGCTTGTCCATGCCCGCTTGCACGATAGCCTCGGTGCGGGTGTCGATGCTCGACGTGGCCTCGTCCAGAATCATCGCCGGCGGATCGGCGACGGCGGCGCGGGCGATCGAAATCAGCTGGCGCTGGCCCTGCGACAGCTGGGCGCCGTTGCCGGTGAGCATGGTGTCGTAGCCGTCGGGCAGGCGGGTGATAAAGTCGTCCGCGCCGGCGAGCTTGGCCGCCGCGATGCACTCCTCGTCGGTAGCGTCCAGGTTGCCGTAGCGGATGTTATCCATCACAGTGCCGGTGAACAGGTTCACGTCCTGCAGCACCACGCCCAGCGAGCGGCGCAGGTCTGCCTTGCGGATCTTGTTGACGTTGATGCCGTCGTAGCGGATCTTGCCGTCGGCGATGTCGTAGAAGCGGTTGATGAGGTTGGTGATGGTCGTCTTACCGGCACCGGTGGCACCGACAAACGCGACCTTCTGGCCCGGCTTGGCAAACACGGACACGCCGTGCAGCACCTCGTGGTCGGGCGTGTAGCCAAAGTCGACGTTGTCCATGACCAGGTCGCCGCGCAGCGGCACGTACTCGATCTCGCCGGTGGCGCGGTGCGGATGTTTCCACGCCCACATGCCGGTGTGGTGGTCGGCCTCCTCGAGCTGCCAGGTGTCGGGGTTGACCTGCGCGTTGACGAGCGTCACGTAGCCTTCGTCGGCTTCGGGCTTCTCGTCGATGAGTTCAAAGATGCGGTCGGCGCCGGCGAGGCCCATGACCACGGCGTTGATCTGCTGCGAGATCTGGCCGATCTGTCCGCAGAACTGCTTGGTCATGTTGAGGAACGGCACCACGACGGCGATGGACAGTGCCATGCCCGAGATGCTCAGGTTGGGCACGCCCAGCGCCAGGAAAATGCCGCCGGCAAGGGCCACCAGCACGTAGAGCAGGTTGCCCAGATTCATAAGGATGGGCATGAGGATGTTGGCGTACATGTTGGCCTTCTGCGAGACCTCGAAGAGCTTTTCATTGCGCTCGTCAAAATCGGCCTCGGCGGCAGACTCGTGGCAGAATGCCTTGACGACCTTCTGGCCGTTCATGACTTCCTCGATATGGCCCTCGACCACGCCGAGCTCGGTCTGCTGCGCAATAAAGAAACGCGCGGAGTTGGAGCCGAGCAGCTTGGTCATAAAGGTCATAAAGGCGACACCGGCCACAATGACCAGGCACATCCACACGCTGTAGTACAGCATGATAAAGAATACCGTGACGATGACGATGGTCGTCATGAGCAGGTTGGGCAGCGACTGGCTGATCATCTGGCGCAGCGTGTCGATATCGTTGGTGTAGTGGCTCATGATGTCGCCGCGCTGGTGTGTGTCGAAGTAGCGGATCGGCAAGTCCTGCATGCGGTTGAACATCTTCTCGCGCAGCTTCTCGAGCGAGCCCTGCGTGACGATGGCCATGGCGCGGTTCCAGAACAGCGAGGACAGGATGCCGACGCCGTAGATGCAGGCGAGGGTGGTCACGAGCTGTGCGATCTTGGGCTGTGCAGCTTCCCAATCGCCCGACTGCCACGATTCGCTAATAATCTGCAGGGCGCTCTGAAGGAAGGTCGCGCCGATGGAGTTGATGATGGCGCAGAGCACCACGCCGACGACGACGAGGGGCAAAAGCACGGGGTAGAAGCCAAAGAGCGTCTTGATGAGGCGCGACATGGTGCCACCCTTGCGGTTGAGCGCGCGCTCGGCGGTCGTTGCCTTACTCATATGCCTCGCCTCCTTCCTGGGTCTGAGCTTGTGTTGCGGATGCCTCGGTGTCGGCTTCGACGGCCTCTTCGCCCTCGGCAGACATCTTGTTCTGCGAGGTAAAGGTCTCGCGGTAGATCTCGCTCGTCTTGAGCAGCTCATCGTGGTTGCCGATCTGCGCGATGCGGCCGCCCTCCATGACGATGATGCGGTCTGCATCCTGCACGGAGCTAATGCGCTGGGCGATGATGAGCTTGGTCGTGTTGGGCAGATAGCTTGCCAGCCCTGCGCGGATCTTGGCGTCGGTCTTGGTGTCGACGGCGCTGGTGGAGTCGTCCAGGATCAAGATCTTGGGGCGACGCAGCAGGGCACGCGCAATGCACAGGCGCTGCTTCTGACCGCCGGAAACATTGGAGCCGCCCTGCTCGATCCAGGTGTCATAACCCTTGGGGAAGCCATCGACAAACTCATCGGCGCAGGCCAGATGTGCCGCCTCGCGGACTTCCTCGTCGGTGGCGTTCGGGTCGCCCCAGCGCAGGTTTTCGGCAATGGTGCCGCTAAACAGTACGTTTTTCTGCAGCACCATGGCCACCTGGTGGCGCAGCGCGTCCAGGTCGTAGTCGCGTACGTCCATGCCGCCCACGCGCACGGTGCCTTCGGTGGCGTCGTACAGGCGGGCGATGAGGTTTACAAGCGTGGACTTGGCCGAGCCGGTACCGCCGATGATACCGATGGTCTCGCCGCTCTTAATGTGCAGGTCGATATCGTCGAGCGCCTGGCGCTTCGCATGCGCGGAATACTTAAAGCTCACGTGGTCAAAGTCGATGGAACCGTCGGCAACCTCGAGCACGGGCTCGGCGGGATCGGCGATCGTGGGCTCGGCGGCCAGCACCTCGGTAATGCGGTGCGCCGATTCGTCGGCCATGGTCACCATGACAAAGATCATCGACAGCTGCATCAGGCTCATGAGGATCGCGAAGCCATAGGTAAAGATCGAGGAGAGCTGGCCCACGTCGAACAGCGTGCCCTGGCTCGTGATGATGAGCTTGGATCCCAGGTAGATGATGACGACAAATGCGCCGTTGACGCAGATGTTCATCATGGGGTTGTTAAAGGCGAGCAGCTTCTCGGCGCGGGTGAAGTCCATCTGGACGTCGCGCGCGGCGGTGGCGAACTTCTCCTTCTCAAAGTCTTCGCGCACGTAGCTCTTGACCACGCGCATGCCGGTGACGTTTTCCTCGACGGACTCGTTGAGCGCGTCGTACTTGCGGAACACGCGGGCAAAGATCGGGCGCACCTTATAGATGATAAAGAACAGGCCAAAGCCCAGCAGCGGAATGATGACCAGGTAGACCATGGCGACGCTGCCGCCCATGGCGTAGGCCATGGCAAAGGCAAAGACCAGCACCAGCGGCGCGCGCACGGCGATGCGGATGAGCATCATAAAGGCCTGCTGCACGTTGTTGATGTCGGTGGTGAGGCGGGTGACGAGCGAGGAGCTCGAGAACTCATCGATGTTGGCAAAGCTGAACGTCTGGATCTTGTAGAACAGGTCGTGACGCAGGTTCTTGGCGAAGCCGCAGCTCGCATGACTGCAGGTGACGCCGGCGGCGGCACCAAAAGCGAGCGACGTCAGTGCGATGAGCACCAAAAAGCCTGCGGTGGGAAGCATCTGGGCGACGGTGGCACCGTCTTTGATGGCGTCGATCATGTCGGCGGTGATAAACGGGATCATCATTTCGCAGAGCACCTCGCCAAGCACCAGCAGCGGCGTGGCGATCGTGACCTTCTTGTAATCGCGGATGCTTCCCATGAGGGTTTTAATCATCCAGTTCCTCCCAGGTTACGCGGATTTTCTCGAGCATCTCGGCGAGCTGTTCGCGCTCGTCGTGCGTAAGGGCGCTAAAGGCCTGTTCCCTAAAGCGAATGCGGGCTGCCTGGTCGATGCGGGCGTTTTCCCGGCCGGTTTCGGTCAGGCGAATGGTGAGTTGCCGTCGATCCTTGGGGTTACGGCTGCGTTCAATGAGGCCGTTGACCTCGAGCTTGGACAGGATCTCGGAAAGCGACCCCGGCTTGAGGTCAAAGTGCATGCCGAGTTCCTGCTGCGACATCTCGCCGCCGGGCTGCTTGGCCAGCAGGCAGATGATGGGCGCCTTGCCGGACACGCCTCCGCCATGAAAATGCATGTAATGGCCGCAAAAACCCAGGCCGCTCAGGATGCGCTTGGCGAGTTTGTCTTCGGCGCTGACCGCTTCGGGTACATCCGCCGGCTGTGACGGGTCGCCGCCGGGCTCGTGCGAACAAAGGTTAAGAGGTTCATCGCACATGAATTAGTGTTGCTCCTTTCTTTAGTTAGGTAGTGGAATTGTTTTGTGCCTGACCAATCTAGGAGCATGAGAAATGAATGTCAAGGTACCAAACTAGTGGTTACGCGGTTTTACCAAACCGCGTAACGGCTCGACGCTGCAAACCCGCCAGAGCGGCAATCTGCCTTTCAACTTCGGCGGCATGACCAGAAGGTCAATGCCGCCTCGTTTCAAGGCACCTTGCTCACTCTGGCGAGTTTTCGCTGACTTCGCCAAAACATCGGTGTTGCCCGACCAGTCGTTTTGGCACTTAGGTGGCACTTAGGGACGTTCCTTATGTGCCGGCACTTGGGGACACTCCTTGCGCTGATAGTCGTTGGGTTAGTCGTTGGGGACGTTCTTGTTTGACTAGTCATTTAAGAACGTCCCCAACGACTAACTTCCTTCCCGTAACCTTTCCGCAACAATTCGACCTCCACGGCACCAGCGCCCGCCTGCCGTGCTCCCTGCGCTACACTTAGTCGCACTGTGGCGCTGCTGCGCCGTGCCCGAACCAAGGGAGACCCTCATGAAGAACACTCAGCTGCTGCTGATTAACGATATGTGCGGCTACGGCAAGGTCGCGCTTTCCGCCATGCTGCCGGTGCTGTCGCACATGGGCTACCGTATCCATAACCTGCCGACGGCGCTCGTTTCCGACACGCTCAACTACCCCAAGTTCTACATCCACGACACCACGGAGTACGTGCGCCAGAGCCTCGCCATCTGGGAGGAGCTCGGCTTTGAATTCGACGCCATCTCGACCGGCTTTATCGTGACCGAGGAAGAGACGCGCATCATCTCGGACTTTTGCCACCGCCGTGCGCAAAAGGGCACCAAGGTGTTCGTCGACCCCATCATGGGCGACAACGGCAAGCTCTATGCGGGCGTGCCCGAGTCCACGATTGGCCTTATGCGGCACCTGCTCGAGTGCGCCGACTACGCGGTTCCCAACTACACCGAGGCCTGTTTGCTCACCGACACGCCTATCGTCGAGCAAATTACGCCCGATGAGGCCCGCGCCCTTGTGGACGCCGTGCGCGAGCTGGGTGCCAAGTCGGTGGTCATTACGAGCGCCGTAGTCAATGGCACGAACGCGGTTATTGGTTACGACCATGTGGCGGGGGAGTACTTCACGATTCCCTTTGAGCTCATTCCGGTCTATTTCCCGGGCACGGGCGACACGTTCTCGGCGGTGCTCGTCGGCCGCGTTATGGCAGGCTGGAGTCTGCAGCGCGCGACGTCCGATGCCATGCGCGTGGTGGCAGAGCTTATCGAGCGCAATGCCGACCAAGAGGACAAATCGGCCGGCCTTCCCATCGAGGCCTGCCTGGATGTGATCGACCATGAGTAATGCTGGCGAGGGCGGCATCAAGCCTGCGGGCGATAACAAGCCGCTCGGCGCGCCGCGTGGCAAGCGTCCGCGTATCCGCGTGAGCTGCGTGGACCAGCTGGGTGCGTGCCGCTGCCACCATGGTCACAAGCCGGGCGACGTTTTTGACTTCGACCGAGACCGCGGCAAGATGTGCGCCATGGCCTGCCATGTGGGCTTTCCCTATATCGATATCCTGCGCTATGGCGGAACTGTGCCTGGCAACGAGCCCGGTACGGCAAAGTTCTGCTGCCCCGAGGTCGATACGCTGAACGTCTGGCTTGCCGAGATCGTTGACGAGTAGTCGAGCGCAATGTGTCAAAGGGACAGCCCCTTTGACACATTCGCCGGTGGTGCCCCTTCTTTTGCTTATAATCTCAAATCTCTGTATTTCATTTGATTTTAGGTTCTAAAAATTCTGCGTTTCATCGATAATCAAGCGTATAAAACTTTGCATTTCATTTGATGACACTGAGGAGAGAGCCTATGCTGCGCAGGAAAATAGCGGCAGAGCTGGAGCGTTGGCTGAAGTCTGCCGAGCAAAAGGCCTTATTCATCACGGGTTCTCGCCAGATCGGCAAAAGCTATTCGATTCGCGCATTTGGCAAAGCCAGCCATGCAACCTACATCGAGCTTAACCTCATGGAAAATCGCCAGGCAAAAGATGCTCTTCTCGAGGCGCGGGATGCCGATGATTTCATCAGCAGGGTGACGCTTCTTTCGGGAAAGTCGATTGCACCAGGCAAAACGCTCGTGTTTATCGATGAGGTCCAAGAGGCCCCCGACATCATGACGATGGCAAAGTTCCTTGTTGAGGACGGGAGGTGCCGCTGGGCGTTTTCGGGGTCAATGCTCGGGACTCAGTTCAAGGGCGTCAGGTCCTATCCCGTGGGGTATGTCCACGAGCTTAGGATGTTCCCGCTCGATTTTGAGGAGTTTTGCTGGGCAACCGGGGTGAGCGAGGGGGCTCTCCAAACGATACGTGACGCGTGTATCAGCGAGAGGCCCATTCCTGATTACATTCATGACGCGATGATGGCAAACTTCAGGACCTATACCGTTGTCGGCGGAATGCCGGAGGTCGTGCAGCGTTTCCTTGACACGCAGGGCGACCTTGCCTCTGTTCGTCAGCTACAGTCCGAGCTCAACGAACAGTACCGACGGGATATTTCCAAGTATGCAAGCGGGCGTGCCCTTCAGGTGCAGAGCATCTACGATCAGCTCCCCATTATGCTTGAGGGCGAACACAAGCGTTTCGTGCTCAATTCCATTGACCCCAAGGCTCACTACGAGAAGTACCAGCGAGATTTTGTCTGGCTTGCCGATGCCGGCGTTGCTCTCAAAGCCGATATCGTAACCGAGCCAAAATCGCCCCTGCTCAAGACGGCACGGCCATCGCAGTTCAAGCTATATCAATCGGATACGGGCATGTTGATGGCGCGCTACCCCGTTGGAGTCGCCCAAGCGGCGTATCTTGATAGCAAGGAGCCCAATCTGGGCGGCATTTACGAAAACGTGGTGGCCCAGCAGCTGGCTACCCAAAATCGCCAGCTTTACTACTATCAGACAAAAAAGCGCGGTGAAGTGGACTTTGTGGTCGATGGACCGGATGGGACGGCTGTTCCGATCGAGGTTAAATCGGGCTCCTATTACCACGCGCACGCTGCGCTCGGTCATGTGCTTGATACGGCTGAATATGGCGTAAGGCTCGGGATCGTTTTCTCGAGAGGCAACGTTGAGCGCAACGGAGCGGTTCTCTATTTGCCGCTATATGCGACCTGGGCCCTTTCGGATGTTTTGGGCGACTCCTGCGCCGAGGGGATAAAGCTGGAGGTCAAGCCGGTCTAGGGCCAGTCCCGGATGTGGCAAAGGGGCAGTCCCTTTGTCACATTCATGAGTGTGGATTTTCTCCCACCGAGATAACGAGCGTGGATTTTCTCCCGTTTAGAGCGCACTCGAACGCTCAAAGTGGGAGAAAATCCACGCTCGTTTTATGCCGATGGCGTGGCCCGTGTGCCCGCGCCGCCCGAGCGCCTACAGCTGCTCGAGCATGGCGGTGCAACCGGCGAGTACATCGCGGTAGGTGGCGTCGAAATTGCCGGTGTACCAGGGGTCGGCCACGTCGCCGGGGCGATCGGTCCAATCGAGCAGGCGCGAGATCTTGCCATCGGGGTCCTTCCCAAAAATTCGGTACAGGGCGCGGGCGTTCTCGTCGTCCATATAGACAATGTGGTCCCAGTCGCCATACTCCGCGCGACGCACCTGACGTGCGCGATGTGCGACGACGGGAATCCCGACCTCGCGTAGCTTGGCAACGGTACCGTGGTGTGGCGGGTTGCCGATCTCCTCGGTCGAGGTCGCCGCGGAATCGATGGCAAACTCCGCCTCGCGCCCAGCGCGGCGCACGAGCTCGGTAAACACCGACTCGGCCATCGTCGAGCGGCAGATGTTTCCATAGCAGATGAACAGTACACGTTGCATATGCGGTTTCCTTTCGATCGCCATCATCGAGCTCGAGTATCGCATCTACGCCTGCGCCATCGCCCTCTTGCGTTCCCAGCGAGCCAACTTAATCGTCACCAGCGTGAGGGCCCAGGCCACAAGCGAGAACGCGGCGCCCACTGCGCCCACGTACGCAATGCCAACGCTGCTTACCACGGCGCCGCCCACTGCGGTGCCAAAAGAGATGCCAACGTTAAACGCCATGGGCTCAACCGAACTTGCGAGTACCATCGACTTGGGATGGCGGCTGTGTGCCACGTCCATAAAGTGCGTGATGCACGATACCGAGAACAGGTACATGAGCAACGCCAAGCTAAAGACAAAGACCAGCGCGAGCGGCATGGTGCCGCCCACAGCAAACAGTCCGAGTAACGCCGCAGCCTGCAGCACAAACGTCACGAGTAGCGCCTTCATGCCAAAGCGCGCATCGATCCATCCGCCCAGGATGTTCGAGATCAGGCAGAACACGCCGTAGGCCATGAGCGTGGTACTGGCTTCGACCGTGCCCATGCCCAGCACCTGCTCAAGATAAGGCGTCACGTAGCCGTAGAAAACGTAGACCGACCCCACGCCAAACAAAAAGATGAGCATGCCGGTGATGATGCTCGGCTCGCGTAGCAGACCCGCCTGCTCGCGAAAAGTGGCGGGCTCGTCGGTTTGCCCAGCGCGCGGCATAAACGCCACGAGCGCTCCGCAGATCAGAACGGCAAAGGCCAGCGTGCCGTACATGGCCACGTGCCAATCGAGCGTGTCGGCCACAAACTTGCCGATCGAAGTGACAAAGACCATTGCCACGGAAAACGCACCATATACCACCGAGATGGCAAGCGAAGTTTGCTGCGGAGACAGAAGCTCGGGGATGTACGTCACGCCCACGGCGAGCAGTGCGCCCGAGACGGAGCCCAGGATGATGCGCGAGATGAACAGCACCTGGAAGTTGGGCGCCAACGCCATGACCAGGTTGCCGAGCACAAAGACGATGCTGTAGCACACGAGCAGCTGGTAGCGGCGAAAACGCCCCGTACTGAGCGCGAGCACCGGCGTCGAGATAGCGTAGATCAGTGCGAACACGCTAATAAGTTGGCCTGCGGTGGCAAGCGATACGCCGAGTTCCGTCGCTAGGTCGCTTTCGATGCCGATGACCACGAACTCGGAGCAGCCGAGCGAGAATCCCAACAGCACGAGCAGCGCCAGGCAAAGATTGGTGCGCGCGGGGGAGAGCGCGGCGGCGGTTGACTTACTTTTTGGCGTGGTTGCGGCGGTCAAGGTTGTCACTCCAATGTCGCGTGAATAAGCGGGATTCAATCCCTGCAACTCTAACAGAATGTGACAAAGGGACAGTCTCTTTGTCACATTCGCGGCGTGGCTGCCGCCTAAACCGTCACAACATTCGATGAAAATCTCGAAAACGAGGAAAAACGTCGAATGTTGTGACGGTTTTCGTGTCCGGCGCGGGTGAGCTTCGGTGCCGTCTGGGGGTATAAGACTAGCGAGTGTTTATTTGCGAGGCCTAAGGGGCGCCCCGTATGGATATCGATAACTTTGAATGGTGGTATAGCGAGGGCGAGGCTCCGGACGAGGAGTGGGACGAGCCCGCGTCGCGTGACGTGTCGAGCGACGAGGACGAGACCGGCAACGATGCCGCTGTCGAGCCTGATGCCGCCTCCGATGCCGCCGAGCCCCTGACCTTTGAGCAGGCTTGGGCCCAAGCCGAGGCCGATGAGGCTAAGGCCGATGCCACGGCCACACTCGGTGAGCCGGCGGACATGTCCATCTCGCCGGCCAAGACCCCGCAGCCGCGCCATAACATCGACCCCGACAGCACGGCATCCTTCAGTATTCTCGACGTGCCCTCGCAGGGTGCTCAGGCGCCCGCGCCCACACGTCGTCCCAATCTGTCTCGCGAGGAAGATGCAGGACGTCGCTCTCCGCTCGGCCCCATCCTTATCGCCTTCATGGCCGGCGTTATCGCATGCTCGGTAATTGGAAACGTCTGGAGCCATGTTGAACAACAGCGAAAAGACGCCGCCAAGGTCGAGATGTCTATCGAGCAATCGCTCGGCCGCACGCGCTCGGTACATGTGTCGGTCGAGGTCAAGGACGGCGCGACGTGGGACACCGCGCGCTGCGACAGCCAAATGCTCATCCACATCGTGGGGCGCACGCTCAAAGGGCAGACGATTGACGAGTATCAATACGTCAATTCCGCTGGTGACGGCATCGAACTTAAGCCCGGCGACTACGAGCTCACCGTCGATGAACCGCCCGTCGCCACCGACGGCACGCGCTTCCGTGCCTCAAAGCGCATGGTCCCCGTGAGTTTTAACTCACAGGCGCCCGACACGGTCGACACCACACCGCAGGGCGGGTTCGACCTTTACGTGGATACCCAGTAGGCATTCGCCGCTCATTCCGCTATGACTACTCAATAATCGCCTGCTGTCCCGTCCCGCCGCCAAGAGTGGGACAATAGCCCTCGACACTATTGTTTATTTTTGGAGGAAGTAGCATGTCTACCGTCACTACCATCAAGCGCGGCGGCCTCACCGCGGCCATCGATTCCATGGGCGCCCAGCTCACGAGCCTTGCCCTCAACGGCAACGAGTATCTGTGGCAGGGCGACCCGGCCTTTTGGGGCAAGCACGCGCCCATCCTGTTCCCTATTGTGGGCTCGCTGCGCAACAACACGGCGACGTCTGCGGCCGGCACCTGCGAGATGCCGCGCCACGGACTCGCGCGCATCGTCGAACACAAGCTGGTCGAGGTTTCGGAGGACGGCTCCTCGGTAACGTACGAGATCACCGACACGCCCGAGTCGCTCAAGGCGTTCCCGTTCCACTTTAAGCTCAACATGACCTATGCCCTGACTGGTGACGCCACACTTACCCAGACCTTTGCCGTCACCAATACCGGCGACGTGGACCTGCCGTTCTCGGTGGGCGGCCACCCCGCGTTTAACGTACCGGCTCCCGGTGCCGAGGACGAGGCATTCGAGGATTACGAGCTGGCGTTTACCGAGGCTTGGACTAATGAGGCTCCCATCATCACGCCCGACGGTCTTATGACGTTCGAGGGCAGTTACAAGGCTCCCGATAACTCGGACGTGCTGCCCATCACGCACCGCAGCTTCGATAACGACGCCATCATGTTCACTGATACCCCGGGCTCCACGCTCACGCTGCGCGGCCGCAAGTCGGGCCACGGCGTCAAGATCGACTTTGAGGGCTTTAAGTACATTGGCGTGTGGTCTGCCGCCAACGACGCCCCGTTTGTGGCGCTTGAGCCCTGGACCGGTCACACCACCATGGACACCGAGGACGACGTCTTTGAGCACAAGGTCAACACCATCACCTTGGCTCCCGGCGCTACCGATAAACGTAGCTTTAGCGTCACCCTGCTCTAGAGGTTCCGCCGTTCTAATGAACGGCGGGCCGGTCGACGCTGCGCGCCGCCCAGGGCGACAATTTGTCATTCAAAAGGCAAGGCATGACCAGAAGGTTTATGCCTTGCCTTTTTCATGCCTAGTCGTTGGGGACGTTCTTGTTTGACTAGTCGTTTAAGAACGTCCCCAACGACTATCAATCGTTTTCAGTTCGTAAACTTGTATATATGCATTTATATATGCATTTGCTGGAGGTAGCGCTGAGCGGTATCCTGTTAAGTCGTCAGCATACGATTCAACAGGGAAGGCAGATTATGCATTCTCCCCATCAACGCGACGCGCATCCACAGCCGGTATGCAGCCGTCGCATCTTTTTGGGTAGCGCTCTCGCTGCGAGCGCTTCCGTCGTCGTCGGCGCACTTGCCGGTTGCCAGCGCCCCTCCACGCTGGAAGTAGTTCAGCCCACGACGGGTGGCGGTCGCGACGACCTGTCCGATTCCGTTATCGGCAAGGATAAGATCCGCATTGGCATGGAGGCGGCCTACGCCCCGTACAACTGGCAGGTCTCCGAAGCCAGCGAGTACACCATCCCCATCGACAACGTGCAGGGCGCCTATGCCGATGGCTACGACGTGCAGATCGCCAAGATCGTCTGCAAGGCCCTCGGCGGCGAGCCCGTTGCCGTCAAGCAGAGCTTCTCGGGTCTTATCGATTCGCTCAACAACGGCCAAATCGACCTCATCATCGCCGGTATGAGCGCCACGCCCGAGCGCGAGGAGTCCGTCGGCTTTTCCGATCCGTACTTCATTGGCTACTTTGGCCTGTTCGTAAAAGAGGGCTCGCCCTACCAAAACGCGACCAAGCTCAGCGACTTTAGCGGCGCTACGGTGCTCGGCCAAAAGGACACCATGCTCGATACCGTCATCGACGAAATCCCGGGCGTTGTGCACAAGAACCCGGTCGACTCCGTCCCCACGGTGTTTTCGAACCTGCTGCAGGGCACGTGCGACGCCGTGACCTACAACACCGAGAATGAGAAGGGCTATATGGCCCAAAATCCCGGTATCCTCCCCATCCATTTTGCCGAGGGCGAGGGCTTTAAGCAGGAGGTCGCGGCAAATGTCGGTTGCCGCAAGGGCTCGGACAAACTGCTTAAGCTCATCGACAAGACACTCAAGGGCATCAGCCAAGAGGAGCGCGACCAAATGTGGGACGCGTGCCTCGACCGTCAGCCGGCATAGGGAGGCAGCATGAAAACCATCAATCGCCTGGCCTCCTTTATCAGGGCAGACCACCGTTATGTGTACCTGGGCACGAGCGTTATCGCGGCGCTCGGCCTGGCGTTTAGCCAACGCAACCCCACGCCGCTGAGCTTCTTGGCGCCTACGGGCGTGTTCCAAGACTGCCTCTGGGCAATCCTTTGGGCCTGGCTCGTCGTGTCGGCGGCGGCGCTGGTCACCAAACTCATGCACTGGAATGACTATCGCGAAAAGTCGTCGTTCGCATCCGAGCGTTTCCGTCGTGGCGCACGCTTAGGCAGCTACGTCGTGGTCGCCATCGCGGCGGTCTTTTTCGTGGACCGTTGCGTCATGTCGTTTATCGACCTGGTGCAGGTGAGCATTGTCTCGGATTCCAACCCCAGCGACTTTTTGTCGAGCCTGGTCTACATGACCTACAAGAGCGGTGACTTCTTTATTCGCGGCATCGAGATCACCATCGCGCTTGCGACCTTCGGCACTGTCATCGCATTCTTCCTGGCACTGCTCTTTGTGTTCCTGCGTATTCAGACGTTCGACCGCGTGGATAACGACCTGGTGCGCTTCTTTAAGAGTATCGGCCGCGGCTTTGCGACCGTCTACTCCACCATCGTGCGCGGCACGCCCATGATGGTCCAGGGTCTGCTCATCTATTACGCGGGCTTCACCGTTTTGCGCGGCATGGGCTTCGAGACCGCCCAGGCCAACCAGATCTGGAGTACCTTCACCGCCGGCCTCGTCACCATCTCGCTCAACTCCACCGCCTACATGATGGAGGTCCTGCGCGGCGGCATCGAGTCCATCGATCCCGGCCAAGCCGAGGCGGCGCGATCGCTGGGCCTGTCGCAGTGGCAGGCCATGCGCAAAGTCGTGTTCCCCCAGGGCATTAAAAATGCGATTCCGGCGCTCACCAACGAGCTCATCATCAACATCAAGGATTCGTCGGTGCTCTCGGTCATCGGCGTGTTCGACCTTATGTACGCTACTACCACGGTCGCCGGCGTGTACTACCGCCAGATGGAGGTCTACTGCGTGGCGCTCGTGGTCTACCTGATCCTGACGCTCGTGGCGAGCCGCCTGCTCGAAGCCTTTGGCAAAAAGCTCGGTGCCGAGGCTCCGGCCACGCTGCCCAGCTCTAACTAGGCTTAAGACGAGGAGAATCATCATGGCAGATACCGCCACTACCGGCGTTGCGGCCGCCGCACAGACCAATGAGCCGCTCATCCGCGTCGAGGGCCTGCGCAAGAGCTTCGGCTCGCTCGAGGTACTCAAGGGCATCGACCTGTCCGTTAACCCCGGCGAGGTCGTCACCATTATCGGCGCCTCGGGCTCGGGCAAGTCGACCTTCCTGCGCTGCCTCAATCTGCTCGAGACCCCGGACGCGGGCCACATCTGGTTCCACGGCCAGGACCTTACGGCCGAGCGCTGCAATATCAATAAACTCCGCGAGGACATCGGCATGGTGTTCCAGGGCTTTAACTTGTTCAACAACATGGATGTGCTCGACAACTGCACGCTCGCGCCCGTCACGCTCAAAAAGATGAGCAAGGCCGAGGCCGAGAAGGCCGCGATGGAGCACCTGACCAGCGTGGGACTCGAGAAGTTCGTGCACGCCGCCGTGGGCCGCCTGTCCGGTGGTCAAAAACAGCGCGTGGCCATCGCTCGTGCCCTGTGCATGAATCCGCAGATCATGCTGTTCGACGAGCCGACCTCCGCGCTCGACCCCGAGATCGTGGGAGAAGTGCTCGAGGTCATGCGCAAGCTCGCTGCCGCAGGCATGACCATGGTCGTCGTCACGCACGAGATGGCTTTTGCCCGCACGGTGTCCGACCGCGTGGTCTTTATGGACAAGGGCGTGGTGCTCGAGGACGCCGCGCCGGCCGAGCTCTTCGGCAACCCCAAGCACCAGCGCACTCGCGAGTTCCTCTCGCGTTATCTCGAGGACAAATAACCGACCGCAAACGCTTATGTGGCAGGGCCGCTCCGGTGGGGCGGCCCTCGTCATCACAATCGAAAGGATGTCATGGCCGAGGTTTGGCGCTTCTTTGCGCATGAGGATGATTTTGCCGATATAGACGAGGCTGGCGCGTGCGAGCGCTTGGGTCGCGTGCTGTCGTTTCCGACCATCTCGAGTATGGATGCCGAGGCGGTGGACTGGCAGCCGTTCGACGACCTGCGCGCGTATATGCAGCAGGCTTGGCCGCACGTATTTACGGCGGGTAAGGTCGAGCTTATCGACCATTCGCTATTGGTGACGCTTGGCGGTTCCGACCCTGCCCTCAAGCCCATTATGCTCATGGGCCACATGGACGTGGTTCCCGTGGTACCCGGCACCGAGGCTGACTGGACGCATGCCCCCTTTAGCGGGCGCGTGGACGACACCTACATCTGGGGCCGCGGCGCGATCGACATGAAGGACCAGGTCGCAGGCATTCTCGAGGCTGTCGAGTATGCGCTGGCGCACGGTTGGCAGCACGAGCGCACGCTGCTCCTGGCCTTTGGCCAGGACGAGGAAACCGCGCAGTACGGTGCAGGCACCATTGGCCGCGCGCTCGAGGAGCGCGGCATTGAGCTTGAGTACCTGATCGACGAGGGCGACTACCGCATCGTTCCGGCTGCCGAGTACAGCGCGGGCGAGGGTTGGCTCATGCACGCCGACCTCGCGGAGAAGGGCTATGCCGATATCGTGCTCAAGACGAAGAGTGAGGGTGGACATTCTTCTAACCCCTACGGCGGTACGTCGCTCGAGGTGCTCAGCCGCGCCATCACCGCAATCTGCGATATCGAGTGGCCGACGCGCGTGACCGACTTGCTTGCCGCCCAGCTCGTCGAGTTGGGGCTCTACACGGCCGACGAGATTGCCTCCAACAAGGACACCATCGTGCGCGAGTGCCTCGCCAGCAAGAAGCTCTACCCGCTCGTGACGACCACCTGCGCGCCCACGCAGATCGAGGGCGGCAGCACCGGCGCCAACGTAATGCCGCAGGATATGTGGGCTAATATCAACTTCCGCATGCTCGAGGGCACGAGCGTGGCCGACGTTGTGGCGCGATGCCGTGATGCGGTTGCCGGGGCGGACCTTGCCGGTCGTGTCGAAGTGGAGCTGGGCCCCGGCAGCTCCGAACCCTCGCCGTCCCCGCGCATCGGTGGTCCCGGTCTCGAGGCGGTTCGCTCCATCGCCGCCCGCTATTTCCGTGATCCAAAGGGGACGGAGGAAAACGGATCATTCGAGCCAGTGGCAATTGTGCCCTCGACCGTGATCGGTGCGACCGACGCCGCCAACTACCAACACATTTGCCCTGAGTGCATTCGCTTCTCGGCCTTTGTGGTTGATGACGACGAGTGTGATCGCGGCGTCCATGGCACCAACGAGCGCATCACCCGCCGCGCCTACCTCCAGGGCATTCGCTTCCTCGTCGCTCTACTCCAAACGCTCTAGCCAAAAAGCAAGCCCTTGGTGCAATGGGGTCAGGTTTGTTTGCACCAATCATTCCGTGCGGGTTATATGCAGGTTTGCCTGCGCACGCTATCATGTATGGGTTAGACCGCAACTATGTACCCCATACGCGAAGGGATGCGCATGTATCTGAAGATCGACATGTTCTAGCCGGGCTTACCCCCGCAGTGGCGCCGTGCGCCCCATCAACTCTGCCGATTTTCACCTTCACGCATATAAAGGAGTCCCGCCATGCGCGACAAGCTCGAAAAGATCATCAAGGCCTACGAGGAGCTCGAGAAGAAGCTCTCCGACCCGGCCGTCGCCTCCGATATTAAGGAGTTCACGCGTCTCAACAAGGAGTACGCGCACCAGTCTGACCTCATTGCCGCCTCGCGCGAGTACATCGGCGCGCTCGATGACATCGAGGCGGCCAAGGAAATGCTGCACGATACCACCGATGCCGATGAGAAGGAGATGCTCCAGATGGACATCTCCGAAAACGAGGCCAAGCTCCCCCAGCTCGAGGAAGACATCAAGTACATGCTCATCCCGAGCGACCCCAACGACGACAAGAACACCATCGTCGAGATTCGCTCCGCCGCCGGTGGCGACGAGGCGGCCATCTTTGCCGGCGACCTGTACAAGATGTACCAGCGCTTCTGCGAGTCGCGCGGCTGGAAGACCACCGTGCTCGATTCCAGCCCCAGCGAGGCCGGCGGCTTTAAGTCCATCGAGTTCAAGGTCGAGGGCGACCGCGTCTACTCCGTTATGAAGTACGAGTCCGGCGTGCACCGTGTCCAGCGCGTCCCCAAGACCGAGTCCCAGGGCCGCATCCAGACTTCAACGGCTACCGTCGCCGTGCTTCCCGAGGCCGAGGAAATCGACGTCCAGATCAACCAGTCTGACCTGCGCATCGACACCTACTGCGCCTCCGGCCCTGGCGGTCAGTGCGTTAACACCACCTACTCCGCCGTGCGCATCACCCACCTGCCCACCAACACCGTGGTGCAGTCGCAGGAGCAGCGTTCCCAGATCCAGAACCGCGAGGTCTGCATGCAGATGCTGCGCGCCCGTCTGTACGAGATGGAACTCGAGAAGCAGCAGGCAGAGCTCGGTGCCGAGCGCCAGAGCCAGATCGGCCACGGTAACCGTTCCGAGAAGATCCGCACCTACAACCAGCCCCAGGACCGCGTGACCGATCACCGCATCGGCTTCAACTCCACCTACAACGGCGTCCTTCTGGGCGATCAGCTCGGCACCGTCATCGAGGCGCTCGCCGCCGCCGAGCGTGCCGAGAAGCTGGCACAGGCTGTGTAGTGGGTTACGCGGTTTTGCCAAACCGCGTAACGGCTCGACGCTGCGCGCCGCCCAGAGCGACAATTTGTCATTCAAAAGGCAAGGCATGACCAGAAGGTCTATGCCTTGCCTTTTTCATGCCAACTTGTTCGCTCTGGACGTCGCTCGCTGGCATTGCCAAAACATCGGCGTTTTCTTGGTTGTCAAATGATCCGTAGGGAGTCATTGGGGACATTGCCTTGATATTTTATTCAGTCGGCTGTGATGGCATTTTAGTCATTGGGGACGTTCTTAAATGACTAGGTTGGGTAAATTACTTTTCGAGTTTATTTAATCTGCTTTGTTAGAAATTAAGCTGCCTACCTGCTCAAAGTAATTAACAGCCTTCATCTGCTATTGATAATATTGCTCGAAAAATCGTTCAAGAAGTCGCGGGGCGATTTTTGATGCGTCGCGCGTCAAGTGATTTGGCAAGTTCTTGGTTAGATATTGGTTAGTTTTGGGGCAACCTTGCCAAAAGCTTGACGAATGCAAATCTAGACGTCGGCGAATGAACACTTTGAGCGAGCTCGGTGCAAAAATCTGGGCTGATTCTCGATAATCGCCTTCAATCGTCCCTTGCCAAGCGCTGGCCTCGCGTACAATCTGCTCCGACATTCGCGCGCCGTCCGGCGCTTAAGAGGGGAGGGCCCCATGGCAAACGAGATTTGGACCATCAAGCGTTGTCTCGAGTGGACCAAGGAGTACCTGGCCGAGCGCGGCGAGGAGCACCCCCGTCTTTCTGCCGAGTGGCTGCTGTGCGCCGCCACGGGCCTGGCGCGCATTGACCTATATATGCGCATGGACGAGACGCTTAACGCGGCTCAGCTCGAGACCATGCACGCGGCCGTTGTTCGTCGCGCTAAAGGTGAACCGCTGCAGTACATCACCGGCAGCACGCAGTTTCGCATGATCGACGTCGCGTGCGCCCCCGGCGTGCTCATTCCGCGTCCCGAGACCGAGATGCTCGTCGAGGAAGTCCTCAATTATCTGGATGCCGAGGTGCTGAGCCCCGAGGCTGCCGCCCGTCAGCGCGTTGAGCTGCCCTGGAACGATGAGGTCGAGCAGGCCCGCAAAGCCGAGGCGGCGCTGGCTGACGAACGCGCGGCCGCCGAGCGCCGTGCCGCCAACCTGACGGCCGCCGATGAGGCTGCGCTGGGTAGCGACGTGCTCGGCAGCCGCGCCTATGCCGAGGAGCTGGCCGACCGCGAGGCCGAGGAAGCCGCCGCGCAGGCAGCAGAAGCCGAAGCCGCGGAAGCCGCCGAGCCCGAGCTCGACGAATACGGCATCGCCATCGAGGGTGCCGACCAGGAGACGGCTTCAGCTCAGGATGCCGCTTCGCCTGCCCCAGCCGAGCCCCGCATCGCCCGCGTTCTCGAGGTCGGCTGCGGCACGGGCTGCATTTCGCTCTCCCTTGCCTGGGAGCGCCGCGGCCACATTACCTGCACCGACACCGATATCGAGCCGCGCGCTATCGATTTGGCCACCAAAAACCGCGATGCGCTTGGCCTCACGTCCGACGAGGTCGCCTTTAGTCTCACCAACCTGGTGAGTTCTATTCCCCGCGAAGAGTGGGGCACCTTCGACGTGCTTGTCTCCAATCCGCCCTACATTCCGACCGACGTCATGCGCTCACTGCCGCATGAGGTCAAGGACTTCGAGCCCGACCTGGCGCTTGAGGGCGGCGCCGACGGCCTCGATATCTTCCGCCGCCTGCTCAACGCGGCGCCCTACATGCTGCGTGCCGGCGGCCTGTTTGCCTGCGAGCTCTACGAGGGTGCCCTCGATGCCGCGGCCGAGCTCTGTCGCCAGGCAGGCCTTTCGGACGTGCGTATCGTCCACGACCTCACCGATCGTCCCCGCATCGTTCGAGCCATCGTCACCGAGCCCAAACAGCGCCAGTAATATTTATTAACTGGTTAGCAAAAATTATAAAGTAGTTTATAATTAGGACGGCTGAAAGAGGTCGGCCCATGCAACCTCCTACCTTTCGGGAAATCATTGCCCTACTCAAGCACGATGGATTCGTGAAGGTCGCGCAAGTCGGTAGTCATGCTAAGTATGTTTCTGGTGACCGTGTTGTCACCGTGAACGGCTCTGGTGGTGATCGACCAAAGAAGGGCACGTGGGCAAGTATTCGTCGCCAAGCTGAATGGTAGTTGGAGGCAAAATGAGGCAGCGATTTACCTATGACTGCGTTCTCATAAAAGAAGACGACGGTTACTGCGCCAGTTTCCCGCAGATCCCCGGCGCCTTTGCCGATGGCGATACGCGCGAAGAAGCGATTGCCCATGCCACCGAGGCACTGATGGCGTTTTTGGCCGACGACCTCAACAACGGTTTGACTCCGGCAGGGTACGAACGCTCGGCCGAGGTCGTGGCCCTTTCAGTCGAAATCGACCACGAGGACGCTCGGGAAGCGGCGTGCCGAACATTTAAAGACGCAGCGCTGGACCTCAAAGTCTCCGCTCCGCGGATTACCGCGCTGGTCAAAGCCGGAAAGCTCGATGTTGAACTTGTCGACGGCCGTCGGATGATAACGATAGACAGCATCGAGCGCTACGCCGCCCAAGAACGCCACGCCGGCAGGCCAAAGAAGTTCGTCGCAGTCCAATAACCCCCTCACTTTCACCGACTACTAGAGCCGCTCACCAAACCAACATGCGCTCTGGGCAAATAGGTTGAACGTTTCGTGCGAGAATGCCCCACAGTAAACAAACTTGCACCAGAGCGTAAGGGGCTGGCATACACATGCAGACGGTCTATCGGGTATATGAGGGAACGCGCGAGCCGCATCGGCTTGCCGTCGAGCGCGCGGCCGAGGTGCTCGGCCGCGGCGGCCTGGCCTTGATCCCGACCGAGACCGTCTACGGTGTCGCCGTGGCAGTCAACGCCTTCTCGGACGCCGTACCCCAAGATACAAGCGAATTCCCATCGTGGCCGCGCGATCCGCAGGCTGTCGTCAATGGCGCCGCGGTCCCTGCGCTTGGTACTGGCTACCGCCGCATCTTTACCCTCAAGCAGCGCAAGCTCACCCAAACGGTCGCCTGGCTGGTCGATGGCGTCGAGGCGCTCGACCGCTATGGCGTGGATATCCCGGAAGATGCCCGCGTACTTGCGCGACGATGCTGGCCGGGAGCCCTGACTATCGTGGTCAAGGCGGCCCCCTGCGTGCCGACCTTTATGCGTGCTGCCGACGACACCGTGGCACTTCGCGCTTCGGCCTCGCCCGTGGTGCAAGCGCTCATCCGCGCCTGCGGTAGCCCTCTTGCCTGCACCAGCGCCAACACGCATGGCGCGCCCGCGCCGGCAAGTTTTGCCGCCGTCGAAGGTCGCATCCTGGAGGGGGTCGATGTTGCCGTCGACGCCGGCGAGACCCCGTGTCGCGACGCCTCGACCATCGTGTCGTTCCAGCACGGCGGGCTCCAGATCCTGCGCCAAGGCGCACTTCCCGCATCAGAGATCGAACGGGTCCTGTCCGACCCGATGCAATAGAAAGGTGTAAGCGATGTCGTTGAATCTGGGCAGCCTGGGCATGGAAGATGCCTCGTTTAACTTTGGCGGTTCCTACATCATGGCGCTCGACTGCGGCACCACCTCGGTACTTGCGACCATCGTCGACGAGTACGGCTGCATCGTCGCGCAGGCACGTCGTAGCGTCAAAACCAGCTTCCCGCGTCCCGGTTGGATAGAGCAAGACCCCATGGAGGTGCTTGCCAGCCAGATCGGCGTGATGATGGAGGTCCAGTTTAAGAGCGGCATCCATTCTGACCGCATCGCCGCCATCGGTATCTCCAACCAGCGCGAGACCACGGTGGTGTGGGACCGCATAAGCGGCCAACCCATCTATAACGCCATCGTGTGGCAATGCCGTCGCACCGCACCTCTGATCGACGAGCTGGTCGAGCGGGGCGCAGAAGAGCTGGTGCGCTCCCGCACGGGACTCACGCTCGATCCGTATTTCTCGGCTTCCAAGGTGCAGTGGATCCTCGACAACGTCGACGGTGCGCGTGAGAGCGCGGCGGCGGGCGACCTCATGTTCGGCACCATCGATACCTGGCTCATCTACAACCTCACCGGCAGTCAGGTCTTTGCCACCGACTACACCAATGCCAGCCGCACGGCGCTCTTTAATATCCATACGCTCGATTGGGACGACGACCTGCTGGCGCTCTTTGACGTTCCACGTTCCATGATGCCCGAGGTTCGTTGGAGCTCGGGCGACTACGGCCGCGTCGCGAGCGACATCATGACCAACATGCCGCCCATCATGGGCGTGGCGGGCGATCAGCAGGCGTCGCTGTTCGGCCACTGCTGCTTCCATCCCGGCCAGACCAAAAACACCTATGGCACGGGTTGCTTTATGCTCATGAACACCGGCGACGAGGTCGTCGAATCCAAGAACGGTCTGGTCTCCACGATCGGTATCGCCGCGGACGGCAAGATCAGCTATGCGCTCGAGGGTTCTATCTTTGCCGCCGGCTCAACCATGAACTGGCTGCGCAACAACATGGGCATCATCTCGAGTGTGAGCGAGTCCGCGCAACTCGCCGCTTCGATCAACGACAACGAGGGCTGCTACTTCGTCCCCGCCTTCGCTGGCCTGGGCGCTCCCTGGTGGGACCCGCGTGCCCGCGGTATCGTGTGCGGCCTGACCGGTGCCTCGAGTCGCGCGACCATTGTGCGTGCGGCCTGCGAGTCCATGGCCTACCAGAGTTATGACGTGCTGCGCGCCATGGAGCAGGACGTGGGGCTTTCGATTGAGCGCCTGTCTGTCGATGGCGGTGCCTCGCGCAACGAGTTCATCATGCAATTCCAGGCTGACCTGCTGGATATCCCCGTGCTGCAATGCGAGACGGTGGAGACCACGGCAATCGGTGCCGCGTACTTGGCGGGTCTTGCCGTCGGCTATTGGGAAGACCTTGAAGAGCTGGAGCAAAATGCCCAGATCGTTAGGACCTTCCTTCCCAATATGTCCGCCGAGCGTCGCGAGCAAAACCTTGCGGGCTGGCGTGATGCAGTCAAGCGCTCGCTCAGTACCGCACAGTAGGGCTGCGATGGGCTGCTCGATACAACAAACCGCTAAACTTATGCATGGCGTGCGGCGGCAACATTGCTGCGCGCCTTGTCAGCAAGGCCGTTTTGCGGCCGCAACGAAAGGGGCAATCAACCCATGACCGTCACCTACGATGCGTCCCGTGTGACGCTTGTCGATCATCCGCTCGTCCAGCACAAGCTGTCGATCCTGCGCGACAAAAACACCGGCACCAACCAGTTCCGCCAGCTTGTGCGCGAACTTGCACTTTTTGACGGCTACGAGGCCATGCGCGACCTGCCCATGGAAGACGTCGAAGTCGAGACCCCCATCACCACCGCAACGTTTAAGCAGCTTGCCGGCAAGAAACTCGCCATCGTGCCCATCCTGCGTGCGGGCCTTGGCATGGTCGACGGCATCCTCGACCTGGTGCCCTCCGCTCGCGTGGGCCACATCGGTATGGAACGCGACGAGGTCACCCACGAGCCGCATGAGTATTACTGCAAGATGCCTAAGGATATCGACCAGCGCATCTGCCTGGTTGTCGACCCCATGCTCGCCACGGGCGGTTCGGCCGAGATGGCCATCAGCTACCTGCGCGAGCGCGGTGTCAAGGACATCCGCATGCTGTGCATCGTCGCGGCCCCCGAGGGCCTCAAGTCGCTGACTGAGAAGGACCCCGATGTGCATATCTATACCTGCGCCATCGACGGCCATCTCAACGAAGCTGCCTACATCGTTCCCGGCTTGGGCGACGCCGGCGACCGCATCTACGGCACGCTGTAATCTCTGGGCCATACCGGCTAACGTCGAAAATACGAAGAAATGGTGCGCGCGGTCGAACAAAAGACGACCGCGCGCACTCCTGTTAACGGACGTTTTGCCCCGCAGGGTTCGAGAAAAACGTATTACCGTACCTGCGGCATAAAGAAGGTCTTAAGAAAACGAACAGGTGCGTATTAACCGATGCTTTTTCGGTTGTACTTTAGCGATTGGCTCGTACAATAGTCACCAATGTTTGGCGGGAACTGTCCTGTGAGGCGATAAAAAAGGAAAGTGAGGACGCCAGTGTTTCAGATAGCCGATCTGCTCGCTATCGTTGCAGGTGCCATCGCGGGCGCGATTGCCTTCCTTCCCTTTGTCTTTACGCTCAAGCCGGTTCTTGACGATAAGCAGAATGCGGACATGCTCAAGGGTATGGTGAGTCTGGCGGTCTCGGCAATCGCTCTGCTCGTCTTTACCTTGGTTGTGTTTGTGTTGTTCGGAGAGGCATTTCGCATGTTCCTCCTGGGCGAGGCGATCGGCTTCGTGGCCTTTATGGCCGCCTGCGCGGTTCGCGTCGCCAAGGCGCTACGAGATCCTCATGAGGTCGAAAGGTAAGTCGTGGAAATTTTTGAAAAGCTGCCTGATGAGATTAATCATCTGGTCAGCGAGTTCAGCTCCACCCCTGTCGTGGGCGATCTGAGCTGCGGCATCACGCAGTACTCGTTTTGGCTGATCGTCTCCACGATCGTGCTCCTGATCGTCCTGGCCGTGTTCAAGAAGAAGCAGACCCTGGTCCCCAAGGGCTTCTTCGTCAACGGTTTCGAGTACATCATCGAGTACGTCGAGAACGATATCGGCAAGGGTGTCGTGGGTGAGAACTGGAAGAAGCACTTCCCGTTCCTGTGCTCGCTTTTCCTGTTCATCCTGATCAATAACATGATCGGCCTGATCCCGGGAATGAAGCCCGGCACCGGTGCAATCGGCTCCACCGCCGCGCTCGCCATCTTCGCCTTCGTGTACTTCATCTACTACGGATGCAAGGCTCACGGCGTGATCGGCTACATCAAGAGCCTCGCTCCGCAGGGCGTGAGCTTCCCGATGAACGTGCTCGTGTGGGTCGTCGAGCTTTTCTCGACCTTCCTGCGCCTCATCACGCTCGCCGTCCGTCTGTTCTGCAACATGTTCGCAGGACACGTGGTCATGGGCTCGTTCGCCATCATGGCGAGCATGTTCATGCAGCCGCTGCTTCAGCAGGTTTCCGCGGCCCACGCCGTCGGCGCCCTGCCTTCGCTGGCCTGGCTTGCCATTCTCATCCTGATCTATGCGATCGAGCTTGTGGTCGGCGCCATCCAGGCTTACGTCTTCACGGTCCTTACCGCCGTGTATGTCTCCGAGGCAGAGGAGGTCGCGGAGGAGGAGTAGTCTTCCGTTCGCGCCTTAAAGGTAAGGCAATTCGTTAAACCGCCGGTGCCCGTACCCATGGAGCCCGGCAGTTATAAAAAGGTTATCCTGCGTGAAATAAGACACGCACGACAAAGGAGGAATCGTGGGAGTTATCGGTTACGGTCTCGGTGTTATCGGCGCTGGTCTTGCTATCGGCCTGTCTGCTCTGGGTGCTACGGGTGCTATGGCCCGTCAGCCTGAGGTCCAGGGCCGCGTGTTCACCGTCTTCATCATGGGCTCCGCTTTCGGCGAGGCTCTGGCTCTGATCGGCTTCGTTGTCGCGCTGATCGTTAAATAGCACGGAGCGTCAAGTATGAATCTTTCATCCCAGAAGAGCGCGATCGCACTCTCCGCGTCCGCGGCCGCGCTGCTCATGCCGGTTTCCGCGTTCGCCGAGGACGGCGCTGCCGGTGCGGACATCCTCATCCCTAAGATGGCGGAGTTCATCCCGGCGCTTATCGCCTTCCTGATCATCTGGATCGTGCTGGCCAAGGTCGCCCTGCCGGGCATCATGAAAACCATGGAGGAGCGCGGCAAGAAGATCGAGGAGAGCCTCGACGAGGCCGAGAAGACCAAGCAGGAGGCTATCGCCAAGCGCGCTGAGTCCGACTCGATCGTCACCGACGCCCGTCGTCAGGCTGCCGACATCGTTCTCGAGGCCCGTAAGGACGCCGAGTCCGAGCGTGCCCGTATCATCGAGGCTGCTCACAAGGAGGCCGAGGAGATCATCGCCAAGGCCCATACGACCGTCGAGGACGAGCGCAAGTCCATCTACGCCGGTGCCGCGAGCTCCATCGCCGACCTGTCCGTTGCCGTCGCCACCAAGATCGTGGGCGAGGCACTCGAGGACGATGCCGAGCAGAAGAAGCTCATCGAGCGCTACATCCAGGAAGCAGGTAGCCTGAATGCCGACTAGCCGCTATCAGGACAAGGTGCTCGAGACCTACGCGCGTTCCCTTTTGGAAGCCGCCAAGGCCGAGAACCATGTGTTCGAGGACCTCGAGATGATCGAGCGCTTGGCTTCTGCCAGCCCCGAGATCATCGCCGTGCTCGACACCATGTCCAAGCGCGACCAGCTCGACCTTCTTCCCAAGGTGGCAGCTGCCTTTAAGTATGTTGCCGAGGAAGACGAGGATGTAGTGGGCGTGACCGTCACCACGGCGATCCCGCTCGACGACGAGCTGCGTCAAACCATCACTAAGAAATGCGAGCAGGACTTCGGCCGCAAGGTATTCCTTATCGAGCAGGTCGACCCGTCTATCGTGGGCGGCCTGGTGCTCGAGGCCCGCGGCGAGCGTCGTGACATTTCCGTCAAGACGCAGCTGCGCATCGCGCAGGAGACCCTCGCAAACTCTGCTAATTCGTACGGAGGTGAAGCCTAATGTCCGAAACCCTCAATGCCCAGGATATCGCCAAGAAACTGCAGGAGCAGCTCACGAGCCTCTCCGCGACGGTCGATACGCATGAGGTTTCAACGGTCGACGAGGTAGGCGACGGCATCGCGCGCGTCTCCGGCCTCAAGAGCGCCATGGCAGGCGAGCTTCTGGAGTTCAAGAGCTCCGATACCGGTGAGACCGTCTTCGGCCTTGCCCAGAACCTTGACCGTGACGAGGTCGGCGCCGTTCTGTTCGGTGCCGTCGACTCCATCAAGGAAGGCGACGAGTGCCGCACCACTGGCCGCGTTATGGATATCCCCGTGAGTCGTGCCATGCTCGGCCGCGTCGTCAATCCGCTCGGCCAGCCCATCGACGGCCTGGGCGACATCGTCGCTACGCACCGTCGCCCCATCGAGTTCAAGGCTCCCGGCGTCATCGATCGTACCCCGGTGTGCGAGCCGGTTCAGACCGGTCTGCTCGCTATCGACTCCATGGTGCCTATTGGCCGCGGTCAGCGTGAGCTCATCATCGGTGACCGTAAGACCGGTAAGACCGCCATCGCCATCGACGCTATCCTCAACCAGCGCGGCAAGGGCATGGTCTGCATCTATGTCGCCATCGGCCAGAAGGCCTCCACGGTTGCCAACATCCGCGAGACCCTCGCTCAGCACGGTGCGCTCGACTACACCATCATCGTTTCGGCCACCGCTGCCGATTCCGCCCCTATGCAGTACATCGCGCCTATGGCCGGTGCCGCTATCGGCGAGTTCTTCATGTACAACGGCGAGGACGGTAAGCCCGCCAGCGAGACCAACCCCGGCGGCCACGTGCTCGTCATCTACGACGACCTGTCCAAGCAGGCTGTGGCCTACCGTCAGATGTCGCTGACGCTGCATCGTCCGCCCGGACGCGAGGCCTATCCTGGCGACATCTTCTACCTGCACTCTCGCCTGCTCGAGCGTGCCGTCAAGATGTCCAAGAAGAACGGTTACGGCTCCATGACGGCTCTTCCGATCATCGAGACCCAGGACGGCGACGTCTCGGCCTACATTCCGACCAACGTCATTTCCATTACCGATGGTCAGATCTACCTGCAGTCCGAGCTCTTCTTCCAGGGTCAGCGCCCGGCAGTCGACGTGGGCATCTCCGTGTCCCGCGTCGGTGGCGATGCGCAGACCAAGGCCATGAAGCAGGTCGCCGGCAACCTCCGTCTGGACCTCGCTTCCTATCAGGAGCTCGCTGGCTTTACCCAGTTCGGCTCCGACCTCGACGAGGCTACTCAGAAGCAGCTGACCCATGGTGCCCGCATGACCGAGCTCCTGAAGCAGCCGCGTTACAAGCCGTTTGAGGTTGGCGAGCAGATCGTTACGCTGTTCGCTGGCAACGAGGGCTTCCTGGATGACCTGGAGATCGCCGACGTGCTGCCTTTCCGTGCCGAGCTCATCGAGTACATGGACAATGGCTTTGGCTCACTGCTCGACAAGGTTCGCGCCAAGAAGATCGATGATGACACCAAGGCTGAGCTCTTGCGCGTCATCGGCGACTTCAAGCAGCAGTTCATGGCCAAGCACCATTCGGATGTTTCTGGATCAGAGGAGAACTAAGCCCCATGGCCAACCTTCGCGACATTAAGAAGCGAATCTCCTCGGTTACCACGACCAAGCAGATCACGCGCACGATGGAGATGGTCTCTACGGCCAAGATCCGTCGTGCCCTCGATCGCTCCAAGCAGGCCGAGCCCTATAAGGAGGCGCTGACCGACGTCATGTTGACGGTCGCCGGCGACGCTTCCTGTTCGGGCACCGATCCCATGCTGCAGAAGCATGAGAGCGTCAAGCATGGCCTGATTGTCGTTATTGCCTCGGACCGCGGCCTTGCCGGCGGTTTCAATACGACGGTGGAGCGCACGGCCGAAAAGCTCGCCGCTTCTTGGGCGAACGACGGCATCGAGTGCGAGATCATCGCGTGCGGGCGTAAGCCGGCCACGTATTTCCGTGACCGCGCAAACGTTGTCATGCACTTTGAGGGCAACTCCTCTGAGCCCGATTTCAATCAGGCTCGCATGATCTCCTCTCATATCTGCGATGCGTATCGTGCCGGTGAGCTTGACCGTGTCGAGCTTGTCTACCACCACGCCAAGAACCGCGTGGATCAGGAGCTTCGCGTCGAGCATCTGTTGCCGCTCGACCCCGAGATGATCGCTATGGCCCACGGTCCGCGTAAGAACGAGACCGACGCACCTAAGCGCATCTCGTCCACGTTCGAGTTCGTGCCCTCTCCCGAGCATGTTCTCGGCAAGCTTGTGCCGTCTTATATTCTGACGGTCATCTACCAGGCCTTGATCGATTCGGCGGCTGCCGAGCAGGGTGCACGCCGCAAGGCCATGCACTCCGCGACGGAAAACGCCACCGCGATCATCTCGACCCTTACCCGCACGTATAGTCGCGTGCGCCAGGCTTCGATCACGACCGAGATTAACGAGATCGTCGGCGGAGCCTCAGCATTGGAGGAACAGTAATGGCTAATAACACCGTAAAGCTTGCGGTCGAGGAAGCCACCAAGAAGACGACTGCCGGTGATGGTCGCATCGTGCGAATCATCGGCCCTGTCGTCGACGTCAAGTTTGACGGCGCGGTGCCCCCGATCTACAACGCGCTCACGGTCGAGGCCGAGACCCCGATCGGTCATCTGAGCACGATCCTCGAGGTCGAGAGCCAGCTTCCGGGCGGCGTCGTCCGCACGGTCGCCATGTCCTCGACCGACGGCCTGCAGCGCGGCCTCATCGCCACCGATACCGGTGAGCCCATGAAGATGCCCGTTGGTCCCAAGACGCTCGGCCGCATTTGGAACGTCATGGGCAAGCCCGTCGACGGCAAGCCCATGCCCGAGGTGGAGGAGTTCTACCCCATCCACCATGCAGCGCCCCGTTTCGACGAGCTCACCACCAAGACCGAGATCTTCGAGACCGGCATCAAGGCCGTCGACCTGCTCGAGCCCTACATCCGCGGCGGCAAGACAGGTCTGTTCGGCGGCGCCGGCGTCGGCAAGACCGTTCTGATCCAGGAGCTCATCAACAACCTCGCCCAGGAGCACGGCGGCACCTCGGTGTTCACCGGCGTCGGCGAGCGTACCCGCGAGGGCACCGACCTGTTCCTCGAGATGAGCGAGTCTGGCGTTATCGACAAGACCTGCTTGGTCTATGGTCAGATGAACGAGCCGCCCGGAGCGCGTCTGCGCATCGGTCTGGCCGGCCTTACCACCGCTGAGTACTTCCGCGATCGCGGCCAGGACGTTCTGCTGTTCATCGACAACATCTTCCGCTTCTCTCAGGCAGGTTCCGAGGTTTCCGCACTGCTGGGCCGTATGCCGTCCGCCGTTGGTTACCAGCCTACGCTGGCAACCGAGATGGGCGACCTCCAGGAGCGCATTACCTCGACCAAGACGGGCTCCATTACCTCCGTCCAGGCTGTCTACGTCCCCGCAGACGACCTGACCGACCCGGCGCCTGCCACGACGTTTACGCACCTCGATGCCACCACGGTTCTTTCGCGTAGCATTTCGTCGCTCGGCCTGTTCCCGGCTATCGACCCGCTTGCGTCTTCCTCCGACGCTCTCGATCCCTCGATCGTTGGCGAGGAGCACTACCGTGTCGCCGTCAAGGTCCAGGAGCTCCTGCAGGAGTACTCCGACCTTCAGGACATCATCGCCATTCTTGGTATGGACGAGCTGTCCGAGGAGCAGCGCCTTACGGTCAACCGTGCCCGTAAGATTCAGCAGTTCCTCTCGCAGTCCTTCCACGTCGCCGAGAAGTTCACCGGCAACCCCGGTGTCTACGTCCGCGTCGAGGATACCGTCCGCTCTTTCGCCGAGATTGTCGACGGCAAGGCCGATGACCTGCCCGAGCAGGCTTTCCGCTATGCTTCCACGATTGAGGACGTGCGCGAGCGCGCCCGCAAGATGGGGGAGAAGTAGGTTATGCGTATCCGCATCGTGTGCCCCGTGAGCTGCGCCTATGAGGGCGACGCTGCGTTTGTGTCGATTCCGTCCACGGATGGCGAGTTTGGCGTCCTGCCCGCTCACTCCAGCGAGATCTGCACGATCGACCGCGGTTACGTTCGCGTTTCCGATAAGGCCATGGGCACTGTCGACCACACGTTTGCCGTGGCCGGCGGCTATGCCCAGGTTGCGGACGATGTCGTGACCGTTCTCGCCGAGCGCGCTTGCGATTTGGCGACCGTCGATGCCGACAAGCTTAAAGCTGATATTCAAGGTTTTGAAGAGAAGCTGGGTAATTTGTCGGAGGATGATGCACGCCGCGCCTACCTCTATAATGAAATCGCATGGTGTAAGCTCAAGCTTGCCCAATAGTCAAACGATTTAGCGTTCGACCATTTGCGAACACATCATGCCCGGGATGGCCCAGCCATCCCGGGCATGCTTTTTGAAAGGGTAGACCTTGGATATTATCCGCGTTGAGGGTGGCCACGCCATCGGAGGCTCCGTGCCCGTCTCGGGTGCCAAGAACTCCGCACTCAAACTCATGGCGGCAACGCTTCTGGCGCCGGGCAAGACGACGCTGCAGAACGTGCCCGATATTTCCGATGTCCACGTGATGGGCAAGGTGCTCAAGGGCATGGGCGCTACGATCGATGTTCTCGACGAGCACACGCTCGAGATTGATACCTCTCAGGTCGATTCTTGGGAGGCCCCCTACGAGCTCGTTGCCAAGATGCGTGCTTCCACAGCCGTGATGGGACCCCTGCTGGGTCGCTTCCATCGCGCCAAGATCGCCATGCCGGGCGGCTGCAACCTGGGTGCTCGCAAGATCGATATGCACATTCTTGGTCTTGAGGCCCTGGGCGTTGAGTTCGATACCGCCCACGGTTACATCAACGCTAATGCGCCCCAAGGTCTGCGCGGTACCACCGTCACGCTCGAGTTCGCCAGTGTCGGTGCGACCGAGAACCTCATTATGGCATCCGTGCGCGCGAAGGGTACCACGGTTATCGACAATGCCGCCCGCGAGCCCGAGATCGTCGATCTCGCCAACATGCTCAACGAGATGGGCGCTAAGATTGTCGGCGCCGGTACGCCTGTCGTGACCATCGAGGGCGTGGAAGAGCTGCATCCCGTTACCCATCGCGTAGTGGGCGACCGCATCGAGGCCGGCACCTTTATCGTCGCCGGTGCGTTGATGGCCGACGATCGCGGTGTCGACGTCACGGGTTTTTGCCCCATTCACTTGGGCATGGTGCTCAAGAAGATGGAGCTCATGGGTATCGACTGCGAGCGCGTCGAGGATGGCGTCCATGTAAACCGTGCCGAGCGTATCAAGCCGGTCGACATCCAGACGCTTCCGTTCCCCGGCTTCCCGACGGACATGCAGGCGCAGATTATGGTGCTCTCCGCCCTTGCCGATGGTAGCTCCGTTATCACCGAGAACATCTTCGAGAATCGCTTTATGTTTGCCTCTGAGCTGGTGCGCATGGGTGCCGACATTCGTATCGAGAGCCATCATGCCATGATTCATGGCGTCAAGGGCTTCTCAGGTGCACAGGTTACCTCGCCCGATCTGCGTGGCGGAGCGGCCCTCGTCGTAGCGGGCTTGATCGCCGACGGGACGACCGAGGTTTCGGCCATCCATCACATCAAGCGCGGCTACGAGCGGTTTGTCGAAAAGCTGCAGGCGCTTGGCGCGCATGTCGAGCATGCTACCGTCCCCGATCCCGTCATCTACTAATACAGGTTGCCTATGTTTAATAAAAAGCCCCTCGCGGATACCACCGCCCGAAGACCCTCAACTGGTGCGCAGGCCAAGATCTACAGTCGCGATAACGTGGCTCGCTATTCCGAGCGCGCTCGCCAACGTCGTCGTAGCCACACGATTCGTCACGTCGCGCTCATTGTCGTGCTTGGCGTGCTGCTGAGTGCCACTACCGCTGCCGGCCTGTGGTTTGCCACCATTATGGGCAAGCTCGGCGATTCTAATGTCATTACCGACAATCTGCGTCGGGTTCTGGTTGACACCGATGAGGCAAAGGATCCGTTCTACGTGCTGCTTCTTGGCACCGACGGCCGTCCGGGCGAGGATACGTACCGTGCCGACTCGATTATCCTGGCACGCATTGATCCCACGCAAAAGCAGGCGACGCTCATTTCCGTTCCGCGCGACACCAAGGTCGAGTACAAGGGCGAGACCATGAAGATCAACGCCTGCCATACCGTTGGCGGCGCCGAGGCCATGGTCGAGGCTGTCAACGAGCTGTGCGGTGTTCAGATTTCCCACTATGCCGAGGTCAGCTTCGACGGTATGCAGGCGCTGATTGATTCGGTTGGCGGTATCGACATTAACGCAACCGATGATGTTGACGACCCCGAGCACCTGGATATTAAGATTACCGCTGGTCAGCAACATATGGACGGCGCCACCGCCCTTACCTATGCCCGCTGCCGCTACACCTATGCCGACGGCGATTACACGCGCATGCGCCACCAGCGTCAGGTGCTTGGCGCCCTTGCCAACCAGATTCTCAATAACTTCGATGCCACGAAGATCTTTGGCCTGGTTAATTCGCTGTCCGATATGCTCGTAACCGATATGAGCGTTCAGGATATCGTGGCTACGGTCAACGCCATGCGCGGTATGGATGTCGACGGTATCTACTCGGCCAACCTGCCCTCGTACGCCGACGACAGCACCATGATTGACGGTGTGAGCTACGTCTTTGTCTACGAGGACGAGCTCAAGGAAATGATGGAGCGCGTCGATGCCGGCAAGGATCCCAAGGGTCCCAACACCATGGGTCTTTCCGACGGTTCTAGCTCTACGATCGGCGACCTGAACAACAACACGTCTGACGACTACGCAAACGGTACCGCAACCTCATCGGTCAGCTCTGACGATTCCGATGGCTCAAGCGATTCGAGCGATTCGGACTACTACGAAGAGCCCACCGGCGACGGTAACGGCTACGAGGCCAACTACTAAGTTACGCGGTTTTACCAAACCGCGTAACCGCTTGACGCTGCAAACCCGCCAGAGCGGCAATCTGCCTTTCAACTTCGGCGGCATGATCAAAAGATCAATGCCGCCTCGTTTCAAGGCACCTTGCTCGCTCTGGCGGGTTTTCGCTGTCCGCGCCAAAACATCGGCGTTGCCGGAACACTTGGCACTTGGGGACGTTCCTTTTGTGCCGGCAGTTTGGGACACTCCTTGCGTTAAGAGGCTGGCGTGCGTCAACCTGTTCTCGTTGCAGCAAAAAAATCGCCCCGTTCTCGGTTGAGGACGGGGCGATTCGTCTTTTGGGCTTATGCAGCCAGGCTTATGCAAAGCGGGCGACGAGCTCCTGCAGGACGTCGGTCATCTTGACGAGCGAACTGACCGGGACGAACTCGTTGACGCCGTGGTAGCAATAGCCGCCGGTGGAAAGGTTGGGGCAGGGCAGACCGCGGAACGACAGCTGGGCGCCGTCGGTGCCGCCACGAATTGGCAGCACTTGGGGCTCAACGCCGCAGGCAAGGTAGGCTTCCTTGGCAACATCAATAAGCTCGGGATAGTCACGAACGATCTCGGCCATATTTCGATACTGCTGCTTAATCTCGACCGTCACGCGCTCCTCACCCAGACGCTGGTTGAGCATCGAGGCAGCGGCATCAACAAGGTCGAGTTTCTGCTGGAACTTGGCGGCGTCATGGTCGCGGACGATATAGCGCGCTGTGGCGTGATCGACGGTCGCAGATACACCCTCAAGGTGATAAAAGCCCTCGTAGCCTTCCGTATACTCCGGGCGCTGCACGTAGGGGAGCAACGCGTTGAAGTCACAGAACAGATTGCCTGCGTTGACCATACGGCCCTTAGCGTCGCCCGGGTGGATGGACTGGCCCTCAAAGCGGACGGTCGCCTCGGCGGCGTTAAAGCACTCCCACTCCAGCTCGCCGATGGGGCCGCCGTCGACCGTGTAGGCGTACTTGCAGCCAAAGGTATCGATATCCAACAGCTCGGCTCCGTGGCCGATCTCCTCGTCAGGGCAGAAGCAAATGCCGAGTGCGGGATGGGGCAGAGAGGGGTCCTGAGCGATACGCGCGACAAGCGACATGATCTCGGCGACGCCTGCCTTGTCGTCCGCGCCCAGCAGCGTGGTGCCATCGCTGCAGACCAGGTCCTCACCCGCGAGGTCATTCAGGGCGGGAAGCTTGGCGGTACTCATGGCAACGGGCTTACCGTCAACCGTGCCGCAGACCAGGTCGCCGCCTTCGTAGTGTACGATGTGCGGCTTCACGCCGGCGCCCGGTGCAACTTCGGTGGTGTCGAGATGGGCGATCAGGCCCAGGGCGGGCTTGTCCTCAGCGCCCGCACTTGCGGGGATATGCGCGCAGACATAGGCGTGCTCGGTCACGTGGGCATCTTCCGCACCAAGCTCGCGCAGCTCTTCAGCCAGCACGTTGGCAAGGTCAAACTGAACGGCGCTCGAGGGTACCTGGTCGCAGTTTGCATCCTCGGACTGCGTGTTGATCTGGACGTAGCGCAAAAAGCGTTCGAGGACATCGGGGCTCGTGGTGGTGTTTTCCATAAAGACCGCTCCAATCTTGGTCGTCGTGTGCAACAAGAACTCTAGCACGGTATGCCACGGCATACCACGACGCTTGGATGGGGTAGAATCAGCCATTGAATGCAGAAGGGACGGAAGATCATGGATACGACAAATAGCTCGCGCGAACTACATCTGACGGTGGCGAACGAAGACTACTTGGAGTGCATGGTTCGCATTGAAAGCGAAGAGGGGGAAACCAACGGCGTGCGATCGGTCGACATCGCGCAGCGCCTTGGCGTCTCCAAGGCATCGGTCAATAAAGCGGTTTCGGCGCTCAAGGCATCCGAACTTGTCGAGCAATCGCACTACGGCAAGGTAGTCCTGACCGATCGCGGCCGCGAGGTTGGCACGGCTATCTGGTACCGTCATCGCCTCATCCGCACGTTTTTGGTTCAGGAGCTCGGTGTCGAATTTGAGCGAGCCGATTCCGAGGCCTGCATGATGGAGCATGCGCTTTCCGAGGACACGATGAACCGCTGGCTCGCCTATCTCGAAAAGCAGGGAATCAGCGTCGAGGAATAGCGGGATATATATGGATACGAGTTATTACAACCGGTTTGGTGCCGAGGAACTTACGCGCCGCTTGTCGAGCGAGACCTTGTTGGCGCAGGGTCCCATGGGCAGTGTTCTGTTGAGTGAGTACGATGCCGCCGACATTCCACCGGCGTTTTGGAATCTGGCAGAGCCGCAGACCGTTTCTCGTATCCATCGCTTGTATGTCGCCGCCGGCGCACAGGTGCTCATTACCAACACCTTTCAGGCATCGAGCTATGCCCTCAAGCACGACCAGATTGCGCCGTCCGTGGCGGAGGTCAATCGCGGGGCCGTCGACGATGCCCGCCAGGCGCACCCTCAGCTGCTGCTAGGCTCGATGGGCCCGATCGGTATTGAGTGGTTTGCCGAGGACTCTGCCGAGTATCGTGAAATCCGAGGCATTGCGCGCGAACAGGCGCACGCCTTGCTCAATGCCGGCGTTGACGGTCTGCTGATCGAGACGGTGACGTCTATCCGTAATTTGCAGCCCATGCTTGCCGGCGCCCGAGATGCCGCCGATGGCATGCCTGTTCTGGTGAGTTTTGTCGTTGACGATAAAGGCGACCTGTTGGGCGATGGCCTCAACATCGAGGCAGCCGTTTTGTACGCCGAAAAACACGGCGCAAACTCGGTTGGTGTTAATTGCTGTTCGCTTGCGGCCGCGAACGCGGCGGTGCCCAGGATGGTTACATCGGCGACTACTCCCGTCACGGTGCGTCCCAACGTAGGCGATCCGGTCCAGACTCAGGATGGCCCCGTATGGCACGAGAACCCCGAAGCTTTCGCGCGCGCATGCATCGAATGGAGACATGCCGGTGCCGCAATGGTGGGCAGTTGCTGTGGAACCACGGCAATCACTACGGCCGCGATGGCCGAGGCGCTCGATATATAAAGGGCAAAACCGCTCCATACGGGGCGGTTTTTTTTATTGCTTGCATGTCCTCGGCAGCATTTGCCCAAATGGTGAATGCTGGTGCCGGCAGGTTGCCGAGTGCATGTTGCGGGTATACCCCATGCGTACCATGATCCAAACACTGTGAGGTGTCTGCGCGTGTGCGCGATAATTCATTTTGGAACTGACGGTTGGCGCGCTCGCGTCGATGAGGACTTCACTGCCGATAACGTTGCCCGTATCGCCGATGCCGTCGGCGAGTTGTGGCAAAAGACCAATCCGGGCAAAACGGTATATATAGGGTTCGACACCCGGCCCCTGGCGCGCGAGTTCGCTGAGCTTGCGGCGGGTGTGCTAGCAGCGCACGGGCTAGACGCCGTGCTCGCTTCGCGACCTGTCCCGACCCCTGCCCTTACGTGGGCGGCGGCTTATGACGGTGAAGCGTGCGGCGCGCTCATGGTGACGGGGTCCCATCATCCGCAGGGCTATCTGTGCCTCAAGATTCGCATGGGTGACGGCTCGACCGCCAACCAGGATGTCATCGAAGAGCTCGAAGAGACTATGGCTCCCGAGCCAATGGGGATCGAGGGGCAATATCGCACCGCGGATATCATTCCTGACTATATGCAGGCGGTGGCATCGTTTGTCGATGCCGAAGCCATCCGCGCCGCGCACCTGCGCGTGGTTGTCGATCCCATGGGCGGCGCAGCCCAGGGCTATCTAGCCGACTTGCTGCGCGAGCTTGGCGTTGAGGTGCACGAGATTCACGCCGGGCAGGCGTCTGACCAAGAAGATATCTGCCCCGACCCCGTTGAGCCTTGGGTGGACGCTTGCGAGCGCACGGTTGTCGAGGACGGAGCTTGCGCTGGCCTGGTGACCGACGGCGACGCCGACCGTATCGGCGCGGTTGACGAGCGCGGCAGATATATACATCCGCATCAGATCATGGCGCTCGTTTTGGGCGACTTGGTTCAATTTCGTAATTTGGAGGGGCGCGTCGTCGTCAATCTTTCATGCTCGACGCTCGTACGTCGCATTGCCGAGGCGCTTGGCTGCCGCGTGACCGTCAAACCAGTCGGTTTCAAATATATAGCGGCGGAGATGAAGAAGGGCGGCGTCCTCATAGGCGGCGAAGAAGCCGGTGGTATCGGCATCGCCGCGCATATGCCCGAGCGCGATGGAATCCTCGCCTGTCTGATTCTGTGTGAGCTTATGGCAAAGACGGACGCGCCTTTGGGCGTTCTGGTCGACCAACTCGAGGACAGTTTTGGTAAGACGAGTTACGGTCGACGCGATTTGCGCCTTGAGGCCGAAGATGCCGAAACGTTACGAACCCTGCTGCCGGGCGTAAACCCCAAGTCGATTTGTGGCAAGGTGCCGCAAAACGTTAGTCATATGGACGGCTTGCGTCTGTCATTCGAGGATGACACGTGGCTGCTGGTCCGTCCTAGCGGGACCGAACCAGTGGTGCGCGTCTACGCCGAGGGGTTCTCGGTGGAAGAACGTGATGAGTTGCTCGATGCTGGCTGTGCTTTAGCTAGGGGGACGTATCCGCTTTAACCATGAGACTGCCTTATATAAAGAGATGCTCGGCGAGCGGTAGGTAACGGCTGGCAAACGTTAGTCGGATCCCAAGATGTGTAGGAAATGTGTACGCCCAGATTCCCGCCCCCGGCGCCCCTCCGGTCTGGCAATATATCTCCTTGCCGCGCGGCCCGGTGGAACCGGATGAGCCGCGGGGCGTGCACCTTGAGAACCGGATACTGCGAGGATGGACACACCAGATGTGTCGCA
>OLOG01000120.1_pt1 | contig 82012 bp, 80 predicted proteins | sample 1672351 | NCBI WGS metagenome assembly OLOG01 (sample SAMEA3136674, study PRJEB25190) | human gut metagenome | biome: human gut; feature: human-associated habitat; material: faeces | place: Austria | collected 2013 | reverse complement strand
TCAAGCCTTATAATCGATTTAAAATTTAAGTCCAACTTTTGGGGTTCACAACATTATTACTATTGGTTTTTCTTGTTCATATTGCCTGTTATATCATTTTTTTCTTGCCATTTCATGCTCACATCTTTTCCATGATGAGCTAAAGCAATATAAATTACTTTTCCTTTTAAATCATGATCATATTGATTATCTTTGATTTGTTGAATAGCCTTACATGCAATCTTGTCTAATTCATCATATATATTATTTTTCTTTTCTCTTAAATATTTAAATTCCAAAACAAATGATGTACGTTTTTCATCTTTTGCCTTTAGAACAATATCATCATATCGATTTAATAGAGGAAATAAAAAAAGAAATAGCCCATGCTATTTCTTGAATCTTATCTTTTTGATTAGAGAAAAGAATAGAATACTGCTTACACAAATTAAGATAAGATAGAAAGTCAAAGTCACATTATCTCCAGTGGTTATAGAGTGTTTTTCTTTAAGGGTATTTTCGATTATAAACTGATTGTCATTTTCAATAACATGACTTTGGTAGTTTGAGTCAATATCTAACTCTTTTACTTGCCAATGTTCTCCACTGTCAAGGTCTTTAAACGTATAAGACCAGTTAGATAGAGCATCTAATGTAATTGTTTCTTGTAGTTTTTCATCCTTATAAAGACCTACTTTTATTTGACGTGGACGAAGATGTTTTTCATCATTGTGATCCTTCCACACTTTTAAAACTGTGTAATCTTGATATGGTGCTAACATTGTAACCATTAATTTTGGTCTTAATGAAATATCATAATTATAATAGCGAGCTTCACTTTTTTCAGGTAATGTTACAAACATGGGTTCGATAGATATTTGGTAGTCATTTTGTGTGTAATGAGCGTCTATAACATAAATACCTCTTTCTAGTTGGTTAAATTCCACAATGCCTTGGATTGAACTTTTTGTCATCGTAGCATTGATATGATTTTGATGAATATATTGAATACATGATTTGACTTGTTTTGTTAGGACATCTTTTTGATTAATGGTATTGATATCAATACCACAATCCTTAAACTCATTTAAAAGTGTGACTTTTCCCCCATCATAATCACCAATCTTATATATTTTTGTTTCAATATGATCAATATAGCCAATTGTAGCGTCATGATAAGTCACTTTAATACTTCCCCTGTTTAATGCCTGAACCCCCTCTAGATTCATCATCACTAACAATACAAATATCAAGCATCTTATTATCTTTTTCATCTTCTCACCTTCTTTTTACGATATATAATGAATGTTATGATAATTATGATAGCTAATGCGCCAACAACCATCCATAACCATTCATTTTTTTCTATGACCGATACATTTTCATCTTTCTTTGAAAAATCGTAGTCACATCGTTCTCCCCGTATTATTAAACGATGTGTGTTAACACCATAAGGTGTACAAGTTAATAAACTGACATAATCTTTATCTTTTTCAATCATTAAGTCTTTTACTTCAGTTGGTAAAACGACTTTTTCTTGATTAACGCGGTAAGCAAAATGCTGATTTAAAACATGAATAAAAAATAAATCCCCATCTTTCAATTGATCAATATCAGTAAATAACTTCATTGATGGTAAACCACTATGACCACTTAATACCGCATGGGTTCCTTTTCCCCCTACTGGTAACGAAGTATTTTCAATAAGACCAATTCCTTTATTTAATATTTTTCCATCTGTTCCATAATAAATAGGTAAATATAAATCTAATTTAGGAATTTCAATATAGCCTATCAATGCCCCTGATTGAACCATTTTAAAATCCTTAAAACGACTTGTTTTCGTATCAATTAAATTCTTTTTAGTAAAAGGATCAGCAGGAAAGGCCCAAGGTAAACTTTGATTATAAGCATAGGCTTCATCCATCATTGCTTTTAATTCTTGATTACTACTTGAAGTCATATCCTGTTGATATTTGACAATCGTTGCTCTTGCATTTTTACTATTAATGTAATTAGCAAGACTGGGATAGGATAAAAATCCAATACCGCAGATAAATATAATCAATATCAATGCCTGAAATATTCTTCTTTTCATCCTGATCCCTTCTTCTTTCTTTAGTCTTTACGTCCTTTTAATTCATAAATTCCATAAGCTACTAAAGCTATTACAACTAAACCTCCACCAACAATCATGAAGATTGTTGTTCCTGATCCACCTGTTTCAGGTAATGAAATACCTTTATAGTCAACAATACTAATACTATCATTTTCTATTGTTGCTTCTTTAATATCACCATCTGCAGTTGTCACTGTCATTGTTGGTTTCTTTGATAAATCAGTGTTAGCTGTAAGCGTAAGTTTAACATCTTTTCCTAATGTACTATATCCACTTGGTGCTTTTACTTCTCGTAAAGTATATGTTCCTACATCTAATCCTAAAGTTTTACCATTCATATCAGTAAAGTTTACTTCACCTGTTTTAGTAGAAACTGCTTTACCAATTTGAACGTCTCCTTTAAATAAAGCAAATTCTGCCCCTTCAAGTGTTTCACCGCTATGATCATCTGCTTTTTTAATAATCTTTAAACCATAAGTATAAGTTTCTGTACTGTCTTCTAATGTTGTTTCATTAACACCTGGAATACGACTATATACTAATTTAATACTATTTGTTGTTGCATCATTAACTGCAGCATCACTTGTAAGTTGAGCACTATAATTTAATACAATCTTTTTATCTGTACTCGTTAACAATAAATTACTGTTTGTTATTTTAATGACTAATGTTGTACCTTGAGTTGCATTTCCTGTAACTGTTAGTGTATAATCTGTGTCTTTAGTAAGGATAGTATCTCCTAATTTAACTTTTAAATCATCTTGATATTTTAATCCTTTTGACATTGTATCTGTAAAAGTATAATTCACTTCTTTAACTGAACTATCATAAGTTGGAATAACGGCAGAAACTTCATAAGGAATTTTATCACCAATCGCTGCACTGTTTTTGTCTAATCCTGTATTATCTTTAAGAATCTTTTTAGTAAGTTCTCCTTGATCATCTTTAGGATAAATTGTTTTATCTTCCACTAAATTAACCATCATTGCTTTAGAAGCCACAATACCATTGTCTTTGTTGTTATTGGTTTCTAATACTAAATAATATCCTATATCCAAAGCAGTAGCATTTTCACTTTGAATATCTTTTGTAATAAAACTTTTTGAAGCATTATCTTTAATATAATCTTGTAATGCTTTTGTAAAAGCTGCCATTTCTTCACTTGGTACAACTTTTGTTGGTTTTGTTGTAACAGTTGTATTTAATTGATCATTTGGTAAAAAGACTTGACCATCTTTGATAATTCCTTTTGTTTCATCAAAAGTATAAGTTCCTTTAAAGAAATCTTTAAAAGCATCATTCACTTGATAAGTATATACATCACCACTAGGTGTTGCTTTTAATACTTGATATGTTGTAAAAGTTGCTCCTTCTTTCACAATTGTAAGATTAGCAGTATTCGCATTATCAGCATGAACACCTACTGTCATACTCAAAATCATCATGACTGCAATAAATAAACGAGATAATTTCTTAAACATTTTCTTTTCCCCCTTGTTTTCTATAAATCATCAATCCTAGTAAACTTATCATTACTAATCCCATACCTAACATCAGATATGGATATTCTTTATGTCCTGTATTAGGCACTTTAATAACCGCATCTGTTTGTACATTGCTTATTTCTAAACGATGTTCTTGATGATCGTTCAATTTCACTTGTTCATGATCATCAATCTTGTAATAACAATCATTTTCACAATCGACGTGAAGTTTTATTTCATCAAATGTCTTTAAATAATTTTCAGGTGCCTCCTTTTCCCTTAGAACATAATCTTTTATATTTAAACTCTTGAAAGAGTCTAAATCAATTTTAATCATTCCTTGATCATCACTGGTCAATATATCATCTCCAGCAGGATCATAAAAATAGATATCATTTTCTTTTTTTACTTTAAGTTCTTCATTTCCGTTATATAAACTAAACTTAGCATTCTTTAACTTCTTACTATGATCATTTTGATTAACTTTCGTTATTGTTAAATAATGATTTTCTACTGTCTCTTTTTGTTTATTAGTCATCGTTAAAGTTTCATTTTCTTTAGCTTCAACATCACTTGCCTTAGATGAAGATGTTTCCCCATTTGAATAAGTAACATCATAATCAGTAAGTTGTTCTTCTTCTACAAAATAATGATAAATATATCCATCTTGACTATACTTTGGTACATCTAATGATGATTTCCAACTTTGTCCTTTTTGTAGTGTTACTGTGCTATATTGTTCTGGTTCTCCCTCTTTTTGCATAGAACCTGATGTATAAGTAAAATCTGTTAATTTAATATTGTCGGGTAAGTATTCATATGAAGGATCAAATATATTTTGCAATTCAATATCAATTGTTGTATCAATATTAATATCACTTAAATTTATCGTTTCAATCCCATATATTTCATTATTTTTTACTTGATTTGCACGGTCTGTAATACTAAGCGTCCCTTCCGTTGTCGTAACCTTATTTACACCACCTACATACCAATTAAATTGGTTATCAAAAACAGATCCATCAACCTTAAATGTTAAATCACCATCAACAAATACTGTTTCTTTTTTTATTTTTTTTGATGTTCCATTTATATTTTGTAAGATTCTTATTTGTACCTGATGTCCATTTTGTTTATAAGCTTGTCGATAAACATTAACACAAATAGAATCACGAGGTGCTTCCATATCCTGGTTATCTTTATCTTTCCAGACCTTTTGTAAAGTTAACTTTGTTTTTGAAAGATTATTAAATATTGCCTCTGCACTTTGCGTACAATTTTCATCTAAGTAATAACCGACTAGACGAGGTAGCATGAGCGTTCCACTTTGAGTGACTTCTACCTTTGCAAAAAGGACTTCAGGTGTACATAAATAACCATCGTTATTCATTTCTTTAATTTGATACATGTATGTTCCAGCTCGGTCAAAACCACTTAATTTAAATTTAAATGATCCATCTTTTAGGGTTTGACTTGTCACAAGACTATTTCTAAATTGTTGAGTAATCGAAGAATCTTCAGGACCAGATACTTGTTGTAAACTAAATTCAAATGTTTGATCAGGTGTTTGCCCATCAACCTTTTTATTAAGCGTTAAATCAAGTGAACCTGGTGTGACAATACCTTTATATGACCACATATGTCCTTCTGCCTTAGAATCAACTGATTTAACAATCAAAGTTCCGTTATAATCACCATTCAAAATCTTAACATCAGCATTGACAGCTACCAAATGCCCATTGAGTTTACCAATTCCAGGATGATTTTTTTCGTTTCCTATTTCAATATTTGTAGCGTTAGGACAAATATAAGTCACTGATAAATTTTGACCACTTTCAATACTATCAAACTGATAAAATTTTTCATTTGCTAATGTCAAACCTTCGCTTGTACCCATTGCATCACTTTGTGATTTCAAAATGATTGGAAAAGACTCTATTTTAGTATCATCACACGAAATAATCGTTGTTTTATCAGAAGGATCACTATTAGCTTCATAATCGTAAATAATCGTACTGATCTTATCAAAACTTGTAAAATGATAATTATTACCTAATTTGAATTTAACCGCCAATTTCGTTTCACCATTAACCACATCTTTATAAACAACATAGTCTTGGTAGTCATATTTATCTTGGTCAGGATTATTATTAAAATATTGAAGAGCATCATCAATCTTAATTTCTACCTTTTTTATGGTTTCACCATTTTGAGAAGGTCCTTGATAATTTTGATAAATATCAGCATCAGCTTCAATTAAACTTTTAGCTTGATCGAAATCTACATAATTATCACTGAAATAATAATCATAATAGTTGTCATTGGCTCCTACCAATGTATAACTATTATTTTGATTGACTGTTCCTAAATAGAAAGGGACATTTGAACATGTTGTAACGGTATTTCCAATACTAGCTTGTCCTTTAATATAAGATGGAACAAGATGAGGAAAAGGTTGCGATGAAGAAGTTGATAAACCACCAAGGGCTAAAGAACCACTACCATCTCCTTGTAATGTTGTTCTTCCTGCTTCACCACCTACGATCATTGGTCCTACAACATGCGTTCCTTTATAATAGTCAAAAGTAAATACATTATAATGACTTAAAATATAAGCAAGAGAATATTCGCCACCATCACTGATAAAAGTATTGGTTGTAGTGTGAGTTGTAGGATCACTGGTACCATAAGTATGAGTAATACATGTTGCGAAAATTAAAACAAATGTTAAACTGAGTTCTAATAATTTCTTAAATACTTGACGATGTCTTTTCATCTGCTTGCTCCTTCCCTAAAAACAAAAACCAGCCACAATCTTACTGATTGCAACTGGCTGTCTTATTAAGACCCTATAGTTTTGCGTCACTACCTTACGATAGTTTTGCCCTTTATCGATTTAATTTTTAAAAACAAAAACCAGTCACAATACTACTGATTGCAACTGGCTGTCTTATTAAGACCCTATAGCTTTGCGTCACTACCTTGCGATAGCTTTGCCGTTTAATTACGATTAACTTGTCTATACATATTTATCTTGTATAGACATAATAACATTGTCTTTTTAAAAAAGCAATACATAAAATACAAAAAAATTAAATAATATTGTTATAATCAACATAATTTTATGTTTTTAAACAAAAAAAAGAAAATTCTAGATTAAGAATTTTCTTTTTTCGATTTAAGAACAAGTAATAAAAGCGAACCAATCACCGTTCCTGCAAGAATAGAAATTAAATATTGTAACGGATAATCAACCATCCAGATTAAGAATAATCCACCATGTGGTGAAGCAATACCACAATTAAAATACATAGATAATCCACCTGTTATGGCAGCACCAATACAACAAGCTGTTAAAACAGTTTGTGGATTTTCTTGCATGAAAGGAATCGCTCCTTCAGAAATAAATGAAATACCATTGATATAATTCGTTAAGGCTTCTTTTCTTCTTCCAGGCCATTTATTTTTCTTTAATGTAGCAGTTAAAGCAATTACAAGTGGAGGTACCATTCCTCCTGCCATAATAGCTGCCATCGTTGTATAATCATGATTAATAATCATACCAATACCAAATACATAAGCCGTTTTATTAATAGGTCCACCCATATCAATAGCCATCATCATACCTAATACAGTCCCAAAAAGAATCTTAGTTGGTGTATTAATTTCAAATTGATAAACTAAATTTAAAATACCATTATGTACATAATATAAATAAGGATTTAAAAAGATCATCACTAACATTACTACTCCAGTAGAAATCACTGGATGTAATAATGATGCTTCAATACCTTTTAAACATGATGGTAAATAACTTAATAATTTCTTCAATAATAAAGAGAAATATCCAGCAATAAAACCAGCTATAATACCAACTAATAATGAAGGTACAAAAGTTCCATTCCATGTAGGAATCGTATTTACTGCCATTCCTTGACAAACAATAAGCCCTCCCATAAATCCTGATACCATCGCAGGACGATCAGCAATACTGTCAGCGATATAACCACTTAAAACAGGAATAATCATTAACATTAATAATTGATAAATCATCGCTAAAACTGATAGTAGCGTACTATTCGCTAAAGCATTTTGACATAAATGAAGAACACCATATAAGACTCCTCCAGCCACCGCAAAAGGTAAAGCATGAGAAACACCATTCATTAAATGTTTATAGAAAATACGAATAGGGTTGATTTTTTCTTTTTCATTTTGTCCATGATGATAAATCACACCTTCTTGATTCATTGCTTTTTTAACTAATTCTTCAGCTTTAGAAATACCATCTTTAACAGGTACTTGAATCACATTTTTCCCTTCAAAACGAGCCATTTCTACCTTTTTATCAGCAGCAACAATAATAGCTTTACAATGATCAATATCATCTTGAGTCAGTCCATTTTTAACTCCTTCTTGACCATTTGTTTCTACTTTAATGGAAATATTTAATTTTTCTCCTGCTTGATTTAAGGCTTCAGCTGCCATAAAAGTATGAGCAATTCCCGTTGGACATGCTGTCACTGCTAAAACATCAGGATGAACTTGTTGTTTAACTTCTGTTTTTTCATTTTCTTTTTCATCAATTAATTGTTTAAATGCTTCTTTAGAAGGAGCCTGAATTAATGATTGTCTAAATGATTCATCCATTAATAAAGTGGATAATTTAGCTAAAGCTTGTAGATGAACTCCTCCTGCTTCTTTGGGAGCAGCAATCATAAAAAATAAATAAGTAGGTTGTCCATCTAAGGCTTGAAAATCTAGCCCTTCTTTTACAACCATGGCACCTAACGCTGCTTGTGCTACTCCTTCACTTTGACCATGAGGGATAGCAACACCATCACCAATACCTGTTGTACTTTGTTGTTCTCTTTGTAATACACTTTCTTTATATTTTTCTTTATCATTTAAACACCCTGTTTGATCTAATAAATCAACCATATGTTCTATTACTTCTTGCTTAGAAGAAACATGAGGTTGAAGATCAATCGCGTTTATATTTAATAATTCTGTAATTTTCATAATCTTCTCCTTTAACTAGGTATATGATAAACAAATTCATCATTTCTTACAAGATATTCTCTTTAAAAATAAAAAAGAATCAAATGATTCTTATAAGTATCTTTCTTTTATGTAAGCAATTGTTTCATCAAGATTACTATTAGCTAAATGTTCTAACATATCTTTAATCATCGCATCCGTTTCAGGATGCATTACATAATAATCATGCGTTTTTAAATAATAATCAAGTGGCGCACTGTTATCAAAATCTTTGCCACGATAGACTAATGTTGCAGCAACCCGATCACAAAACATTTCAACGACATAGCGATCAGGCATTCTTGCCGCTGTCACTCCTTGATGAGAAAAATCAACCCAATATTCCCAATGATGTTTATTACGCCCTTTATGATGCAACCAGGCTGAAGAATAACCGATTGTTTCTCTTTCTATAGAATTAGGAGAACGAGTTCCGCACCAATATTTTGCTCCGGTTTTTAATTCAGTATAAGAATACTTAGATAAATCATGAAGCAAACCTTGTTTATATAAACCACAACGAAAACAAAGTTTTGTCACATAATATTTATGTTTATTAATTGTCTTTAGATGATTCAGTAGTTTCATCATCTTCACCTACTTCTTCACGATAACGTGTACTAAAAATATCTTCATCTGTTTCTGTTTCAATGATATCTCCTAGTTCAGGAAGTTCGTCTAATGAAGTTAAAGAAAAAGCATCCATAAACTCATCCGTTACTCCATATAAAATAGGTAACCCCGGTGTTTCTTCTCTTCCTACTTCCTTAATTAATGCCTTAGCAATCAATTTTCTTATCATCGCATCACAACCTACACCACGAATATCTTCAACTTTAGCGCGGGTAATAGGCTGATTATAAGCAATAATAGCTAAGGTTTCTAAAGCAGCATTAGATAAACTGGCTTTGGATTGTTCTACAAGTTTTTGAAAATACATCACATATTCACTATTTGTTGCTAATTTATAACGTCCTCCAAAATCAACAACTTGAATTCCATGAAAACCTCGTCTTTGATAATGTTCTATAAATTGATCCATAGCTTGAACAGCTTCTTTTTTAGAGATTTCTAAGACTTGTGCTAGTTCTTTTATATCAATGCCTTCATCCCCTCTTAAATAAAGCATTCCTTCAATAATATCAAACATTCTATTATTCATATTTTCCCTCCACATAAATATCATCAAATAGATCATTTTGAATGATTTCTAATTCGTGATCTTTAGCTAACACCAACACTGAAAGAAAAGTAACAATGAAATAATAACGATCTGCGCGATCAAATAATTCTTCTAATTTTACTTTCTTTTGAACTCTTTGTTTTAAAAACTCACGAATTTCATCTGATCTTTGATCAATAGAAATATCTTTACGTGAAATATGCGTATCTAAAGGCTTTAATAAAGCCTTTCGTTGAAACATCTTTTGCATTGCTTTCATTAAATCATATACTTCTAAATGATCTGGAATCATTGTAGAAGTATCGACCACGTATTCTTCCATATCATCAGCTGGTTTAATATACATTGTTTGACGCTGTTCATATTTTTCTTTCAGTTCATCTAAAACGTCTTTATAACGTTTATATTCAATTAATCTTCTAATCAATGCTTCACGAGGATCTTCTTGATATTCATCTTCAATTTCTACCTTAGCTTTAGGTAACAACATCTTACTTTTCATTTCAATCAAATCTGCCGCCATGACTAAATACTCAGACATGATTTCAAGTTGTGAGGATTCCATCATATGAATATACTCTAAATATTGATCAATAATCACTGATAATTCAATTGTTTGTAAATCCATTTCCTTTTCTTTAATTAGATGTAACAATAAATCCAAAGGACCTTGAAAATCATCTAAAATAATTTGATATTCCATGATTTCACCCCATTTGTCGTCATTATATCATAAAATTTAAGATTCCTCCATGAGTAATCTTTCATAATAATTTTGCTTTTTAAATTCGGCTATCATTTTAAAAATAAGCTCTTTTTGATCACTTTTTAAATCTGAAACATCTACACTTTGACTCACTTCTTCACCTTCATGATGTTCCTTTAAAAAATAATCAACTTCTACATAAAATAAAGCAGCCATACTTTCTAACACATCTAATGAGGGTTTACGATTTCCTTTTTCATAAGCAGAAATTAATGATTTACTGACATGTAATTGATTTGCTAATTCTACTTGTGACATTTCAAATTCTAAACGCATATCTAAAATATTTTTACCTATTATTTGTCCTGATACCATTTGCGCTCACCTTCTTTACACAATGCATAAATTCTAACAAATAATGACATATTCGTAAATAAAAAAGTAAAATCTTCAATAGATTTTACTTTTCTTGTTTAGGTTTACGAATTAAAAATTGTCCTAATTTCTTACCATCAAAAGGAATAAGAGGATAAAGATAAGAAAAACCAAAAGGCCTTAAATAAATCAAAAAACCATACATCACAATTTGAAAAAGAATAAAACCAATAATACCAAATAATCCTACAAGAATAATCATGACAATCTTTAAATACTTATTCGTAAGTGACAATTCATAATTAGGTGTAGCAAAACCACAAACATTCCCAATCGCACAATATAAAAGTATCTCTGCTGAAAACATGCCTAAATCAATTGCAAATTGTCCAAGTAATACAGCAGCAATCATCCCCATCGCATTACTAATAGAATCAGGTGTATGAATCGTTGCAATCCTCAACAATTCAATCGCCAGTTCTACTAATAAGATTTGATATACTTTAGTTAAATTCATTGATGAAAGTAACATCCAAATAGGCACTAAATACAAAGAAAGAAAAACAGATGCACAACGAATCAAACGAATACAAGTACCAATAATCGGTGTTTGCCGATGTTCTTCAACATGTTCTAAAATTTCAAATAATGTCGTCGGTAGCATCATCACAGAACTTGATGTATCACAAATAATCGCAATATAACCATGCATAATATGGGTAGCCACAATATCTGGTCTTTCACTATATCGTACTAATGGGAAAGGATTGTAACCTTGATCAAAGATCAACTCTTCTAAAGCTCGATCAGACATAATTAAATCATCATTTTTTAAATTTTTAATACGATGTAGGATTTCATCTAACATTGTTTGATCTACCCGACTTTTTAAATAACAAACACAAATATCCATTTTATTATAAATACCTACTGATTGTTTATCCATAACTAAATCTAAAGTTCTAATTCTTCTTCTAATAAGTCCTACACAATTAAGTAAAGTTTCATTAAATCCATCTTTACTTCCTCTTACTGATTTTTCAGTATCCGGTTGTTCAATTGAACGACTAGGAAAATGTCTAGTATCTAAAACATAGACATGTTGACCATCTTTAACTATGGCACAGCCACACAATAAATCATACTGATAAACTTCAGGATTATTTTCTTCTTTGACATCTCCATTATTTAAACAATCTTTTAAAGTTTCTCCCCGATCATTGACAATTCCTTCAACCAAATAAGCAATTAAATCATCACTGCATAGACTTGATACATAATCAATCTCAATTTTACGGCCACGATAATCAAGATACCTTTGATTAAGATCAAAAGATGGATTCTTCATCATGATTTAGGTTTAACCAATACTGCTACTAAAAAAGCAAATAAGATTGCTGAAGAAATACCGGCCGCCGTTAAATCAAACATTCCCATACTTAATCCAAAAATACCAAACTTCTTTGTAGCTGCTAAAGCACCATGCATTAAAGAATGTCCAAAACTGGTAATCGGAAGAAGTGCCCCAGCACGAAAAATTTTTACTAACTGATCATAAATATGAAACAAATCCAAAAATGAACCAATGACAACAAATAAACTCGTAATATGTCCTGGCGTCCATTTTGTATATTCATAAATCAGTTGTCCTAGTGCACAAACAAAGCCACAAAAAACAAAAGCCAGTAAAAAATTCATGAAGCCACCTCCAAAACAAAACCATGACAAACACAAGGAATCGTTAGTTTTTGATTAACCATCACCGGATTTAAAAGCGCCCCCGTTGCGAGTAATAAAACACGGTGATATTTTCCTGCTAGCATTTTTTGATAGATATAGCCAAAAGTCACAAGTCCTGAACATACGGGACCACTTCCACCCTGATTAACGGCTTGTTTTTTATCGTATAATAAACAACCACAATCATCATAATATTTATAATGAAGATGTTCTTCATTTAACATATCTTCAAAAATACTTTTACCAGCTTGCGATAAATCACCAGTTAAAATCAAATCATAATCAATTCCTTGACGATGAAGATCTTTCATATGTTGTTTATAAGTATCATAGGCTGCTGGCGCCATAGCTCGAGGCATATCATTAGGATCATCTTGCATATAATCAACAACTTTACCTAGAGTTACCGCAGTAATTTTAATTTTAGATGGTTTTAAACCTAAATGAACTGCTACAGCACCAGTTCCTGTAAAAGTCATCGTTTCCCTTCTTTGAATACCATATTCGTTGGGATAACGAAATTGTCTTTCAGCAGTAGCATTATGACTAGCAGTAAAACTGATTGCCTGATTAATGACATGATTTTCAATCATCAAACTAGCTTGAATAATAGCTACTGCAAGGGTTGAACAAGCACCATATAAACCTATTGTTGGTCTTTTTAAAAAGGGTGCTAAATAATAAGTTGTTGCAAGCTGATTATTCAAATCACCACCATAGTATAAATCTATCGCTTCTTTTTTTACTTTAGATTTTTTTAACACTAATGCAATAGCATCTTGAAGCATGGCTATTTCTGCTTGTTCATAACTTTTATAACCTAAATGATAATCTTGATAAGCTTGATCAAAATAAGCTCCTAAGGGTCCTTGATGTTCTAAAGGACCGACTGTTGTTGCACAATTTTGAATATAGACATTTTCTAAAAGAAAAGAATTACCAGAAATAACCGATGACATAACGAATTCCTCCTAAAATAAATGACGAGACGATACCAAACATAATCACACAGCCACCTAACTTAAAAATATTAGCCCCAATTCCGGTAACCAATCCTTCGCTTTTTCCCTCCATTGCACTTGAAGTCATCGCATTAGCAAATCCAGTAATGGGAATAAAGGTTCCCGCACCACACTTTGCCCCCAATCGATCATAAATACCTAAACCTGTTAAAATAGAGGCTATTAAAACCATTGTAATAATCATCAAAGGTGTTGCCTCTTTTAAAGATATATCAAATATATATTGATAGAAGCACAAAATCAGTTCTCCAATAATCCCAATGATTCCTCCTGAAAAAAAAGCCATCAAAGTATGATTGAGGATATGTTTTTGAGGTTGATGACTATTTGCTATCTTATTATATTTTTCTATATTCATCTTCTTCATCTCCATTTATAGCATGGACATATTTAAACAGAATAAACAAAAAAATTGGATGTTAATCCAATTTTAATGTTCTTGATATTATATGATAAACTGTGTTAATCACAATGATACTCACTGGTATCATAACACAGGCTTTTAACATTCTAAGAAACGATGATGCAAAAAATGGTATACCATACATCACATCTAACCAGTAAGGAGTTAAAACAAAAGTAACGACTAAATCAATTAAAATAACTGACATCACAACTAAATTAAATTGATGATACTCCTTAGCAGATATTTTCTTTTTATAAAAATACATCGCTAAAAATAAAACAATAATCAATAACCATACAACGGCAATAATAGTTATTTTCATTGACGATGTAATAACAAAGACTTGATCAGAGATTGTTACTTTATTTAAGAAAACCACATAAAGCGAAGCAGCTAAAGCAATAATACTCATCCCTGCATAAACAATTTTATCAATCTTTGTTTCCCATTTTTCCCCCACTAAATTTTGTTTTAAAAAACATGGAATTAAGGTTTGTAAAATGGCATTTAAAGTAAAGCCAAAAAATGGAAATCCTCCTGCATTAGCAAGAATTAAACCTAATCCATCTGTTGCCAAGGCAACAATATAACAATAACCTGGTTTTAATGTTAAACCAGCAACAATTAATGGAAACACTTCTAAGGTAATCTTAAAACTTGGAAAACCTAAGAAAGGTACCATAATAGCTAAACGTTTTAACACAATGGATAAAACGACCAGTAATGCTCCAAGCACCATTTGCTTGACATCACTTTTCATCGGATATTTGTAAAAAACAAACACCCCAATCAAAACGATTAAAATTCCTAAAATAATCTGAATCATTGTTTGATTGCTACAATTTAAATCAATCTTTCCTGCTTCGTCCTCTTTTCTAGTCCACAGGCGTTAATTCCGATCAATGACCGTACATGATTGCTACTTTAAAAAGTAGACTCCCCCTTTTTCTAATATTATATACAAATTGTATACAATCGACATCATACTACAAAAAAAGGATAAAAACAAGATAACCCTTGAAAATATCCCATTATTCACCTATATTCTTATTTTCTTCATTAAAACGATCAAGCATATATTCTGCATTTTCAGTCCATAAACCGTTTTCTACTTGGGTTAATGTTTTGTATGTCCTTGAACCATAAAATCTTCCAACAGATTCCTCAAAATCGATATGCTCCTGTTCTTATAAAAGATTAATCACTCTATGAATTTGAATACATACATTCATTGTAATATCCTGCCCATTAAAATAATAAATATCATGCATGGTAACTAAGCCTCCTTACATATTGTAAACATTTTAATGGCTTTTACTTTAATTCTTTAGATATCATTTCTTTTGTTTGTAAATATTGTCTTACTTGACTAATAAAATAAAGTGAACCCGTAATAAAAACTGTTCCTTGATGACAAAATGCTTCATCTACAGCTTTTTTAAAATCTGTTTCAATCTTGACTGGATAATCTTTAGCTAAATCCTTAGCTGTTGTACCACGAGGATGAGGAAACTGAGTAATAGTTAAATCATCTGTTAAAGTTAACAATTGTTCAATCATATGATTTGTATCTTTATCTTTTAAAGCACTAAAAACAATTTTAACATCTTGGTATTTTTTAGCTCCCTCTACAAAACGTGCAATTCCTTCTTTATTATGTGCACCATCTAAAATAACTAAAGGATGTTCATGAATCTTTTCAAAACGTCCTGGCCAAGAAGCTTCATATAATCCCTTAAGTAATGTTTCTTTACTAAACTGATAATTATCATGTTGTTTTAAATATTCAAGTACACTTATCGCAAGCATACTATTATCAACTTGATAAAGAGCTGGCGTATTTAAAACAATATGTAAATCATGATAATCATAACTTACCTGATAACCATCTTGAATATTTTGTACTTGAGGAACTTGAATAAGCTTACTATGATGCTTTTTACATACTTCTTTAAAAACATCTAAACATTCTGCTTTTCTTTCCCCTGTAATATAATCAATTCCATCTTTAACGATTCCTGCTTTATTATAGGCAATACTTTGATAAGTATGTCCTAAATAATCGACATGATCCATACCAATGTTGGTATTAACAGCTACAAGTGGTCTAATAATATTCGTAGCATCTAAACTACCACCTAAACCTACTTCAAAAATAGCCAAATCGACACCTTGTTCAATAAAATACATCAAAGCAATAAAGACTTCAATTTCAAACATACTAATTTCATATTTTAACCATAAATCAACATAACGATTAGCAAATCTTACCATCGTTGCATCATCAATAAATTGATTTTGAACTCTAATAATATCTAATCTTGAATACATTGCTGGCGAAGTAAATGTTCCTACTTTATAACCACTATCTTGTAATACTTCTCTTATATAGTTTGTAGTAGAACCTTTACCATTTGTCCCACCAATATGAACACAATTTAAAGCTAATTGTGGATTATGTAAAGCTTGCATATAATGTTTAAAGTTATCTAAACTATAAACCCGATCTTTTTGACTTGCTATAAAGTGACAGACTTGGTCATAGTTATCAAAACGTTTTTTAGTTTCTCTTGTATAATGAACTTGGTTTTGTTCTTGAACAAAACCAAATTGTTTATATAATGCTATATCTGATGTTTGATATATTGCATATAAATCAATCGTCGTCAAATCAAGCGCTACTTGTAATAATTCTTTTTTTGACAGTTCATTACCGAGTAAAAAATGAATAAAACCTGTTTTCATATTTAAAGAGATCATTCCCCCTTGATCATCTAAATATGTAAGTACAGTAGGATGTATGTAGTATTCTTTGTTGTTGTATTTCATCCATTGTTTTTTTACTGTTTCATCATTTGTACTATCAAGTTGTTTATTGACTAATACTATGGCTTGTTGCCAATCTTTTTTATTTAATAATTTTATCCCCATTTTTATCACCTTTTCTATTATATATGAAAAAAAGTAGCTGACGCTACTTTTTATTAGAATTTTTCAAAACGATCAACATCAACAACAAATACTGTTGCTCCACCTACTAAAACATCTACCATAATTGGAGTAAAGAATTCTCCCATTTCTGTTGGTGGTACTGTTGGTTCTTTTTCCACTCTTTTTTTAGAATGTTCTTTTATAATATTAATGACTTCATCTACCTTTTCATGATTTGTTCCAATGAAGAAAGTTGTATTTCCTTTCTTTAAAAATCCCCCTGTTGTTGATAGTTTTGTAACAAAATATCCAGCTTCAGTTAAAGCACCTTGTACTGAAGAACTATCATCTGAATTAACAATCGCAATAATGAGTTTCATAAAAGTAACCTCCTATCTTTACTTTATTGTAACACGAATTGCTGTCCTTGAATACAAACTTATTAAAGTTTTTCATCATGATGTATTGGTAAAAACAATCTTTGATATTCACTTAAAACATAACTGTCTGTCATTCCTGAAATATAATCACTCACAATTAAAGCAGGATCATTTTTTTGATATGTTGGTAACATTTTATGAACATAACGACAAATGGGTGAGTCTTCACCAGATACAAGTTGGTCATAATAAACATGATATAGTTCTTTAATCATTCGTTCAAGTTTAATATTTTCTTGTAATAAAATAGGATGATGATGAACATGGGTTGTTAAAAAATCTAACAATGCACTTAAAGCATCGAAAACTTCACTAGAAAATCTAAGATAAGGCTTTTGATAACTGTGAATCACCAAATCCCCTATAAGTTTATTAATAATACTTTTATTATCATTACCAATAACCTGTGTTATTGATTCAGGCAGATCACTTCTTTCAATGATACCTACCGTAATTGCATCTTCAATATCTTTACCAATATAAGAAATTACATCAGAAATTCTTACTACACAACCCTCTAAAGTCATGGGTCTAATCTTTAAGCTGGTTCCTTCTTGATGCCAACAGTCTTCATATTCTTGCCAAAACTGAGCTACATTTTTATCTAAATCAGGCACATATTTTTTAGAGAGCATTTCACCATTATGACATAAAATACCATCTAATACTTGTAAGGAAACATTATAACCGATACCTTCTCGTTCTAAAAACAAAATATTTCTTACACTATTTGCATTATGGCAAAAATAACCAAATCCTTTTTCTTGCAATAATTCATTAAGCGCCTTTTCACCAATATGACCATAAGGGGCATGACCTAAGTCATGTCCTAAAGCAATCGCTTCTAATAAATCTAAATTAAGATTTAAACCTCTACCTATTTGTCTAGCAATACGACTTACCCATTGAACATGAATTGATCTTTTAGAAATATGAGCATTCCTAAAAAAAGATAAAGCTTGTGTTTTATCAACATATCTTTGATATGATTTACAATATAAAATACGATCAATATCTTCTTCATATGGCCAACGAATATCAAATTCATCATGGGGGTTAATCGTATTTTTTACTTTAATACATTGACTATTCTTCGTTGCATACTTAGATAAACCATCATCATATTTTTTCGTCAATCTTAAAGTATTTTTAATAATATATTCTTCATTTTTCATGATTTCACCTACTTCATCATATGCTTATTTTAACCCATTTATCATTATCTATACTATTTACGCCATGTACTTGGTGCAAATAATAAAAGCATTGGGAAAATTTCAAGTCTTCCTGCTAACATATCAAAAGAAAGAACAAGTTTAGAAATATCTGATAACGATGAGAAATTTCCTACCGGTCCAACAACATTCATTCCTGGTCCTACATTATTTAAACATGTAGCCACTGCAGAAAAAGCACTTGTAAAATCTATTTTAAAACAAGATAAAATAAGTTAAAGTTAATACCAAATAAAATCATAAAGATGGTAATAACCCAATCAAAATTCATTGTATTTATATTTCAACATTGTTTACCATATCATAACATCGGATGACCGCCAATGAAAAATAAATATTATTCATTATAACAAAAAAAATCACTTATATAAAAAAGATAGCTTTCACTATCTTAATCAGTCATATAATCAAATCTTTCTAATTCATGTGTCTTACCAAGTACTAAAAAATGATCTCCCTTTTGAATAATATAATCAGGATCAATATTAAGTACTAAATGATCAGCACCAGCATGTTTAATACCAATAACATTCATGTTATAAACACGACGGATATTTAAATCAATGAATTTTTTATCAAACCATTGATGAGGTGCATTAATTTCAATAATCGAATGATCATCATCTAATTCAACTAAATCAACAATATTCTTTCTCAGTAATGATTTAGCAATACGGGTACCCATTTCTTTTTCAACACGCACTACGCGATCAGCACCAATCTTTTGTAGGATTTGCATATTAGGCTTATTTTTAGCCTTTGCTACGATATAAGGTGCTCCTAAATCTTTTACATTCATTGTCGCTAAAACAGCTGCTTCAAAATGATTTCCAACCCCAATAATAACAGCGTCAAAATCACCTATACCTAATTCTTCTAATTCTTCACGATCAGTAATATCACCTACAACAGCTTTAGTTACACGATCAGCTACCCTTTCAACACAACGTACATCTTTATCTACCGCTAGTACTTCACACCCTAAATCCGTTAAAGTCGTAGCTACCGTAGAACCAAATACTCCAAGTCCTAATACTGCAAATTGTTTTCCTTTCATTATGCTCTCTCCTATCCTAATAATATATGTCCATCTGAATACATAATTTCTTTTTTTCCATCATGCATATTTGATTTACGGGCAAAAGAAATCACCATTGTAATTGGTCCAATACGACCAATAAACATTAAAATCATAATCACAATTTTACCCACTATTGTAAGTTGTGGGGTAAATGATGCACTTAATCCTACTGTTGCAAAAGCCGATACACATTCAAAAACAATATCAATAAATGGAGCTTGTTCACTTATCGATAAAATAAATATTCCCACAAAAGTAATCATTAAAGAAATAAACATAATAGTAAAGGCTCTTAATATCACATGTTTAGGTATTCTTCTAGAAAAGACCGTTATCTCTTTTCGTCCACAATAAACGTGATAAACTAACAAAATGGCTATCGCAAAAACAACTGTTTTAATTCCTCCTGCTGTACCTGCTGGAGAACCACCAATAAACATCACAATAGACATCATGAATTTTGTAGCATCATTTAAACAATCCATCGGTACACTGGCAAATCCAGCTGTTCTTAAAGTAATAGATTGAAATAACGAGGCAAGGAATTGATCAAATGACGATAAGTTCCCAATCGTTTTTGGATTATTCATTTCACATAGAAAAAAGACAACAGCTGCAAATACAATCAAAAATGAAGTCATCGTCAATACGATTTTACTATGTACTGTAAGTGTCTTAAACAAAGGTCGACGATTTCGATGACGACATTTAAAATACTTCTTAATTTTATCAGCTAAGTCAAACCAGACAATAAAGCCTAATCCTCCTGCAACAATTAAAAAATCTAACGTTAAATTAACAATAACATTACTTCGATAAGGCATCATTGATTGACTTCCTAATACATCAAATCCCGCATTACAAAAAGCCGAAACAGCATGAAAAATACCAAAATAAATGCCTTTAATCCAACCATAGCGACTAATAAACTGACTCGATAATAAAACAGCCCCTATGGTTTCTACACCAAAAGTAAAACATAATACTTTTTTGATAAAGTGAGGTAATTTATTCATTGAACTTTGGTTCAAAGCCTCTTGTAATACGATTTTACTATTTAAAGTGAGCTTACGCTTAATTTTAATTAATAAAATATATAGAAAAGTTAAAAAACCTAATCCCCCTATTTGAATCATAATCATAATGACAATTTGTCCAAACAAGGTATACTGCTGAGCTGGTACAACTGTGACAAGACCGGTTACACATGTTGCTGAAACCGCAATAAACAAATGATTAATATAACTTGTTGGTGTTTTTGCATTGGCAATAGGTAAAGATAAAAGTAATGATCCTACAAAGATAACACCTAAAAAGCTTAATGCAATCTGTCTTGTTGGTAACATATGATTTTGTTTTTTAACTTTTAAAATAACAGATTCAGCTATCATTTTCCTTCCTCCAATGACTATATCATATACCAATCACGTCAATTAAACAAATACAATTTGTTTTTAAGCAAAGAAATGATCTATTAAGACTTTAAAAGACAAAATAATCAAAATAATACCACCTAAAAAAACAGCATGATTTTGAAATCTTTTTCCAATAAACGTACCTACATAACTTCCCATTATACAAACCAGAAAGGTTGTTAAACCAATTAAGACCACTGATAGATAAAGATGAACTTCTAAAAAAGCAAAAGTAACACCTATCGCTAAAGCATCTATACTTGTTGCAACAGCAAGTAAAGTCAAAGACTTCCATTCGATAATAAATTGATTTTGACTATCTTGTTCAAAAGATTCTTTAATCATATTTAAACCTAAAATAAATAATAGAATAAAAGCAACATAATGATCTATTTTAGCAATTTTATCAGCAAATAAACATCCTAAATGATAACCAATAAAAGTCATCATAGCTTGAAAAAAGCCAAAATAACTCGTAATAAATAATCTTTGATAAAGAAAAAGCGATGGCATCATGCCATAAATCATAGATACAGCACAGGCGTCCATCGCTAATGATAAACCAATAAAAATCAGTTCAATTATTGACACTTATCATTTCCCCTCATTAACATTTCACTACATTTTAAACCATCAATTGCACTTGACATAATTCCTCCAGCATATCCAGCACCTTCACCGATTGGATAAATTCCTTCAATATTACTTTGATAATCTTGATGACGTTCAAAGCGTACTGGAGCAGAACTTCTAGATTCCACACCTAATAATAAAGCATTGGATGTAAAACCAGAAAACTTTTGATTCATTAAGGCTAAGCCTTCTTTTAAATTCTTATTCAAGAAGCTTGGAAATAATTCGTTTAATGGGGCATATTTAATTCTTTTTACACTACATTCAACATCTTCTTCATTAAAAGTATCATTTAAATAGTCCTCTACTTTTTGTACTGGTACCGAATAATCTTTACCACCTAAAATAAAAGCCTGATGTTCTAATTGACGTTGAAAAGCAATTCCAGCTAAAGGATGATCATCTTTAAAATCACTAGGATTGACTGTCACTAAAATAGCACTATTAGCAAACTTTCCATCACGTTTATAATTAGACATACCATTGACAACAACACTTTCTATTTCACTTGATGCGTTCATCACTTCACCACCTGGACACATACAAAAACTATAAACACCTCTACCATCACTGGTTTTAACGGCTAACTTATAATCAGCAGCTTTTAAAGCAGGATGATTTGCAAAACGTCCATACTGATGTTCATTAATAAATTGTTGTAAATGTTCAATACGTAAACCTACCGCAAAAGCTTTCGCATCCATATTGATACCTTTTTGATAAAGCATTTGATATGTATCACGAGCACTATGTCCTATCGCTAAAACAAGTTGGTCAACCGCCATGACTTTCATTTCATTATTTTGTTTCATAACAATACTTTCAATTTTATTATTTTCAATATTGATATCAGTTAAAGTTGTTTCAAATAAAACTTCTCCTTGATGATTAATAATATATTCACGCATATTTTTAACAACTTCAATTAAAACATCTGTTCCAATATGTGGTTTATTTAGATACAAAATATCATCATGAGCACCATGTTTAACAAAAGTTTCTAAAATAAAACGGGCACGATAATCTTTAACTCCCGTTGTCAATTTACCATCAGAAAAGGTACCAGCGCCTCCTTCCCCAAATTGAACATTACTTTGTATATTAAGTTTTCCGGTATTTAAATAAGTATCAATATCTTTTTTTCTTTGATCAACCGGTTTTCCCCTTTCAATCAAGGTTACTTTTTGACCACTTCTCGCTAAGTTATAGGCACAAAACAAACCAGCTGGACCACTTCCAACAACAACCACCTTTTGATGATGAGGTTTTAAAAGTGGATAATGATAATCTTTAACCACACTTAATTTCTTTTTAGGATTATTTTTAATGACTTGCGCTTCATTTTCAGTTTCAAATGTAAAAGCACAATTAAAATGAACATGATTTTTTCTTCTAGCATCAATCGCTTGTTTAACTAATTTGACATGATGAATCTTTGATTTTCTAAGATTCAACATAGACGCAATCTTTCCTTTATAATCATGTTGATCTAAATCTATACTCACATCACTTATTTTTAACATATATCCTCCTTGATTGCCTTTGCCACATATTCTCCACTAGCAAAAGCAAAATGTAAATTATATCCACCACAATCACCATCAACATCTAAAGCTTCACCAATAACATAAATACCAGGATACTTTTTTAATTGTAGATGATGGTCTATTTCATCTAAAGAAACTCCCCCATGACATACTTGGGCATGTTTCATACCGTGACTCTTTTCTACTTTAAAAGATAAATCTTTAATATTAAGTTGCTTTTCAATGATTACTTTAGCCACTTTTTCATGATAAAGTCCTTCAATTTGATAATCTTTCAACAAAGATAAATCATATTCAGGTAATAAATCTAAATGAATAACTGGCTGTTTCAAACGATAAATATGTCTAGATAATTGCATAATACAAATTCCTGATAAGCCATAATCAGTAAATAAAACTTCACCAGATACTTCATCTATTTTTTTATTATGATCATATAAAGAAGCTTTGCATTTGACCCGTTGTCCTTTTAATGATTTATAAACCGGCTTTGTTTCTAATTGCACTAAACTTTCTTTAAAAGGAATGATTTTAATTGAAAAATCTTTTAACATATCTAAATTATGAACACCTGATAGTTCACTAGCTGGTGAACCACTAGCAATAATAACTTTATCACCGTAATATGTTCCTTGATTGGTTTTGACTTCATACTGATTATTTTTGATAATTTGATAAACTGTACAGTCAGTAATAATTGAAACATCCTTTAAAGCACTTAACAATGTATTTTTAACAGTTAAACTAGATAAAGAATAAGGATAAATGAGCTCATGGTCATATCTAACCATCATTTTATTCTTTTTAAAAAATTCAACAACATCAAATTCTTTAACAATCTTTGTAATTAAAGGATGGTTTGTATTATAGTGATCCATTGTAATGGGAGTATGTGAGAGATTACAACGTCCATTTCCACTGGCTAAAACCTTTCTTGCGAGTTTACTTGCCTGATCTAAAATAATCACATCATAATTATCACTTTGTGATAATATTCCAGCAGCGACTAAACCACTAGCACCTCCGCCAACAACAATAATTGTTTCCATGATTTCACCCTTTCATTTTTTATCTTGCCTTATTATACTATATTTATATCATTTATAAAATGTCAAACCTTGAAAAAGCATGACGTTAAGAGTATAATTACAAAGTATTTAAGACAATAAGGAGGAATTATATATGGGAAGAGCGCATGAAGTGCGTAAAGTAGCCATGGCTAAAACAGCTGCTGCAAAAGCAAAATTATATTCTCGTTATGGAAAAGAAATCTTTTTAGCAGCAAAAGCAGGAGGAACAGATCCTGATGGTAACTTAGCTTTAAGAAGATTAATCGCTAAAGCAAAAAAAGAACAAGTCCCTGCAGATGTTATTAAACGTGCAGTTGATAAAGTAAAAAGTGGTGCCACTGAAGACTATCAAGAAAAAACTTTTGAAGGATATGGTCCAAATGGTTCAACAGTTATTGTTAAATGTTTAACTGATAATATTAATCGTACTATTTCACAAGTACGTCCTGCTTTTACTAAATCAAAAGCAAAATTAGGAAATGAAGGTTCTGTATCTTATTTATATGATACTTTCTCTATTTTAACTTTTAAAGGATTAGATGAAGAACAAACTTTAGAAGCTTTAATGGAAGGTGATGCAGATTGTCAAGAAATCGAAGCTCATGAAGATGGAACAATCGAGTTAACAGGTGCACCTACTGATTTATATAAAATGAAAGATGCTATTGAAGCTGCATGTCCTGATGCCCAATTCGATGTTGAAGAAATTACAACAGCACCTCAAGATTATGTTGAGCTTGAAGGTGAAGATATGGCTCTATTTGAACGTTTAATGAATTTATTAAATGAATGTGATGATGTAGATAAAATCTATCATAACGTTTCAAACTATGAGGGAGAATAATTCTCTCTCTTTTTTTATGAAAGTTACTTATTTATTTAATAGTGGTTTTGTTGTTGAATTAGAAAAACACATTCTTATCTTTGATTATTTTAAAGGAGCCATTGATCATTTAGATCCTCATAAAAAAGTTTATGTCTTTTCTAGCCATCGTCATAAAGACCACTATAATCCTGATATCTTCAACTTCAAACATCCATCCATTACTTATATTCTATCTGATGATATTGATCACGATGGTTTTAAAGTTAAGCCTCATCAAACATATCATATAGATGAGCTTACCATTCAAACACTGTTATCTACTGATGAAGGCGTCGCTTTTGTCGTGAATGTAGAAAATAAAATGATTTATCATGCTGGTGATTTAAACTGGTGGAACTGGGAAGGAGAACCTCAAGACTTTCTAGATGATCAAGAAAGAATCTTTAAACAGGAAATCAATTCCATTAAAGATATTCATTTTGATATCATGATGATTCCTTTAGACATTCGTTTAGAAAATCACGCTAGTGATGGTATGAATTATATTTTAAGTCATATGAAGCCTCACTATGTTTTTCCAATGCATTGTTTTTCTCATCATAAAGAAATGTCTCAACTTCTTGATTTACCACCTCTTAATCAATATTCCATTTTTAAAATTGAAAAGCGTCATCAAATTTGGACATTAAATTAAAACACTTTACCTATTACAGATAAAGTGTTTTTTCATTATTTTTTACTAGGAATGATTTCTAACCAGTAATCATCCGGATCATGAATGAAATATAATCCCATAGCAGTATTTTCAAAACAAATGCATCCCATATCTTGATGTAATTGATGAGCTTGGTCAAAGTCTTCTACTTCAAAACAAATATGACTTTCATTTTCACCTAATTCATATGCTTGAGGATGATCTTTTAACCATGTTAATTCTATTTCAAAATCACTTTCACCATCATTTAAATAAACAAGTTTAAAACTTCCATCACTGGCTTCTTTTTCTCTTACAACTTGCATATTTAATGCTTTTTTATAAAATTCAATACTTTCATTTAAATTAGTAACATTAATATTACAGTGAATACATCTAAATTTCATATATTTCTCCTAATAAACAGTATGATAGTTTTGATCATCAATAGCTAAGTCACCAAAATATTTTTCAAAATCAACACCTACATATTTTGATAAATCTTTCATTTCTAGTACTGTTTTTACATCAACATCAATACCGTTAATTTGACGATCTTTTACAGCTTCAATTTCTTTTTCACCATGAGTGTAAATACGTGGTTGTCCTTTGGCTTTAGGAGCATCCCTTAATTCTTGTAAGAATGTTGATAAATGATTTTCTATATCTTCTGGATTACCAAATACTTTTGGATCAATAGCGATAAAACCATGACATGTTCCACCAACACCACCGATATGTGTATGATTAGAAGTTAACCCTTGAGATAAAATCGAACAGAAGATTTCACAAAGCATACCATAACCATATCCTTTATGACTTCCTAATTGTTCAGTAGAACCACCTAAAGGCATAATTCCCCCACCGACTTTATTAACAATATTATCTAAAACATCTGGGGCATCAGTTGAAGGATTTCCATCTTTATCTAAAGCCCAACCTTCTGGTAATTCTTTTTCAGCTTTTCGATACATTTCTAATTTTCCACGAGTAACAACAGTTGTCGAAGCATCAAAGAAAAATGGATAAGGTTTTGCCGGCATAGCAATAGCAATAGGATTAGATCCAAGCATCGCTTTTCTAGCAAATGTAGGAACCATGATGGCTTCCGAATTAGTAAAAGACATCCCCATTAATCCTTGATCACAAGCCATCTTTGCATAATATCCTGCAATTCCATAATGGTTAGAATTACGTACTGTTACAACTGCCATCCCTGTTTGTTTTGCTTTTTCAATACATTTTTCCATTGCAAAACGACCAATTAATTGTCCCATTCCGGCATGACCATCAATAACTGCTGAAACCGGTGTTTCAAATACAACTTCAGGTTTGGCATCAACATGAATTAAACCTTTTTCAATTCCTTTATGATATCTTGATAATCGTTGCATTCCATGAGATTCAATTCCATAAATATCCGATAATAATAATACATCCGTAATAATTTGACTTTCTTCTTTAGTAAAACCAAATTTTTCAAATGCTTCATTACAAAAAGCATTTAAAGTTTCATACTTAAATTTTAAATGTGCCATTTATTTTCCCCCAATATAATTTATAAAAATAAACTATCATATAATTGTAAATTCGTCAATTTGTATCAAAATTAAAAAAAGAAGAAATAATTATTTTATTTCTTCTAAGTTATAATGATTTTTATAAATAAGTATGATATTCATAATAATATCAATAGGCCAATAAAATAGAATAAAGACACTCAAGCCAACTAAAATTGAAAACTTTAATCCTAATACCATATATAATGCTGGAACTACTGAAATAATAGCAGGAATAAAGCCAACCCCTGAAGGGAAATGAATTTGATAAATTGTTCCACACTTAGGACAACGTTGTCTTGATTTATAAGCATATGATGAATCTTTAAATTCATAACTACAATGTCTACATTTCATTATAATGTACAAATCATCACTGTCATATCACCATCATAAACAACTTCTGTTTGATCTGAACATACAACAAAGTGATCTCCTAAACGAACTTCTTTTCCATCTACTGTTCCTTGACCTTTAATAATACTTACTAATTGGAATGGTTTATCATTTTTAATTGTATTTTTACCAGTTAAATCATATTTATTTAATGTTAAAAATTCTGATGAAACCATTAAAGTACGTGTTCCATTTTCAATATTTTCCACTACTTGATTAGCTAAATCATAGAGTTGATAAGGTACAGTTGTTACATCTATAGATTGTTTAACATGTAAATCTCTTTCATTACCATCTTTATCTTTACGATGATAATCATAAACACGATAAGTAATGTCTGATGATTGTTGTGCTTCATAAATTAATGATCCACTACAAATAGCATGAATTGTACCACTAGGAATATAGAAAAAATCTCCTTCTTTGATTTTAAAAGAATTTAATAAATGATCATAATCATCATTTTCAATTGCTTTAACTAATTCTTCTTTTGTTTTTGCATGATGTCCCATGACCATTTTAGTATTTTCCTCAGTACCTAATACATACCAACATTCAGTTTTACCTAATGAATTTTCATGGATACCAGCATATTCATCATTAGGATGAACTTGAACTGATAAATCATCACAGGCATCAATAATTTTAACTAATAAAGGAAATTCTTTATCTTTGATATTTCCAAACAATTCACGATGTTCATCAAATACTTGAGATAATGTTTTTCCAGCAAATTCACCTTCAATAATCGTATTATCCCCATTTTTATGTGCGGATGGTGCCCAGCATTCTCCAGTTTGATCACTAGGAATATCATAACCATAAACATCTCTTAAACGATGTCCACCCCAGATTTTTTCATGAAATACAGGTTTTACCCATAAAATATGTCCCATAGTTTACCTCTTTTCTCTTTCTTTTAAAAAAGTATCAATATCATTTTCATTATAAACCATTATTCCCTTTTCTTGAAGTAATTTTACAAATATTCCTTGCCCATTTACTAACTTATGACAAAATGTTCCATCATAAATTTGATCTTTACCACAACTAGGACTTTTACTTTTTAAAATAACAGTAGTAACGTGATGTTTCAAACAAATATCTAATGCCTTTTTAGCACCTAATTGATATTCATATGTTCGATCAATGCCATTTTGATCAATAACTTGATTACCAATGATTTCACAAGGAGTACGTGGTATCGGTAAGCCACCTAATACTTCTGGACAAACGACAATCGCTTCACCTTGATCAACTAACTCTTTTATTTTTTCTTGAAGGTTATTCTTTCCGGCATATGTACAATTAATACCAGCAAGACAACTACTTACGGCGATCATCAATAATCTCCTTAATTTCATGAGGATGATCAACAACAAAGTTAGCACCTGCTTTTAATAACTCTGCTTTACCTCTAAATCCCCAACTACAACCAATTGATTTGACTTTAGCGTTGATGGCTGTTTGAATATCGACATCACTATCACCGACATAAAAAACATCATGCTTGCTTACATCCATTAGGTTCATCGCTAAAACAACCAATGTAGGATCTGATTTTTTAGGTTGATAAGGAGTATTTCCAAAAACATATTCAAAAGTATCTGGGAATAAATGTTTAACAATTTTAACAGCATGAGCTTTTGGCTTATTGGTTACCACTGCTAAATGATAACCAGCTTCTTTTAAATCATCGATGACTTTTTTCATTCCAGGATAAGGCGCTGTGTGATCTAAACAATGAAGTGCATAAAGCTTGTCAAAACGAGCTCTGGCTTCATTAACTAAATCTTTATGATCATCTGGTAAGGCTCTTTCTATTAATTTAGTCGCACCATTACCAACAAAATGACGATATTTTTCTAATTCATGTGTTTTAAATCCGTATTCTTCTAATACAAGATTTGTTGTATAAGCTAAATCTTCTAAGGAATCTACAAGAGTTCCATCTAAATCAAATATAAGGGTATTCATCATTCTCACTCCTTTATTTATTATTCTTTTCATATTCTATCACGATGAATTGATTATACAATAAAATATCACTTCATAAGAAGTGATAGAGATTATTTTTTTGGTTTAATTTTAAATATGATAATATAAACAATAATTAAGACAACTGCTAAACCATAAGGCATCAAAATAGAAGAAACATGTGCTTGAGGTTTTGGTTTTACTTTTTTAATTGTTTGTTGACTAGTCAAATTAATTGTCGATAATTGTTCATTTTGATAAGTGATTGTCATTGTTCCAATGACATCACCTTTTTTAAGAGGGGCTTTTAATGTTTTGATACTCACTTTTTCTTTTATATCTTTTTCATTATATCCTGTAGGAACAATAGCACCAATACTTTCAGGAGCAACAACCTTTAAAGTCTTTTGTTTACCTTGAGTGACTTTTTTATTAGCTAAATGATCACCTTGTTTATGAAGTTCAACATATTGATAATGACTTCCTACATAGTTAGCTAAAGTAAGGGTATCATTAACAGCACAGTTACCATAAGTTGGGCTATTTTGACAATGAGCTACTACACAAATATAATGATGATCATTGATGTTTAATAAACTAGATAAAGTATGTTGGGCTTCATCAGTAAAACCACTTTTGCATCCTTCAATCATCGTTGTATCAACACCACGAATTTTAGCATTTCTAATATTCTTTTTAACCCATGAATGTTGTGAATTTGAACTTGTATACTGATAACGATTAAATGCTTCTTTAAAATCTTCATTTTTTAAAGCATATTGAGTCAATAAAGCCATATCAGCAACAGTCGTATAATGATTATCATCATGAATACCTGTTGTATTGACAAAATGAGTATCTTTGCATCCTAACTTAGAAGCTAATTGATTCATTTTTTCAACGAATTTTTCTTGATTACCACAAGTATTATTAGCTAAAGCACGTGTTGCATCAGCACCAGAAGGAAGCATCGCTCCCATAATTAAATCACGATAAGTAACAACTTCACCTGGCATAAAGTTAGCGGCACTGGCACCAGTTTCCCATACTGTTGCGATATCATCATCAGTAATAGTTGTTGTCGCATTAAAATCTTTAATCATTTCAATTGCTGTAATACAAGTTACAATTTTAGTAATACTTGCTGGATAAATACGATTATTTGCATTTTTATCATAAATGACTTGACCACTATCTTGATCAATCATAATAGCACTTTGTCCACTGATTCCTAAATCAGGACTTTCAAAACCATATACGGGTATTAACCCCGAAATCATCATTGTAAAAAACAACATGACAGAAAATATTTTCTTTTTCATCTATCCTTTCCCCCTTAAAAACGATAACTTTGTTTCCGATATAATAATCGCAAAAAAGATAATAATAAATCCAAAAACTATTTGTCCATTTAAATATTCTTGACCACATAGTACTGAAAAAAATACACCAAAAACAGATTCTAAACTAAGTAATATCGAAGCCTGACATTCACTTACTAAATTTTGTCCCATATTTTGAAACAATAAAGCCAAAGTAGTTGCAAAAAAAGCAAGATAAAATAACTGTAAAATCATATCCCTGTGAATTAATTTTAAGCTATATAAATCACCAACAAAAACGGCTTGAACAAAAGAAAGTAAAGCAACCATAAAAAACTGCATTGTTGTAAGTTTAACTGGTGATGTTTCTTTCATAAAACGCTTAACAACAATCATATGTAAAGCATAAAAGAAGCCTCCTACTAAAGTAAGAAAATCTCCTTTATTCATCGTTAGAGAACTATCTAAAGATACCATCCTAACACCAACAAAACACATCAAAGCAGCCATCATTTGAAAACGATCAGGTTTTTTTCTTTCTAAAAGCCATACTAAAAAAGGCACAATGGCACAATACACAGCTGTTAAAAAAGCATTTTTCCCTGGTGTAGTCATAGTAAGCCCTATTGTTTGTACTGTATAAGCCAAATATAAAGCGATTCCTGCTAAAAGACCACCTTTTAAATCCTTTAAACAAATTGTCTTGATTTGTTTAAAAAATAATAAAATCATAAATAATGTTCCTAATGTAAAACGAATACAAAGCAACATAGGTGTAGGTAAATTGCTGACAGCATCTTTCATTACAACAAAAGAACTACCCCATATCAAAGCGGCCATGATGAGCATGAATTGTCCTATACCTTTTCGTTTCATTCTTTTCTCCTTACATAATCCAACAAATCATACCACATCTTTACTCATTTTTCATTAAAATCTTTTTTTAAATTATATAATAATTACATCTTTGCTTAATTGATAATAGGATAGCTTGTGATATAATATTTTATATAATATCAAAGGAGTATGTGATTATGAAGGTATTCGATTATTCTGATTTAACATTTCAAATTTTAGATCATATTTATCATCTACAAGATGAATCTTTTTTAGATTCATACTTTGATGAATCTACATCTGGTTTTTCACCATATCTTGATCATGTTTGTTATAAAAATGATATTCTTTTACAAATCAACAAACTTAAAAAAGCACACATTTCTTATCAGCTTGATCAATATCATTGTCATATTATTGAAAAAAATGAATCTATGTGTCTTGTTGAAGGAGAATATCTTTTACATTTAGAACAATTTAAACAAGAAACGAAACATTTTTATACTATTTTATATAAGATTCATGATGATCAAATTAAAATTAAACATATTCACACTTCATTTTCTATGCGTCATCAAAGTATTCAAGATACCAATACTAATGAATATTTAAATATTGTTTCATCATGTAAATTCAATTATGATGAAAACTTAACAATCAAAGAGATGAACTCGTGTTTTGTTGATATGCTAGGATATCATGACCATGATGAATTATTAACGACTTGTCAGCATCATTTTATCGAATTAATTCATCCTGATGATGTTAAATCTTTTAAAGAAGTATTACAACAAGCAACAATGACTCATCATCGCTTACAAAATGAATATCGTCTAAGAAAGAAAAATGGTGATTATATTTGGGTTATTGAACAAGGACAGATTATACTTGATTCTTCACTTCAAATTATTTTTGATATGTTGATTAGTGATGTTAATTCTATCAAGCAAAATGAATTAGATTTATTGGTACAAAAAGAGAAATATCAAATGATATTAAAAGATAATTCTATTTCGATTCTAGAATATCGTATTGATGATGATCAAATGATTATTGATATTCAAGAAGAAGATAAAAAGAAAATCTATAATCATTATCTAGATTACATTCAATCAAGTCGCTCTACAGTCTTTGACGAAGATAAACCTGCTTTAATTAGTTTGTTTACTCGTAAAATACCTGGTCCTATCATTATTCGAGAGCATATGCGAGGAAATAAACATTATTTTATTAAAAGAATTGATTCTCTTATTATTTATGATAATTTAAATCGACCAATTATTGTTTTAGCAACAGCAAAAAATATTACTGAAGAATGGCAACAAAATAATGTATTAAAACAAAAAGCAGAACGTGATCCCCTTACTCATCTTTATAATTTAGAAACAGGTTCAATGAAAATTGAAGATTATCTTTCTATTAAAGATCCAGATGAAACTTATGTCTTTATTGTTTTTGATGTTGATCATTTTAAAGGTGTCAACGATACATATGGTCATCTTTTCGGTAATCAAGTGCTTATTTCTATTTCACAATACTTTATTGATTTAAAAAAGAAAGATGACATTATCATTAGAATGGGTGGTGATGAATTCGTAGTCTTCTTTAGTCATGTTAATCCATCTAAAGTCAATGAATTATGTCAACACATTAATGAGGGTATTAAAAATATTTCTTATCCTCAAACAGATTATCACGCTACGATTTCAATGGGATGCTTCTACAGTCAAGAAAAATATTCCTACACTCAAATCTTTAAAGCAGCTGATGATGTTTTATATAAAGCTAAGAAAAAAGGACGTGATTGTTACACTGTAACCAATCACATCCTCTAAAATCTCTCTTATGAGAGATTTTTTTAATCTAGTTGTTTTAATGCTTGAATAACTTTTTCATAATCACTTGTTATCTTTTTAAAGTACTCTTCAACATGTTCAGTTTGACGATTTCTTAATTCTTCTGTTAGTAAACAACTTGATTCATGTAAATCATTAAAACCAAAGTTAGAACAAATACCTTTTAAAGTATGAACAAAACGAAAAGCTTCATCTATATTATTCTTCTCTAAATTTTCTTTTAAACTTTGATAAGACTCATCATCAATAAACTTTTTCGCAAGTCTGGTTATCATTTCTTCATTTTGTAAACGTGTCATGACTCCTTGATAGTCTCCACCAAATTGTTGATATGCTTCTTTTAAATTCATTATCGTCCCTCCTTATTACTCGTAGCAAGTATATGAGTTAATCGATTACGATCATGACGATCAAATACTCCACGAATAACTAAATCTAAAGTATCCTGTTTATCATTTGTATTTAAGCATAGATGATGTTTACATATTGGATGATAAAAGCTTAAATGTTTCACTTTTTCTTTTAATTCATCTAATTGTTTGTCATCTAAAATATGATGATCTTTTATATAAATAAGTGGATTAGATATTTTTTCTGGTAATTGTAATTGTTGACTACCCCATTTTGATAAATGGAGCACCGGTGGCATAATTGAATATTCAAAACGGATTTCTTTAGAATATTGATAAAAGAAATCTGTTTTTTCGTGATCATAATCTATCATTTGTAATGTACCATCATCATAAAATACTTGACCATCATTCAATAAATCCCTAATTTCATTTTCTATATCTTGTTTGTTATTTTCTGACAGTATATGTGCAATTTCATCTTTTTTAATCGCAGGTTCAATGCTCATTAAACATTCTAATAATAATGGATTAAATTGACCACATTGCCCTTCTTTAATCATTTGTAAAGCCACTTGATGATCAAATGCTTTTTTATAAACTCTAATACTAGTAAGGGCATCATAAGCATCTGCAAGAGATACCACTTGTGCAGCAATGGGAATATCATCACCCTTTAAACCATCGGGATAACCACGACCATCAAACCTTTCATGATGCCAACGACATATTTGATAAGCATATTCTACAAAGTGATCATTTTGATAGAATGGTAAATCTTTAATCATTTTAGCCCCTTCGATAGCATGAGACTGCATAATTTTCATCTCTTGATCAGTTAATTTAGATGGTTTATTTAAAATAGATTCTGGTATAACCATTTTACCGATATCATGTAAAGTAGATGCTGTCGCAATTTCATTAATATCTTTATGACTCAAATGATAACGATCCGTTTTTTCCATTAAAACTTTCAATAATTGTTGTGTTAACATTCTTACATTAAGAACATGTAAACCACTTTCACCATTTCTTGATTCAACAATATGACTTAATATTAAAGACATGATATTATTAGATCTTTGTCTTTCTGTTACTTGTTTACTTACCAAAGAAATAAGCATCTTTTGCTTAGCATAAATCATGAGTGTATTCTTTACTCGATTTAATATAATTTTTGAAGAAAAAGGGCGAGTAATATAATCTACGACCCCTTTACTAAAGGCTTTTTCAATCGTTTCCAGGTCATTATCAACAGAAATAATCATGACTGGTATTTTTTCAATTAATTGATTTTTATTTAAATAATCTAAAACATCAAAGCCATCCATTTTAGGCATTGATACATCTAACAAGATAAGTGAAATTTGATCTTGATATGAATGAATTATATCAATAGCTTCCTTACCATCATCAGCTTCATAAATAGCATACTGATATAAAATGTCTGACAGTAATTCTCGATTCAACAAAGAATCATCAACAATGAGTATTGTCTGCTTACTTTTCAAGCTGTTTACCTCCCTTATTATTCATATTATCAATTTGTTTAAAGAGTTTCTTACTTACCAAAACAAAATGTAATTTACATTTTTGATATAAAGAAACATTTTTTTTGTGCTGATACAATGTTTCTACGAATCTAGAAATAATATTAAACTCATAAACTTCTAAAGACTTCTCACCATAGAAAAACTTTTCTAACAAATGAATGACTCTTAAATATTCCCCTTCATGTATCATCTGTTTATGTAAAAGTAATTGGTCATTTTCTTGATCTTTCCAGCCAACATAACATTCAACTCCATAAATTGCGAGTATCTGTTTGATAATTAAATAGAGTATCCGTGTTTGTTGATCTTGAGATGATTGTCTATATAAGCGATAAAGTTTCATTTGATATAGTGTTCTTCTCATTTCTAATATTATAACAAAAATAATAAGAATAATGCCTAAAAAGAAAGCAAAACCAATAAAAATATTTTCTAATTTTTGTATAACCTTTTTTGCTTGTTTAATCACAGATGAACTGCCTTGGTTATCAACTGCCTTAGCCTTTTTAGAATCATCTTTTTTAGCCGATGCTTCTTTAACTCCCTGTGATTGATCTAGCATACTCATTAAGGCATAAGTATCATAATAATAGCCAGGTGTAACATCAATTGGCATCCAGCCAATTCCATCAAAATAGACTTCTACCCAAGCATGAGCATTCTTAGAAGTTAAAGTGACTTTCCCTTGTTTATTAAAACTACTGCTTTTAGCTAAATAGCCTTCTACATAACGTGCTGGAATTCCATAATAACGAAAAGCTTCAACTCCCACGCTTGCAAATAAAACATCATTTCCTTGTCTTGTTTCATTTAAAAATGCAAGCAATTCATTTTTATTTTTATGATGGATACTCTTTTCACTGTAAGTCATATTTTGACTTAAGATAGAACGAATATGTTGACTTACAGAATAAATACCTGTGTTTTTAAATTGTTGCTGATCAAATAAAGATTGAATAGAAGAAAGTAATGAATGATCAACATCTAAATATTTATCATAAACAAATTGACGATAAATATTTTCACTTTTATTATATTTCACTAACTTTTTGCTTGGTTGCGCTTGTTTTGTCAGATCTGTTGTATTTAATAATTCACAAGGAAGGTTTTGTGAATATTCTTGATAATCATAATTATCACTACCAAATAAAGTAGTCGAAACAAGATTTTGATCTTTAACTTGAGTAACATTTTTTCGTGATAAATAATCTATAGAATAAGGAGCATAGTAGTATTTTCTATTAGCGGCAACATTTTCTATTGTAAGTTCATTGCTTTTTATATCTTGACTATGATCATATGATAAATATTGATTGAACTGTTGTGTTGTATAAAAACCTTTATTTTCTAACCAATTTAACATACCTTGGTGATTACCATTGTAATCAGCCCTCTTTAAATCAGTCCATTTATTATCAACTAAACGGCTTCCTACATATCCTTTTAAATAGAAATCCTTAATCTGTAAAGACGATACTTTTAAACGAATTTCATCATCTAGATGAATATGGGTAGCCTGAGTTAAATCTCCTTTAGGAAGTGTATCTTCACCATAACGCAAAGTATCTATCTTTGATGCTGTCATATTTTTAATAATCCCTATCGTTTGTTCATCACGATATGAAAAAATAGACGCTAAAGCTATAAATACTGCCATAAAACTCATAAGCCATATTCTAATACGCCAACTAATAAAATCATTATAATTCATGATCCATAAGCCAACTTGGCTTAATATCATCAATCCCATGGTGATATAGGAAAATACACCTAACCACATTGAAGCAAAAATAACGATAAAAAATAAAATATGAATCAATATAAGTGATCTATTTTTAATACATCGATATACATAATAACAAATCAGCAATAAGAAAAATAAAGTAAAAATCATCATATCTAAGTTACTTGTTTGAATTGTCATTGTAAGATTAAAAGCATCTTCATACTTGATATTATATAAATGAATAATACATTGTACTAAACCTAACAATCCTCGATAAATAAACGGTATAAATAAAATGATCACTATAAGTGCTATGACAGAAATCATGATTTTACTTTTTTTACTATGCATCATATAGTCTATTAAAGTATAAAGACTCAAAATAGCTAAAGAAATTATTCCTAAATAACTTATGTTTAAACCTGTTATTGACTGATAGAAAAAGAGAAAACCTGCAATCCATATGATATTTAATATAAAATGATAAATATTAACTTTTTGATTTACAGACTTCTTTGTATTTTTTGTGAGTAACTGCATGGTTTCCTCCTTTCTTAAATATCAAAATGATATATATTTTGTGTTAAATGGGAACTTGGTAACTCAATAAATTGAGCTGTTCCTTTCTTTAATGATTTGACATCATCAATAGAATCTTTAACAGTGATTGCTGTTAAATCCATATCTTGAGATACTACATTTATATCTGAGATAAAATCACCTACAGTAAAATAAAGCATTTTTGAAAAAGGTAATTCATATTGTTCACTTAAAAATAATGGTAGCGTTGTTCCATTATTCTTTTGTAAAGGTGAACATAGCCATAATGTTCTAGCATAATTTAAATCATCTATCCCTAATACCGGTATCCAACTCATTTTTTCACTATGAGATACCACAATATAATGAGGAATTCCTTGTTGAATCAAGGTCTCACTTAAAGACATTGCATAAGATAGAGCATGAGATAATTTGACAGGATCTAGTTTTTTTTGATGCTGATATAAACCAATATCAACTAACATAACCGTATTAATACTACTATTATGACTTCCTTCTTTTAAAAGCATTTGTTGCGTTTTAGCTGATAACTTCCAATGAATATGACGTATATCATCACCATCATGATAATTTCTTAAATCATAAATATCACTCATGTCAAATCCTTTTTGTAGTAAATAATCATGATTCCCCTCTTTAAAATAAGATAAATCTTTTTTTCTTGTCATATCTATTTTTAATTTTTCAGGAATAATCGTCATATTTTGTCTTTGGCTAAAAGGAAAACGAATACGGCATAGACCAAATAAATCATAAAAATAGACTTCTTTACATGTCATGGTTACATCGCCACAAAGTTTTGCTTTAAATGAACAAGGAATTTGAGTTGAATGACGGTTTAAGTTTTGATGATAATGGAATGTAAGGCAATCATCAAAAACAATATTATGATAAGCAATATTAAACTCAACACTTCCTATAGCAAAAAGAGTTGTACTTATCACTTCTAAATATAAATGAATATCTTCATCAACCCAGCCATTAGAATCGCCTAAATAATGAATTGAAATATGATTTAAATCATATTTCAATAACATATATAATAAAATTGGAAATATGGCTTCTATGATAAGCAAAGCTATAAAATATCGATATTGGCTATAAATCATAGCACTGAGAGTAAAAAGAACGATCATTCCATATAAAATTCTTGCTTTTTTCATCTTAAACTCTTTCTAATTGTGGTGCTTTAATGTCTTCTAAAATACTTTGTAAAATTTTATCAGCATCAATTCCTTCAACTCTTGCTTGTGGTTTTAAAATAAGACGATGAGCACAAACATCTTTAAAAATAGCTTGTACATCTTCAGGGTTGACATATGTTCTTTCTTTAATAATAGCGTGCGCTTTAGCCATTTGTGTAAGAGCCAAAACACCACGTGGTGAAACACCTAATTCAACGTAGGGTGATTTTCTTGTTTCTTCACATAAGCGAATAAGATATTTTAAAACATCATCTTGTATATGGATCGAAGTTAAGTAATTTTGTACTTCCATCATATCTTCTTTAGAAGCAACGGGTTGAATATGATCCAAAGGATTATCATAACGATGTGCTTTAATGATGTTCATTTGATGTTGTAAATCTGGATAACCAATGGATAAACGAATCATAAAACGGTCTAATTGAGACTCTGGTAATGGTTGCGTTCCTGCTGCCCCATATGGATTTTGTGTTGCTATACAAATAAAAGGATAAGGCAAATCATAAGTTATTCCATCAACAGTTACACGTTTTTCTTCCATTGCTTCAAGTAAGGCTGCTTGCGTCTTTGGTGAAGTACGATTTATTTCATCAGCTAACAATAAGTTACAATGAACAGCCCCAGGTCGATATTCAAAATTATTTGTTTTATTATTTAAAATAGAAAACCCAGTAATATCAGAAGGTAATGTATCCGTAGTAAACTGAATTCTTTTATAGTCCATACCTAAAGCTTTAGAAAAAGCTAAGGCTAATGTTGTTTTACCAGTACCAGGACTATCTTCTAACAAAATATGACCTCCAGCATAAATAGTCATTAAAACTTTTTCTATAATATCGTCTTTCCCTATAAATGCTTTCGCTACTTCTTTAATAATATATCTTGATTGTTCAATAATCATTCTATTTCCCCCTCATTACTTTCTTCTTCATTATTTTCTACCTGACTATTTTGATTTGTTTCAGTTTCTTGATTTTCATCTGGTTTGGAAGATTCTTGATTTTCTGGTACAGATTCTTCAACAGGTACTTGTGGTGCAACTTGTTGATCATTATCTGGTTGTTGATTAGTTTGTGGTTTATAACCAAACATGATTTGTAACATAGAAACAGCTTCATTTAATTTATCCATATCATCAGGAAAGAAAAGTTCATTTCCAAAAGGAACGCCAGCAAATAAATATTTCCAACTTTCAATATAAATTTCTTCATTGCCAGCTGCGCTATTTTGAAGTGATATTTTTATATTTTCTTGAGATATATGAGAATTAAATGAAAATGGTAAAGTTGGTGTATTAACCCATAAATCTATAATTTGATCAGAATTAAAGACAACTTCTTTTAAAGTATCTGTTCCATAAAAAGCATCAGTATCTATAGAAGAACTCCAAATCCATGAGTATTCTTGTGGGAAAATAACTTTTTCAATTTGAGTATTCGCAAAAGCACCTCCAAATACTTTAGCTAAGCCATCAGGCAATTCTAATGTTCCAGATAATTTTGTATTTTCAAAAGCTTTCGCATCAATAAAATATCCAAGCGAATAAACATGAAGATCAATTTGAGTAATCGGAACATCTTTAAAAGCGCCTTCTAATATTTCAATAACATTTTCTTGAGTCGCTATATGACCTTGAACAGTTGTTGTTGCAGCATATAAATAATAGGCTGAAGTACTTCCTTCCCAATCACCATAAAGAATATAGCCTCCACCTTGATAATCACAAAAATAATGATCACTAAAATTAACATTAACTAATTCAGGATAGCCCTCATTATTTTGAGGAACATACATTAATAAATGACATGTTGGATTATAGTTATTTTCAAATTGAGCCACGTTAGCATTAAATACAACAAATCTTAAATCTCCTGTGTTACTTCCGTTTATCTCTAATCCACCTTCTTCAACAACAATTTGATCTGTTGTATTAGAAACAATTCCCTCTAAAGAATGACATCCATAAAATGCATAGGCATCAATTTTATTTACACTCGCTGGTAATTCTACATAAGTGAGTTGACTACAATTGCTAAAGGCATTTCTACCTATCTCATTGATTTCTATATCTGGTAATGTTTGACTATTAAATTCATTTAATGAACTAGGTGCATTAAGCAAAGTTGTAACTGTTTGATTATCCTTACTTGTTTTGATAATATCAAAGCCATTCTTTTCATAAAATTCAGATTTTGATTTTATAATTTGATTTTGATATTTTGACCATTGTTTTAAGTATTCTTCATATTGATTTTGTAAAACTTCTATTTTAGCGTCTTGATCTAATCCATCAAATGTATCGCTAGATATATGAGGAATCGTATTTGATAAAAATAATAATTCCTTAATATGACTATCTTTAAAAACTTCTTTACCAAATTTTAATGGAGTAGCATAAGGAAAGATGAGTCTTGATATTTTATCATTATCACTAAATGCATTATCTGCTATTGAAGTCACGGTATCAGGAATAATAATCGTACCTGAAGCCTCTGCCATCGTTCCTACTACTTTTGTATCGTTATCAGATAAAATTAAATCATTTTTAACTTCATAATCACTGAAATCTAGCGTTTCACCATATAAAAATACATTATAAGCATTACTATAACCATAACGATAATAATCTAAATAGTATTTATCTTTTACATTGATTGTTGTAAACATAGATTGTATTTGACTTAAAAAACTTGTATCTTTTATTTTTAATGGTCCATCAAAATAAAGAGACCATACATATGGATAAACCTCTTTAATGTCTTTTACTGATTCAGGTATCGAAATTTCATCATGACATGGCATATAAATGATGGTTTCTTGGTTTTTATCCATAAGCAAGCCATCAAAAGAACTGTATTGTTCATTACGATGATCTACTTTAAATTGACCATTTACATTTAAAGTAGTTGTTTTAAAATCAACTTTATTGATACTAGAAGAAATATAAAAATCACCATTTACATCAATAGTCTGATTTCCTTCTAAACAAATCTCATCAATACTACTAGGAATTGATATATCATCATAGGTTCTTTCACCATCTATTCCAGTCAGTACATAATGATATAACAATCCATTTCTTTTTAACTTTACTTCTAATCCTGCAGGAATATCTTCTAATTCTAAAGGGTAAAGTTCAACTCTTCCTTTTTGATTTGTAGAATATTGATGTGCTAAAGGTTCACCATCTTTTTTCTTTGACCATCCTAAAAACAACTTAGATACAGAAGATTGATCATCAATCATGACATTATAATATTTTCTTAAATCTTCACTTTGTCCTTCCTTTAAATAAAAGTGTCCTGCTTCTTGATTATCATAATTAAGTAAAGTAACTCGTGTATCATATTCTATTTTAAAAGTAGGACTTGCTTCTTGCCATGGTGCATTTACATTTTCTCTAAAACGAAAAGTAGCTGTGAAATCACCAGTAACAATTGTTGGATAATCCACAATTTCAAAGCAATCAGATAATTCAGTAATTCGATAAACCGGTGTATCACCATCTAATACATAAACAACAGAATTACATAATAACTTCCAAGGGGTAATAACACATCCATAATAAAGTGGATCTACTATATCGACCATATCCATTACTGATTCATAATTTGGATTAAAAGTATAACCTTTTGTTGAAGTAGTCGGCTTAAAAGCAGAAACAACACCGATGCTTGAAAAAGGATCATCTGGTAATTGATACTGCGTATCTTTGTCAACATAATCATCTTTTTTGGTTGTGTCATTTCCATTATTCGATTGACCATTATTACTTCCATTACCACTACTACCGTTATTGGCTATATCCCCAGGTATGATAATTGTCCCGTTTTCTCCTGGAACTAAAATAGTTGAGCCTGATCCAGTACCACCCACTGTTGATTGACTACCACTACTATTAATAAGATAATTAGGGTTTTGATTACTTTTAAATGGTTGAGCAGCATTTTGGAATAAATAACCTGATTGATTATCTTGATTATTCATTGCATCATTTGACTGATTATTATTTTTATAAACATCTTGGTTCCCATTTTGATTTTGATCTAGTGTTTGTTGTTGATGATTAAAAACAACTTGATTTCCCTTAAAAGACTGATTACTTAAAGCGTTCGGATTAAAAACTAATCCATTTTGATAAAGATGATATGCAGAAAAGGCACATGAAAGAGAAATAACACTAGAAACAATAATTTTAGATGTATTTTTAGGATTAAATTTCATATTCATCACCTCTTCCATTAAAAAAATCTTCTAATTCTTTAGCCATTTGCTCAAAATCAATTGGTTTTGAAAAATGACCATTCATGCCAATTTTTTTAGAATAACGCTTATTTTCAACATAAGCATCTGCTGATAAAGCAAAAATAGGTACAGTTTTAGCATCTTGTCGTGCTAATTTTCTTATTTCTTGTGTTGCTTGATAACCATCCATTTCCGGCATATGAATATCCATTAAAATAAAGTCATAATAACCAGGATGATGATTCTCAAATTGTTCTATAGCCTGTTTTCCTGTTTGAACATGTTCTACATAAGCACCTTTTTGTTCAAGAACACTTAAACAAATTTCTGCGTTAATTTCATTATCTTCAGCTAATAAAATAGTCTTACCTGCATAAGTAAAAGGAATATGTTCCTTACCAACCTGTGGTTTATCTTCTATTTCTACTTGATTACTTGCGATTGGTAAATCTAAAAAGACTGTAAAGTCTGTTCCTTGTCCTTGTAAGCTTTCAACAATAATTTCTCCACCCATTAATCTTACGAGTTGATCAGTAATAGCCATTCCTAACCCTGAACCACCATAGTTTTTACTAATTTCAGCATTTTCTTGTTCAAATGGTTTGAATAAATAATAAATAAAATCTCTTTTCATTCCTTTTCCAGTATCGTGTACTTTCATCATAAAATTAATATTATCTTTTGCTCGATACATTTGTCTAAAAGTAACTTTTATTTCTCCATGTTCAGTAAACTTATAAGCATTGGAAACAAGATTAACTAATATTTGCATAATGCGTAATTCATCACCCATGACATAGCGAACATCAAAATCATGATATTCAATGTTAAACTGAATATTTTTTTCTTCAATCATTTTTCTAAATATTGTATTAAGTTGTGATTCAAATTGGTAAATATCTATTGGTTTAACTTCTAATTCTAATTTACCTGCTTCCATTCTAGAAATATCTAAAACTTCATTAATTAATGATAATAAATATTGAGATATTTCTTGTGCTTTATGAATATGATAAGCAGCTTGACCATCTTGACTTACATCATGGTTAGCAAGTGTCAACATGCCAATAATCCCATTCATAGGTGTTCTAATTTCATGAGACATTTTAGACAAAAAAGTTGCTTTATAGTCGCTGATTTCATTTGCTCGAACAAGTTGTTGTTTTAAATCATTGATTTCATTTTGATATTTCGTATCATCTCTAAATGAAAGAATCGTGTATTTTTTGTCCTTTGTTATACTTATCGTCAATGTAAAATACTGTTCTGTTCCTTTTTGTTTAAACAAATAAGAAAAAGCGTCTTGATGATTCCACTTTTCAATCCCCTTTTCTAGAGCATATCTATCTTCTTGATCAATGATATTTTCTAAATAATCAATATCATTCTTTAATAAAGATAAATCAACATGAAAAGTATCATCAAACCCATCACTTACCATGATAATTTTAAAATCTTTATTTCTTAATAATATATATTTTTGGCTTTGATCTTGCTTAAAAATACGACTATAAATATCCTTAACCTGCTTTTCACCCCTTCTAAGGTGAAAGAAATGCCATACTAAAATATCAATCGCTAAAACAATAACAACAATAATTATGACAAAAAAGAATATGTTTTGCCCATTTTTTGCAAAATACACAAAAAAATCACTCATTATATTTACCTCATTCCATCACATCTTACCTATATTATATAAAAAAAGCCTACCCTATAGCAAGTAAGCATCAAAATATGAAAAAAGGATTGTGTCAATTGACCACAATCCTTTGTATTTTATTCAACTACATCATGACAACGATGGCATAATTCGCCTTCCATTTCATCTTCATCAAAGTAATTCCAACAACGTGGACATTGATGACCATGGAATTTTTCAACTTGAATATAGCTTGTATCATATTCAGGTAATTCTTTATTATCACTTAATTGTACTTTAGCAACAATAAATAATTGTTTTAAATCATCTGCAAGTTGAGCAACATCTTGGTAATCTTCTTTTAAAGTTAAAGTTACTTTTGCTTCCATATTTGATTTAATAACTTGATCATTTCTTAATCCTTCAAGAGCTCTTAAAACATCTTTTCTCACATCTAAGAATTTGTCAAAATAAGCAAGTACCTCTTCTTCTTGAGGAATATCAAATAATTGATATTTAGGTTCTAGGAAGACACTTTCTGCTTTGTTTTCATCACATGTGAAGTTATCATGTAATTCTTCACTTGTAAAGACTAAGACTGTTGATAATAATTTCATCATTGTTTTAGCATGATGATATAAAACTGTTTGTACTTGTCTTCTTCTTAAAGCATCAGCTTTTTCAATATAAAGAATATCTTTAGTAAAGTCCATATAGAATGAACTTAATGTATTTGTAAAGTAATTTAAGATTTCTTGGTTTGCACTAGCAAAATCATAATTATTGTAAGCTTCATCATAAGCTTTCATTAATTGATTTAATTTAGCTAACATATATTGATCAACGCCAGGTAAATCTTTAATATCTACTAAATCACTTTCTTTAAAATCATTTAAGTTACCTAATACAAATCTCATTGTATTTCTAATCTTACGATATCCTTCAGCAATTTGTTTCATGATTTCATCAGAAATACGAACATCTTGTTGGTAAGCAACTGAAGTAGCCCAAAGTCTAACAATATCAGCACCATATTGGTTAACTAATTTAATTGGATCAACTGTATTACCTAATGATTTAGACATTTTATTTCCTTTACCGTCTAAAACAAACCCATGAGAAAGAACTGTTTTATATGGTGCTCTACCATGAACTGCAGTACCAATAATTAATGATGAGTTAAACCATCCACGATATTGGTCACTACCTTCAAAGTATAAATCAACAGGATAATCAAATCCTCTTTCTTTCATACATCCAGTATGTGAAGATCCTGAATCAAACCATACATCCATAATATCTTTTTCCTTTTTAAAGATACCATTTGGTGAATGTTCATTTGTGTATCCTTCAGGTAATAAGAATTTTTCATCTTTTTCAAACCAAATATTTGAACCATGTTCTCTGAATAATTCAGAAATACGTTTAAATACAGCTTCATCCATAACTGGAGTTCCATCTTCACAATAGAAAATTGGAATTGGTACACCCCAAGTTCTTTGACGTGAAATACACCAGTCTCCACGATCTTTAATCATATTATAAATACGAATATGACCCCATTCATTTAACCATTGAACATGATCAATTTCATTTAATAATTTATCTCTAATTTTATCAACTGAACAGAACCATTGATCTGTTGCTCTAAAGATAATAGGTTTCTTAGTACGCCAATCATGTGGATAACTATGGGTAATGAATTCAAGTTTTAATAAAACACCTAATTCATCTAATTTCATCGTTACTGTTTTATTGGCATCATCAACATATTGTCCTGCAAGCCATTCACCGCAATCTTCCATCATACGTCCATGTTCATCAACATTACAGTAAATATCTAATCCATATTTTTGACCTACAATAAAGTCGTCCATACCAAATCCAGGAGCAGTATGAACACAACCAGTACCCGCATCAGCAGTAACATGTTCTCCTAAAATAACTAATGATTCACGATCATATAAAGGATGTTGACATGTGATCATTTCTAGGTCGCTGCCTTTAAATCTTTGTAAGATTTCTTTTTCTTGTAAACCAAATTTTTCCCATAAAGAATCCACTAATTCTTCTAATACAACTAATTTACCTTTTTCACTTTGAACAAGTGCATAAGTATAATTAGGATTTAAACAAATAGCAAGGTTAGCAGGAATTGTCCATGGTGTTGTTGTCCAAATAACAAAACTTGTATCTTGATCTAAAATACCTTTACCATCTTTTACTTGGAATTTAACAAAGATTGTCGGACTCTTTACATCATGATATTCTACTTCTGCTTCAGCAAGTGCTGATTCACTAGATGGTGACCAATATACTGGTTTTAATCCTTTATAGATTAATCCATCCATCGCCATTTTAGCGAAAACATCAATTTGATTTGCTTCAAATTCTGGTAATAAAGTCAAATAAGGATGTTTATAATCTGCAAATGTTCCCATACGGATACATTGTTCCATTTGTTTTTTAACTTGTTCATGTGCATAAACATCACATTTTTTTCTAAAGTCGGCTGTAGACATTTCTTTACGGTTAACCCCTAATTTTTGAATTGCATTTTCAATAGGTAAACCATGTGTATCCCAACCTGGAATATAAGGTGTATAAAAACCATTCATGTTTTTATAACGACAAATAACATCTTTAATTACTTTATTTAACATATGTCCCATATGCATATTTCCATTTGCATAAGGAGGACCATCATGAAAAATAAAACTTTCTTTTCCTTCATTTTGTTGAATAACTTTGTTATACATATCTGTTTCTTGCCAACGTTCAACGTATTTAGGTTCTTTTTTAGGCAAGTTTCCACGCATTTCAAAGCTTGTTTTTGGCATTAATAATGTGTCTTTGTAATTCATTGTTTTCTCCCTTTCCAAAATAAAAAAACACATCATCCTAAGGACGATGTGATCGCGGTACCACCTTAATTCGTATTTTCATACGCACTCTATCTTAACGCGATTAACGGCGACTTCTACTTGATTCAAAGTGCTACTCCAGAGTGATTCATTATAACGCTCATTACTGATTTTCACCAACCATCAGTTCTCTACAAACTCCTGTTATAAACTGTCTCCTTCATCGTATTTATCATTTTTTAGATCTTCATTTATTAAGTTATAAACTTCAGAATGATCAATTGACTCAAGGATATCTTTTGACATCTGTTCAACTGAAGCTCTAAATCGAATAGCTTGTGATTTAAAATCACTCATTTCATCAGATAATGATCGAACATATTCTAATGATTCGCTCAGTATCATATTAGCATTCTTTTTCGCTTTGTCAATAAGTTCACTCGCTTCTTTTAATGCTAAACGGGCAATTTCTTCATTGGTCTGTTCTTGAATATTGACACGATGTTGTAATAAAGAATTTTGTTCTTTTAAATGTTGATATTGTTCGTTAAGACTTGTTAACTGACTTTCAAGATCTTGTATTTGTTTTTGATTAGATTCTAATAAAGCATCTACAGTATTGATGTCATAACCTCTAAACTGCTTTTTAATATCACTCATCGTATCACTCCTTATTTATAAAAATATCCCTCTACTACGTAATTATTTGATCTCGTTTGTCTATGACAATCTACAAATTTGACTCTTCCATGCCCTTTAAAGGATATTATATCACTATTATTACACAAATAATTTATTTGTTCAACCGGTTTATGATTAACTTTTACATAACCTGCTCTTATATAATCTGCTGCTTTGGTCCTAGGAATTTTATAAAAGCTAGATATAATTTTATCTAATCTTAAAGATGAAACAATAAAAGATTTAACAAGATATTGATTTTGAATTTCTACAGGGTCAGTATAAACATGTAAATGGACATGACTATGTTTAATAGTTGTTAAATTAGCACTTAAATAGGGATATAGATTTTTTTCAATCGCAATATAAAATCCATCTTGTTGACTTGCTATATCGCCAAATAGTTCTCTTTTAATACCAAGTGACATCATTGCTCCTAAGACATCTCGATGTGTTAATTTTTCAAATTTTTGTTGGTACTGAATTTGCAACACAATAATTTCAAAATCATCTTTTTCTATTTCATAGAAATCAGGAGCAATAATCATTCTTTGACTTTCATTATTTAAAAAGCCACCAGAAGCTAAAACTTGCAGTTCATCACTTTGACCGATAATACTTCTTACAATTGATTGATGATAAGGATCTAGAAAAGAGGTAAGAATAAGTCTTTGTTTATAAAGGGCTTGGTCTTTATATTCAAGTACTTTTTTAACAAAAACTTCTTCACCTTTAAAATGTTCTAACATGAAAAAGAGTATTAGCTAAGCTAATACACTATTCTTCAATTTCATCTTCATCTAAATCAATTGTTCCAGCAACCCCAATATTACGAGGTGTACATAAGAAAATTTTAGGTCCAATTCTTTGAATATCACCTTCGATTGCATAGATAACACCACTTAAGAAATCAACAACACGTTTTGCTTGATCTTTTTGTAAACGATGTAAATTCACAACGGCTGCTTTCTTTTGTTTTAAATAATTAGCAATTTCTTGAGTTTCCCCATATGCACGAGGTTCAAATAAAACTAAATGACTATCTTTATTAGCGTTTAAAGCTTTAACTGCTTCACTTGCTTTTGAAAATTTTGCTTGTTCAAATAAACTTGTTTTTGGATCAGTATCGACTTCTGTTTCCCCATATTCTTCAGTTTCGTCGCCTTCTTCTTCAAAAAACCATCTTTTTACTTTATCCATGAAGTGCTCCTCCTTTATGTTTACTTCTACATTATATCACAAGACACAAATAATAAAAAGGTGTCACATTTCAATATTTACAAGAATCACATCCCCACCAAATGATAAAACACATTCAACTGGAATAATGAGACAAGGTGGTTCTTTAAAAAAACAAAAAAAACGAAAAATATTCATTTTTTCAACAATAATTGCTTCAATACATTTACTGCTCCAACATATCTCTATATCACTCACATACCCAATTTTTTTACCATCACAGACATTTACAACTTCTTTTGTTTGCATTTTAACAAATCGCATGATATCACCAATACAAAATATGCTTTAATTCAACATTTTATGTAACAATTCTATCGCCTTTTTTTCTATTCTCGATACTTGTGCTTGAGAAATATTCATTTCTCTTGCGATTTCACTTTGTGACATACCTAAAAAATACCTTTGATTAATAATTTTTCTTTGTTTTACATTTAATTGATTTAAAGCATTCATTAAATCTAAATGACTATGATAAAGTTGCATTTGTTGGGGATTTAAAGTAATAGAATCTACTAACTTTAAATCATCTTCATCATTTGATAATTGATCTTCTAAAGAAGAAACATGATGGGTTGATAGTAAAGCATCAATAATATCGTTTCGAGAAACATGTAAATGTTGTACTAATTGATCTATAGTCGGTTCTTTTTGATAATAAGATATATATTCATCTTTATATTTTAATACTTTATAGGCTAAGTCTTTTAATGTTCTCGATACCCTTATAGGGGCATTATCTCTTAAAAAGCGTTTCATTTCCCCAATAATTAAAGGGACAGCATAGGTTGAAAACTGTAATTGATAACTTGTATCAAAATGATCAATAGCTTTGATTAAACCAATGATGCCAACTTGAAATAAATCCTGTGAAAATTCACTTTTTTGATAGAAACGTTTCGTCATTGACATGACTAATTTTAAATTATCAATGACGAGACGTTCTTTAATCATTGGATCATGATTTTCTTGGTATTGATCAATCAGTGTATACGTTTCTTTCGTTGTCAATTTGTCAAGTTCAGGCACATTTTGTAAATAAATTTGTCCATTCATTATCATCACCAATCATATTTTGAGCCTTTTTGACAATTCTATACTTTTATTTTGTTTCGTTATAATTTAATTGTTGTCTTAATTTTTTGATAATTTTCTTTTCTAAACGAGAAATATAAGATTGTGATATTCCCATTAATGAAGCGACATCTTTTTGAGTAAGTTCATCTTGGTTACTTAAGCCATATCTTAAAATCAAAATTTCTTTTTCTCGATCATTGAGATCTTTTAAGGCATCATAAAACATCTTTTTTTGATCACTTTTTAAAATTTCTTGTTCTATTAAATCATCATCAGTTCCAACAATATCACTTAGTAAAAGTTCATTACCATCGTAATCAACATTTAAAGGTTCATCTAAAGATATTTCATATCTTAATTTATTATTTTTTCTTAAAAACATTAAAATTTCATTTTCAATACAACGTGATGCATAAGTAGCAAGCTTAATATTTTTATCACTTTTAAAAGTATTGATTGCTTTAACTAATCCTATCGTACCAATGCTTATTAAATCCTCAATATGACCTGAATTATTATGATCATATCTTTTAGCCACATAAACAACTAACCGTAAATTATGTTCAATTAGCTGATCTCTTGCATATAAGTCACCTTGTTCTGCTTTTAAAATCATGTCTAATTCTTCTTTTCCTTTAAGCGGTGCCGGTAAGATATCACGATGACCAATATAATATAAAAATATATGATGATTTATTAATTCCCTAAGCCATTTCCACATCATAAGATTCCTCCCATCAATTGTTTATTTAATAAACAATCATATTGAATCTGACTTATTATGCCTGCATAAATATGATTTAATCGTTGATGATTAATAGTAAGTGTATCAATCATAATAATTTCTATCTCTAAATGGGTTGGTGAAGTAATCAGCAAATGATCAATAACCTGATATTCTTTTAAGATTTCTTTTTTTATAATAATTAAAGGAAACCCATGATAATAAGTCTCATTTCCAGTATCTAAAAAACCTGTTATTTGGTATTGATGATGAAGATACTCCATTTTCATTTGATAACAAAAACGTTGATTCGTTAATTTCTTTTTCAAATAAAAACAATATATTCCTTGAATCATAGAAAAAAACAAACCAACCACAAATAAACTCATTGCATAATAAGTAGTGGGAATAATCAAGATGCTATGATATATAAAACCATCTTCAACAAGTTCTTTTATAAAATATAAAACAGAAAAATAGAGAGTTAAAAAAGTAGGATAATATAAAAAAAGTTGTTTTTTAAATAAAAAAGCAAATATGATAAGCCATATTATTAAGGGGACAATTTTATATAAATCAATATATATCATCATTAATGAGAGATTACATATAAAACTATAGCCACATATTCTTTTAAAAGACCAATTTAAATTTAATAACATGATCATCATTTCAAAAACAATCATTAAAACAATTAAATTAATCAAGTAGGTAATTTCTATATATACATCCATCTTGACACCCCTTATTATCATAGCTTGATTGTAATGAAAAGGATGTCGTATTAAAGATAGAATATTAAAATTCATTTACTTAAAAAGCATTCCAAATTGGAATGCCTTCTTTTTAGTTCGCATTTTTTCAATGTTACATTAAATTGGTAGCGTACACCGCTTTTTTAGCTCCCACTTAGTTATGGTAGGGTACACCGCTTTTTGATGGAAAACCACCTACAGTCAATATATTACCATAACGGAAAAATAATTCAATATTCAAATAATGAATATGATCGTTTGCCTTTATTCTTTATCCACTTCAACAAGATAACATTGTTTTTTATGAAAAGAGATACCATATCCTTTTACATTTGGATATCCATCATTAATCACTTCATCCATATATCTTTGTTCAACGATTTGTTTTGCCCCTTCTTTTGCATCTTTAATCAAGTCTTTCACTTGACTAGAATGTTTACATTCTAATATAAGCGCTGTTTGAAATATTCGTCTTGGTAATATGCATATATCAAATCGCCCATTCATCGCTTCTCTATTTGATTTTACCATCTTTCCACTAAATAAGCCTACTAGAAATCCATGATAAAAACTTTCCTCATTATCATAATAACTAATACTTCTAGATAAAATATCATTTAACAGTTCATTTGCTTCTCGTATTTGACCATTCATAAGCATTTGATAAAGTTCATTCTTTCTATTACTTGTGTAGTCTTCAAAATAACTCATAAATGACTGTTTATAAATTTCATAGACTTCTTTATTAGGAATCACTAATTGATACTGATTCTCTCCTAAATTCTTAATGACTTTTAAATATCCTGTAAGTAATAAAAAACTGTATACATTATTAATATTATCCATTTCTCGATATGTCAGTTCTGGTTTAATATACTTCGTTAATGCATGTCCTTGAATAAGTTGTTCAAATTCATTATGAAGTTCATCATCACCATTTTGAATATAATTGATTACCAAGTCATTACTACTCGTATTAGCCCAAAATGATGCAGGTTTGAAACAAGCATCATATATCTTGTTTTTTACATAAGTTAGTGTACTCCATGGATTGTATATTTCTAAATTTCCAAACATATAACCATCATACCATTCTTTAACTTCGTCCATATACGAAGATAAGCGATAGTCTTTTAATAACTGTTTCACTTCTCTTTCAGTAAAACCAAAATATTCATTACTGATATTATTTAAAATAGAATAAGAACTAAAATTATTTAATCCTGTAAAGATACTTTCTTTAGATATACGTAAACATCCTGTCATGATTCCTTTTTCTAAGGCATTATTTGTTTTTAAAGCCATTGAAAAGACATTTCTTAAAAAGTTAACCATATCTTCATAGTAGTTGTTTTGATAAGCTGATTGTAATGGAACATCATATTCATCAATAAGAATGATGACTTTTTGATGATAATATTTTTCTAAACCGAGTGAAATATTTAATAGTGCTTCTGAAAGTTCATTTTGACTAGCATGACCCATATGATATTTATTTAAAAGTATTTTTTCTCTATCATTGAATATCTTATCATTCAAAATATCTTCAAATTGATCAAGAAGTCGGGCAATAAGTGTAGAAAACTTAAAAAACTGATCTTCTATTTTTTTACATTTCATATCTTTTAAAGAGATAAAAATAACAGGATATTGATTTTGATGTTTTAATGCTTCTTTGTTTTTGGAAATATTTAAGTTATCAAACAAATAAGCATTTTCTTTTTCTTTAATAGAAAAGAAATAATAAAGCATCGACATATTAAGAGTCTTACCAAATCTTCTTGGTCTGGTATATAAAACCACCTGTTCATTTAAAACATTACTTATAAGATCTGTTTTATCTACATAGTATGCATCTTTGTCAATCATGTCTTTAAAGTTTTCAATTCCTGTAGGGACTAATTTCATACAATCAACTCTCTTTCCTATTTGTATTATACCCTATGTATTTATTCCTTTTCAATTCATAAATATGCGTCTTTTCCTCACAACTAAAAAGAGCAATACTTATTGCCCCTTTGATTCATAACTAATATATGATGGTAAAAACATATACGTATCATCATTGATTTTAATATCTTGATATTGTAAAACATAACATAGTCCAGATATAAAATCTAATGCTCTTTTAATAACATTGTCGTTAAAAGTACAGACAATAATTTTACGATTTTTAAAATCATCACCAATACTATCTAATTGATCTATATTATTCACATTCCATCTTACAACTTCATTTTTGATTTGATGACTTTCTTGTTGATTATCTTCGCCACTTTCATCAAATAACCAGCTTTTTATATTTTCTAGCATATCTTTCACCTCAACATTATTGTACCTTAAATTTTAAGAAATGTTCACTAAAAAAGTAAATTAAGCAAAAACCAGAGTAAAAACTCTGGTCTATTTTGATTCAATGATAGCATCCATTACACTATTTCTAAAAGATCCTCTTTCAAGTGCTTTTACACCTTTAATCGTAATCCCACCTGGTGAACATACCTGATCTTTTAAAACACCTGGATGTAGTTTTGTTTCTTTAACCATATCAGCACTTCCAAGCACCATTTGACTTGCAAGACGATAAGCAAGATCTCTTGGTAATCCTTGCAAAACAGCACCATCAGCCAAAGCTTCAATAAACATATAAACAAATGCCGGACCACAACCAGTTAAAGCACCAGCTCCTACCATGTAATGATTTTCAATTACTTCTACTTCTCCGATACTTTCAAACATCTTACAAGCAAAATCGAATTCTTCTTTTGTAAGTGAATTTGTTTTTTCAAACAATGTCATCCCTTGTAACACTTTTGCAGGTGTATTTGGCATAATTGTAAGATGATGTGTCCCTGGCATTAATTGTTCATAACGATCATAGCTATAACCTGATACAATTGAAATAATTGGTTTGTTGCCAACATCATTTTTAATTTTATCCATTACTGATTCTACAACCTGTGGTTTAACTGCCATAACAATCACATCACATGTTTTAACAACTTCAAGTTCACTTTTCATTAGATTAATTTGATAATCTTGTTTCATTTGATCAAGTTTTGTTTGATCAATATCATACGCATAAACAAGATTTCCTTCAATAAACCCACTTTTTACAATACCACTGGCAATTGCTCCAGCCATATTCCCCATTCCTATAAATCCTACTGTTTTCATTAATATATCCCCCTTTTAAAAAAATAAGCTAACGTTGTTAGCTTATTTAAATTCTTCTATTTTTAATAAATGCTGGTGGAAAATCATCGTCTTCATCTTCCACATCATCATTTGAACCAAAAGAAGTAAATGATGATCCATCATCAGACGAAATAATAGATGGTTGTACTTGAACATCATCTTTTTCATCTTCAAATCCTGTAGCAATAACAGTAACAATAATATCATCATCAAGATTTTCATTAATAGCAATACCTAAATAAGTATTAATATCATCACCAACTTCTTGAGTAATTGTTTCAAGAGCAATATTAGCATCAAATAATGAAATATTAGGTCCACCAGTAACATTAATAATAGCATCTTTAGCACCGGCTACAGATACTTCTAATAAAGGTGAAGAAATAGCACGTTTTGCTGCTTCTTTAGCTTTATCATCACCTGATGACATACCAATACCAATTAATGCATTTCCTCTATTTTTCATAACCGCACAAACATCAGCGAAATCAAGATTAATGAATGCTGGTACAGCAATTAAATCAGTAATAGTTTGAACACCTTGACGCAATACATTATCAGCTTCTCTAAAAGCTTCTTGCATTGGTCTACCACCGATAAGTTGTAATAAACGATCATTTGATACCACAATAATACTATCTACATTAGCACGTAATTCATCAATTCCAGCAATAGATTGTTTTTTACGTTTCATACCTTCAAAGGTAAAAGGTTTAGTAATAACCCCAACAGTTAACGCTCCAATTTCACGAGCAATTTTTGCGAACACAGGTGCAGCACCAGTACCAGTTCCACCACCCATACCAGCAGCGATAAAGACCATATCAGCACCTTCAAGCACTTTTCTAATTTCAGCTTCTGATTCTAAAGCAGCTTTTTTCCCAACTTCTGGATTTCCACCTGCTCCTAATCCTTTAGTTAAATCTTTACCTAAAACAATTTTATTTTCTACTGGCGAACGGCGAAGAACTTGAACATCTGTATTAGCTACATAAAATTCAACACCTTTTACTCCTTCTTCTACCATTCTATTTACAGCGTTATTTCCACCGCCACCAACACCGATGACTTTTATTTTTGCAACTTGTTCAAAATCTAATTCTTCATTCATTCGTTTATCCTCGCTTTTTATATTAATCTTCTTCACTAAAGAAAGTGTCTAATAATTTATTAAATCTTGATGTATTTTTAACATCATGATGTCTATCCTTGTTCTTTGTTAAACCTTTTAATCGCATTGACATTGTCGCTGATACATCGGGTAAAACTAATGATCGATCATAAGGTCCTAATACTTTAGCACGATCCATCATATAAAAAATCATTCCTACTGATGAAACAAATGCCATATCACGAATACCTATAATATCAGGTCGATAAAGTCTAACTGGCGCTTCAAGAACCTCTCCAGCAATTTGATCTAACAGTTCAAGTTCTCCACCACCACCAACAATTAAAGTCTCATAAGTACGATTATCATCAATAATCTTAATCTTTTCTTTAATCACATTAAGGACCTCAACTGCTGTATCTGCTAGTATTTTAGCTAAATCTTTTTGAGTGTAGTCTTTTCTGCCATCAGGCATATATGTTGTATGAATAATATCTTCTTGTCCAATTGTATAATCTAATGAACCATATTTAATCTTATAAGTTTCTGCTTGATTCATCGAGATTTGGAAATTTTGAGCAATACTACGTGTAAAATCATATCCCCCAACTGGACAAACTGTTAAATATTTTAAATACCCATCTTTATAAAATGAGATTGTTGATGTTTTATATCCCATGTCAATCAACAAAGCTCCTTCTTGTAAGTAAACTGCATCAAAGGCTTCTTTAGCACAAGAATAAGCATTAATGCAAATTTCAATAACTTCTAAACCAGCTTTTTCTACTGCTGCCAAATAAGGATATAAAAGTTGTTTCTGTGTTGTCATAACTAAAGCATCAACAATTAAATTTCTAGATGTTTTACCTATTGGGGCTGTCGTTGTTGCCCCACTATCACTATGGAATCTAACTGGTACAACCGATACCACTTCTTCTTCCTTAGATCTTTTAAATTTAGTTGCAAGTTTTAACACTCTGACAACGTCTTCACATGTAACTTTGGCACCTTCATTCAAAGAAATACTACTATCACTTTGATAAAGTTTCGATTTAATCGTTGGAATATTCAATCCCACCGCTTTGATATCACATTCAAGAAATTCATTAGCTTCTTGAACAAGTTTTTGAATATCACGAATTAAAAAACGATCATCTTCAACAATGCCTTTTTTTACTCCATGACTTGGTAATTTTTTTGCAAACAATACATTCAAATTAGAATTGACAACTTCGCCAACTAATAATTCTATTGTTGCACTACCAATATCTAAAACTGCATATATATCTTCCACGTCAATCTCCCCTTGTTACATATATATAAATAATAGCATAAAAGTCATGATAATTAAAGGCTTCTTTTATCATGACTTCATACTTTTTTATTGATTTACATAGACGTTTCGTCCTAGAAAATCATAATGTTTTGCATCTGGATATTTTTTTATAACTAAATAATAATTATTTGATGTAAGTTGTTTTTCCATTTGGTCAATTCTTACATAAAATATTTTTCCATCATCCAATTCTAATTGACATTTATCTGGATCATTAGATTCTTTAAGTAACGTGATAGCAGAAATACGATTTCTCACTACCGAAGAGATTTTTTTATAATTTTTAGCGAATCTTACTAATGTATCTTCATCAAATTCTAAGGCTTCCGGACAACGTTGAACATAACTTAGCCAAGATTGATTTTCATCTTTAATCACTTTTCCTGTTTCATCAACGATATACAATACATTATTCATCTTTGCGTATGTAAGTGGTTGTGATTCAACAATATCAATATCAACATGCCCTAATAAAGATTTTTTTACATTTGCCTTTTTAACAAAATCTAATTTTTCTATTTCTTTTTCTGTTTGTCGACAACTCATAGAAAAAATAAATGTTTTTTTCTTTTGTACAGAGATATTTTTTAAAATATAGTCAGTAGAAACCCTTTCATTTCCAGTGACATCAATTGATTTAATCTTACTATAATCACTCATCAAAAAAGCAACAAAAGCAACAATTATAATCAATAAAGCCAAAGCTCTGCGTCTTCTTTTTTTCTTTTTGTTTCTTATTTTTCGACGCATTGTTTGTACTTGATTATAATCATGTTCATTATAAATGACTTTTTGTTTTTGCTTTTTCATTAGTCTTGCCAATTAATAAAACATACTTCTGGTTTTAAAGTGATTCCAAATTGTTCTTGAACAGTTTGTTGAACATAGAAAATTAAATCATGAATATCTTTAGCACTAGCATAACCATTATTAACGATAAAGTTAGAATGTTTAGGTGAAACCTGAGCACCACCAATCTCATATCCTCTCAGCCCTGCATCATCAATATATTTCCAAGCACTTCCTTCTACCGGGTTTCTAAAGACACTTCCCGCACAAGGAAAATTCCATGGCTGTGAGGACATTCTTCTTTCTTTACGCTTATCTAATAAAGCTGTAATCTCACTTACATCTTTTGTTTCTAATTCAAATTCTACTTCTAAAACAATCCATTTCTTTTGATCTTGTAAGATTGAATAACGATAACCAAAGTGCATTTGTTCCTTAGTTAACGTCACTGTTTCTAAATGCTCATTTAAGATTGTTACTTTTTTAATAACATGCGATAATTGTGATTTATAGGCTCCGGCATTCATATAAACACCACCACCAATATTACCAGGTATTCCACCCATAAATTCAAAACCACTCAAGCCAACTTTAGCACATTCATAGGCTAGTTTAATCATAGAAACTCCACATTGTGCTTTAACAACATTTCCATTGATTGTGTATTGTTTAAAATAATCATTTAAAGAAACAATAATACCATCAAAGCTTTTATCTGAAAACAATAAATTAGAGCCTCTACCAATAACAAATAAACGAATACGATGTTTACGACAATACTTAATAATATTTCTAAGTGCTTGAATATCTTTAACTTTAATAAAGATTTTAGCAGGTCCTCCTACTTTATAAGTCGTATGTTTATAAAGGGGTTCATCTTGTAAAATATCACCTACATCTAATGCTTTTAAATCCTCATAATATTTTTCAAATTTTAATTTATTCATTTAATAACTCCTTAATTACACGATACATGTCATGACAAGCTTGTGGTTTTCCTATCTTTTTAGCGTTTTGTTTTAATGAATCAAGCGTCACTTGATTCCCCATAACTTCATCTATTAATGAAACAAATGCTTGTGCATTTAAATCTTTCTCTAAAATCATTTTGGCTGCATCCTGTTGAACTAATTCTAAAGCATTGTATTCTTGATGATTAGCAGCAACATAAGGACTTGGAATCAAAATGGCAGGAACCCCAATTGCTGTAATTTCCGCAATAGTACTGGCTCCAGCACGAGAAACAATCAAATCTGTATGATTAAGTAAGGATGGCATATCATCTACATAAGGTACCATTTTTACATGATCATTTTGATATTGCTTCATATCTTCATAAAAAGGTTTCCCAGTAACATATAAAACTTGATAATTTTTTTGTTCAAATAATGACATGGCTTCCTTCATGGCATCATTGACACTTCTTGAACCAAGCGATCCCATAACAATGGTAATTAACTTTTTGTTAGGATCTAATTGATATTTATCATAAATATCATGAGGCTCTATCTCACTTACTACAGTTGCTCTTGGATTTCCTAATAATAAGGTTTTATCATGAGGAAATGCTTGATAGGCCTTTTGATAACAACAAATAATTTTATCTACTTTTTTAATTAAGATTTTATTTGTTAAACCAATAATAGAATTTTGTTCATGAATTAAAGTTTTAATCTTTAATGAACAAGCTGCTTCAACAGCACTAGCACTTGGATAACCACCAAAACCAACAACAATATCTGGTTTAAATTTCTTTACTACTTTTTTAGCTTCACCAATTGATTTAATAAACAACAAAGCTGATTTTGCTTTTTGAATAGGATTACCAACTAATCCTTTTACATTTAAACCAACATAAGGATACCCCATTTGTGGTACAACTTGTGATTCTAAACGGTCTTTTGTCCCAATAAATAAAAACTCACTATCGGGTTCTTGTTTTTTTATATATTCAACTAAGGCTAAAGCTGGATATAAATGTCCTCCAGTTCCACCTGCAGCTACGATTACTTTCATATTTTTCACTCCTCGTTGTCATTATAACCTATTTATATTGATTTTGAAATATTTAATAATATTCCAATTTCTACAAGCGTCACTACTAATGAAGTTCCTCCATAAGACATCAATGGTAAAGTGACACCTGTAACTGGTAGCAATCCTACTACAACCCCTAGATTCATAAAAGTTTGAATACCAATCATAAAAACAATGCCTAACATTAAAAAACTACCAAAAAGATCATCTACATACTTTGCAAGTGTAAAACAATAAACAAAAAAACAAGTGTAAAGTAAAACTAAAAACATACCTCCAATTAAGCCGAACTCTTCTAAATAGATAGCAAAAATAAAATCTGTTTGTGGTTCTGGTAAATAAAAATGTTTTTGAATACTATGATCAAAACCTACTCCTAAAATTCCTCCTGGAGCAATAGAATAAAGTGATTGAATCATTTGAAATCCTGATCCTAAAGGATCAGCAAACGGATTCAAATAAGCTGTAATTCTTTTTAAACGATAGCTCGCTGATAAAATCATTGTAACCATTCCAGCTAAACCTATTAATCCTACCGATAAAAAATAGCGAAACAAAAAAGGTGACACCATCACCATTAATGCTACTGAACATATAATCACTAAACCACTACCAAAATCAGGTTGTAACATAATCAAACCAAACCCTATTAAATTCATGAAAACTAATTTAAAAGCTGTTTTCACCTTTTTCATTTGATGATAATGATGAGCTAAATAATCACTTACATAAATAATCATCGCAATTTTATATATTTCTGAAGGTTGTAAAGCAAATAAGCCAAAATTAAACCAACTTCTTGAACCCCCTCTTACAACCCCTACTCCAGGAATTAAAACTAATCCTAATAGCACCAAACTTCCCAGTAAAATAGTAATACTATATTTTTGATAAAGATGATAATCTATTTTTGAAAAAATAAACATCATCACGATTCCTAATATTGCAAAAAGGGCTTGTCGTTTGAAATAATAATAATGATCATTGAATTTATAATAAGCCCATATATGTGAGGCACTATATACCATCATTAAGCCAATCATTACAATAATAGAAATGATGAGAATGATTCTTTTTGTTTTCATTTATTTCACCCCTAATAATATATGAAAATTATTCTTTTTTATTTTTTATTCCGTTATTTTTACAAAATTTATACTATAATAAGTACAGAGGTGATAGATATGGAAATGCATTTACTATTAGTTGATGACGCAACAATAAATCAAGCTTTAATGCAAAAAATATTTAATCCTTACTTCATTACCACCGGTGTACATACTATTAGAGATGCTTTAAATTATATAGAAGATCCTAATTACTTATTTGATGTCATTATACTTGATTTAGTAACACCTGGAGCTATCGATTTATTAAGACTTATTAAAAAAAATGAAAGAACTGAAAAAATACCTGTTATTGTTATTGCGGCAAGTAACCAAGAAAATGATTTAATTGAAGCTTTTGATGCAGGAGCTTATGATTATATTACTAAGCCATTTATGAGTGAACTTATCATCAATCGTGTTTATCATGCAGGATTATTTTATTATCGCTATAAACAACTTATGGAAGAACATCATTCTATTGATGAATCAAAAGTTAATCAACTTACTAAAGTTTTTCACTTTGATACTTTAAAATGGCTCGTTGATGAAAAAAGCAGTCATCATCCTCATGATCAAAGAGCACTTGTAATTTTTAAAATTCATGGTCTAAATGAAATTTATCAAAATGAGGGGACTCTTTTGGGAAATACCATTATTCAAAAAACAACAGTCTTTATTTCAAGCCAGTTTAGTAAAGAAGATATTATTGGTCATATAAGTGAGGATATGATTGCTGTCTATGTCACTCACCCTCAATCCAAAGAAGCCCTTTACGCTAAAATAGAAGACATTGTTCGTCTATATAATCAAAAAAAATTAACAGAATTTCCTGATGAAATTATATTAATGGCAGGGATGACTTATATTAATCAAGCAGCAACATTTGAAAATATGTATCAACAAGCTTTACAAGATTTAAAATAGCAAGAGTTCAAACGAACCCTTGCTATTTTTTTGTTATATTCATTAACAACCGTTAGTCCTGCTGTTTCAATAGTCATATAAATCAAAAATCTTTTAAAATGAATTTGAGCATTTTTTCCTTTATATATGCTAAAAATGTAAGAAACTATTTCTTACATTTTTCATTAATCATTTTTTTAAATTCTGTTCCTCTTTGTTCATAACCACTAAATTCATCAAAAGAACTTGTAGATGGCGAAAGTAAAATGATATCTCCTGGTTGAGCTACTTCTAAAGCCTTATCAACAGCTTCTTTTAAATGAGGTTGGTAATCACTATGAGGATGATGCATATCTTGTTTAAAACGTTGACCTGCTACACCAAAAGTAACTAAATACTTAATATGATCATTGTATGACGCTAATTCTGTTAAATCTAACCCCTTTTCAAAACCACCCATCAATAAAATAACAGGTTGTTTAAATGCTTTTAAAGCAATAATAGAAGCATCGGTATTCGTTGCTTTAGAATCATTGTAAATCTTAACACCATTAATTTCATTTACATATTCAATACGGTGTTCTACACCATTAAAAGCTGCAATTGTATCATGAATCACTTGATTAGATACGCCTACTAATTTACAAAGAGCCGAGGCTAACATGATGTTTTGAACATTATGATCACCTACAATTTTTATTTCATCTAAATCAATGATATGTTCATTTTGATAATAAATAGCTTGATCTTTAATATGACAAGTTGCATCTTGTTTTAAAGATTGTGTTACCTGTTTACATTTTACAGGATAACGATCTAAATATGTTTTTAATGTTTCATCATCTAAATTACATACATAGACATCATCATCTTGACAGTTTTTATAAATATTTGTTTTAGAAGCATAGTATTCATCTAAAGAAGCCATATAATCCAAATGATCAGGTGTTAAATTAATAATTGTAGAAAATTCTGGTCTAAATTTATCAATATCTAATAATTGGAAATTTGACATTTCTAAGACGATATAATGATTTTCTTCTTCTAATAAGTTGTTTTCTAAAACAACATCACATAAAGGTTTACCAATATTTCCTGCATAGTGAACATGAGAATATTGATTTTTTAAGATTTCATAAATTAATGTAACTGTTGTTGTCTTACCATTTGTTCCTGTTACAGCAATATAATGTTGCTTTTTGGCTACTTGATAAGCTAATTCAATTTCTGTATAAACAGGAATATGACGCTCTTTTAATCTTAAAATAAATGGTTTATGGTAATTAATTCCCGGATTTTTAATAACAAAATCAAAATCACGTTCAAATAATTCATCAGGATGACCACCAGTTACCATTTCTATTCCTTGACTTACATATTCATCATATTCTTTAATATCTTCTTTATTTTTACCTTCATTAATTGTAATGGTTGCATTTAATTTTTGTAATAAATGAACAGCTGCATTACCACTTCTAGCAAGTCCAATAACAAGTACTTTCTTTCCTGTAAGCATTTTATAACACTCCTATCACAATCGCTAAAATACCACAAATAAAACCAACAAACCAAAATGAAATGGTTACTTGTTGTTCAGACCATCCTAGCATTTCAAAATGATGATGAATAGGTGCCATTTTAAAGACACGTTTTCCTCTTGTTTTAAAAGAAACAACTTGAATAATAACAGATAATGTTTCCATTAAGAACACACCACCTACTAAAATTAATAATAATTCTTGTTTTGTAAGAATCGCTAAAATAGCTAAGAAACCACCTAAACCAAGTGATCCTACATCACCCATAAAAATACGTGCAGGATGATAATTAAAGAACATAAATCCAAGTAAAGCACCAATCATAGCTGCTCCATAACTTGCAACGACATAATCTTTAATCATAATAGCGTAAATGATAAATGGTGCAATCGCCACCATTGTAAGTCCTGTTGCTAGTCCATCTAAGCCATCTGATAAATTTACACCATTACTTTCTCCAGTAAACATAATAAATACTAATAAAGCATAGAAGTAACCTAAATCAATATTGACCTTAACAATTGGAATTTGAATTTCAGTAAAGGCCATACCATTAGCTGGAACAATAAATTCTTTTAAAAACCAATAACAAATAATAGCTAAAATAGCTTGTAATAAAAATTTTTGCCATGCTTTTAAACCTTCATTTTGGTGTTTTAAAATAATCAGACCATCATCAATAAAACCAATAGCACTATAACCAACTAAAACAATTGAAATTAAAATCAATTGAGGGTTAGCTAATTGACTAAAATTAACAATAAGTGCTGATAATAAAGCAGCAATCACAAAGACAACACCACCCATTGTTGGCGTACCACCTTTTTTCTTATGTGATTCTAATCCTTCTTCTCTTTCCACTTGTCCAAACTTCATTTTATGTAGAAATGGGATGACTTTTGGCATTGCAATTATGACAAGTAATAATCCAATTAAAAAAGCCATTATTAATTTAATAAAATTTTCCATACGAATTCCCCTTTATTATTTATCTTTAACACTATAACACAAAAAGATTATGTCTTCAATTGAACCAAAATAAAAAAGCCTAAAGGCTTTTTTATGATTGTACCTTTCCTATTGAAAGTTCTGTCATTTTTTTTATTACACTTTCAATAACTGCTTCTTCATCATCACCAGAAGCTTCGACTTTGATTGTTGCTTTACAAGGAATCCCTAAAGATAAAACCCCCATCAAAGATTTCATGTTAACACTTTTTGATTCATATTCTAATTGAATGTCACTAGAAAATGTCTTCATTGTATCAACTAATTCGGTTGCCGGAGTTGCATAAAGACCGACCGGATCAGTGACTATAATAGTTACTGCTTTTGCCATATCAATCCCCTCCTATTTCTATTTATATTATAACATTGTTACTACTTTAATGCATTATATTTACTTTCTTTTTTCAATATCTAATACATAAGGAGCATGATCTTTATTCATCATTTTAAACAACGCTACGTTATATAATTTATGATCTAAAGAAGCAACATATGCATCAATAAGCGCACTTTCTTTTAAACCTTCTTCATGACCAATATAAACAACCAAATAAATATGTCCTAAAGGGTTCAATGCGATAAGAGCTTGTCGTAATGTGTTAAGAGTGACATCACTTTGAGTCGTGATGTGATGGTCACCTTGAGGTAGGTAACCTAAATTAAAAATACCCACATCAAAATGATCAACATAATTTAAAAAATGTTCATGGCTATCAAGATGTAAAAAAACATGACCTTGGTCTTTTACTAACTGCCTCGACGATACAAGTGCCTGTTCTTGAATATCAAAACTGTGAACAGTTTGACAATACTTTGCTAAAAATAATGTATCATGTCCATTCCCCATAGTAAAATCAATACCTATTGAATATTGATTTTGACTTATTCTTTGATGAACAAATTCAATCATTGACTCCATTTACATGCCTCCAATTTTCTTTTTTTATACCATATACAATTCCTACAAGATCAGCTAAAATCCACCCTATAACAATTGATATCCAAATCACTTCTTTACCCCATATTGGCGCAAATATATAAGACAATCCAACTCTTGTGCCTAAAGAAATCACAGTAAGGATAAGTGACATTTTCATTTTTCCAACACCACGATAGTATCCATATAATAAAAATAAGCATCCAATACCAACATAACATGATCCCTCAATTCTTAAATAAGTCATGCCTATTTGAATAATATGACTATTTCCCGAAACAAATAATGCCATAAGTTGATAAGAAAAAAGACAAACTCCTAAGCTTATAAAAACACAAAAAACAAAAGATAAAAGACTAGCAATATAGAGTCCATGTTTAATTCTTGTTTCTTGTTTTGCTCCTTGATTTTGTGCTACAAAAGTAGAAAAAGCATTACCAAAATCTTGAACTGGCATATAAGCAAAACTATCTATTTTAACAGCCACACTAAAGGCTGACATTACATCAAGGCCAAAACTATTGACTAACCCTTGAATCATTAAAATACCAAAATTCATAATTCCTTGTTGTAAACACGTCATTAATGAATAATCTTTTAATTTTTTAAAGATTTCTAAATCAAAATGAAAATGTTCTTTACCAGGCAAGATTTTTCTTTTAAAAAGGAAAACATAAAGCATTATCCCTAACGCACTCAATACTTGTGATATGACAGTCGCTATCGCTGCACCGGCTACTCCTTTTTTTAAAACCAAAACAAAAACTAGATCTAATACAATGTTACTGATTGTTGAAAGAGCTAAAAATAAAAGTGGCGTCTTAGAGTTTCCCAACGCTCTTAACAAAGCAGCAAAATAATTATAAATAAAAGTAAAAATAATACCTACAAAAATAATTTTTAAATAAAGATAAGTATCATGATAAATAGATTGTGGAATTTGTAACCAATTGAGTATGAAAGGAAGTAAAATAAAACATAGTAATTCTAAAACAAGAGATAATAAACCAATGGAAATAAAAGAAACAAAGAAAGAAACTTTCATTTGATTTTCTTTTCTAGCTCCAAAATACATTGAAAATAAAATACCACTACCCATACACAATCCAATAATAATTGAAGTTAAAAAAGTCATCAGTGTATAACTTGAACCTACTGCTCCAATCGCACCGTTCCCTACAAACTTTCCTACAATATAAGTATCGACAATATTATAAAGTTGTTGTAGAAGATTACCTAAAATCATAGGAATGGAGAATAAAATAAGTGACGAAGCAATTTTACCTTTCGTTAAATCTCTTTCCATTAAAAACAATCCTTCCATATTGAAATTAACTTATCTAAAGAATAAGCAGCATTAGCTGGAGAAGTAGAAGGTAATTTATAAACAGGCTGTAAATAATGAAAATAACGTTGATAATAACGATAAGCTGTATTTCCATTAGTGATGATCTTTTCAATAGGACAATGTTGCATAATTAAATCTAAATCATTGACTTTAACATTTTCAATACTGGAATCACTTGATCCTTTAATATCACAACTGGCAATGACATCCCATAAAGCAATATGATTTCTAAGTAAAAATTGTTTTTTTTCATCAATTGTTTGGGGTACTTCTTCTTTAAAGATAGCTGCTAAGACTTTCCAAAAACGATTTTGTGGATGATGATAAAAGAATTTAGCTGCTCTTGATTTGACAGAAGGAAAAGACCCTAAAATCAATATTTTAGAATCTTGATTATAAACCGGCTCTATAGGGTGATTAATCATCGCTGGTTACCTCGTTAATGACTTGATCTAAGGAATCTAAAGTACAGTATGTTAAATCTAATATTTCTTGAGGATGTTGTACTAAATCAGGAATACAAATCACATCTATGTTGCCATTGACTGCAGCTAAAATTCCATTTTTACTATCTTCTAAAACCAATGCTTCTTGGGGTTTTACTTTTAAAGCATGACAAGCATCTAAAAAGATATCTGGTGCCGGTTTACCATGAACAATTTGGTCACCACCAACAATATAATCAAAGTATTCTAATACTTTAATTTCTTTTAGATTTTCAATAATTCTTGCTTTTCTTGTTGATGATGCTACCGCAGTTTTAATCTTTTCTTTTTTTAAATAATCTAATAAAGGAACTAATCCTTTTTTCATTTGTAAAGGATTCTCTTTATAATAATCCATTCTTCTTTTAACAGTTTCTTTTCTAATGATATCAAAAGGATAACCCTCACCAAAATAATCTTCTAAATAAGCTTTCGTATTCGCTAAATTTCTTCCTACTAAATCCAATGCTACCGATTCATCTAATGGATAACCATACTCTTGATGTACCTCTATATTTGTTTTTAATGCAATTCTTTCACTATCAATCATTAAACCATCCATATCAAAGATGACTGCTTTTTTCTTTAACATCCTTCCACCTCATTTATTCATTGCATTTATTTTATCATAGTTTAATTTCTTTTCAATGTTCCCTCATTTAATTCATGACATAAAAAAAGATAATCTAAGATTATCTATTTTTCTAATAAGCCTTTAACATAATCTATTAAAGGTTGATCTGCGTGATCTTGATATTCTTTAATAATATTGACAATAGCACTACCCACAATAACACCATCAGCATAACGATAAAAGTTTTGTACTTGTTTAGCTGTATTAATACCAAAACCAATAGCTACTGGCGTATCGGTTATTTTTTTAATATGATCTATGATTTCTGGTAAAGAATCTGAGAAATTATCTGAATTTCTCGTTCCTGTTACCCCCATTGAAGAAACAAGATAAATAAAACCTTTTGCTTCTCTAGCAATCATTTCTACTCTTTCTTTACTTGTTGGTGCAATCATCGAAATTAAAGTCACATCATATTTTGTACAAACTGAACTTACTTCTTTGCTTTCTTCATAAGGTAAATCAGGTAAAATAATACCATCAATGCCTACTTCTTGACATTTTTTAAAGAAACGGTCATATCCATAATGGAATACAACATTTAAATAAGTCATAAAACATAAAGGAATTTGTGTTTTTTCTCTTACTTTTTTTACCATATTAAAGACATCATCAGTAGTCACTTTATTTTTTAATGCTCTTACATTGGCATCTTGAATAGTAGGTCCTTCAGCAATAGGATCACTAAAAGGAATTCCTATTTCAATCAAAGTCGCACCCGCTTTTTCTAAATCTAATATGTAATCTACTGTTTTATCAATCACTGGGTCCCCAGCTGTTAAAAAGGCAATAAATGCTTTATTTTGAAATGCTTGTTGTATTCTATTCATGAAGATCAATCCCCCTATATCTTGCGATGGCAGCAACATCTTTATCACCACGACCTGATAAACAAATAATTAAAATATCATCTTTATTCATCTTTGGCGCTATTTTCATAGCGTGTGCCACAGCATGGGCACTTTCAATAGCACAAATGATACCTTCTGTTTTAGCTAAATATTCAAAAGCATTTACTGCTTCATCATCTGTTACAGGTACATAACTTGCTCGACCAATATCATGTAAATGTGCATGTTCAGGACCAATACCAGGATAATCTAATCCGGCTGAAATAGAATAAACTGGAGCAATTTGTCCATATTCATCTTGACAGAAATAAGACTTCATCCCATGAAAAACACCTAATGAACCGGTAGAAATTGTTGCTGCTGTTAACGCTGTATCAACACCTTTTCCTGCTGCTTCACAACCAATTAAAGCCACATCTTTATCATTGATAAAATTATAGAACATACCCATTGCATTACTTCCACCACCAACACAAGCCATCACTGCTGTTGGTAATTTACCTTCATATTCAAGGATTTGTGCTCTTGCTTCTTTAGAAATGACACTTTGGAAATCTCTTACCATCATCGGAAAAGGATGAGGTCCCATAACAGAACCTAAGACATACATTGTGTCATCTACTCTTTTTGTCCATTCTCTCATGGTTTCATTTACAGCGTCTTTTAAAGTCATTGTTCCTGTTGTTACGGGATGAACTTTAGCACCTAATAATTCCATGCGGTAAACATTCAAAGCTTGACGATCTGTATCTTCTTTTCCCATAAAGATTTCACATTCTAAGTCTAATAAAGCAGCAGCTGTAGCTGTAGCTACTCCATGTTGCCCCGCTCCAGTTTCAGCAATAATTCTTGTTTTACCCATTTTTTTTGCCATTAAAGCTTGACCAAGAACATTATTAATTTTATGTGATCCAGTATGGTTTAAATCTTCTCTTTTTAAATAGATTTTTGCACCACCTAAATCTTGAGTCATCTTTTTTGCATAATACAATAAAGAAGGTCTTCCTGCATATTCATTTAATAATTTTTGTAATTCTGCATTAAATTCGGGATCATTTTTATAAAACTCATAAGCATCTTCAATCTTATGAATCTCACTCATTAATGTTTCTGGTATATATTGTCCCCCGTGTATACCATATCTACCCTTTGTCATGTCTAATTCTCCTTATTAACTTTTCTATTTTCTTTTCATCTTTAACACCATTTGTTTCAACCCCACTTGAAACATCAAGACTATAGACATTTTGTTTTAAAGCTTGATCAATATTATGATCATCAATTCCCCCTGCTAAAAATATTGGTTTATCTAATTGCTTAATCCACTTCCAATCAAATGTTTGACCACTACCTGCTTGTCTACTATCTAATAAATAATAATCAATATTTTGATAAGTCTCATATGAATTTTCATCTTTCATACAAATTGCTTTTATGATTGGCAAAGTTGTCTGTTTTTTTAATTCATTGATATAGTTTTGGTCTTCTTGACCATGTAATTGAATTAAATCAATAATATGTAAATTCGCAAGTGTTGTAATGTATTCAATGTCTTGATTTACAAAAACACCTACCGCTTTAATTTTTTGATTTAATTTAGCTTTTAATTGCTTTGCTTGAATTAAGTCAACTTGTCTTTTACTTGAAGCAAAAACAAAACCAATATAATCTGGAAGATAATGATTAACATAATCAATATCTTCCATTCTTTTTAAACCACAAATCTTAATCTTCACTTTCTAATCCTTTAAGAACATTTAAAGTATGTTGACGATTATGTGATTTCATTAAAGTTTCACCAATTAAAACACCTTGTACTTGATGTGCTTCTAATTTTTCAATATCTTCTCTTGTTTTAATACCACTTTCTGATACAAAGATAACATCATCACTGACTGTATCTCTTAAATCAAAAGTAGTTTTTAAATCCACTGAGAAGTCTCTTAAATCACGGTTATTAACACCAATAATTTTAGCACCAACACGTAATGCTTTACGAATTTGCATTGTACTATGAGCTTCTACTAATGCTGACATTCCTAAATTATGAGCCAAATTAATACAACGCATTAATGTAATTTCATCTAAAATACCTGTAATTAATAAAACGGCATCTGCTCCTAATAACTTAGCTTCATAAACCATATATTCATCTACAACAAAGTCTTTTCTTAATACTGGTACTTTTACTACTTTTTTAATTTCACTTAAGAAATCGTCATCACCTTTAAAATAGGTTGGTTCAGTTACAACTGAAATAGCATCAGCACCGATCATTTCATATTCTTTAGCAATCGCTTTATAATCAAAATGTGAAACGATTTGTCCTTTAGAAGGTGAATGTCTTTTTACTTCTAAAATATAAGACATTCCTTCTTTTTCTAATGCTTTTTTAAATGGGAATTGATTTGAAATAGGCATTTTAAATGCCTTTTCTTTTAATTCATAAATCGAATGGCGTTTTTTATTTTCTGCTACTCTTTCTTTTGTTGTTTCTACAATATCTTCTAATATCATAAATATATCTCCTTAGCTATTTGATTCTTGAATGAATTGTTCAAGTTTGTTTTTTGCACAATCATCATTAATCAATTTTCTAGCTAAGTCAATACCTTTTTCTAAATTTTCAGCTTTACCGCCAATATAAAGACCTGCACCGGCATTTAATAAAACAGCGTTCATCTTAGGTCCTGTTACACCATTTAATATATCTCTTGTAATTTGAGCATTTTCTTGAGGTGTTCCCCCTACTAAATCCTCTTTTTTACATCTTTCCATACCAAATTGTTCAGGTGTAATTGTATAAGTCTTATATGTTCCATGGTCCACTTCACAAACAAGAGTTGGCGCTGAAGCCGAGATTTCATCAAGACCATCTGTTCCATAAACAACCATCGCTCTTTTTACCCCTAATTCACTTAATACATGAGCTAATGGTTCAACTAATGTTTCATCATATACTCCCATAACTTGAAGTGATGCCCCTGCTGGATTTGTAAGTGGTCCTAAAATATTAAAGATCGTACGAATTGAAAGTTCTTTTCTTATTGGCGCTACATACTTCATTGCTAAATGATAGTTTTGAGCAAATAAGAAACAGATATTGATCTTATCTAACAATTCTTTACTTTTTTGATTGTTGACATAAATATTAACCCCTAATGCTTCCAAACAATCAGCCGCCCCACTTTTAGATGTGGCTGCACGATTACCATGCTTAGCTACTTTAACTCCACCACTAGCAATCACAATAGATGAAGTAGTAGAAATATTGAAAGAATTAGATGCATCGCCACCAGTTCCTACAATCTCTAAAACATCTTCATCATTAAGTAACTTGACACAGTGTTCTCTCATTCCTCGAGCACTTCCTACGATCTCATCAATCGTTTCCCCTTTCATAGAAAGTGCTGTTAAATAAGCTGATTTTTGAATATCTGAAGCTTGATCATCCATAATTTCATTCATACATTGATAAGCTTCTTGTAATGTTAAATCTTCTTTCTTTGTTAGTTTAATAATGGCTTCTTTAATCATTTTGATAACCCCCTAAAAAATTTTCTATCATCTGTTTACCTTCTTTGCTTAAAAAAGATTCGGGATGAAACTGTAAACCATAAACTGGATAATGAATATGTTCAATTGCCATAATCTCATCATCATCGCTTTTAGCAATGATTTTTAAACATGTTGGTAAATCTTTTTGTACACCCGATAAAGAATGATAACGGGCGACTTGTGTTTTTGATGAAACACCCTTAAAAATAGGACTTTGTTGATCTACATCAATTATTGATGTTTTACCATGCATAATTTTTTTAGCATAACTCACTGTACCCCCAAAACTTTCAATAATAGCCTGATGCCCTAAACAAACTCCTAATATTGGTATTTCTTGATAAAATGTTTGAATAACATCTTCAATAATACCTGCTTCACTTGGTCTACCAGGACCAGGTGAAATAATAAGATGACTTGGCTTTAACTGTCGAATCTGTTCTAATGTTATTTCATCATTTCTTACAACTTGAATATCTTGATTAATACTACCAATTAATTGATATAAGTTATAAGCAAAACTATCATAATTATCAATTAATAAAATCATGAATCAATTCCCCCATTTGCTTGTTTTAATGCTTCTATCACAGCTCCAGCTTTATTCAAGCATTCTTGATATTCATTTTCTGGAACACTGTCATAAACAATACCCGCACCACTACAAACACTGACACATTCATTACGTTTATAAGCAAAACGAATACCAATGCATAAATCCATATTTCCAGTAAAATCAAGATAACCAATCGCTCCACCATAAATACCCCGACGACGATTTTCTAATTCATGGATGATTTGACACGCTCTAATTTTAGGTGCCCCCGATAATGTTCCTGCTGGTAAAATAGCATCTACTGTATCAATCGAATCTAAATCATCTTTAATTGTTCCACTTACAACACTAGCAAGATGGATCACTTTAGAAAATTTAAGCACATCTAGATAACGGTCAACCTTTACGGTAGAGAACTGACTAATACGTGACATATCATTTCTTGATAAATCAACCAACATATTATGTTCTGCTAATTCTTTTTGATCATGTAGTAAATCGGTTATTAATTCCTGATCTTCTTTTTCATCCTTTCCTCTTTTTCTACTTCCAGCAATTGGAAAAGTCGTTAGAGAAGAACCTTGTTTTTTTATTAATGTTTCTGGAGAAGCTCCAGCTACTTCTAAATGATCACTAGAAAAATAAAACATGTAAGGTGAAGGATTCGTTGTTCTTAAAACACGATAAGTATCGAATAATGAACCTGTCGCTTTAACATTAACACGATTAGATAAAACAACCTGGAAAACATCTCCCTCTTTAATATAGTGTTTTCCTTTTTCTACCATCTTACAATATTCTTCTTTTGAAAGAACCGGTTCAAAATCACCTTGTAGTTTAAGTGGTGGAATGATTGTTTTTATATTTTTCTTAATCAATCTTTCTAATACATCTAGTTCCTTAATAGCTTGATAGTATTCTTCATGTAGATTCTTAATAGGACAATTAACAATTAAGATAATCTTTTGACGATAATGATCAAAACAAATGACTTTATCAAATAACATTAAATCTAAATCATTTAAATGATCGTTATCTTCTAATTGACATTCAACTGAAGGCTCACTATATCCAAAATAATCAAAACTAAAGTATCCTACTAATCCCCCTGTAAAAGATGGAAAACCATCTAATTGAATACTTTGATATTGTTTTAAAATATCTTTTAAAACAGTTTGTGGATTTTGATTATGAATAATCTGTTGATTCATCCTTATTGTATGATGATCACATGTTATCTCCATTTTAGGTTCATATCCTAAAAATGTATATCTTCCCCATTTTTCTTTATCTTCATGACTTTCTAAAATAAAAACATGTTTAGATAATTGCTTTAATTTCCTCATTAACTCAATTGGTGTTAATAAGTCACTATAAATTTCTTTTTTTATTGGCACATATTGATATGGCCTTAAATCCATTTCATTTAACTGTTCAAGTGTCGGATAATACATCATATTCCCCCTTTATATGCAAAAAACCGTCCTGAAAGAATAAATCTTTCAAGGACGGTATATATCATATCCGCGGTGCCACCTTGATTCATGATAAATCATGCACTTTGCTAGATGCTATCACATCTACGACTACTGACGTAAGCCTCACGTCAAAGAATACTCAGCTATTGCTTTTCACTTTGCCCTCTGTGGTCCATTTAATAGGCTGCGTTCTGCTTGCTTCCACCATCCAAGCTCTCTATAAGTGCACGATCTATTTTTATCTCCACTTCATCGGTTTTGTTGTATACATTGTATACAATATATCATTTCATGTCAATTCATTGATGAAATGTTTTTTATAAAAACATTTCATCCTCCTGTTTAATTTCATCTAATAAAATAGATTGACCTTGACGTTTAAATTTCCAGTATTCAATAAATATACCCGTATTCTTTTCTACGACCTGTTGATTTTCATCAATCATGCGATCATCCATTTTTCCTTCAATGTAAACCCAAAAATAATCTTCATCATCATTTTTACTATCATATAAATTAATAACATCTTGCTCAATTAAACGAATATTTTTTAAAATATTACGTTTTCCTTGATATTCATACCAATTTAATTTTGTTGTCCAGGCATCTAACAAATCTGGTGTTAAATATTTCTTTAACGTCTCTATATCTTGATTTGACCACGCCTCTTGTATCTTATAATAACTTTCTTTTACTGCTTTTTTTATTCGTTCATTATTCCAAAATTCATCTTGGTCATCTAGCGTTTGCATTTGCTTTTTTAATTGCCAATGTGCTTCTTTAGCTTTTATTCTTGAATAATAACGTTTTACTTGTAAAACAAAGTAAGTAAAACCTATAAAGCTTACCGTTGATATAATGGAAGAATACGGCCCTCCTTGACTTGTATGATCATAGTGAGAATGTGATGTACTAGAACTTCCACCCGATGATCCAGAGCCACCACCACTACTACCGCCACCTGCTCTTGCTTCAATAGATACTAACGAAAAATTCAACACACAAAATATAGATAAGATAATTAATAATTTCTTTAACATCATTTTAAATAAAATACTGATTATTTTTTGGCTCTTTGAGTTTTTGATTAAAGCCTACAATAAATTCTTGATATTTTGCATTATGATCCAAATTTTTGGCGTGGACTGGACATTTCTTTAAACAACGAAAACAAGCTAAACAGCGATTTTCATCAATTGTTTTACAATCATCACTTATAGCATGAACGGGGCAATGATTGACACATTTTCCACAATGAATACATTGTTCGTTAGTTTCAGGGTAAAAGTGTCCCGCCTGACCACCTTGGCGAAAAGGATAACTGCCTGGTATGGATACAAATGAAAAATGATCATTTTTTATTTTATCTTGGACTAAACTACCAAAGAGTTCATCATTGTTTAAATCTGTTTGATACGGTCTTCCCACTTGAATTTGACCATAAGTATGTTCTCCTATCAACGCTGCTGCACCAACAGGAATAAAGCCTCTTTTTTTAACTTCCATAAATAATTCTAATAAGGCATCATCATAATCACGATTACCATAGGTTACACTAATAATGCATGGTGTATGATCACCTTGGATATGTTTTAGTCTTTCTAATCCAACTTGAACAACACGTCCCCCATAAACTGGAAAACCAAAAACAACAACATCATGACGATCAAAATGATATTCTTGATTATTTTCAAGAGTTAAATCTATTTCTTGCAATTCACCTTCTAATCCTCTTGCTATTGAAATAGCTGATTTCTTTGAACCATCAGTAGGTGAAAAAAAGACAGCATATGTACTTGTTATTTTCATATTTGTACCTCCACATCTTAACTAATAATTATACGCCAAATAAAATGAGGTACCACTTTTTAATAATTCATTATTATATAAATAAAAATAGGGCATTAGCCCTATTCTTGATTTTCATTAATGATACGATGGCTTGCAAGATATGTCATCATGAAGTAACCACCATAGACAATCACAATAAAAATAATTGTAATAAAGATATGATCTAATGCATTAATATGCACCATTTCTTCAATAATCTTATTAATTTCTTTTAAACCTACAACACTATGAATAATCGCTACAACTAAAGGAAACATAAAACTTAATCCTATTTGATAAAATAAACTACGATTCATCATAGAAGAACTTGCTCCTAATTGATTTAAAATATGATAACGATGTTTATTATCTGTCGCATTAGATAATTGTTCAATAGCTAAAACTGTTCCACTAGCAATTGCAAAGATAATACCTAAATACAAGGCAATAAATGTAAACAGTACAGATTGTTCGACACTGGATTCTTTTAAAGTACTTCTTGTTAGATAACTCACTTCTAAGCCATTATTTTTAATATATTCATGTATAGATTGATGAAATTGATCATAAGTCTTTTCACTTTGATTTATTAAATTACCACTGATAATCGTCATCATAGCAGGTTGACTAAGATGATTGATCACTTCATCATTAACAATTAAAGTTCCAGGATTTCCATTACCTAATGTCTCTAAGGAAATGTTTTTTACCTTTTTTGTATGTGAATGTAATTTTAAGTTTTGAACACTGACTTCATTATTTCCTTTTAAAAACTGATTGAAAGTACCGATTGCAGAGGGATTATTCGCTGTTAATAAATATTCTTGTTGATTAAGATGAACTTGTTGTTTTTCTAAGTTTTGTAATTTTAAAATTTGATTATAGTCACTTTGTTTAATGATTTGTACTGGTTGACTTTTTATATAGTTAAAATCAGCATATTGATTTGTTTTATCAGTTATCATTTGATTATAACAAAAATCAGGTACTGTGTAATGACGATAACAAGTGTCCTCTTTTACAAGTTTTTGATATACTTTATTATTTAAAATTTGTTGTTCTCTGGCGTTATTATCCAATATTGCAATAGAATAATCAAAAGGACTATTTTGATCAAACATTTCATTATAAGCATTAGCTAATGATAAAGAAGCTGAAAGAATCCCAATTGTAAGTAACAGCATTAAAGAAATAACAGTCATTGAAACAACATGTGTATTAATTTTATTATTAACTTGTTTTAAAACAAAGATATTGAGTCCTTTGTAATAAGTTTTTTTATTTAATTGGACAATCTTCAACAAAAATCCTGCTACTGATAAAAAGAAGAAGAATGTTCCTACAGAACCAAGAATAAGCATTTTAGCCATTCTTGAATCAAACTGAATCAAAGCTCCATGATATAACAAATAATAAGCATAGCCAATACAAACAAGAGAGAGTATAAAAATAATAAAATTAACCCAGCTATTTTTAATCTTTACTTTTTCATTTTCTAAATGAGCATGTAATAAATCAATAAGTTGACAACGTTGTAAAGTAAAAACATTAAAAATCATCACAACTAAATAAATTAAACCAAAATTTTTGATTGTTGAAATTAAAGCTTTTAATGAAAATACAAAGCTAAATTGACTCATATTGGCTTCAAACATCTTAGCAGTAAAAATAGAAACTAATTGCGATAAGCCTACTCCTGCTAAAAGACCAATTCCTAGTGAAGTTATTCCTACAATTAATGTTTCTAAAACAAAGATCATAGATACTCTTGTTTTAGACATACCAAGTGTAAGATAAATTCCAATCTCTTTTTTTCTTCTTTTAATAATAAAGTTATTGGCATAAACAACTAAAAAGCCTAGTACAATAGCCACAAAAACAGAAATATATTCCATTAATTTAATTACAATCGTTACCATTTCTTGTTTTGACTTAGATAAAGTCATCATAGCTGTTTGACCATCAAGAGAATTAAAAATATAAAAGATAGCAACAGCAATAACTAAAGTAACAAAATATACTGAGTAATCTTTCATACTCTTTTTAATATTCTTTAAAGCTAAACTAAATGTCTTCATTTAGTTCACCACCTAATAATGTTTGAATATCCATAATTTCATTAAAGAACTGTTTTCTTGTTTTATCACCTTTTTTGATTTCATTAAAGATTTGACCATCTTTAATAAAGATAACTCTTTGGCTATAACTTGCTGTAAAGGCATCATGTGTAACCATTAAAATAGTTGCATTAAGCTGTTCATTTAAAACTTCTAAACATTCTAATAACATTCTCGCTGAACGACTGTCTAATGCTCCCGTTGGTTCATCAGCAAGAATTAAAGAAGGTTTCGTGACCATGGCTCTAGCACAAGCAACACGTTGTTTTTGACCACCTGATAATTCATAAGGATATTTTTGTAGGACTTGATCAATACCAAGTGCTGATGCAATATCATGAACTCGTCGATCAATATCTTTATAATTGACTTTTTGAATAGTTAACGCTAAGGCAATATTTTCAAAGGCAGTTAACGTGTCTAACAAATTAAAATCTTGAAAAATAAATCCTATTTCTTCTCTTCTTAATTGATTTAATCTTTTCCCTTTTAATTTTGTAATATCTACATTATTTAAAAAGATATGACCACTGGTAACCCGATCAATAGTAGAAATACAATTAAGTAATGTTGATTTCCCACTACCACTTGCTCCCATAATAGAAACATATTCACCATCATTTACATCAAAAGAAATATGATTAATTGCTTTTGTCATATTACTTTTATTTCCATAATACTTTTCTATATCTTGAATTCTTAATCTTTTTTCCATTTCCTTCACCTCACCTTCCATTATAGTGATACCTACTATTTAAACCATCGAATAAAATAACATAACCTTACATTATTGTAAGGTTACAAAAGAACTCATAGGTATAACGATAGAAACCGTCGTTTTATCTTGAGTAGATGTTATAGAAATATCATGATGCATCTTAATACATAGTTGTTTACAAATATATAATCCCATACCGGTACTTTTTTTATTTGTTCTGCCATTACTTCCAGTAAAGCCTTTATCAAAGACTCTTGATAATTCATCTTCTTTAATACCTATACCATTATCAGTGATGATTAAAGTGATACTATTGTCCGATTGAATAGCTTGAATAATAAGCTTAGGATCTTGTTTAAAATACTGTAAAGCATTATGTATAATTTGATCAAGAATATAAACTAGCCACTTTTTATCACTATACACTGTATAATCAAGTTTTTCTAATTGACAAGAAACATGCTTTTCAATTAAAGCTTTTTTATTTTTCTTAATAGCTTCATAAACAATTTCTTTTAAAGAAACAGCTTTGATTAAATAATCTTTTTCAACATTTTCACTTCTTACAAAATATAAAACCTGTTCAACATAGTGATCAATTTGATCTAGTTCTTCTTTAATACTTTCATTAATTTGAGTAGGATGATTTTCTAAAACAATAAAAGAAGTAGAAAGTGGCGTTTTGACTTCATGAACCCACATTTCTATATATTCTTTCCAAGCTTTTTGTTTTTCTAAAGATAAATTTAAATGTTCTTTCATTGATTTATTAATATCATATAAATATTCTAATAATAGTTTTCCTTCCAAAAAATGAGGGTGATAAGCCATTCCAGTAATAAGATACTTTTCATCTAATCTTGATAAATCCTGTTCAAAATGATGATAAAAAGAATACTTACGATGGTATTCATAAATAACAATAATGATGATAAATACAAGGATCAAAGATGGTAAAAAATAAATGAGAAATAAAGGACATTGAAATACCCATAAAATGATAATAAGTAAACTAAGCATAAAAAAGCAAAGAAATAAACTGAAACTATGATCTTTTAAATAATTCTTGAATGTCATGATATTAAATATCCTTGTCCTCTTTTTGTTTTAATCATCTCTTTATAGCCTAGTTCATCTAATTTATGTCGTAAACGATTAATATTAACTGTTAGGGTATTATCATCAACAAACATATCACTATCCCATAAATAGTTAATAATCGCCTCTCGTGATTGAATTTGTCCTTGATGCATCAATAAAAAATGAAGTATCTTTAATTCATTTTTTGATAATTCTATTACTTGTTGACCTTTAATCATAATACTTTTAGATAAATCAACAATTAAATCAAGATAACGAATTGTATTAAGATGCATTGTACGATCTAATATTTTTTGTATTCGTGCTAATAAAATAAGTGGATTATAGGGTTTAACAACAAAATCATCAGCCCCATAATGTAAACAAAGTAATTCATTCATTTCATTATTTTGACTTGTAATAATAACAATCGGTATTGCCTTTTTTTGATGATAATTCTTACATAAATCTTGTCCACTTACTTCCGGTAAATTTAAATCTAACAATATGAGATCACCTTGAAATAGTAACATTTGTTTTTCTACTTGATGAAAATCTGTAATCTTTTCTACTTCATAATGATTATTTTGTAAAAATAAAGAAAGTTCATCAGCCATCTTCGTTTCATCTTCTACAATCAGTATTTTTGCCATCTTATCGCCCCTTTTCCATTTATATTATATTCTACAAAACGATGTTTTTGTAAAAAAAAGGAGATAGCGAAACTAATTATCTCCATAATGATAGCGACAAGATAAAATATATACATTATCATCATCTATTTTATAAACCAATCTGTCAGTATCATTTATTCTCCTACTCCAAAATCCAGAAAGATTTCCTTTTAAACCTTCAGGTTTACCAATACCAGTATTACCATTTCTCATTATATCATC
>OLOG01000119.1_pt1 | contig 82120 bp, 66 predicted proteins | sample 1672351 | NCBI WGS metagenome assembly OLOG01 (sample SAMEA3136674, study PRJEB25190) | human gut metagenome | biome: human gut; feature: human-associated habitat; material: faeces | place: Austria | collected 2013 | reverse complement strand
CTGTCATTACTGTTTATTTAGGTTTTGAACTTTCGTTCTGTTCCATGGACTTTCCCGCAGACATCACTCTCAGGAAAACCCGAATGAAATTCGAATTAACGTTCAAGGTTGTTTTGTTATTCAGTTATCAAGGTTTTGCTTTCGTGCGAAAGCTTTTATATTTTATCACATCGACTTTTGTTTGTCAAGAACTTTTTTAAATAATTTTCAACTTCTTTTTGAAAGTTTTTTGCGTTCAACTCATTAGGTTGGGTATCTCGTTCTTTTAAGTCGTGCAACTTTTATATCATATCACACATTTTTTATTTTGTCAAGAGTTTTTTCATTTTTCTGAAAGAATTCTTTCATCTTTCTTTCAAATTAATGTGCTCTCATGTGCGACGTATGCTATCTTATCATAGAGTTGCATCCTCGTCAAGGGTTTTTTTCATTTTTTTAAAATAATTTTCCGCAGGAAAGGGAGACGCGCCCAAAGAGAGCGTCTCCCTTTCCTGCGGAAAATCCTATTTACCGTTTTTCCAGAACTGAAGCTGCATTTTCACTATTTTATCACGAAATACTACATGATAAGTTCTCCAGCCTTTTGCTGGTACAATTGTTTCTATAGAATCGCCTTCTAGTTCACCCTGGAATAAAATATTTCCCTTTATATTAAATATTGTACATTCATTGCCTCGTACTGCAATGATTTCTTTACCCCACATAGATATGGAATCATAATTCATATCGACGATATGATTTAACTTTCTGGCACCTTTTTTATTATAAACCTGAAGAATATACTTACCTTTTTCCGGATTGGCAGAATTATTGATAATATAGCCTACATAATCCTCATTTTCAAATACACTCTGTATTTGCTGATCAAACTCCAGTTTTTTCTTCTCATTTGGAGAATCCTCTATATTATAAAAATATGTTACTTTGCTTCCGAATGCCGCTACCGTATTATCATCCATAAAGCTAACTTTAGGAATAATCGTATTTGTATAATCAAATCCGCCTTTTAATGGTATGCTATCCGATTGGAGCTGTCTGCTGAGATCGTAAAATGCAATAGATGTTTTGGAAGTATTTCCATTGATAGAATAATAGCTTACCGCAAGCTGTGTTCCATTCGGAGAAATCGCTGCTGTAATCGGATAACCTTTTTCCTCTATAGATGAGCGCATGTCCGCAATCAACTTCCCGTTTTTTCCATATACTTGTACATAATTGCTGTCAGAGCCTTCAAGTATCATCTGTATAATACCCTGCTCAGAAACGGTTGCCTGTAACAACGGATATTTCAATGTGAATTCTCTCACTTTTCCATTTTTATTGAGTAATATAAGCGTATTCTCGCCTTTATCTCCTAATACTGCATAAGAATCTGACTTCGCCAGAAATGGATGCTCATAGGATAATGCAATATTCCATTCTGCTCTTCCAAACTGCTTTTGATATTCAATACCGTTGCTGCTATATTTCAGATATCCTTCATCAAAGTTTTCGTAAGATACATCACCGCTGTCCTCTGTATCAACTTTATCTTTATATGTATAATAGTTGCATTTGCTATTAAAAAGAATATAAGCGACTATCGCTGTTCCCGCTAAGATCAACGCCAGCAGCAATATCTTTATCCTTCGATTTCTTGCAGCTTTCTTTCTTATCTTTGCCAGTTCATCTTTCTTATTTGTAAACAATTCGTAATTATATATCTGTTTTGCCATTCATTTCTCTTTCTATAAAATATTTTATGACGTATGTATACTATATGACATAGATGTCGTATGCATATTATATGACATTTATGTCACTCCGCTCATTATAGCATGAACCTTTTTAATCTTCAATCTGAGGGATTTCTAAAATTTGACCTGGATATATCTCATCTACATTATCTATTCCATTCGCTTCTGCAATCATTTCTATATAGTTATATGACTGATACATTTTCTTTGAAATTCCAGCTAATGTATCTCCTCTTTTTACGGTATAGTATCCTCCTATGCTCCCCCAGGTTTGCTGTGTTTTTTCCGTGGTTTGCGTTTCACTTGCTTCGGTATCCTGCACGGCAGATTCACTGTTACTTTCTTCTGATATTTCGGAAGAACCCGCTTTTTCATCAGAAACCACTTCATTTTCACTGTTCTGTGTCGTTTCTATCTTAGACACGGTATCTGTTTCCTCCTCTCCCTGCTGTGCACCTGTCACATTTTTCGCATCCGTCATTTCCTGCTGTTGAAATACCTCCTGCATTTTCTGATTTCCCTGATACTGTACCGCAGACCTTACTCCATAAATAAGAACCATCGCTGCTACAAGACCGCCCGCAACATACGCTGGGTTAGCAAATGCCGATTTCGGCCGCAAACTTTTCTTTTTTCTTAGCGCCTTTTTATAATTTTTCACAACAGCAGTATCCCTCTTTATTGTTTCCGAACGCCTTCCCCGTTCCGGCATTCGCCCCATCTCACCCTCTGCTAACATATAATTTTTCATTTCCTGATTTGTTTCATAATAAATGTAATATCCTCGCTGTTTTTTAAGGGAATAATTTTCAAATTGATAAAATGCATCCTCATTTTCAAGGGCATCAATCATATATAACACTTTATTTTCTCCGCTAAAGTTATCCATGTGAATTCGTATAATTTTGTCATTTAAATCAACAGAAAACCCCATTCTTGACAAAAACCATCCACAAATCTCCAGCTCCGGAAAAAAGGAATCTCTTATTCTATAAATCTCTCCCCAGTTTTCCTCTGAAAAAATCGTCTCATCTAAATCCAGTTCGAAATTCTGGCATGCCGCTGCTCCACTTATGAACATACACTTTCCTATCGTAGTTTTATACATTTTCCCAAATAAAATAGCACCTCTTGCATAAAGATTTTCTGGCTGCGCCAATTTATTTAAATATGTATACACATAATCTTCCACATAAATTTTCTTTGCTCCCGGCTCTCCAATCTGCCTGTAATTTCTAGGAAGATTTCTTGATACTTCTCCTTTTTCATTTCCTTTTTTCTTTCCCGTTTCCTGTCTTTCCTCTGCCATAAATCTCCCACCTTCCCTGTTCTATTTCTAACTCCGCTCTTTGCCCTATGCTTAAAGCTGCAGTTTCCTGATTTATTTTATATTTTCTTTTCAGGCTGTCTCAATCATAGCATTTCCCAATTCTTGTCTATGGCAGTTCTTGTCATATGCTTTCGCATTTTTCTTTCATTTTTCAAGTAAATGTTCTATGTAAAATAAAATATTGTTTAAACTTCTTTCTCTTTGTCTACTTCTAAAATATAGAGAACAATTAGAAGGCAGGAATTCTATAAAGGAATACAAAAAGATGATGTATATAAATACAAATATTTTGCTCCATAAAGATCATAAAATAGGAAAAATATGTACTCTCGGAATCTTTTTGTGCTTGATTTTGTGAGAAATTTTTTGTCAATTGTGCCCAAATTTTTTGAGGCGTACGCGGTGCGTACGTTGATGAAATCTGGGTGCGGCTGGCGGAAAATCAGCCACAAAAGCAAGTGCAAGAAAGACTCTGAGAACAAAGAGAGGATTTTAACATGAATTTCAACATAAAAAAAGAAAAGCGCTATCAGTATTTTGCCCCTGACAACGCTTCTACTATACCTTTTTCCATTGCACTTAATAACCATATTACTTATTTAAATAAAAAATTCGAAGATCTTGTTCTACTTTGCATCGGCACAGACAAAATAACTGGTGACTGCCTCGGCCCTCTTGTTGGCTCAAAATTAAAACAACGGAAATTTCCTTATCCTTTGTATGGAACTTTAGAAAAACCTCTCCATGCCGGCAATCTGACCGAACAGCTCCCTGAAATTTCTTTAGTCCATCCCGATGCTTGTACCCTTGCCATTGATGCCGCTGTTGGAACCAAGAATCATATTGGTCTTGTTTCCCTGTCCCGCCAGCCCCTTTCCCCAGGGAAAGGAGTTGCACGGCCTTTGTGCCCTGTAGGCGATATTTCTATTACTGGAATTATAAATGAGGCTTCTGTTTCAAGTGAAATTCTGCTTCCATATACGAGCCTTTATCTGGTGGATAAATTAGCCGAATACATCTGCAAAGGGATACTGAATAGTGATTTGCCGCAGGCAAGGTAGACGCCTACAGCAAATTCTATTTATTCTCTGCTTCGAATTTCTTCATGAATTCTACTAATTTTTCAACACCTTCGATTGGCATTGCATTATAAATAGATGCACGCATACCACCAACTGTTCTGTGTCCTTTAAGGTTTACAAAACCGTTTGCTTCTGCTTCTGCTACAAATTTAGCGTCTAATTCTTTATCGCCTGTTACGAAAGGTACATTCATGAGGGAACGGTCTTCTTTTACTACAGTTCCTTTGAACATTTCGCTTTCGTCTAAGAAATCATAAAGAATTTTTGCTTTCTTTTCGTTGTATTCTTTCATTGCCTGAAGTCCACCCTGTTTTTTCAGCCATTTGAATACTTTACCACAAATGTAAATGCCGTAGCATGGTGGTGTGTTGTAGAGGGAATCTTTGTCTGCCTGTGTCTTGTATTTAAGCATGGTAGGCGTTCCTTCCATTACGTCATCGCGGATTAAGTCTTCGCGGATGATTACGATTACAACACCAGCTGGTCCTACATTTTTCTGTACTCCACCGTAGATTACGCCATATTTTTCTACATCATGTGGTTCGGACAAGAAACAGGAGGATACGTCAGCAACTAATGTTTTACCCTTTGTGTTAGGTAACTTTTTATATTTTGTTCCGTAAATTGTGTTGTTCTCACAAATGTAAACATAATCTGCGTCTTCATCAATTGGAAGATCGGAGCAGTCTGGAATGTAAGAGAATGTTTTATCTTCGGAAGATGCAATCTTTACTGCTTTTCCGTAACGGCTTGCTTCCTGATATGCCTTCTTAGCCCACTGACCTGTAACGATGTAATCTGCAACACCATTTTTCATAAGGTTCATAGGAATTGCTGAGAACTGCTGTGAAGCTCCGCCCTGTAAAAATAAAACTTTATAGTTGTCAGGAATGTTCATGAGATCTCTTAAGTCCTGTTCTGCTTCTTTGATAATGTCATCAAATACTTTGGAACGGTGGCTCATCTCCATAACGGACATTCCGCAGCCTTTATAATCCAACATTTCATCTGCTGCTTCTTTTAATACCTCTTCCGGCAATACGGCCGGTCCTGCTGAGAAATTATATACTCTTCCCATTTTTGCATATCCTCCTTGCATTATTTATTAAAAATAAATGTTTATCGCGTTACTGCGTTATATTTACGGATTATAACACACTTTGACGAATTGTTAACAGTATTTTTTTAATATCGGCACTTTTTTGCAATTTTTCCTTTATAAACTTTCACGAATTGACTACTTTCACGAATTTTTTTGAATATTTTACCTGGAAGCGTATTTGAAAAATGCTTTCCGTAAGATGTTCGTTACAATTTGCGGGAGATTTTTCCTGAATGGGGGGCTGCATAGCGGACTTGGACTACGTCAACTGAATAAAGGCAAATTCAAGAATGCCCCTTACTTTATTAGAAAATTGACAAATGCTTCTGAATTCGTTACACTTTCAGAAATACCGATTTCTACATATACATTATATGTAGTTTCAGAATATCTGCCACTGAATCCGTTTATATTAAGATTCTAACACCAGTATAATCGGTTCTACTATTGAGATTCTGAACATACATGATTTACAATATCTACGATTAAATATATCAGAAGGGAGCTTTTATGAGAATCTGGTGCAAACTTTTTGAAAAAAATCATATGCTTAAAGACACAGTTATGGAGAACTATGATATGTCCATGTCCCGTACTGCCAAAGTATATGATTGTTTAGAACGTGCCTGTTATGAGTTTGACCTTGAAAAACCGATGTGGCTTGATAAAAATAAACGGGAGTTTATTAGTCATGCAAGGACTCGTTTTTATCAGGATAACTTTATTGAACACATTGATTTTGATTATCTTGATTTTCAGGTTATTGAGGAGGATTAAGAAATTTTCAAATACTGGTAAATGTAATTTCCTAAATATTGTTATACTTGTTGAGAAAAAGTTATTGATAATTTCTCCCCTATATGCTATACTTCCACCCAGACATTATTCCGTGAGGGAGTAGCGAGCGTTCTTTTATACGTTGGAACGTAGCAAGTCAACATACTGGTGTAATTCACCTGGCTTGTTTTAAATTGCGAGACTCATGTATAACTGTGATAAGCTATACAGGGGTCTTTTTATATTTTTATGATAATTACCTGAGCATAGCTTATCGCTATGCTCATTTTTTTGCGTTATTATGATTAATGTACTCTCAGAATTTTTTTGTGGAGTACATATTACAATCAGGAGGGATTTCTAATGACTTGGAGCTTACTATTTTTTACTACGAACATTTTTCTTGGAATTGGCCTGGCAATGGATGCTTTTTCTGTTTCCATGGCAAACGGTCTGAATGAACCACATATGAACAAAGGGCGTGTATGCACAATTGCCGGAGTATTTGGTGGATTTCAGGCACTTATGCCTCTGATTGGCTGGTTCTGCGTACACACGATCGCGGAGTCTTTTCATGTATTTGAAAAGTTTATTCCATGGATTGCATTGATTCTTCTTCTTTTTATTGGCGGAAAAATGCTGATTGAAGGTATAAAAAATGACTGCGAAGAAGAAGTATCTGCCGTCAGTCCAGGGGCACTGTTTGTTCAGGGAATTGCCACTTCTATCGATGCGTTATCTGTTGGTTTTACTATCGCAGAATATAACTGGATCATGGCTCTTGCTGCTTCCCTGATCATTGCTATCGTTACCTTTTTTATCTGCATTGGTGGATTAATTATCGGGAAAAAATTTGGAACAAAATTATCCAACAAAGCGCAGATTCTCGGTGGAATCATCCTGATTGCCATCGGAATTGAAATATTTATCAGCTGATTAAATATTCATATTTATTTTTTGAAGAAATATATTATAAAAAGATTTTCTTTCCGGGAGCTTTTTATGAAAAAATTTCTTCTTTTTCTTTATATTTTTCCTTGTTTCATAATTTGTGGCTGTCATCCTTTTGCCCATAATAAAAATCCAAATTCTCAAAACAATTTTTCTTCAAAACAGTCTTCTTCCACCCGTTCCTCTATGGAATCCGTCCAAAAGGAAGCTGCTGCTTCCACGCAGCCAAATAAATCTGTTTCTTCTATTAATCCCGATACGCTTCCTAATAAAAAAATGGCATGGTGGATTAAACGAGAAGAAAATCATATGACCCCTTCTGCACAGGAGGAAGTAGATCTTTCCCGTTATGATGCCTGGTATATAAAAACAAATCTAAAGGGTGATGAAAAACCTGTCTTTCTTACTTTTGACTGTGGATATGAGAACGGCTATACCGCATCTATTCTTGATGTGTTAAAGAAGCATAAAGCACCCGGGGCTTTCTTCCTGTGCCGCCATTATATTGAGGATCAGCCTGAACTGGTCAAAAGAATGAAAAAAGAAGGGCATATCGTTGGGAATCATACTTCCCATCATGTTTGTATGCCAGAAACGGATTCGAGAAAAGTTCGTGAAGAAATTACAGATAATGCAAATTACATGAAAGAAGCGACCGGATACGAAATGGATCGTTTTTTCCGGCCGCCGAAAGGAGAATACAGCGAACGCACCCTTCAGATTACAAAGGATATCGGTTATACCACTGTCTTTTGGAGTATGGCTTATCTTGATTATGATGTTGATAATCAGCCGGGAAGTGATTACGTTATCAATCATTTTGAAAAATACATCCATCCCGGCGCCATTCCACTGATACATAATATATCTAAATCAAACGCTGAAGCTTTAGATACGGTTCTCACAAACCTTGAGAAAGAGGGGTATACATTCCACTCTTTGTCCGATCTGAAGAAGGGGTGATTCATTTTTCATCCTAATTCCCATTTCCAGATCAGACCTTATATCTATATATCCAACTATATCTATGCAAAGCATATAGCTATATTCAATTATATCTATGCGACACATATATCTGCATCTATATATTTGACTATATCAGATGTGAATTGCATGACGTGCATCGCGCAGCAAGAATGCCGGGGCATTCTTGAACTATGTGCATAAAATTTTTAAGCAAAGAACTCCTGCAAAACATCCTCTAGCACTTTCTTTTCTTCTAAAGATACCGGCTCGTCTTTCGCTTTCTTCTTCGTGTTCTCTCTGGCATAACGAAGAAGGCGGCGGCGCTGCTCTCTTGAAGTACCATCTTCTAAATCTACTTCACGTCCTGCTATGCTGTTCTCTAATACATTTTGCAGGTAATCATTCATATTCATGATGATGCGATGTTCTTTTGCATCTGCACGAAGCAAAATATCAAGGAATATCAATCCAAATGCAGCGATTACACCGGTCAGATAGGTGACAATTACACTGGTCAGTTCACCTCCTTCTTGTGAGACAGCCAGCGCTCCTGCCGCTCCTGTTATCGCACATGCTGCTATTGTGAGGCGATACAGTGTTTTCCAAAAGCCACAAGGTAATCCACAAACTCTTTTCTTGCGGAAATATTTATCCACAAATGTTTCCACGTTATTCACTTTGATATCCATTTCGTGATAATCTTCGTACTTCTTTTTCAGAGAAACAAGCCACTTTTTCTTTGTCTGCCCTATCCTCGACGTTGCACGTATCATGCTTCTGTATGAGATCGTCAACACCGACCAGCTCAGTATTCCAATAAAACAACAGGCTATAATTGCTTTTGTAAAAACGGTATTACCAAGAATAAAATCAAACATTTTCTTCCCTCCCAGGTATTTCAAACATTTTCACATTCATAATTTTAGCTATAATAAATTACCATGAATCTCGCCTTCTTAATTATTTTAACCGCGAGAAGTTTAATATTATCAAGTAATACAGTCCAGCGCAGACTCTTTTTTCCGGTCAGATTTATGTACGGATTTCTTCTCGGCATGGGCCCCAGCCGGAAGCATCTGCGAATCGGGTATCTTGTCTGCCATGACTCACCCACATTCTGTTTCTGCCATGCGAAATTATTTTGCTCTGTCTGGATTGTGACCCAATTATACGAAATGAAAATCCATTTGAAAAGGGGGATTCGTTCGTAAAAAAAATCCCTTCTCCGTCAAAAGGAAAAGGGATTCGAATACTTCTTTATGAAAATGACTTAATTGGACATCTATTTAGACATCTTAAGAAACATTGCAGCCAGTAATTTCACTGTATGCACAATAGCCTGTTCCTCAAAAGTCTCGTATGCAACTGGTGCGCTGTTATCCGCCTTATCTGAAATCGCACGAATAATAACAAATGGAATCTTATTGAGTGTTGCAACCTGTGCCATAGATGCACCCTCCATCTCTGCACAATATCCATTGTAATCTTTTACGAGAGCAGCCTTTGTGCCATTATCAGAAATGAACTGGTCTCCTGTTACAACTCTTCCAACAAAACACTGAATCTCTGGATTGACAATCTCACATGCTTCCTTCGCCATCTCCACTAATTCTGTGTCTGCTGTAAATACGGATGTCTCCATTCCCGGAATAACACTCTTCTTATAGCCAAGACCTGTTACATCAAAGTCATGCTGCAGTGCATCGCTGGAAATAACAATGTCACCAACATTAATATCTTTGTAAAGACCGCCTGCAACACCTGTGTTGATCAACATATCTACACCGTAAATATTTACAAGAATCTGTGTACAGATTGCCATGTTTACTTTACCGATACCACTCTGAACAACAACGGCATCCTGATTCCATAACTTTCCCTTGTTGAAAGTCATACCTGCCATAGTCTTAGACTCAGCATCTTCCATCTGGTTAATGAGAGAAGCAACTTCTTCTTCCATTGCTCCAATTACACCAATACAAACCATATCTTCTTCCTCCATGTACTATTCTAATACTTAATGTTCTATTTTTAACTGTCATCAAAACATATAAACTCATTATAACACAGATGGCTCCCTCACGTCATTAGGAATTTGTCAAAGGGGAGACGAAACCGAAGCAGGATTATTATACAAAAATGCTTCGTATCACTACACTCTTAATGCTCAATCGCATTAAGAGTTTGCTCTAGAGCGTGTTTTTTGCATTTTGTCCGTTTGTCCGTTTTATCAGGCCCCTCAAATTAGGCATTTTTTCTCTATTTTTTTAGATAAAAAGGTGATATACTGTCATTACAATTTTGGAAAAGTATTTTTACATAGCGGAGGAAAATCGATGTACAGTTATAAAACAAAGGGAGTTTGTTCTCGTGAAATTCAGTTTGATGTAGAAAATGATATTATTAAAGAAGTCCGTTTTATTGGCGGATGCATGGGTAATACTCAGGGCGTTGCGGCTCTTGCTAAGGGACGTAATATTGATGAAGTAATCAATACGATAAAGGGTATTGACTGTGGCGGCAGAGGTACTTCCTGTCCTGACCAGCTTGCACTTGCCCTTATAGCATATAAAGAACAGCAGGCATAATCTATATTTACTATAAGGATGTTCACACACTTACCTCAGGAGGGTTTTAAAAGTATGAAACGAATCGTTTTAACCGGCGGTGGAACAGCCGGTCATGTTACGCCAAATATGGCACTGGTTCCAAGCTTAAAAGAAGCCGGATATGATATTCAATACATTGGTTCTTATAACGGTATTGAAAAGAGATTGATTGAAGAAATGGGTATTCCTTACCACGGAATTTCCTCTGGTAAGCTTCGCCGTTACTTTGACCCTAAGAACTTTTCTGATCCATTTAAAGTTATGAAGGGTTATCTTGAAGCTTCCCACATGATTCGGAAGTTAAAACCAGACATTGTATTCTCCAAGGGCGGCTTTGTATCCGTTCCCGTTGTTCTTGCAGCAAAGAGAAGACGTGTACCAGTTATTATTCATGAATCTGATCTTACACCAGGTCTCGCTAATAAGATCTGTATTCCAGCAGCAACAAAGGTCTGCTGTAACTTTCCGGAGACATTGAAGCACCTTCCAGAAAATAAGGCTGTTTTAACTGGTTCCCCAATTCGTCAGGAACTTTTCTCCGGCAAAAAGGAAGAGGGTCTTCGTCTTTGTGGATTCGATGATTCCAAACCAGTTCTTCTCGTAATGGGCGGAAGTCTTGGTGCTGTTGCTATTAACAACGCCATCCGAGAGAACTTAGATGAACTGTTAAAGCAGTTCCAGATTATCCATTTATGTGGACGTGGTCATTATGACACTTCCCTTGATGGAAAAAATGGTTATAAACAGTTTGAATACGCAAAGAAAGAATTAACTCATTTATTTGCAGCAACAGACTTAATCATTTCAAGAGCCGGAGCTAACGCAATCTGCGAACTCCTCGCCCTCAAGAAACCAAACATCCTTATTCCACTTCCAGCTTCCCAGAGCCGTGGAGATCAGCTTTTAAATGCTGCTTCTTTCGAAAAATCTGGCTATAGCTATGTACTGCAGGAAGAGGAGCTTACAAGCAATACTTTGTTGAAGGCTGTACAGTATGTTTATGATGAACGTGAGGAATATATCCAAACATTGAAAGAAAGTAAGCTTAATAGAGCGATTCCTATCATAATGGATTTAATCACAAAATATTCTAAATAAAGCATATTTGTGGCCTCGGAGCAAGGTTTGGATGCGAGCACTTTAAGCGAACATCCAAACCGCCGCGACTAAAGTCACAAATATGCTTTATTTAGCTTCAGGAGTTCGTCTGCTTTGCAGCCTCACAAACCAGAATTTGGCAAGACCTCATTGTTTCCAACGCACTTTCATGCTTCTCCGGTGTTACTCCCGCACAGCAGTTACTATCTGCCAAAATTGGTACTTCCGGCAAAAATGCTTTTATAAGTAATGCATTAGACACAACGCAAATATCTGTACATAATCCAATAAGTTCTATAGACTCTATCTCTTTTTCTTTATGAAGTTCTTTTAAGAAATTCGCCAGCTTACGAGAACCAAACGTTTCCTTTTCAAAAACAGCAAGTGCTTTTTTAACATATGGCTGAAGTTCATTTATAATCTCATGCCCTGGTGTTCCTTTAATACAATGAGGAACCGGAAGATTCTGCCCCTCCTGTGTATTCATATAATCTTCCCCATGTGTATCCTTTGTAAAGATAATATCTCCATTAAAATTCTCAATTTTCTCTTTCACCGCTGGAACAATCGCCTGTGCTTCTTTTGTCCCAAGAGAACCATCCACGAAGTCTTTTTGCATATCTACTATTATTAATATCTTTTCCATAATCTTTTCCTTTCAGTCCATTATAACAATTTAAATAATAACTCTCTCCAGCCAAAGACAGCTCCCCATGCGAGAAGATATCTTCTCACATGGGGAGGGAGCATCAACCTTGCCTGCTGCAAATTATTATTTCATCTGCAATCCTATCGGACAGTGGTCAGAACCCATGACCGTCTTATATATAATGGCATCTTCTATCTTTTCTTTCCATCGTTCGGATACTACAAAGTAATCAATACGCCATCCAGCATCTTTTTCTCTTGCTTTGAAGCGATAAGACCACCATGTATAAGCTCCTGCAAGTTCTGGGTTAAGATAACGGAAACTATCAACAAATCCCGCACCTAAGAGTTCTGTAAATTTATCCCTCTCTTCCTGTGTAAATCCGGCATTCTTTTTATTTGTTTTTGGATTTTTAAGGTCAATTTCTTCATGTGCCACATTAAGGTCACCCGTCATAATGACTGGTTTTTCTTTATCAAGTTCCTGTAAATATTCTCTGAAATCATCTTCCCATTTCATGCGATAGTCTAAACGCTTCAATTCTGACTGAGAATTTGGTGTGTATACAGTTACAAAGAAGAAATCTTCAAATTCTAATGTGATAACTCTGCCTTCCTGATCATGTTCTTCCATTCCGATTCCATTCCACACTTTTAATGGGTGTTTCTTCGTAAATACGGCTGTGCCAGAGTAACCTTTTTTCTCTGCATAGTTCCAGTAACATTCATACCCTTCTGGTGCAAAGTCAATCTGTCCTTCTTGAAGCTTTGTTTCCTGTACACAGAAAATGTCTGCATCCGTCTCTTTGAAAAAGTCTTCAAATCCTTTTTTTACGCAGGCACGAAGTCCATTTACGTTCCAAGATATTAATTTCATAAATAAATCCTTTCCTTATTTCTCTTGTCTTAATTGTGACATCCTCCCCCACCTCGGCAAGTTTAGTTTTCGACGAGTCTCGCACTGCGGACAATCCCACTCTCTTAACGCAAGATTTTTCATTTTTGCATTTTTGTAACCACAAACAGAACAGATCTGGCTGCTTGCTAGAAGAGGACAAAGCCTTACTTATACTCCATATCTATTGTTATCGAATTATCTTTTACCTTCGCTTCAGCCACGCTTCCACATACCAGCGGCATCATTGGTGGTAAATGTCCGATATCCAGATCCATAATTATCGGTACGTTATATTTTGATAAAATATCAATAACTGCTTTGTACTGATCTAAACCGAAGAATTCTTCTCCATGACAGTATGGTCTTCCAATCAAAAAGCCTTTTGTATTTTTAAACCATCCTGACTCATCAAGCTGCCATAATGCCCTGCGAATTCCCATTACATTAAGATCACAAGCTTCTAAGAACCAGAGCACACCATCTTCCTTATACTTTTCATTAAATTCTTCTACTTTATCGAACTTTGTACCACATAAAGTAGCAAGGCAATCGAGGCATCCTCCTAAAAGCCGTCCTTTTACAGCAATTTCTTCCCTTTCATTTATAATTTTATGAGGTTCACCTGCCGATACCTTATCACGAGATATTTTATTACAATCTGATACACTCTGAATTTCTTCTGGTTCTTTTCCTGTAGAAAGCCCATCCTCCGCCGTCCAGGTACGAAGCTCAAATTTTTCCGTCACATTATATGGTACTAATGGATTCTCTTCTGTCTTTAAACCTTCCCTTTCCCATTTGTCATAATTGTGTACTTTTTTACACATTCCTGTTAATATTTCCATCGAATTTTTTAACGATTCATGCCACGGTTCCATGCCAAAAGCTGCTGCACACGGGCCATAAATGCCTGCGGTATCACAAAGAGTTGCCAATAAAAAAAGGAGATTTGTGTTATCTGAATAACCCATAAACCATTTTGGCTCTTCCTGTCGAATCTTTTCAAAGTCTACATATGGGAGAATTTCGCACATCAATTCTCCGCCACCACAGGAAATAAGAACATCTACATCTTCTTTTTCATACCACTCATTGAACTCTTGGGCGCATTTTTCCGGCGTATTACTGATTCCTATGCCGCATCCTTCATAAACATTAGGGCCAAGACTCAAAGAATACCCCTCTTTTGTCCATACTTTCTGTGCGTTCTCAAATGCACTTTTATAAGGTTCTATGTTACATCCAAATGATGGTGCAACAAATCCTATTGTACCATTTTCTGGTAAAAATTTTCCGTATTTCATGCCATTTTTCCTCCTGTTTTTATCATACCATAAACTTCCATGTTGTTACTAGCTTAGTCTTAATTATTAAGGTTTTTAACATCATTTCGCTATAAGTGTTACAAAATTGTTAACTTTATCTTGACATTTCTTAATAATTATATTAATATAGGTCTTGTGCAAATCGAAAAACACGCAATTTATTAAAAAGGAGATATCGTTTGAAATATTTAAAATCAAAATTATTTACTAGTTTATTCGCAACTTTATTAATATTAAGCTTCTGTATGGCTAAGCCTGCACAGGTTCATGCCAGTAATGCAGATTCTGCTAAGATGGCTCGCTGGATGAGCATTTGCAGTTCCATGGCTGACAATATCGAAAAGAAACATTTCGTTTACAGCAATGGCGGAACAGCAAGAACTTACAACTCTGCAGTTAAAAGAAGCAGACGTTCTAACTGTGCATTATATGTTTCCTGGTGCTTACAGAAATACGGCGCATTAGGTTCAGGTCAGACATTCTACATCCGCCGTGGAAGTTCTTCTATCAGAAAAAACTTCGGACACTGGAAAAAGAAAAAAGTACAGGTTATCAGAGTTAACAAACGTGCTTCCCGCGTAAACTTAAAGAAGGGTGACGTTGTTCTCTGGTCCGGACTTGGACACACAAACATTTACGCTGGTAAGAATTCTTCTGGTGAACGCTTATGGTTTGACGCTGGTAAAGCTGCCACATATGGTCACCACTCAGGAAGCCGCTTTAACAATATCGGAAAGAAAACTCAGGGATATTTAAATTCTAAAACTGTTTCTTATATCATCCGAATTAAGGGACTTTAAGATTTCATACATAATTTAGATTAAATATTTCAAAACCGATTATATATAGTAAATATAACCCCCACGGAATTTTTCGTGGGGTTTTTTATTTGTAAAATACTACTTATTCATAATTGCATCAATCGCATCAATAAATCCAGCCCTGATTCCTGCATGCTCTAATGCATCCACACCACAGATTGTTGTTCCTGCCGGTGAACATACATTATCCTTTAACACACCTGGATGCTCGCCGGTCTCAAGCTGCAATTTGGCACTTCCAATTATCATCTGAGATACCATTTCATACGCCTGCTTTCTAGGCACTCCATATTTTACCCCGGCGTCTCCTAACGCTTCAATTATCAAATCTACAAAAGCAGGGCCACAGCCTGTAAGTGCTCCACCAATTCCCATCAAATGAACTGGCAGCTCAATTACAATTCCCAATGCTTCAAATAACTTTTTAATTTCTTCTCTTTCTTCTGGTAAAAGTGAATTTTTCTCTTCAAATAAAAGAACACCCTCTCCTACCATTGCCGGTGTATTTGGCATGATAAACTGAAATCTTGTACTTTTATCAAGATATTCCTCATACTTGTCATAATTCCAGCCTGCCGCGATAGAAATTAATGCCTTTCCTTTTAACTCTTCCTTAATCTCAGAAAGAACTCCTTCTATCTGATATGGTTTACAAGCCATCACTAAAGTATCTGCTTTTGCTGTTAATCCTTTTAAATCCTTGCATGGAACAAAACCAATTTTTTCTGCATTTGCCTCAAGCTTTTCATAATGCGGTGCGTAGGCAAATACTTCTTCTTTTTTCATTAAACCTTTTTGTAATATTCCTGCTGCTATTGCTCCTGCCATGTTTCCCATTCCAATAAATCCTAATGTTTTCATGTTGTCCTCCTGTCTGTCAATTCTATGATTTTAGATATACATATCTTTCACAATATTAAAATAAAATTATGAAAATGTATTGTCTATGGCTTCTTTATTCCAAGAAATAAAATCTCTCAGAACTTTATTTGCAGATAGTTTACCATATTTTTTGTTATCTCTCACTCTTTTTTCCTGTTTTTGTGATATGATGCTAAAGGAAACAAAAAATGAATTGTAAACTGTACAGCCTTGTTTCTTTTCTCATATCGTTTGCGTAAAACAACGGGCTGACTACAATCACACAATGCGTCTTTATGCAGGAATGATTTTTCAAACACTCTAGAACTACAAATTTATTACAATAGGATTTTGACTATGGATTTTACAAAAAATACAAATTTATCAATTGAGAAAATATCTGAAAACAAAACATCAGGCACTGAACTATCTGTTACCAAAATATACGATAGTACAGCCGAAAAAACATTTACGAATAATGCTTTTTCTCATTTTGTTACAGATACTATGACTATTCTCTGGGAACCTGCCGATTCGGGCTGTCGGCTGCTTCGCTGTTTTGGCAACAGCCCCATATTGAATGTTCCAGATATGATTGACGGACGGACAGTCAGTGAAATGGGAGCTTACTGTTTTTCCCGTTCTCGCCCCAGATTTCCTGAGAAAATTTACAAAACTATTTTTATAGATATAGAAAATCAGGAAACTACACTGGAAAGCGGACAGGCTTTTAACCAGAAAGATTTTGATTTTTCAGCTTTTGGAACAGAGCTTGATGGTACCTTTCTTGAAGAAATCACTCTTCCTGACTGTACAGCAACACTTCACAATGCCGCATTTTATAACTGCCGTAAATTAAAAAAACTTTCTGTAGGAACTGCAATTTCCGGCATTGGAAGCGATGAATTTATGAATGATTCCCAGCTGGAGCATCTGATCATTCGTGGAAAAGATTCTGAAGCAACCGGTTTACCTCTTATTTTGGAGCGAATCGCAGAAAATATTACCGTTTCTTTCTGTCCGAATTCTCCCTCATCACCAGAGAGTATTGTGTTCTTCCCTGAATATTATGAATGGTTAGACGAGATTTCCCCGGCTCATATTTTTAGCAGAAGTATTCATGGTGAAGGCTTCCGCATGAGAAGGAGCTTTGAAAACGGTATTCTCGATTACAGAAAGTATGATTCCTGCCTTGAAAATGCTCTTACGGTCGAATCGCCGGAGTCTTTATGTAAAATTGCTTTAAACCGCCTTCGCTGGCCTTCTCGGCTGGAAGACATTTTTAGAGAAAAATATGAAAATGTCATAAAAAAATATATGGGCACTGCTTTTACCCTTGCCGTAAAAGATCAGGACTTTCCGATGCTTCAATTTATCTGCGAGCATTTTTCTCCCGATGCATCCGCTCTCGCTTCTGCCATCGACCAGTGCATAGAAAAAGAATGGGGAGAGGGAAATGCTTTTTTAATAGAAGCAAAACATAAGTCTTTTTCTAAAAAAACATTTGATTTTGACCTGGATTTTTAGGAGGTGATACAATGACACAAACTGAATGGGAAAATGAAACGTGTATTAAAATTCTCGAACTTATTCAAAATGAACTATATGTGGATTTTCGTTATCTTGATGTTGCCGTTTCCGCACTTACCTTAACACCAAATGATTCTCTTCGTTCGACAGCAACCGATGGAATCTCCTTCTTTTTCCCGCCAGAACAGATTCTTCGGGTATTCCGCTCCAACCCGCTTTTCTTAAATCGCGCTGTACTGCACAGCGTATTTCACTGTATTTTTCGGCATCTGTGGATTCGTGGAAGCCGCGACCCAGATTTGTGGAACCTTTCCTGCGACATTGCTGTAGAGTGGATCATTGATTCTTTTGAGAAGAAAAGCGTAAAGCGTGCTCTCTCTGGAATACGCACAAATATTTATAACGATTTTCGTCAATATAAAATTCCCATCACGGCCGCAAATATTTACAGGTATCTTTTACCCGATATCGCTGACAATCCAGACCGATTAAATCAACTTATGATGGAGTTTTTTACCGATGATCACCGTTTCTGGCCAAAAAAACCGTCAACTTCGCCTTCCGCCGCAAAGGCAGGACAATCATGGGATAAAATCAGCCGCCGCATGGAACAGGAATTAAATCTTCGTGGCGATGATTCCGCCTCCGGCATTGATGCTATGAAAACGCAGATCAAAGAGGGAAAAAGCCGCCGTTCCTATAAAGACTTCCTTCGAAAATTCACCGTACTTAAGGAAGAACTTCACTGTGACTATGATGAATTTGACTTAAATTATTACTCTTATGGTCTGCGTCTTTATAAAAATATGCCGCTGATTGAACCATTAGAAAGCCGGGAAGTAACTAAGATTTCTGAGTTTGTCATTGTCATTGACACAAGCTATTCGACCAATGGCCCACTTGTCCAGAAATTCCTTGAAGAAACATTTCAGATTATTCAGGAGCGGGACAGCTTTTTCCATAAAAGCCAGATTCGAATTATTCAATGTGACAATCAGGTACACTCAGATACCATTATTAAAGAACAGAGAGACATTCCAAAACTGCTCCATAACTTTGAATTAATCGGTGGCGGGGGTACCGATTTCCGTCCTGCCTTTTCTTACATTAATAAATTACTTGAAGATGGAGAATTTCAAAATTTGAAGGGTGTTCTGTACTTTACAGATGGAAAAGGCATTTATCCCGCAAAAAGACCACCTTATGAAACTGCCTTTTTGTTCTTAGGAGAAGAAGAACATCCTGATGTGCCAGCATGGGCGATGAAATTGATATTGCACGAGGAAGATCTTTAAATATTTATTCAACTTTATGAATATGACCAAAAATTACCTGTTATTATATTTGGTATTCTATAAATCTATCAACAACGAAAGGATTCAATCTTATGAATATAAAAAAAGCAAAAGAAGATATTAAAAATACCGTTCGGGCTTATCTGAAGAAAAATGATTACGGACAGTACAGTATTCCCTCTATCCGCCAGCGTCCCATGTTATTAATGGGACCTCCCGGAATCGGCAAAACACAGATTATGCAGCAAATTGCACAGGAATGTAACATCGGCCTTGTGGCATATACCATCACTCACCACACCAGACAAAGTGCTGTCGGACTGCCATTTATTAAAGAAAAAACATTTGATGGCAAATCTTACTCCGTCACCGAATATACAATGAGTGAAATCATTTACAGCATCTATCAGTACATGGAAGAGTCCGGCAAAAAAGAAGGTATTCTTTTTATCGACGAAATTAACTGTGTTTCTGAAACACTTGCTCCAACAATGCTGCAATTTTTACAGTGCAAAACTTTCGGAAATCAGGCTGTCCCAGAAGGATGGATTATCGTTGCCGCAGGCAACCCACCAGAATACAACCGAAGCGTCCACGACTTTGACTTCGTAACCTTAGACCGTGTACGCAAAATTGATATTGAAGCAGATCTTGACGTTTTCAAAGGCTACGCCAGAGCAAGACATTTGCACCCATTCATTTTAAGCTATTTAGAACTCCGCCCGCAGAACTTTTACCGTACAGAAAATGATGTGGATGGCATTCATTTCGTAACCGCCAGAGGATGGGAAGATTTAAGCAGCCTTATCTACACTTACGAAGAGCTTTCTATCAAAGTAGACGAAGACATCATCCACCAGTTCATTCAGCACGAGGACATTGCAAAAGACGTTGCCGCCTACTATGATCTCTACCAAAAATACAGAGACGACTACGATATCAGCCGCATCCTCACAGGACAGGCCGGAGCCGATATCTATTCCAAACTGTTCCGCGCTTCTTTTGACGAACATTTAAGCTGTGTCGAACTCCTCATCAGCGGACTGCATAACTATATCTCCGATGCTCTAACTGCCGATAATCTGACAACAGAAGCCTATGCCTTCTTAAAAACTTATCAGATTGAATTGAAAAAACAGATTCAAAATTCTTCCGATTCAGATTCTGCAGCTCCAGGCTCGGATATATCTGCCACTGTCTCAAAAGTGAATCACTCAAATGGCAATATAGCTGCTACTTCTAATACGGCTCATTTAGATTGTGGTACACCTGATTCTAAATCCAGTATCCCAACTGAAAATGGACTCTACCGCGTCCTTCTACAGAAAAAAGCAGCAGAATATGAACAGGAAAATAAAGCAGGTCTCACCTCTCCAGAACAGAAAAACTTCCAATTAAAATTATTGGAACCCCTTACTGCCTGGACACCAGACTCCAGCCTTCCACCAAAAGAAGCTTTCCTCACCGCCAAATCTGGATTTGATAAACAGTGCCAAACCCGCATAGATACAATAAAAAAAGCATCCTCCGCGCTGGAAAATGCTTTCACTTTCATGGAAGAAGCCTTCGATGAAGGCCAGGAAATGGTTGTATTTGTCACGGAACTTACAATGGATCCGGAGGCATCACAGTTTATTACGGAAAATGGATGCGAACGGTACTTCAAATATAATAAAACCTTGTTAGTCGGCAATCGACGGGCTGCAATCCTAAAAGAATTGGACAGAGATGCTATATACTCTAATCCAAATGAATATGAATTCTGATTTGCCGCAGGCAAGATAGACGCCCACAGTAAATAAAAGAAACTATATTTATGACTTTAGTCGCGGCGGTTTGAATACTCGCTTCTACACGCTCGTATCCAAACCTTGCTCCGAGGTCACAAATATAGTTTCTTTTATTTACTGTGGGCTGTGCTTTTGCTGCTGGAAAAAACAGAATTCATATACATAATAATGTATATTGAAAATCTATTGCTCATCTCCTACAGCGGCATCTGTAATCTTAACCAAAATTTTAAAGGAATAAATTACATCCCGCAAAGGAGATTCCTGCGGAAATAACGATTTTCCAAATCAAATGTATATTCTTTCCTCTTCTCTGCAGCCACATTAAAACAAGATTCACTGCAATTACAATAAAAGTAATCACAAGTGCCGGATGTCCACTTCCTGTCTGTACCTGACCGCGGATTCCTGATGTATACAGGGATACTGCTACGGTAAGGAGTAGTCCGGAAATAATCGGGCGGATAAAATGTTTTACTACGGAAAATATCTGAAGGCTCTCGTATTTCTCATAGACACAGAATACTAATTCAAAGATAGCTCCTGATGCTGCCACGCTGCAGGCAAATCCGGAAAGTGCTACAAGAAATCCTTCTATTACAGAACCGTTTAAGTTATATCCTACATCATAAGCAATTCCGGTAAGTATTTTACATAAAATAGAACCTGGAAGTGCGTTAGCTACAGCTACTACATTACCGTAAAAATCTGTATTATTGATAACTCCACCTTCCACGAACAATCCCTGTGCTACAGAAAGATACGCATCTCCGCCGCCAAAAGACATAATAGAGGATAACCAGCCCATTCCGATAAACTTTAACGTCTTTGCTGTGAGGAACATTGCCGGAATAGAAAGTATTACTACGAATAAGAGCCAAAATCCTGCAGATGTTGCAAGTCTTTTTGCTGGAAATGCTTTCTTATGCGGACTTTCTACGATAGACTGTACCAGACCAAGAATTGATAATACCGCCATAACCGCGAGAATAAATGGTTTCGCGGAAACTGGTATAATATGTGCATTGCCGGCACAAAGCAGATAGCATACCGTAATTATTGCTGCTGGTATGGATCTTCTTAAGCAACGTACATGTCCTTTTGTAAATAAGATTACAAAGAATGCCGCTCCTAATACCTGAATCGTTGACAGTGCAAATATTGGTTTAATATCAAGCCCGAATAACTGATAAATGCTTTTCTCTCCTGAAAGTAAAAACACTCCAAGAATAATCAGACCATACAATTGTCCTTCTCTCTTATTCACTGCCTGGCATACTGTTCCTAATGAATAAGCCAGTAAAGTTAAAATAATAAACGCAGAGATTCCGATAGAAAGATAATTAATCTGTGACTTCACCACACTTCCTGCACTGGAAATAACTGCCTGTAATAATACTGTCAGTAAAGCACCCGGTAATGCCATCGCTGTCGCTGCTGCTGCCATTCCCTTTAATCCTGAAGCCTGTCTTCCGATTCCTGTAGCAACCTCTACAGGAAGTGCTCCTGGAGTTATACTGGCAATCATTACATCATCATTAAATTCTTCTTCTGATACAATCTTATCCTTCTCTACGACCTCATCTTCAATTACTGGAATCAGTGCGCTTCCCCCACCAAAACCAATGAAACCGATTTTTAACATAGTCATAGTCATGGAAATAAACTTTCTCATCTTTATACTCTCATCACTTACTGTTGTTTTTACTTTTTGTCTTCTTTCTGATATCTGTACTGCTGTTACACTCATATTATCATATTGCCTTTCATTATATAGGGATATTCAAAAAACTGCAATGTAAAAATTTGTTAAATATCATTCGGTTTTCATGTGTCTTATTCGTTTTCTCTATATTACATCATATTTCATATTATTTCAATAGGAAATATAGGAAATATTTTTTAAGTTGATTTTACAGACGAAAAAGTAGGTTAATCTAAACTGACGAAAACCAACCCCACAGCCAGCCGCAACCTCCCAATACTCCCCCAAATCTCTCCAAAGATAAATAGATTTTCACTCCCTGCCAAAGCACAGCCCTCTGGAAGATAAATAATCATTCTGTAGTCAGCCAAAATCAGAAAATAGAAGCCCCCTATAACCATATCTGTGACCTCGGAGCAAAGGTTGGATGCGAGCGTTCAAGCGAACATTCAACCTGTAGTGACTAAAGTCACAGATATGGTTATAGGGGGCTTCTATTTTCGTCTGTTTATCCACACAGATGTCTATTTATCTCTCACAGAAGGCGTTTCCTTGCCTGTGGCAAATCTATTTATCCTTCCCTGTTATATGTCTCCATTTTCTACGAAGTCGGAACCATAAAGATGTTTGCTCTAATTCACGAATCATAGCCTTTAACTCCTTATCACGTTCCTTAGATTCCTGGCGGATTGCCTTGCTGTCTTTCTTGGTCTCTTTCTGCAGTGCATCATAATCCTGGCGCAGGTCAATTAATTCATTGCCAACAGTAAGGCTTCGTACTTTAACTTCCTGATTTTTATCACGGACTGCATCAATTTTTTCTGAGTTTTCAAGGGCACGCTGAATGTCTTTTTGCTGATTGATAATCTGCTCACTGAGAGACTGGAGAATCTTCTTTGTCTCTTCGTCCACATTTGCATCTTCTAAGCCTTTTGCCGCTTCTAAACGGCTTTCTTTCAGAGTATTGATATCTTTTTGAAGTGCTTCGATATATCTCTGCTGTCTGATAACTACACCACCAAAGAAACGAACGATATCTTCATACATAAAGCGGTTCTCTGGAGTCCATCTTTCTCCCTCTTTTCTTTTCATATCAAAAAGAGGTTCTTCCTGATGTAAATAATCTTTCGCGATAGCCTCATTCCATTTTTCATAGCGGCCCATAAATTTATTAAATTCTTCTTCTGAGAACATGACAAAGTTATTCTGTGGGTCTTTATAGTTTTCGCAGTCCTGTGCGGCCTGTCTAACTAATGTTCTCACCTTGTCATCATCTGGAAGTACCGTATTTACAATACGAAGAATCTCCTGACTGTTTCCTGTCAGAGAACGGTTTGCTTCTTCTTCTGTTATCTTAAAATCATCTGTATAATCCACGCCTATTGCCTCCAAAAAGTCGGAAAAGATCGTATGATCCTTTCCCTTGAATTTTTTCCTGTCAAAAATACGGACAATAATATTTTCCCGTCCTGTCACTTCTGCAATCTTTTCCAGTAAAAGATAATAATTAAAAACAACTTTTCTTGTTTTACGCTGGAACGAATCCCACTTAATCGTGGCATTGGTATTCCATCCTTCTTTTACCTGCTGGCTGAGCCATGAGTTTGCAAGTCCATCCTGTCTTCTTATATAAACAATAACTTTAACCTGATAGTCATGCTCTTTTGCATCCTGCATGAGTTTGGCCCAGAAAGGGAACTTTCTTCCGTTAGAAGAGTGCCAGATATTTTCATCGGAAAGTATAACATTGTCATACTTTTCAAATTCTCGGTGAATCATAGCAAATCCCTTTTCCCACAGTTCCTGCTCTTTTTCCACGTCTTCCTGACCACCCGGTTTATAAACCCAGCCTACAAGGAAATGTCCATTTCTGCGGTGAGCAACATGGGGATATACAAAATCCAAAAGAGGATAGCTATAACTTTGTTTATTTAATACTTTTTGATTCTCAACACAAAACATCTGAATGGATGTTGTTGCAGTTTTAGGCGTTCCAATGTGTACATAAAGTGTGCGCATTTTTATTTCCTCTTATATTTTATTGTTTTAGTTAAGCAAATCTTCCAACTGTGCCATCACATAATCTACGCTGTCTGCAAGACTCTTTCCAGTTGTATCAATCGTAACTTCCGGATGTTCTGGTGTCTCATATGGACTGGAAATTCCAGTAAAGTTTGGAATCTCGCCTGCACGGGCTTTTTTGTAAAGTCCCTTAACATCTCGTTTTTCACATTCTTCCACCGGTGTACTTACATAAACTTCGATGAAGCTGTCCTCTCCGATAATCTCTCTTGCATTCCGTCTGTCACGGACATATGGAGAAATGAAGGATGTGATTACAATAAGTCCTGCATCGTTCATTAACTTCGCTACTTCTGCGATACGGCGGATATTTTCAATACGGTCTGCCTCTTTAAATCCAAGGTTCTTATTCAGTCCCATACGGACATTATCCCCATCTAAAAGCATCGTATGCTTTCCGAGGGCAGCAAGATGTTTTTCTAATTCGTTTGCAAGTGTAGACTTACCGGAACCGGAAAGTCCTGTCAGCCAGATTGTCTTAGGTGTCTGTCCTTTTTGCTGTGCGCGGAAGTCTCTTGTAATATCCATCTCATGCCATGTGAGATTATCTGTACGTCTTAATGCGTGCATGATAACACCGCAGGCAGATGTCATATTTGTGATTCTGTCAATGAGAATCATGGAACCTAATGCATGGTTGTCCTTGAACTTTTCAAAAACAATCTTGTCAGAAACAGCAATATCACAGGCTGCGATTTCATTCTTGTAAATAGCATCTGCGTGTACTTCATTTCCAGTATTTACATCAATCTTGTACTTGATATTCATGACAACGGCTGGAATCAGCTTTGTTCCAAGTTTTAAGAGGTAATTCTTTCCTGCTACAAGATGTGTGTCATCCATCCATAAAAGCTTTGCAGTAAATAAATTACCGGTCTTTGGTTTTGCATTATTAACGAGAACACAGCCTCTTGAAACGTCTACTTCTCTGTCAAGAGAAATTGTTACCGCGTGTCCGCGGCTGCTTTCTGTTACTTCCTTACCTGCATCAATAATGCCTTTTACCTCTGCCTTTTCATTAGATGGTAAGGCGGTAATCTCATCACCAACTTTAATCTTTCCAGATTCGATCTGTCCCTGAAATCCACGGAAAGTTCTATCTGGACGGCATACTCTCTGAACAGGCATAGTAAAGCCACTCTCAATAGAATCGTCATGTATCTGGATATTTTCAAGATATGTGAGAAGTGATTCTCCTTTATACCACGGCATCTTAGTAGATTTCACTGTAACGTTATCTCCTTCTGTCGCAGAAACAGGAAGAATCTTGATAGACTTATAGTCGTACTCTGCTGCCATCATCTTAATTTCACGTTCAATCTTTTCAAAACGGTTGGCATCATAGTTAATTAAATCCATCTTATTGATTGCAAATACAAAATGCTCGATACCCATAAGGGAGCAGATTCTTGTATGTCGCCTTGTCTGTACAAGAACGCCCTGTGTCGCATCTACAAGGATAACGGCAAGTTCCGCAAAGGATGCTCCTACTGCCATGTTTCTTGTATATTCTTCATGACCTGGGGTATCTGCAACGATAAAAGAACGGTTCTCTGTTGTAAAATAGCGGTAAGCAACGTCAATTGTGATTCCCTGCTCTCTCTCAGCCATCAGGCCGTCAAGAAGGAGAGAATAGTCAATTGCCCCACCACGAGAACCAACCTTACTGTCAAGCTCTAACGCTCTTTTCTGATCTGCAAAAAGCAGCTTTGCATCATAAAGCATATGTCCGATCAATGTGGACTTTCCATCATCTACACTACCACAGGTAATAAATTTAAGAAGACTGTTCATATTAGAAATAACCCTCCCTCTTTCTCTTTTCCATGCTGGCTGCTCCGCCATCACTGTCAATAACACGGCTGGTACGTTCAGAAGATACCGCACTTAATGTCTCATCAATAATTGCATCAAGTGTATCTGCATCACTCTCAATACCACCAGTTAATGGATAACATCCAAGAGTACGGAAACGAATCTTTCCATGTTCAATCTTTTCTCCTGGTTCTAATCTCATACGGTCATCATCTACCATAATGATATTTCCATTTCTTCTGACAAATGGTCTCTCTGCTGCAAAGTACAGCGGAACAATATCAATATTTTCACGCTGAATGTACTGCCAGATATCTTTCTCCGTCCAGTTAGAAATAGGAAATACACGCATTTCTTCGCCCTGATGAATATTTGTATTGTAAAGCTTCCACATCTCCGGACGCTGATTTTTAGGATCCCACGCATGGCTGGAATTACGGAAAGAGAAAATTCTCTCCTTTGCTCTGGATTTCTCCTCATCACGTCTTCCACCGCCAAATGCAGCAGTAAAACCATATTTATCAAGAGCCTGCTTTAATGCCTGTGTCTTCATAATATCTGTATAAGATGAACCGTGGTCAAATGGATTGATTCCCTTCTTAACCCCGTCCTCATTAATGTACTCAATCATATCAAGTCCGTATTTTTCAGCAATCTTATCTCTGAACTCAATCATTTCCTTAAACTTCCATGTAGTATTTACATGTAAAAATGGGAACGGCGGCTTCTCAGGATAAAAAGCCTTCAATGCTAAATGAAGCATTACAGAAGAGTCTTTACCGATAGAATACAGCATTACCGGCTTCTCACACTCTGCCACTACTTCACGCATAATGTATATCGCTTCTGCCTCTAACTCATCAAGATGGGTCATATCACTCATTATACTTCTCCTTTATAATCATATTTTATCTTTTCAAATTATCGTAACGATTCAATCCCTGTTTTATTCATATTTTATTTTTATTTATGTCTCATTCCTGTGTCTATAAATCCATACGAATTGAATTTGTTACAAAATTATTACATGATACTTTATTATATAGGTATTTTCCAAAAACTGCAATAATAAAGTTCCACGAATGTTTTCCAAAACTGCCTGTATTTTTCTACGGATTAGGCATTAAATACAGCGGAATCTCGATATTTTGCTCTTCTATCTCAAAAACCGCCTTTATCATATGAAAACGTCGGTCTCTCGTATCCGTTACCGTAACAGGAAATGTACAAAATACATTTTCCCTTTCTGCCTCCAACTCTATATCTTTATGAAAAATCTCTTCCTCTTTATATAAAATGTGCAGCACAGCCTTTGTTGGCAGCGCCATCTGCACTGGTTTTAAATCTCTTATACTTTCCTGACTCTTAAAACTAAGCATCTTTGCCCCAGTCTCCCAATCTTTTTCCGGGAAAATACAAAAATCCATACAGAATTCCTGGTTTTTAATTACTTTGAGAGGCATTGCGGCAAAAAGCATATAGTTCCCTAAATTTTGTTCCGAATTTCTATGCTTCTTTTTCACTGAAACAGTATTCTTTTCTTCTGCTATCTTTTCTTCTGTTATCTTTTCTTGCCTGTCTTCTTGTTTTTCTCTTTGAGCTGCTTTTTCTGTTACTTTTGTTTTTGGACTCTCTTTTGCTACCTTTTCCAGTTCATCCCAGGCTTCCCCAATCCATCGTTCAGCTTTTTTCCTATCCTGCTCCTTCTGACTTATGTCCCTATTGGAGCCTTGTCCGTAATTGCTATCATCTTGTAATTGATTTATTCTCACGTTTCTACCCGGCAGGCTATTTTTCCCTGATAAATCTGTAGATAACTCGTTCTTTCCTATTATAATATCCTCATCCCTGCCACCTCTTGCCCTGCAGCAATGCGGACATTCTCTAAAGTACGCTTTATCATAATAATGCCCATATTTACATCTTGTAATCTTCATTTTCGTCTCCTATATAATTAACTAGCTGACACTCGAGAAGAGAGCAAATAAAGCATATTTGTGGCATCCAGCCTTTGCTCGAGGCCACAAATATGCTTTATTTATCTTCCAGAGGGCTATACTTTGTCTAAAAATAATTTAGAGAATCCCTGAAAATTATGACTTCTTATAAAACTGACTTTCAAAGAACCAACCCTTAAATTATCATTACGATATTATAATCCACTATTCACCAATCGCCTTGATAATCAAATTAATACAATTCTCCTTGCCGATTGCTCCACTATCTAACATCATGTTGTAATCGTGGTAATCGCCCCATTTTCTCTTAGTATAGAAGCGATAATATACTCTTCTCTTGTGGTCTCTCTTCTGGAGGAACTTAACCAGTTCATCTCCCTTAAGATCAACTCTGTCAGATACATTCGCCATTCTCTTCTCAATATTGGCTCTGATAAACACATCAAAACTGTCGATATCTGCCTGCTCTAAAATGTAATTCGCACATCTTCCAACGATAACACATGGACCTTCCTGTGCAAACTTTGTAATGATTCTACGCTGAATCTTGAAAATCTTATCCTGTGGGTCCTCTGCATAATAATAACTGTCAAATGGTGCTGATGTTCCGAGCAATACAGAAGAAAGAGAGCTGTACTCACCGTGTTCCTCTACAAATTCCTTTGTAAATCCACTCTCTGCAACTGCCTTATCTACGATCTCATGATCATAAAATGGAATATCCAGACGCTTTGCTACTTCCATTCCAATGTCGTGACCGCCACTTCCAAACTCTCTGCTGATCGTTATAATTTTCTTCATAAAAATCACCCCTTTTAATCGTAAATCAGATTCAATATCGACATGTATAATTATGAATACCTTTGTCTATATTGTAGCATATTTGCACAAAAAAACAAGCATATTTCACAATTTTTCTGTCTTTATGCACCTCTTATTTTCTATGTTCATACAATAGCAAAAGAATATATTTTAAAAATCTCTGTAGAAATATTTTTTAACCACACTCTAGAGCGCAAACACGCTCTAAGCAAAAAAGTAGCATCAGCTATATAATTTTACAAACATCACATAAATAGTCACCATAATTCTTGTCATTTTCCTATAATATATAGACAATTTAACCACTTTATCTGTTTTTCTCTATTATTTTGTTGTTTTTTGTCGAATTAAATGTTAAAATTAAGCTCTACAAATAAAACAAGAGGGGGTGCTATTATGACCAAACTTACAATTTGTATGTATGGTGCAGCAAGCGACCGCATCGATTCCATCTATATAAATGCAGCAGAAGCACTTGGAAAAGAAATTGCAAAAAGACACCACAAGTTAATCTATGGCGGCGGTGCCAGCGGACTGATGGGAGCCTGTGCAAACGGTGTGTTAGAAAACGGCGGAGAAGTAACAGGTGTTGTCCCAACTTTCATGAATAAGTTTGAACCGATTAAAAGCGAGTGTACAGAAATTGTACGCACAGAGACAATGAGCCTTCGAAAAGAAGTCATGGAAGAGAACGCCGATGCATTTGTCATCGCACCCGGCGGCATTGGAACCTTCGATGAATTCTTCCAGATACTTACCTTAACCGAACTTGGCCGAAGTGCAAAACCAATCATCGTATACAACATTTCCGGTTTTTACGATGACACCATCGCTATCATCGATAAACTCATCGGCATGGGATTCATCCGCGAGTCCGTAAAGTCACTTTTCTCGGTATGCGAAACACCGGAGGAGGTACTTAATGCGGTTGAATGGTTAACAAGTCAGTAGAAATTTTGCGGATAGATAGAACAGACGATCCCTACACACAGAAAACCAAAAAAGCCAATCCTTATATTTGTGATATTAGAGCGAGGATTGATTGTGAGCCATTAAGCGAACATTCAACCCACAGTGATACTTTCACAAATATGAGGATTGGCTTTTTCGGTTTTTGTCTGTCTATAGTCTATCTATAGCCTATTTAGAAGAAGTCGAATCTCCATTCTCCTTGTCCTGCCACTTCTTTCGTTCTACGAAGCGTCCTAATACAAATGCTACGATTCCTACTCCGATTCCTGTCTGAAGACAGAAGATTAAACTTTCGATTTCTCCTGGAAGTTCTCCACCAAGTGCAGTTTCAAGTACTGGTGTGAACCATGGTTCATATTCTTTTCCCTGAATTTCGGAAATCATTTCGCTACCTGCATCATCAGATCCACCGAATTCTGCTCCCTTTAATGCGAACAGTGGTACGATTGCGATTAATGCTGCAATTACTAATAAAATAATTACTGTCTTTGTATTTTTTGTCATTTTCTCTCCTCCTAATTAAAATTCAAGACTGCTTAATTCGTCTTTTGCGTATGTTTCAAGTGCAATAACGATAACTACAGTGAGGATACCTTCGATTACTGCTAATGGAAGCTGTGTTGTAGCGAAGATTCCGAGGAATTTTGCGATAGATGCTCCAATGCCGCCAACTTCTGAAGGGTAAGCAAGTGCAAGCTGGAAGCTTGTTACGCAGTATGTAAATAAGTCACCTAAAAATGCTGCAACGAATATGCATACTCGTTTATTTACATTTGCTTTCTGAAGTAATTTGTATAAGATCCATGAAATGATTGGTCCAGCGATTGCCATAGAGAAGCAGTTAGCTCCTAATGTTGTTAATCCGCCGTGTGCAAGTAAGATAGCCTGGAAAATTAATACGATAATACCTAAGATACTTGTTACACATGGTCCAAATAAGATTGCTCCAAGACCTGTACCTGTCATATGGGAACAGCTTCCTGTTACTGATGGAATCTTTAAAGATGAAAGTACGAATACGAAAGCACCTGTTAAAGCAAGTACAGTAAGGGTTCTTCTGTCATTTCCAAGTACCTTTTTAATATTCATGAAACCGATTACTAAGAATGGTACGCAGATTACTCCCCATAAGATACAGTATTTTACTGGAAGGAATCCCTCCATGATGTGCATTGCGTTAGAAACTGGCGCGATTGTTAAAAGCATTAAAAATACGCTTGCAAGAATCGCAAGATTTTTCTGTTTTTTAGACATTTGTCTTTCCTCCTTTTAATTTTTGTGTATTTCTGGAACCAGGAGATCCCTAAAATACGATTTTATAAACCTTTTACCATTGCCTGAAATTCGGCAATATTTTTAGGATAAACGTCCCCATCAGGAACGATACCTTTCTCTTTTAAAATGTCATAGACATCGAACATCATTGGGTGTTTCAGATTCGCCTGCTTCAAAATGTCCTCTTGCTTAAATACAGCAAGTGGCGTATCATCTGCAATGATCTTTCCATGACAAAATACAATAACTCTCTCTGCCCAGCGATAAGCAAAATCAACATCGTGAGTAGAAATGAGCATTGTCCGTCCTTCATCACCCATTTTCTGAAGAACTTCCTCAAGCATTGCCGCATTCAATGGATCAAGAGCCGCTGTTGGCTCATCAAAAATGATGACTTCTGACTCCATTGCAATAATATCTGCAATACTGACTCTCTTTTTCTCGCCACCACTTAAATAATGTGGCGGACGATCTTTAAATTCTGAAATATTCATATATTCAAGAGCTTTATCCACTCTGGAAATCACTTCTTTTTTCGGTAATTTCAGATTCATCGGCCCAAAGGAAACTTCAGCCATTACCGTGGACGCAATAATCTGATTATCCGCATCCTGAAAAACAATGCCGACATTCTTTCGAAGATCATTTAAGTTTTTCTTTGTAATCTTCTCTCCACGATAATAAATATCGCCGTGATGAGACTTCAAAACTCCGTTAATATTCAAAAAGAATGTAGACTTTCCTGCTCCGTTCGAGCCAAGCACCGCAATCTTCTCGCCCTCATAAATATTAAGGTCAACTCCATTCAGTGCCGTTTTTTCTCCATTATATGTAAAATGTAAATCTTCAACCTTTAAGATTGGTTCTTTTTCCTGCATAAACATCTCCTGATACTCATTTGTTGCTCGCCACCTACAGATGTGGTAGTCATCTCACATCTGATATATTTTACGAAATTATGATAAAGTATTCTTCCGATTTATCTGGCAAAATTATCTTATCTCGTAAAAAACCATATAAGCATTAACACTACAATAAAAATAACTGCCATCGCAATCTGGCCTGCTTTTAGCGGCTTCTCTTCTTCAAGGAATCGTAAATCCCCATCGTAACAACGTGCTTCTAACGCATTGTAATAATTATTTCCTCTTTTCAATGACACAACTAACAAGTTACTTGCAACCTGGCCAAATGAATAACAGGAAGTCTTAAAATCACAATATCCAAGACGTGACTCCGCTGAATTCTTCATGCGGCTGTGTGTATCAATCATAATAAAAATGTAACGGTAAATCATATTCATAAGCTCAATAATCAGCTTTGGAATATGTGCTTTTCTCAAAACTGCAATAATTTCACTCAGCGGTGTAGTAAGTGTCATCATATAAAGTGCACTCACAGCTCCTAATGCCTTAAACACAAGACCTCCAGCCTTAAGCAAGCTTGCCTTTGACCAGTAAATGTAAAATAAATTCAAAAAATGAACATGATACTGTCCTACTGGACGCATCGAAAATCCAATCGCTATCGCTATTGTTCCAAAAATTAAAAATACAATCGGAACAAGCAGCATCGTAATGTAATGATGTAAATCCAGTCCACCAACAGCCACCGTCAAAAATCCCATAAAGAAAATAACTGCCAGCGAAACAAACAGATTATTGCATGCAATACATATAAGCAGACTAATAATAGAAAACAGAACTTTAAAGCCTGCATTCCAGCTTCTCATATGTGATGCATACGCATAATAATCTACCGAAAAGCTGCTTCCATGCTCATGCTTGAACCTTTTCTTCTTCTCTTTCATAAAAATCTCCACAACAAAAAAACATGCCCTGATTTACAAGACATAATACTTTTTGTAAATTCTTCTTATTTTTTATGCGCTTCCCTGAGCATACTAAAACACGCTCTAATGTTTAATTTTAAATAGGTAAAATAAACTCTAGATAATAGAAAATAAAAGTTAAAAGAACCTGCTACATAAAACTAGATAACAGGCTGAATAGAACTTTGAACATCAGTTAGACAGAAAGGTTTTTATCTGGCTGTATCAAATAGATTATGTTCACAACCAATTACGAACAGGTAGACAAGAAAATTTCTGTGAAAACACTGTGCTGATTTTCTAAAATAATTGTGCAAGCACTTATTGATTATAATTCTCAACATTTGCCTGAACTTCGTTTATTATATCACAATTCTACTCGTTGTAAATGGATTTTTTCGCACAATCTTAATTTTTTAAGAAAAAAACCTTTCATATTTATAAAAAATTACACGTTTTATTTTGGTAAATATATAACCACTTATTACCTTTTAATGTGTCGAATTTTACAATTTCCAATTTGCGTAGCAACGGAGACTCCGCTGAGAATAGTAGTAGTCGGATTGCCAGAAAGCATTTTTCAAACACGCTCTAGATTTTCTAATTTCATTCCAGAACCATCCTCATTTAATGACAGCGTTGCCTTGTATTCCACTCCTGGATCAGGTTCTGTTGCATGTGAAGTATATAACAGACAATCCACTTCTATTTTTCCATTTTTGAGTATCTTAAATCCATCTTTATTAATTTGATCAATCATATCCGTTTCTACCCACCAATAGGTCATTTCAAACTCTCCTGAAAAAGTGAATTCTATATTCGTACCGTTTCTCTTTATACTACAATTATATTTATTTTGTAACGCTTTATTCGCTACTATATCATCAATCGTTCCATCATAGTCTACAAGTGCCAGATAATCATCGAATGCATCTTCTTTTACAATAATAGATTTTTCTGTATTGCTTTTTATATCATCCTCGGAAAATACTGGCTTATAAACCAGGCTTTCTGCCCTATTAGCGTAAATATCCTCATCATTAGGCTCAGTATAACAATATCCCCGTACAGAATCTATAAGTGCATGTATTTTGGACTCATCAGACATCTCTGTCATATTACCACTAAATAGTTTTCCATCACTTCCCAGCTGTTTTCCGAGGACAGCTACACTTCCCAGTAACTGGTCTATCTTGTCGGAGTCTGCAACAATATTATAACTTTTCAATTGTACACCCAGATCATTATCTGCTTTTGTTATCACCGCTGTACCAATGCCGTCTATTTCATCCTGTATAATCTGTTCTGTAAAAATTGCTCGTTCATCCCCATTAGAAAGCGGAATATACACAATATCCTTAATGGATGACTGCATATCTGACGATGGGCTTAAGCCCTCTGCTCTTACTTCTCCATCCTGACATAGAAATTCTTCGCTACTCGTAGCACTTAATGACCCAATCGTTTCTTTACATCCAAGAAACTGTCTCATATTTTCAAATCCACTCTCTTCGACAGATATCGTTCCCTCACCATCATCATTATTATTATAATCCACAATACTTTCCTCTGGTACCGCATCATATATATTTGTAGCTTCCTCACCAAAAGACTTATTATCACACAATAATCCTAAAGAAGTATATACCACACTCCTGACATTTTCATTTATATCCGTCTGGAATTCAGTACCTTCTGGTACTTCTGCCTCCAGAGCCAATATTTCTTTAATAAATGCCTGATTATCATCCACAAATTCTTTCACCGAGCTGTCCGGTGTTCCCTCTTTTTCTTCCTGCGTACTATATTCCTGACCAGAAGTGATTACTTTCTTATCGCCCTGATGTTGCTTTAATGCTTTGCCTCCAATAAATACACCGCTTCCTATGACCGCCGCAGTAATACCACCGGCTAAAGCTTTTACCATTCCAGCTTTTATCGCTTTGCCTCCAGCTCTGGAAACTGCCCTCGCCGCATGATTTATCGCAGCATGCTTTGCACCTGCCTGACCTGCCTGCTGCATACTTGCATGTTTTACAACATTTTGATTTCTTCCAGCCATTTTAATTCCGGCAGCTTTATTTCCAGCAGCCATTGGCGCATTCTGTAAAACGTTTTGCCCAGCCAGAGTTCTGGCATGGTATAATGCTCTGTAATCTTCTTTTGCACTGCAATCGTCTCTGGATAAGAGCCATAAAAGGAATCCAAGAGGAAGCATACGAAATGTGTAGAGTCCCCTTTTCTGCATCTCATCCACCTTCGTATTTAACTTCTTCAATCCGTTATGTATTCTGCTTTTTACAGTTCCCTCACTAATATTTAATATCTGTGCGATTTCCTTTATTTTTAATCCGTCGTTATAATACATCTGGATACATATGCGCTGTCCCTCTCCAATATCATCGAGAATTTCATCAAGAATCTGCTCCCGCTCTGCATATTCTATTCTTGCTTCTGGGTTAATATAAACATTTCTATCTGTTATCTCTTTAAAATATTGCTGGCTGGTTTCTGGCAGAATTTCTCTATTTCCTGCTAACTTTCTTCCATAATCGTAAATTCTGTTTCGCACCAGCGCATTAAACCATGCACTAAAACTTCCCTGGCGAGGATCATAGTATTTGATTTTTCGATATAAGAGAAGATAAATTTCCTGAACACAGTCCTCCACCTCTGATGAATTAGCCGAAAACATTTTTCTTACTTCCCCTGCTACCCAGTTATAACTATTCTGGTAAATATAATCAAATGCCTGAACATCTCCATTAAAAAAGTTCTCTCCATATATATCTAAATCTTTAACTAATGGCTTTCCACAGATATCGCAAAACAAAATATTATTTGGAAACCATTTTCTGCAACTTCTACAATACATACCTTCCTGCCCTTATCCGATTTTATCCGATCTGTCCTCTAATAACTTCTTTTAATTCCTCTATACTCTTTACTGTAATATCTGCCCGGTTTTTTTCCGGACACTCCCTATTTCGGTGATTAAACCATATCGTATGCCATCCTGCTGTATTTGCACCGACAACATCTGCCTCATAGGTATCCCCAACATACCATGTTTCTTCTGGATTTAATGCAAATGCATTCTCAACATATTTAAATGCCTGTGGATCTGGCTTTTGATATCCAATACCGCCAGAAATAAATATATGCTCATCATCAAACCATTTCTGTAACCCCAGCGCAACTACCTTGGCATACTGTGGTTCTGGTCTGCCATTTGTGAGAATCGCAATAAAAATATCATTACTTTTACAATAATCAAGAAATCCCTCTACTCTATTACCAAGTGTAATCTTTTTCTGAAAGGAACGATATAACTGCTCAAAAATATCCGCATCCTCTCTGCTCATCTCAATTCCCACATCATGGTATGTCCTTTTCACACGCTCATAAAAACAATCTTCGTGTGGAATTAATCCCTTCTTCTCTGCCTCCATAATCTCATCCGAATAAACACGGGACTGCATAAACAACTGCGTACAGTCTGCATCCGTCTTGTCTGCATATAATTTTTTGTGAACCAGTTCAAATGGTCCCATAAGATTATAAAGTGTATCATCTAAGTCAAAAATCAGATTCAATATGCTTCCTCCTCGGTATTTTTACAAGTCCTATAATTCCTTATAACTTCCTGTAAATTTATTAAATATAATCCTTAAATACCATCTGGAAAACGTATTTTCCAGATGGCTGCCCGATAATAGTATACTTATTTCCCCAAAACAGTGCAAGGAGGTCTTTCCTGTTTTTCTGCATTTTATCGTTTTGAAATTGTCTTTACCTTTGACCATGCAGAATATTTCTTTCCTGATTTTGTTCGAATCTGTACATAATATTTTCTATTCTTTTTTAATTTTTTAATGACAAGTGATGTTTTATTTTTGCCACAGTTTATTTTCTTTGCGTTTTTCATATTCTTTTTCTGAGAATATCTGATTTCGTATTTATCACATTTTACTTTCTTCCATGTGATTTTGGTCAGGTTTTGGATTCTGACGGTTCGTTTTATTGATGTGCCTTTTACTGGCTGTGGGTTGGAATTGTCGTTTAAATATCTATATTTATAGCCTTCTGCCTGTACAGCTTTTGCTGCCTTACTTCCCTTATGGACAAAAAATGTAATATCTTTATAGCTTGTGTTAACTTCATCTTCATCCCAATATCCCAAATAATCTAATGTATCTGGAATCACAATTTCTTTTACCCCATTTTCAGAGAAACCATTATCAGAATCAAACTGTGTTGGCGGAAGATTTTTCCCATTTAACTTAAAAGTTTTCGGAATAACTACACGTTTAGAATGTCCATGATAACAGGTAATACATACGGACTCGCCACATTCATGCATACGTATACCGATACCATTCACCAAAGTATAGCCATGCGAACATTCCTTCGTTGCTGCTTTAACTGGAACTGCTGCTCCGATCATCTGTGTTAACGATAATACCATTGCAAGTAACAATGCATAAAATTTTGTTTTCTTTTTCATAGTTTTCATCCTTTCTTTTGCATTACATCTTAAGATTTTCTCTAAAAATAGTGATTCAGAAATATTATTTCACTCTCACTTTTTTCACTACACTCCACGCACCAGCTTTTCCATTTTTGCTGATAGCCCGTACCCTGATAAAATAGGTCTTTTTCCTTTTTAATTTCTTTATAGTCACATTTCCACTTCTTACTGTTACAACCTTTTTATTCTTAAAAGATTTTTTTGTACTGTACATAATCTGATATTTAGAGACATTTGATACTAACTTAAAACGAATGTTTATTTTCTTTTTCTTTACTTTCAAAGAAACACCTGTTACCATTTTCACTGGTTTTTTCGATGTATTTGTAGTCTTTTTGGCTGGAGTTGCTTTTGGTCCTTTAAAAGAAGTCGCTAACTGATAAGTGTAACCTTCTGGAAAAGAATAATGATAACTGTGTACATAAATATAATATGTCCTTCCCTTTACCACATTAAATCTGACAGAACCTTTCGTTATTATCCACTCTTCTTTTGCTATTTCAGTATTGATATCGCTTGCTGAATAAACAGATACATCCCATCCGTCTCCAACATCATTTACATCTGTATCCGGATCACAGTTTAAGGTTGCTGTAATTCTCCCTGTATTTGGAGCAACTACTTTAAACCAGTCTTCATCTATATCATCAAACAAAGTTCCCTGATATTTTTTTCCGATAGAGATTTTATTTGCTTTTTTAAAAGTATTATTATTCTCCTGCTCCCAGTTATTTTCAGAAACAACATCAGCCTTTATATCAAAAGGTACCATTATAGGTGACATTCCATATTCACTATAAGATTTTACTTCTATATAATATGTTCCCGATGTCAAAACAAGTTTCTCTGTAACCATCTTATTCTCAATCTGCCAATATTGCTTAACTGGTTCTTTCAAATTGTCCTTGCGATAGATATTAAGATTCCATCCATATCCTATGTCATTCTCATCTGCAACAGCATTGGGTCTTAAAGTTATTCTGAAATAACCAGATTTTGGCATCTGTACCTGAAATAATTTTACGTCATATTCATTTCTTAATCTTGTTGTTCTGTATTGACTTGTAAGTACCGGTGAATTCTTAGCATCATTCATTGAAAACGCACACACTTTAGTTGGCTTAATCAAGATAATCAATGCCAAAAGACCTAATATACATATTATATTCCTTGTTATATTTATTGTTCGCTGTTTCATGTTTTGTAACCTCTCTTTCTTCTTTCGTTTTGTCTATTTTTTAATTGGCTCTTCTTTTAGCCGTACCTCCTTTCGTGAAAACCTTTTTTATTTCTTAATTATTTTTCCTTTCATTTTCTTATACGCATCAACCTGCAAAAAGGTTCACGGATTTTAAAATTTTTTTATTTAATTTATTAAGAGACGAAGCCATAGACAAAACTCCGCCCTATTTGTGTCTTTCGTCGCTGCAGGTTGAATATTCGCTTACGCGCTCGTATCCAACCTTTGCTCCCAGGCCACAAATAGGGCGGAGTTTGCTCTATGGCTTCTGTCTTTGTAAAATATGACTTCTATACATTCTTTTTTATACAACAAAAAAAGCACCATCCCCAGGTCTAAATCCCAAAAACGGTACTTTGTAATGCGCCTTCAGGGGCTCGAACCCTGGACACGCGGATTAAGAGTCCGCTGCTCTACCAACTGAGCTAAAAGCGCATATCCTTGTGTTTTGTTTTCGTATCTCTCAACGACAAGGACTATTATATAACAACCTTTCATAGATTGCAAGCATTATTTTTTATTTTTCAAGTATTTTTTTAAGTACAATCGCAGGTCCATCTTCATCATTTGATTTGGTGATGTAATCTGCTTTTTCCTTTAATACTTCCATTGCATTTGCTACGGCAATTCCAATATGTGCATACTCAATCATCGCCACATCATTATCGCTGTCTCCGATAGCCACTGTATCCTCCTGTGGAATATGATACTTCTCAGCAAGAATACGGATTCCTACATCTTTGTTACAGCCATTTGGAAAAATTTCCATGTTATATTCACTAGGAAATGTTACAATAAGTTCTTTATTCTCTGCTGTTTTCGCTGCAAATTCTCTTAACTCCTGTGGATCTGGAAATGCAACGTGTATCTTATTGATACGCATTGTTCCACGGCGCAGAAGTAAATCATAGGACAGGCCGATTACATCTGTAGATAACATACTGTCACAGAAATCTTTTCCCATCTTAGTATCATAAATAATCGGAGCTGTATCTTTTTCCACATAGGCATCATTGTCACAGTAAAGTTCTATAAAACCATGTCTTTCCTTTACTTCTTTATAAATGTCATAAACCAAATTCTGTGGTATCTTGCAATTATGAAGCAATTCCTCTGTCTGAATATTTCCAACCAATGTTCCATTTGCACAGATGCAGTATTTTACACCTTCGATATCCTGCACTTGATTCTTAATACTTCGAAAACTTCTTCCTGATGTTGGAACTACCATAATTCCATTCTTTACTGCTTCCGCAATTACTTCTTTTGAATAAGAAGAAATCGTACAGTCAGAATGTAATAATGTTCCGTCTAAATCAATTGCTACAATCTTTTTCATAAATAAAATCCTTTCATTTATCGTAAAGTAAATTATTTGCCATTTAAAATTCTGCATACCTCTGAAATGCTCTGGCAGAAATTACACAGACACCGCCAGATTCCTCTATTACAAAGGCTCTTTCGCTGAATATTCCAGCACATTTTTTCTTTAAAATTCATAAAATTCCACCCCTGTTTTATCTTATGATAAAGACAGGGAATGTTGTTATTTATCTTCCTGTAAAAAAATCTGAAGCATACAAATCGGATTACCCTTTGCTACGAACTTTTCCTCATATTCTGTCATGATATTGCCCTCAACATATTCGCTGTGATGAAGGTCAAATGTAGATTTCTCAAGTGTCCATCCTGCTTCTTTTACTTCTTCTAAAGAAAAATCAAATAATGGTCTGTTATCTGTCTTAAAGATAACTCTTCCCTCTTCCTTTAAAATGTTATGATAACGCTCTAAAAACTGTCTGGAAGTAAGTCTTCTCTTTGCATGACGGTCTTTCGGCCACGGATCTGAGAAATTCAGGTAAATCTGATCTACCTCACCCTTTTCAAATACATTCACAATATTCTCTGCATCCATTCGAATAAAATGAAGATTCTCTAAAGGATTCTCTTCCATTTTCTCTAATGCTCTGACCAAAACACTGGAATACTTTTCAATTCCAATATAATGAATCTGAGGATTCTTTTCTGCTAACTGCATAAGGAATTTACCTTTTCCCATTCCAATTTCTAACTGAATCGGCTTACCATCCTGGAAATAATCTTTCCACTGGCCTTTAATCTGCTCTGCGTCTTTAATTGTATATTCATTCGCTGCAATCTGTTCTCTTGAACCTTTTACATTTCTTAATCTCATTTAATTCTCCCCATCTATCTTAATATATTTTCTTCTATATCTATACGCAATTTTAGACATACAGTATTATTCTAATCGCTGGACATTATTTTTGCAATTAATTTTTGCTTTTTCTATGGAAGTAGGATACAATGAGAGGCAAGGTCTGAAATGACCGAATAGAACTCAAAGACTTAGCCCAATAGTATATCAGCATATTAATAATACTGCATGATAGAGCGTGTTTGAAAAATGCTCCAGGGCAAAATAAAAAGGAGATTTAACAATGAAACGAATACTTACGTTTATATTGACACTAACATTGGCCTTAAGCTTTTGTGTGAATTCCTTTGCCGCGGCAACTACTGCCACTGCTTCTGAAACGCAGACTGGCACTTCTGAGGCACAGACGGATACCTCAAAAACACAGGCTGGCACTTCCGAAGCGCAGACCGATACTTCAAAAGTACAGGCTGGTGCTTCCTATGGAATTTCCAATTTAAGCGGTGCACCAGATATCGTAGCAGAATCTGCTGTTGTCATGGATGCCAATACCGGAACGATTCTTTATGGAAAAGAGGCAGACACCAAGAGATATCCTGCCAGTATCACTAAAGTTATGACCGCTTTACTCGCTGTTGAAAACTGCAAAATGAGTGATGTTATTACTTACTCCAATGCTGCAGTTAACGGAATTGAGGCAGGTAGCAGTACCGCTGGAATTAATGTTGGTGCCAAGCTTACTGTAGAAGACAGTCTTTATGCATTAATGCTTGTATCCGCTAATGAGGCCGCTGCCGCTATCGCAGAGCACATTTCCGGTTCCACAACAGAATTTGCAAAGCTTATGACAAAGCGCGCCAAAGAATTAGGCTGTACCAACACACAGTTCAAAAACCCTCATGGACTTCCAAACGAAGAACATTACACAACAGCTCACGATATGGGCCTTATCTTAAAAGAAGCCATGAAGCATGAGGAATTCCGTAAAATTTCCGGAACCATTTCCTACACCTTAAAGAAAAGTGACACTTTAAAAGATACTTTAGAGCTGTGGAATCACGCTAAAATTCTTCGTGAAAACAGTGACTACTACTACAAATATGCAGAAGGAGCAAAAACTGGATTCACTCAGGTTGCCCTCAATACCTTAGTCACTTACGCAAAGAAAGATAATGTAGAACTTATCTGCGTCATTTTAAAAGACTACGGTGCAGACAAAAGCTACACAGACACTGCTAACTTATTCAAGTGGGCTTTTAATCAGGTAAAATCCGTAACTCCGCTTACTGATTTCAGTTTAAAAACTGCCATGACAGCAAATACCTCCATTGACTCTTCAAAGCTCGACCAGATTCAGCTTTTAAACTCTGTTTATGACAAAAACTTCTCTGTTCTTGTAAAAAAAGACTTTAATGAATCTGATTTAAAAACCGCTTTTAAACTCGATGAAGATAAAAAAACTGGCCGCCTTGGTTACATCGTAATCTCCTGTGATGGCAAAAAACTTGGACAGACAGAAGTTACCTATGACACAACTTCTAAACAGGGAAAAGCTTATCAGGAAGGCAAAACCGTAGACGATAATTTAAAAACTGCCCCTGTAGCATCAAAAAGAAAAGATGCTATACATAAAGGAATTGAATTCTCCTTGAGACTCTTAGTCGCAGTTATTCTTATTATCCTGATCATGCACCTGATTCACAGACATGAGCTGGAGAAACGCAGAAAAAATCGAATTTCTCGGAGGAAGAAGAAATAATTCTGGGTTGCAGCAGGAAAGGGAGACGCACACAGTAAATAAAATAAACGATATTTGTGACTTTAGTCGCGGTGGTTTGAACACTCGCTTATACATGCTCGTATCCAAACCTTGCTCCGAGGCCACAAATATCGTTTATTTTATTTACTGTATGCTGTTTTTGGCTGTTGGGGCAAAGGCAGAATTCAGTGAATTCTTGTTTGCTGCTGGAAATTTCTTTCTGCGTTTGAAAGGAATTTGGAGATTCTCTAGAAGGTTGTGATTTCATAATAGTTCTTTATCTATGTGATTTCTAAAGTGTTATTACTGAATGGATATTACAATAGTCTATATTTTAATGATTTAAGTTATTATTCACCACATATAAGCTTTTACTTTTCTTATAGAAAAAAAGAACCGTCTGTTCAACGGTTCTAAGAGAGGAAAGTATGAAAAAAATCTATCAAAAAAATAATTCTTTGTTCTTTTGATGTTTCTATCATACTGAATATTTGTGAACAGTTTGTGAGAAAAAAATGAAGATAATCTGAAGAAATACTGTCGGGTAAAAGATATTATGTGAGAATTTCCACTTAATTTCCTAAAATCACAATCTCCTGAAGAATCCTCAAATATCCTCTCAAAGAAAAAGAAGTTACCCTGAGCAAGTATAAAATTCAACCTTACTTCAGCAGGCAAAGACAGCCTCCAGAGAATTTCATTCCCTGGAGGCGTCTCCCCTGCCTGCGGCAAATTTATTTTACTGGAACCAGAACTTCTTTTCCTCCCATATATGGGCGAAGTACTTCTGGGATTCTTACAGAACCATCTTCATTTAAGTTATTCTCAAGGAAAGCGATTAACATACGAGGTGGTGCTACTACTGTGTTATTTAATGTGTGAGCAAAGTATTTACCTTTTTCACCTGTTACACGGATTTTTAATCTTCTAGCCTGTGCATCACCTAAGTTAGAACAGCTTCCTACTTCGAAGTATTTCTTCTGACGTGGAGACCATGCTTCTACGTCGATAGATTTTACTTTAAGGTCTGCCAGGTCACCGGAACAGCATTCAAGTGTACGGACAGGGATGTCCATAGAACGGAATAAATCTACGGTATTCTGCCATAACTTATCGAACCACATCTTGCTGTCTTCTGGCTCACATACAACGATCATTTCCTGCTTTTCGAACTGGTGGATACGATATACACCACGTTCTTCGATTCCGTGTGCACCTTTTTCTTTACGGAAACATGGAGAATAAGATGTTAATGTTCTTGGCAGTGTATCAGATGGTAAAACAGTGTCGATGAATTTACCAATCATGGAATGCTCACTGGTTCCGATTAAGTATAAATCTTCACCTTCGATTTTGTACATCATTGCATCCATCTCTGCAAAGCTCATAACACCTGTAACTACGTTACTACGAATCATGAAAGGAGGTACACAGTAAGTAAATCCTCTGTCAATCATGAAGTCTCTTGCATAAGAAATTACTGCAGAATGAAGTCTCGCAATATCTCCCATTAAATAATAGAATCCATTACCAGCTACCTTTCTTGCGCTGTCTAAATCGATTCCATCAAATCTTTCCATGATATCTGTATGATATGGAACTTCAAAATCAGGAACAAATGGCTCGCCATATTTCTGAATTTCAACGTTTTCGCTGTCATCTTTACCGATTGGAACACTTGGATCAATGATATTAGGAATAATCATCATGATTTTCTTAACCTTTTCTCCAAGCTCTGCCTCTAACTTTTCAAGTTCTGCAAGACGCTCTGCATTCTTAGTAACCTGCTCTTTTACAGCATCAGCTTCCTCTTTTTTGCCCTGTGCCATTAACGCACCAATCTGTTTAGAAATCTTCTTTCTGTTTGATCTTAAATCATCTGCTTCCTGCTGAGTTGCTCTTCTCTGTGCATCTAACTCAATTACTTCATCCACTAAAGGAAGCTTCTCATCCTGGAACTTATTACGGATGTTCTGTTTTACAACCTCTGGATTTTCTCTGACAAATTTTAAATCTAACATTATCAATATCCTCCTGTTTTGTTAGAATATTCCCGAAGTCTTTCCCTCTTACTTTTGCGGCTAAGATTTCGAAAATACGTTAGAAAATATTCTGGGTTTCATTTAAATATTAATATCGACATAACTATCAAAAACTATTAATATTTTGCTTTAAATAATAAAAAAAGAACCCTTCTACCCTCACTCATGGGACGAAGAATTCCGTGTTGCCACCCAAATTGCTGTCCTTGCTAACATATTCAAATACATCTATATTATTTAAATATATCTGACACATCTCAAATCATACCAGAATACATTATATCTAAATATATCAAAATGTATAAACATATAAAGCCATAACAGCCACTCATTGGTACGTTAAAGGATACCAGCCTTTGACTTTCATCAATGCTCAAAAAGTGGAAAGGTACTTCCGCCTGCTGATTCTCACCAACCATCAGCTCTCTGAAAAACATTCATACCGTAGCTTCTCTCATCGCAACGAATCAATATTCTTGTCTATTATAAAGCAGAACGAGTTCCTTTGCAACTATTATTTTGCAACTTCTGTTTTTCTGGAACTGACCGAAGAGACGAAACCTTGTCTCCCGACGCCTCCGCAAATCTCTCCCTGATTCCTAATCAAATTCTAATTCTTATAGTAATCCAGCTACAGATTCTCCAACAGCCAACAAACAGCCCGCAGAAAGAGAAATAACCTATATTTGTGGCCTGGGAGCAAAGGTTGGATGCGAGCGGTTAAGCGAACATTCAACCTGCAGCGACGAAAGTCACAAATATAGGTTATTTCTCTTTCTGTGGGCGTCTACCTTGCCTGCAGCAATCCCAAATTTACTTAGGAACCACAATATTTATTGCTTGCGGTATTATACTGATATCCACTGGGAATCCCTCTGGCAGTTCCTCTCCATCGTAGTCTACTTTGACTTCTTCCCCAGACAGATTCTCAATATGTAGCTTCTTTGTCTGGATATACTCCACAGATGGATGATTTACATGATCACCCTGCAGAATAGAAAGCATAAGCGGAAGCATCTGGAAAATGTCCATTTTCTTTATAATGATAATATCAAATAATCCATCTGAAACAGATGCCAATGGCGCAATCTCACGGAAACCTCCTACGCTCTGTGAGTTTGCAACCATAAATAACAGAATCTCTTCTTCTACCGTCTTATTGTCTGTGATAAACTTCATCTTCCAGCTCTTTCCGAACTGCTTTGGAAGTTCTGCCGCTCCTTCTAAATAATACGCCAGTTTACCCATTACTGCCTTTTTATCTTTTGATACTTTAAATCCAGTATCAGATAAAAGACCCGCCGCTACTACGTTAATGAAATATTTTTCATTAACTTTACCGACATCTACCTTTTTAAGCTTAAAATCTGCTATCATATCACAGAATTCCTTCGGTGTCTGTGGAAGATTCAGATAAGTTGCAAAGTCATTAACCGTTCCTGCCGAAATAACTGCAACCGGAGTGTTACTCTGGCTAAGTACAACACCATTAATCACCTCATTAAGCGTTCCATCTCCTCCAACAGCAACTACAAAGTCATACTGTCCCTTTTCCAGAGCTGCCGCTTTATTCAGAGCATCGTCCTGCTTTTCTGTATAGAAAACATCAATAGTATTGCATATCTGGTCAATGACCAGCATTCCCGCTATCTCCTTAATCTTGTCAATAAAATTCTGTCTTCCAGAAGATGGATTAATGATAAACAATCCCTTCATCGCTTTCCTAAACCTCCTTTAAATTCCTATATATTTTCAGAGAATCAATCACCAAAACAAGTGCCGAAATGCTCTGATAGTACATCTCTTTAAATGTAAAACCCTCAGCAATTGAATTACCTGAGATTTCCTCATAATTTTCTAATTTAATTATTCTAACATAGCGTTTCATGTATTACAAGAATTTTACATACAAATTGCATGTTATGTACAAATTTCTACCTTTAATCTTTTTTTAATATTCTTATGATATTATTTCTTTATTTTCAAGAAATCTGTTATGATTAAATCATAGTAATTCATTAAAATTAAGAAAGGAAAAACTTATGAAAATTCTTGTAGTTGAAGATGAACCAGATTTAAATCACATTATTGTAAAACATCTTAAAGCAGAAGGCTATATTGTAGATTCCTGCTTTAACGGCAATGATGCGGTCTATTATATTACAGAAGAAAGTTATGATGCTATCTTGCTGGATGCCATGCTTCCTGGTAAAGATGGATTTGAAGTTTTAAAAGATATTCGCAGTCAGAAAATTGAAACACCAGTTATGTTTCTGACTGCCCGTGACCAGACAGAGGATATTGTAACTGGTCTTGATTGCGGTGCTGACGATTACGTTGTAAAACCATTTTCTTTTGATGAGGTTCTCGCAAGACTTCGTGTTATCATAAAGCGCAGCCCACAGGAACACGGAACTACCTACAAATGTGCTGATCTAATTATAGATACGGATAAAAAATCGGTAACACGAGCAGACACAGATATTGAACTCTCCCCAAAGGAATACGCTATTTTAGAATACATGGTAAGAAATAAAAACATCGCTCTTTCTCGCTCACAGATTGAATCCAATGCGTGGGGACTTGATTTTGAGGGTGAATCTAACATTATCAATGTATATATTCGGTATCTTCGAAAAAAAATTGATGATGATTTTGATGTAAAACTCATTCAGACAGTTCGTGGAATCGGATATATGTTAACTGAGTCTGAAAAATAATCTCTTTATAATATTTATTATGAAAATAACGCCCAATTACCTATCTTCCATGAAAGGATTTTTTATGAAAAAGGGAAAAAAAGTCTCCATTACCTATTATATCTCCTGCCGTTTTATTGGAATTATAGTTATTATGTACATTATTATTATTTTCTTTATTACCTATTTTTCCAATCAAACAATTCTAAGAGATATCCGACATCAGATTCGCCAAGAAAGCCGCTACGATTTTCTTAATATTGACATAAAAAATGAAAAATTGATTATAGGAAAAAACTTTATTTTTAAAGAAAATCATATTCAAAAAATTATTTTGGATGATTCTGGAAAACAGCTATATGGCTCATATCCAATTAAAGATTTAGAAAATTATCCAATCAATAATAAAAAAAAATTTCGACAAGTGAAAACTTCCGATGGCTATTACTACATCTTTGACCGCCGTATTATAAAAAGTGATCTTGTAACTAAAAAAAGAACGTTATTTACTCTGAGAAGCGTAGGAAAAAAATCTGATTTTACCAGTGAATATCAAGCTTTAAAATACGTTGCTTATGTATTTATCTGCTTTCTAACACTTGTTGCTATTGTACTTATCCGAATTGTTTCTTTCAAACTTACTATTCCAATGAAAGAAATCAAAAGTATAGCAGACAAGATTGGGACGGCAGCTGATTTAACAAAGCGTATAGACTATGCCGCACCTTTTAAAGAACTAGACTCTATGATTTGCGCCAATAACCGCATGATTGACCGCATCGAAGACTTATTCAACCAGCAAAAACAATTTACTTCCGATGTTGCTCATGAACTTCGGACCCCAACCTCTGTTATATTGGCGGAATGTCAATATTTAAAAAAATACGGCAGAACAATAGACGATTATAAAGAAGCACTAGACGCCATCGAACGCCAAAGTAGCGCAACAAATGAAATCATTAACCAGCTTCTTCAACTTTCCCGTTTAGATCAGGGACGCATAAAGACAAACTTTGAATATGCCAATTTTAAATTATTGATTGAATCAATATGTGAATCTGATCCACTCTGCGAGCAAAAGAAAATTACTATTCATCAAAACTTGGAAAACATATCCATTTATATGAATGTTGGCCTTATGTCTATTGCTATTAAAAATCTTGTAAATAATTCTTTAAAATACAGTCCTGATTATTCACCAGTTGAATTACGTCTGTGGAAAACTGGTGAAAAAATCTTCTTTGAAATAGAAGATTATGGATGTGGCATGAACGAAGAAGTACAAAAGCATATTTATGACCGATTCTATCGTGCTGATAAATCCCGCAATACAGAAGGATTTGGGTTGGGGCTATCTCTCGTACATAAGATTATAGAACTGCATAAAGGAACAATTCGTGTGCAAAGTGAACTGGGAGTGGGTTCTATTTTTACACTTAGCCTTCCTTCAGACAAAAGTCCCCAACAATTGAATTAATCACCCAAACTTTCCAGTCATTCACGCAAAAGATTCATTCTCTCTTGCAAAAGGGAACTGTACCATAAGACTCTCTCTTAAACATGTTCTAAAATCTTTAATGTTATTTTAATGTTTCTACGGTATCCTCTCCGTGTTAAAAATTATGAACAGCTATCCAGAATCCACTTGCCAACTACAGCATTTCTATCAAAAGAATAGATATATTAGACATAATCCGTCAAAGCCAAGAGTAATTGAAATTATAGATTTTAACATATAGTTTTCTATTATATAGGATTCTGAATAGCGTTGCAAAATAAATAAAAAAAGAATGAAAAGAGGATAACATGAAAACATTATACATACACATCGGCTGTCCCAAAACAGCCACCACTTCTATCCAATATTTTTGCAATGAAAATAAAGAAATACTCTCGAAAAATGGAGTATATTTTCCTATATTTGAACAAAAATATAAAGATGTCAATCCATATCGCAATGGACATTTTCTTATTGCCCATCAGTATGATTCCAATGGAAAAATCAATACTTTAGACGAACACAGAATTTTTCGTTTCAATATGGATCATATTATCTATATGTTTTCTAAATATAATAACATTCTTCTTTCCGATGAAAGCATCTGGCACAGTGCACATTTTTTCAAAAAAGATTTGTGGGAAATTTTAAGAAAAGAATCTCTTAAAAGTGCATTTAAAATAAAAATCATTGTGTATCTCCGAAGACAAGATGCCGCTTTAAATTCCATGTGGAATCAAAAAATAAAGAAATCCAAACAGCGTTTCCGTTCTATGTCATGGGAGGAATTCATTAATACCACTCCTCCAGCTATTTATTTAGATTATGAAGAAGGTTTAAATAAAATCGCTTCTGAATTAGGCTCCGAAAATATCATTGTCCGCCGCTATGGTAAAAAATATTTTAAAAATGGGTCTATTTATGATGATTTTTTAAGCACACTTGGTCTTTCCCTGACAGATGATTATACAATCACCACCTTTGAACGTAACCCTCGTTTGAGCGGTAACTCTAATGAAATGCAGCGAATCTTTAACAGCATCCCCAACGCTACCAAAAAAGATTTTTCTTTCTTTTATCATATGCTCTCTGAAGTTTCATCTGAAGACCCCGATACAGAAAAACTGGGAATGTTCACTCCCGAAGAAGCTTCTGCCTTCATGGAAAACTATCGTGCCAGCAACCGTAGAATCATGGAAAAATATTTTAACTGCTCCGAAGATTTATTTAAAACGAATTTCAAAAACATAAAAAAATGGGAATGGAATTCCAGACATATGTGCGAGGATATTATCCGTGTCCTCGGCAACACTACTATTTCTTTAAGAAAAGAAAATGAAGATATGCAACAACATATCCTTGAATTAGAAAAAGCTATCGAATTGCAAAATGAAAATATATCCACCTTAAAAACCAAATTAAAACATCCGGTAAGAACTCTTTTCCAAAAGATTGCTGATTCGACTCATTAAATAGACAGACACCCTCAAATCCACCAACCTTGAATAGTGATTTCAAATTTATGAAAAAGCAAAAAATAAAACCCCCATATCGTCTTATCTGTGGACTGGGAGCAAGTGTTGGATGCGAGTATAGGGGCGACTATTCAACACATCGCAACGAAAGTCACAGATAGGACGGTATGAGGGTTCTATTTTCGTCTGTCTATTTTAAAAAATCACTATTCAATAGTAATATACTGTTTTTCTTCCACTGGTTTCTGCACTTCTTTTGGAACTGCTACCGTTAAAATTCCATTATTAAATGCAGCCTTCAAATCTTCCTGTTTTACACCTTCACCAACATAGAAGCTTCTCTGGCAGCTTCCGCTATATCTTTCTCTACGGATGTAGTTACCCTGTTTATCTTTCTCATCTTTGTTAGTATTCTGCTGTGCGGTAACAGTCAGATAACCATCTTTCAGTTCTGCTTTGATGTTCTCTTTTTCAACTCCCGGCATTTCCATCTCAAGTTCGTAATGGTCACCAGCGTCTTTTACATCAGTCTTCATCAAATCATAGTTAACAGTTGTATAATTTCCTGCGAATGGGAACATATCATCAAATACATCATCTACAAAATTATTTCCAAAAATACTAGGCATCATCATAAGTCATTTCTCCCTTCAAATAAAATCCTAAATAACGGATTCTTAAATAATCAATTTTAAAAAATTATATTTTAATCTATTATTCAAGCTACTAATTTCATTACTAATTCTGCTTTGAAATCCTCGCCTGTATTATTAACCTGTTCACTTATATTTCATCAGAGTTCCTTTCGGTCATCTGTTATTTTATTAAACTTTATTTTCAAGTTTTTTATTCGATTTTATTCGATTCTCAATAGATGTTAAGGAATTATTCACTGATTGTAATATATTTCTTCTCTTCTTTTGCTTTCTTATCTTCTTTCGGAACGGTGATACTTAAAATACCATTCTTAAATACAGCTTTCACATCTTCCTGCTTTACATCTCCAATGTAGAAGCTTCTTGATAAATTACCTGCGTAACGTTCACGGCGGATATACTTACCGGTTTCTTTGTCAGTCTCATCTTTATCTAAACCTTTTGCAGCAGAAATGGTAAGATATCCATTGTCAAATTCCAGCTTAATCTCATCTTTCTTAAATCCTGGAAGATCAACGTCTACTTCGTAACTATTCTTTGTCTCTCTTACATCTGTCTTCATAAGGTTCTTTGCATGTTTTCCATACAATGGATTCTTCTTACCGAAAAATCTCTTTTCAACCGGGTCACTAAACCAGCTATCAAAATCATCAAATAAATTCTCTCCAAAAATACTAGGCATCATCATAAGTCATTGCTCCTTTCAAACTCTTTTACTGTCTTCAGCAAATCGGAAGCATCTTTCTTTCGACTATGTTGAAATGATTTTTCTGAACTTTGGTTTGGAACTCTTTTTCTTATCTCTTTATGTCCTCTCCTTTGTTCTAGCTGTAATATAACACCTATTATTAGCCACGTCAAGCGTTGAGTGCTAAAAATTTGTGAACATTTTGTGAAATCTTCTTGATTTTCTCTCAAGGCTTTTTATTTTGAGTCAGAACTGATTTTCCCTTAAATAATTCCTGCATTATTTCCTGCGTAAGTCTCTGGTCTGTCAACTCTTCCATATGCGGTCAAATGAAACTCCAATCTCACAGAAAACAATCCATTTTCCTCCGAAAATGAACTCTTTCCCCCAAGCTGCTGCATCATTTTTTCCACACTCATTAAACCGATATGATTACTTTCCACTCCTGTACTTTGCTGCTTAATACCGTTCGACATTGTAAGTATATACGTTGTCTTTGTAAAACAGCCTTTTATATTTACTGGAACCGACTTATCTCCATACTTCAGAATATTTGAAAAAAGATTACTGAATATTCTTTTTATCATTCCTTTATCACCAGTAATCCATCTTTCTACATTCGTATAATCAAGCTCCGGCTGAAATCCTGCAAGCTTGATAAAGTCACTATGTTCATTAATGCAATCTCTAAAATATTCTATTGGTATTTCCTTGACTTTCGGATCATCTACCTCCTCAAATACCAGTGCATATTCAAACATTCTGTCCGTCATTTCCCGGATGTCACTTGTCTTTTGCAGACAGCGATTCAGATATTCCTCATGCATTTCCGGGTTTCGGTTTAATCGAAGTACTTCCAAATATCCATTTAAAATTGTCAAAGGCGTTCTCAAGTCATGGGACATCGCTGTAATCAAGTCCTGATTTGCCCTGCGGCTTTCCTTTTCACGAACCAAAGTATCCTGCAGAGCTGTCCGCAGATTATCCAGTTCTTCTGCGATAATTCCAATCTCGTCCTGACCCATCTCCGGCACGCTGTCTCGGAGATTACCTGCTGCCATTCGCAAAATTTCATCCTTCAACGAGGCAACCATATTCATTTTCTTTTTTATGAAAAATAAAATCACTCCGAAGAACAATCCGATGCTGACTGTCAAACAAAAAATACAATATGGATAAATAAATCGCACTCTATGATAAAACCACACCATTACCGTTGCGTATCCATTTTTAAACTTCATCGGGAACTCATATGTCTCCTTACCTTCTCCACCGGTAAGCTGATAACCCATATCAAAAAATGTACTAAATGCCGCATTATTTAACACGCTCGGAAACTTTCCTGCTACATAGGTTTCCTCTTTTAAGTTATAAATATAAATGCCCGTATATTTGTCTCCCTGACTAAGAAATGGCTGTATCTTTTTAATTCCCTCCTTATCATCTTCAGAAGACGGAATATTATAATTGGCAGCTTCTGTCCGCAGTTTTTCCCAAAAATCCTCATCCTGTGACATATCCCGGAATCCCGGAACCTGCTGAACATACTCGTAAATATCCCATTTATTCAGCCACAAAACTTCAAACAATAAAATGCTTGCCAGCCCCGTCAAAAGAATAAGAACCATCAACTGCGTATGAATCTTCCATCCTTTCGCCTTTGTCTGTACCTTTTTAATCACAGTAATACCCCTTTCCCCAGGAGGTCTTTATAATCATCGGATTCTTAGAATCTCTTTCTACCTTTCTTCGAAGATTTCGAATATGCACCATGACCGTATTCTCCGCTCCATAATAGAAATTCTCTTTCCATACTGCTTCATAAAGCCGCTCTGTCGAAAAGACCTGCCTTCTATTTTTCAAAAGCAACAGCAATATCGCATATTCTGTATCTGTAAGCTCCAATAACTGCCCATCAGAATATACACTTTTTGTCTCCTCATCCACAACCAGATTCTTGCAGGAAAAATTCTTTGGTGTCTCTACTTTCTCCGCCTTTCCTTTATAAACCTGATACCTGCGAATCAGCGCCTTCGCTCTGCTAATCAGCTCATTATAAGAAAAGGGCTTCGCCAGATAATCATCCCCGCCACTCGAAAATCCTAATGTCTTATCACTGTCCTTCGTTCTCGCACTCAAAAATAAAATCGGTGCATTACTCTCTTCCCGCATCTTCCGGCACGTCTGGTATCCATCCATTCCCGGCATCATAATATCAAGAATAATCAGATCATACTCCCTGTTTTCCAACATCTCCAATGCCTTAACGCCATTTCCCGCTGTCTCTACCAGATACCCTTCACCACCGAGCAATACCTGTATAATCTCCCGAATCTCCGGATTATCATCCACAACTAAAATACTTGAACTATTCTCTTCCAAATCTATCTGCCTTTCTAAAATAATTTCTTAAACATCTTCCAATCTCAGTATTTATTGCTGCATTTCATATTTGATACACCAGCAATACACTTACTGAATTTTCTTATTTGATTTATAAAAACCTCTATACAAAAAAATACTAATAAGAATCTTTTTTGTAAAACATTTTTTATTATTTTATTATACCTTATTTCGGCATGAAAAAAGAAAAAAAGAGCCTATCTTAAGTATTTTTAAGTTTTACTTAAGATAGGCTGTCACATTCTTTTTTCCAGATACTCTTATACGCTATTTAAATATTGTTACTATACTTCCACCTCTATAAATATCTTTCCAACCGTTCTTCCACCGTATTTTTTATCTTTTCTATTACTTCCTCGCACCAGCTTTTTTCCAGACCTGCCTGCATCCCCACCGCCAGCAGTTCCTTTTTCCCTGGATTTCTTCCATTACCATCTACCATTGTGGTATGCTCTCCATAATAAGTATTGCTGAAAGTAAGGTCATACGCAGGACTCAATCGCCATCCCTTTTTCATTTCATCGTACAAATATGTGAAATTCTTAGAATGATCATCCCTATTATGTGCAAACACATTAAAGCACATTCTGCGAAACATCTCTCTTACATCAGCTTCATTATCTCTCGTCAAAATCTTAGTCAATTTCATAAGGCTATGATAATCCAGGCTCGGCTGTTCAAAATCCAGCTCCAACAGTGCCGCTGCTGTTAACATATGAATCCTCTTTTTCTTATTTCCTGCTTTTACTTTTGTTCCTATTCCATCTACTATTCTTTCTCTGTCAAAACGCTTAATACCAAAATAGCCTTTGCATTTCTTTGATGGAAAAAGCCGCACTTCCGTCATATCAATTCCACACGCTTTCGCACATAAAGCATACTCATACTCCATCCCTCCTGCATCCTGACCGTCTACATGAGCTGGGAACTTTATAATCCAGTCTTCTCCATCAATTTCCGTCATAATCTTAGGTCTGGCACCTCCACTGGTTCCTCCCAGCAGATACAACTCATCCAATTTTTCTGAATACTCTGTATTCAATATCTTCTGGCACTGTAATGCTAAATCATCTAAATCATATCCTTGCGGCTCAAAAGAAAAATGTTCCTCCGGCCGATACGTCAATGCTCCCATTCCAGACTGTCCCACAATCGCCAAACGATTCAGCATTGTCATTTCTTCTGGCTTCATTCCTTTTTTCCGCAACATACGATTCAATAATAAATTACCCCACCCATCAGGAAGACTATCCCCAAAAACACCAAATAAACCGCCGAAATACTCTTTTGTTGGTATAAAAACCTGCTCCTTTAACGGCAAAGAAAAAGGACTAATAGAAAATCCTGTTTCCAGCCATTCCTCACTGTACTCAAATGCAATCTTTCTTCCTGCCATTAACGCCAGATTTCCAACTACTTTTCCATCATATAAAACTTGTAGTGTTCCGTTTTCTTTCATCAATAACCTCCTGAATATTCCGATATGGAACCTGTGTAAATAACTCACGAAGTTCATCTGCCATATCCAACGCCATCGCCAGCTTCGTAAGCGACAACAACGAAATCTTCCCCGTAGCCTCAAACCTCTTCACAGAACCATAACTCACCCCACTCATACGAGAAAGTTCCTCCTGCGAAATCTTTCTCCTCCGCCTAATATTCCGCACCCTCTGCGCCAGCTTCATATCAAGTTCTTCCGCCGTTTCCCAAACCAACGCCTCCATCAATGTATCTCCTTTTCTCGCTCCACTATTCTATACTCAATCTTGTTTGTGCTCAATCTTATTCATATTTTTATATTTATCCTCATTTTTCAGATAATATATTATCTAAAATCTCCGTTTTTAAGCTATTTTAGATAATATATTATCTACTATTTTACAACTAGCTTACCTCTTTAAAAATAATATGTCAAGAAGGCAAAAATTTATTCCAGCATTAAAGTCAAAAACTCTTTACCTTGATTTTTTTCATCTTAAAACCAGTGTATTTCACTTATTATTTTCGTCCTAAAATATATATTCAAATATTTGAATATATATTTTTCATACTTTTCTTATCAATTCGCCCAAAACATAAATTCTGACTGTTCTTCAACTTCCAAAGACAGCTCTCAGTAAATAAAATAACCTATATTTGTGGCCTCGGAGCAAGGTTTGGATACGAGCGTGTGTAAGCGAGTATTCAAACCGCAGCGACTAAAGTCACAAATATAGGTTATTTTATTTACTGAGAGCGTCTCCTTGCCTGCGGCAAACCAGAATTCAAACTCTATTATGCTGCTTCTTCAAACTGTGAATTATACAATTGAGCATAGAATCCACCTTTCGCAAGTAACTCCTCATGATTTCCCTGTTCGATAATATCTCCATCTTTCATCACAAGAATCACATCTGCATTTTTAATCGTAGACAATCTATGCGCGATTACAAAACTCGTTCTGCCTTCCATAAGATTATCCATCGCCTTTTGGATAAGAGCCTCTGTACGAGTATCTACAGAAGATGTTGCCTCATCAAGAATCATTACCTTGCTGTCTGCCAAAATAGCTCTTGCGATAGTAAGGAGCTGTTTCTGTCCCTGAGACACATTACTTGCATCTTCATTAAGTTCCATGTTGTAACCGCCTGGAAGTGTTCGGATAAAGCTGTCTGCATGAGCTGCTTTTGCTGCCTCGATAACTTCTTCATCTGTTGCATCCAAACGTCCATAACGGATATTTTCCATAATAGTTCCTTTATAGAGCCATGTATCCTGTAACACCATTCCAAATGCTTTACGAAGATCACGTCTGTTATAATCACGAACATCATGATTATCTAAAAGAATCTGACCACTATTTACATCATAGAAACGCATAAGCAGTTTCACCATTGTTGTTTTTCCTGCACCGGTAGGCCCGACAATTGCGATTTTCTGACCCGGCTTTACGTCTACAGAAAAATCGTTGATAATCGTCTGATTTGGATTGTAGCCAAAATTCACATGAAAGAATTTCACTTCTCCTGTTACGTTTTCTACAGATACCGCTCCCTCGTGTTCCTGATCTTCTTCCTCTTCTTCTAAGAATTCAAATACTCTCTCGGAGGCTGCTGTCATGGACTGTACCTGATTGATAACCTGAGCAATCTGCTGGATTGGCTGTGTAAAGTTCTTTACATACTGAATAAATGCCTGAATATCACCGACACCAATCGTTCCTCTAATTGCTAACAGTCCACCGGAAATAGCAACTCCGGCATACCCAAGGTTTCCGACAAATGCCATGATTGGCTGCATTAAACCTGACAAAAACTGAGATTTCCATGCGGATTCATATAAGACTCCATTGGTTTCATCAAATGTTTTTACCATATCTTTTTCTTTGTTAAATGCTTTAATGACCAGATGACCACCATAACTTTCTTCTACCTGTCCATTAATATGTCCAAGATATTCCTGCTGTGTGCGGAAATATTTCTGAGAAAACTTTACGACTGTAGACATTAAGATTGCCGATACCGGTAAAATGATAAATGCAATTAATGTCATTAACGGCGAAATGGTGAGCATCATTACAACGACACCAATAAGCGTTGCTGTTGAAGTAATAACCTGCGTTACACTCTGGTTTAATCCCTGACCTAATGTATCTACATCGTTGGTGATTCTTGAAAGAACTTCACCATAAGTACGACTTTCAAAGTACTTCATCGGCATACGGTTAATTTTCTCCGAGATTTCTTTTCGAAGGCGGTAACATATTTTCTGTGTTACGCCTGTCATAATCCATCCCTGTAAAAAGTTAAACACTGTACTTGTCAGATACAATCCTAAAGTAAGCAAAAGGATCTTTCCGATACGGGTAAAATCAATCCCGCCTGTTCCGGCAATCTTTTTCATCAGGCCTTCGGCCAGCGCAGTAGTTGCCTTTCCCATAACCTTTGGTCCAGCTACTGAAAATACTGTAGATATTGCCGCAAAAATCATTACCGCAAGAATCGCAAATTTATAATTTCCAATATAGCGAATGAGTTTCTTAAAAGAACCACTGAAGTTCTTTGCCTTCTCTCCACCTTGCATCATTCTTCTTCCGCCACCCATCGGGCCACGACCCCCCATTGGGCCTCTGTTTGATGTTCCTGCTTTATTTTCAGCCATTTTACTTACCTCCTTTCTTATGTTTTAACTTCTTGTCATCAGACTTTTCCTTTAATTTGTTATTTTCTTTCTCATCAATTTTTGTAGAAAGGATTTCTTTCTTATTTGTTTCCTTCTCTGCTTTTTCTTCTGCCAAACCTAATTTCTCAAGTCCAAGCTCCTTTTCAGAAAGCTGTGACTTAGCAATCTGAAGATATACCTCACAGTTTTTCAGCAGTTCTTCATGTGTTCCTTTTCCAACAATCTTTCCATCATCCAAAACAAGAATCTGATCTGCATGTAAAATCGTGCTGACTCTCTGCGCTACAATTACGATAGATGCATCCTGCACCTTTTCATTTAATTCCTTACGAAGTGCTGCATCTGTCTTCATATCAAGTGCGGAAAAGCTATCGTCAAATACAAGTACTTTTGCCTTTTTCGCAATCGCTCTTGCAATCGCAAGACGCTGTTTCTGTCCACCAGATACATTACTTCCGCCCTGGGCAATCGGACTGTCGTATTTTTCTTTTTTCGTCTCAATAAATTCTGTCGCCTGGGCAATTTCTGCTGCTTCTTTTATATCCTCATCTGTCGCATCTGCTTTTCCAAATCGCAGGTTAGAAGCGATTGTTCCTGAGAAAAGAACACCTTTCTGTGGCACAAATCCGATTTCCTCTCGGAGTTCTTCCATAGAAATCCGGCGAATATCTTTGCCATCTAATGTAATCTGTCCACCTGTCACATCATAAAATCTTGGAATCAGATTAACCAGCGTAGACTTTCCACAGCCGGTACTTCCGATAATTGCCGTTGTCTTGCCTGGCTCCACTTTAAAATCAATATCAGAAAGCACGTTATGTTCTGCTCCCGGATACTTGAAATCCACATGTGAGAATTCCAGAACACCTTTATGCTCCTTAAGCGTTTCTGGCTTCTTCACATTCTGAACAGAAGCTTCTGTCTTAAGAACTTCATCAATACGATCTGCTGCAACACCCGCTCTTGGTACCATAATAGACATCGCTGTCATCATAAGAAATGCCATAACGATCTGCATTGCATAAGTAATAAACGCTGTCATCGCACCAACCTGTAACGTACCCGCATCAATTTTTTGTGCGGAAACCCATGTGATTAGAATGGTAACACTGTACATGATAAACATCATTCCCGGCATCATAAACGTCATAATACGGTTTGTAAAAAGCTGCGTACCTGTCAACTTTTTATTCGCTTCATCAAAACGCTCTTCCTCTGTTTTCTCTCTGCCAAATGCACGAATAACAGAAAGTCCTGTTAAAATCTCTCTGGAAACAAGGTTAAGACCATCTACTAATGTCTGCATAATTTTGAACTTCGGCATCGCTATCGAAACAAGCAGCATAACAAATCCGAGAATCACAACAACCGCAAGAGCAATAATCCATTCCATTCCTGCTCCGGTCTGATACACTTTAATAATTCCACCAATTCCGATAATCGGTGCATACAAAAGAAGTCTCAGCATAACTGCTGTAACCATCTGAATCTGCTGAATATCGTTTGTACTTCTTGTAATAAGAGATGCTGTAGAAAAACGGTTCATTTCCGCATTTGAAAATCCCATAACCTTTTTATAGATTTTTCCTCGCAAATCCCTGCCAATACTCGCACCTACCTTAGAAGCAAGAAAACCGACTCCAATCGCCGCTACCAGAATCATAAATGCAATTCCAAGCATACGGCCGCCTTCTTTCCAGAGATAATCTGTCTGTATCTTATCGATATCTACTCCTGCAGCTTTATCACATTTTGTCGCATAGGCAACACCTGTAGAAAATAAAGTACTCTCTCCAATATCATTCATTTTCTTTTCGATTTCTTCTCTGGACTTCTGGATATCTTTGGCACTCATCATTCCTGTCTGCTTCATCTGATACAGCATTGGGCGCACATCAACGTAAATAACCTTTTTCCCGTTATCATCTTCCTCCTGAAAGCTTTTAAACTCCATGTTGAGCATCTTTCCAATCTCATCGACACTCATATCATCTATTTTATCCTTCATCGGAGCCATCGCAGGATTCGAAGCAATCGAATTCTTAATCATCTTCTTAAACTGCGATTCTTTTACATTTGACATGTTATGATTTAAGAAAATCGCTGTAAGAAATGTATCATCTAACTGATCCAGCTTCTCCTCATCTTCCGCCTTGCAAATGTAATACTCACCTTTTTTCTCATAAGTATCTTTCCATATTTTCTTCTCTTTCGAAGTCATATACAACTGCGAAATCTCATACTCATCCTCCGTCATTTTCACAGGAAGAATATGCTCCACACCTTTATTCTGAATTCCCACATCAATGATATCTGACGTATACTGCGGCAGCGACAAATCGCCAAACGCCTGCACAATAAGCAACAGCACAATCGCAACGATCATATACCAGTATGGGGCCATATTTTTAAATATTTTTGTCATTCTTTATGTCCTCCAACTACTTTTTGTCAAAACAATTTTACTCTGACTACTATGTTCATCAAAAATCAGCATCGTTTATTATTATACTTTCCAATGCCTACTCGTTCATCCTCTTCAATAAAATCTCTGAGCACTCCTCCAAAGAAAACTTCGCTGTATCAAGAACCAGATCATAGTTCTTCTCGTCCTTCCAGTCCTTTTTCGTCCAGAACTTAAAATACTTTTCCCTGCCCCAATCCTTTCTGTCCATTAAACGACGTGCCTTCTGCATCGTGTCTACATTTTCCTTATCAAAAATGCGCTGTACCCTCTTCTCCTTATCACTACAGCGAACAAAAACTGTCACAACATCTTCGCAGGATTTCAAAATTTCTGTAGAACATCTTCCGATAAAAACCGCCGGACCTTCTGCATGAAGATTCTTGATTGTCTCTTTCATTCCATAGAAAATCTCATTAATTTTCGCCATATTTTCATACTGATTATAGCCTGCCATCATCGCGATATTATAGAGAAAACTTCCTACTTTATTCTCGTCAAACTCCTTAAGAGCTGCAATCTCTATGCCATATCCTTTCGCGGCCTCAATCAGCAACTGTCCATCATAGTAAGGAATCTGTGCCTCTTTCGCGATGCGAATTCCGATATCCCGTCCTCCGCTGCCAAATTCCCTTTCTATTGCCACTGACTTCATATACTGCATTCCTTTCTTCTAATCTGACTAACTCTTTGGTCATCATCTTCATCAATACTCCAAAAATTATCTAAAATTTCTCCCGGTCATTTTCCAGTGGCATTATCAGTCGATGCCATTAAAAATACTTCCTGTAAATGCTATCTGTAAATATTTCCGTAAAGTAATTCTGTTACTTTTGAAGTTCCTCATCCAGACTGCGAAGCATCTTCTGCATTATCTGGTTCATAAGTTTTTTCTCCTCATCCGTCACATAACGCATGACAACCTCTTTACATTCATTATGAACCTCCAGCATATTTTTCGCTGCTTCCACAGCCTTCTCAGTTAACTCAATGTGTCTCTTTCTGCGGTCATTCTCATCCTCTGTCAAAACGACAAAACCTTTCGCCCGTAAATTATCTACAGACTTTGAAATGTGTGCTTTGGATAAATTCTTCTCCTCCACAATATCTTTTGCTGTATCACCACATGGTGAATGATATAAAAATAAAAGAATCTCCAGTTCTACATTTCTCACTCCGTATTTCTGTGCAAACACCTCTGACTTTTTATCAAGAAGCTTACGCATCTTCATTCCACAGGTATTAATTAACGAATCCCGCATAGTTTTATCCTCCTGTTATGTATCTTTTTCATATTCCTTAGGTTGCCTTTCGGCAATTAGTTCACTAACGAACTTGTTTGCATATAATAATCCTTTTCTTTCCAAATGTCAATGGTGAATTTTGAATTGCCGAGCTGGCGAGGCAGACGAACTATTGTCATAGTAGCACCATAATTTAAATGTCAGATCTTCAGAACTTTAACTCCCCGAAATGCCGTAACCATCTGAAGCCTCCCTCAAATCGCTCCCAAGAATAAATTTTGACTTTTTTCTGATTGCTAAAAACAACCCTTTGACTAATCCACAAATTCTCTAACAATAAATTCTATTTTTTCCAGCCAAAGCACAGCCCTCTGGGAATAAAATAATCCTTATTTGTGGCCTCGGAGCAAGGTTTGGATACGAGCGCGTATAAGCGAGTATTCAAACCGCCGCGACTAAAGTCACAAATAAGGATTATTTTATTCCCAGAGGGCGTCTCTCCTGCGGCAGCCAGAATTTACTTCATAAACTTGTCTATCGCATCATTCAACGCTTCAATAGCCTCCTCATCCCCCGTTTTTATCGCATCAACAATACAAGTTGACATATGTTCTTTCAATATAACCCGGCTAAGGCTCTTGACTGCGGCATCTACAGCGGCGAGCTGGATTAACACTTCGCTGCAGTCTCTTCCAGATTCAATCATAATTTTTATAGACTTCATATGACCTATAATCCGGGCAATTCGGTTTAGTTCGTTTTTCACGATTTGGGGCGAATGGGTGTGTGTATGAGTGTAAACATTTCCGTTTGCATCTACATGGGTATGGGTATGCTGGCACACTGATGCCTCTCCTGATTTATGAGTATGCTGATTCACTGACAACTCTCCTGATTTATGAGTGTGCTGATTCACTGATGACTTTTCTGATTTACCAATATGTTGATGTTCTGACAATTCCTCATGCTTATGAGAATATCCTTCTTTATGTGTACTGTCATAGTGTACATTTCCTTGAATATCTTCCTGATTGTAAAAATTATTTCGATTTTTTATATATTCATTTTCTTGAATATGTATTTTCCCTATCTTTTTTGTTGTATCATTTTCCTTATTATTTTCATTTCTATTATTTTGAATATGTTTATTTTCCATTTTTATCCTGCCTCGTATTATTAAAATTTGTGGTAATTTTGAATTTTGTAATATCCAGAGAGATAGCAGAGAAGATTACAAAAATAAAATCAATGTATATAAGATTAATGTTATAAAATCGTATAAAAGATATATTCCAGCAATTATTTTACTCATTGCAATAATATTATATGAAAATGATATTAAAAACGCCGCAATTTCATTACCGAATATAATAGATAAGTAATATCATTTTCTGATTGAAGTATTTATAATCCAAATATCACAATCCGCTCTCTCATATCATTTCCCGGAAATAAATCTCTGCAATCTATTTCGTCTTCAAACATAAATTCATCTACGGTCATTAAATAAGAAATATATTCATCTGACGGATAATAAAACAGTAGTTTTATCTCTCTTGGTTTTTCGTAATAGGATTCTAGTATCCTGTGTATCACTTTTTGCAAAATTTCAAGTGAAAATGGGTTAAAGAAGTAAATTCTATCTACTTCTCTTGGTACAGAAAAGTATTCGGCATTTTCCGCTTTAAATGCTACTCTTCCTGCTGAAATGGCTTTTTCTTTGTTTTCTATTGCTTTATTGTAGATTCTCTCATCATATTCCACGCCGATGGACCTGCATCTGGTCTGATAGGCAAGGAAAAAGTCTACACGGCCTTTTCCACACCCGTAATCAAGAAGTGTATTGCCTTTTCTTATGATTCCTGTGTTTGCCAGCCTTTCTAATACAGAATATGGCGTTGGTTCATAGGGATAATAATATTGTCCTGCATTGGAATCATCGCGTCCCATTGTATGGATTTTCAGTAGTTTATCCCATTTATTTTCATATATATCTTCTTTCATTTTTTATTTGCCCCTTTTTTTATTTTTCTCTTATATTCTCCTATTTTCTTTCATTTTCTTTCTCAGAATATTTCCTGTGATTCTCAATTAGTCTACCATAATCCCACTTCTAATCCAATCTTCCAAAATAGAAATTCATATTTTTTAAATAGAATATCAAATGTCATTCTTTTTTCTAAAATGCTAAACTCCAATCAAGTTAAGAAACACGCAAATAAAAAAAGAGGAGAGGAAAAATGGAAAACAACAGTAACAGTGGTGTTATATACCAGGGAAAAATACCAAATCGTGTGAAGTACTGCTTTGCCTTTGGTGCATTAGGAAAAGACTTAATCTATGGAATGATTGCAACTTTTTCTATGATTTATTTTACAGATATTATTAAAGTTGCTCCCGCATTTATCGGAAGTATGTTCTTCGTTGCAAAGTTGTGGGATGCTTTTAACGATTTATTTATGGGTATGATTGTTGATAATACGAGAAGCCGGTGGGGTAAATTCGTTCCGTGGCTTGTTATCGGTACATTGATTAACGCTTTTGTATTCATTACCGTATTTACAGACTTTCATTTATCAGGTGTAAGTCTTTGTGTATTTGCATCTGTCGTTTATGTTTTATGGGGAATGACTTATACGATTATGGATATTCCGTATTGGTCTATTATTCCTAACTTAACTTCCGACCCGGAAGAACGTGAAAAAGTATCTGTTTTACCAAGAATTTTTGCCAGCATCGGTCAGTCTCTTATCATCGCCGGCTTCGGTGTTCAGATTATCAAAGGACTTGGCGGCAACTATACTGGTTACCACAGATTTGCATTAATTATCGCAGCAACCTTTATTTTTACAATGGCTGTCTGCGTTATCAACCTGCCAAAGAAACAGCAGGCTACCGGAACTGCAGAGAAAATGAAATTCAGAGATATTTTCACTGTAATCAAAAAGAATGACCAGTTAAGATGGGCTGTCCTCTTAATTTTATTATACAATATTGGAATTCAGGCTATCATGGGTGTTGCTACATATTATTTCAGCTATGTTTGCAATAATGCCGGAATGTTATCTGCTTTCATGATCAGTGCATCTGTTGCAGAGGTAGTTGGATTATTAATCTTCCCTAAAGTCACAAAATTATTATCCAGAAAAAAGGCATTCTTAATGGCTTGTACGCTTCCACCAATCGGCCTTATCTTACTGCTCATTGTAGGATTTGTATGTCCTTCTAATATTCCTTTAACTGCAATTGCGGGAATTATCGTTAAAACTGGTACAGGTCTTGAACTTGGATGTGCTACCGTTTTCCTTGCAGACGTTGTTGATTATGGCGAATATGTATTAGGTGTCAGAAATGAAGGTGTCGTATTCTCCCTTCAGACATTAATCGTAAAACTGACCGCAGCTTTTACAGCTTTAGCAATCGGATTCGTATTAGAATTAACTGGATACGTTCCAAATGCAGTACAGTCTTTAGCAACACAGAACTCCATCCGTGTGCTGATGTGCATTGTACCAGCTCTCGGCATCATTCTTGCTTACGTTGTATTTAAGACTAAATATAAGCTTAATGATGAGTTTATGAAAAAAGTAGTTGCTAAGATTAGTGGTAAAGCTGAAGAATAATCGCAGAATATTACACAAGGTATAAGACTAGAGCGTGTTTGAAAAAGGCTTTCTGCAATATAACAACAGGATACTGTGCAAAGTATATAACACTAACTATTCCGATTCATTAAATTTACAAACTTACATTTCAAATAAATTCTATGTTTCGGAACAGTTATAAAACATTATAGGGCAAATAAGTAAGGGCAAGTTGATTGATATAAAATGTAATCGACTTGCTCTTATTTATGGTACAATCTAAACGGCTGCAAAATAATAAAATAAGTAGCAAAATCCATACCAAAAGAACTATGTCAAAAATAAATAACACAATAAATAGAAAAACAACTATAAAAAATAAATTTCAAAACACACAACAACGTAACTATAAAAAAACAAACTTAAAATCAAATACCATATAAATAACCACAAATAAACTACAGAAAAAATGAGGAAAAAATCTTGATAAACTTTACTATTATTTTAGCTGATGATGAACAGCAAATATTATATGGAATGAAAAACGGCATCGACTGGGAGAGCCTTGGTTTCTCCGTTGTTGGTACGGCACAAAACGGGAAAGAGGCCTTAGAACTCATTGAAGAATATCACCCAGACCTTTTAATCAGTGATATTAAAATGCCATTTATGGACGGTTTAGAGCTTTCTAAAACCATTCATGAGAACTACATAAACACGAAAATTATTCTTTTTTCCGGTTGGGATGATTTTGAATATGCCAGAACTGCTATCAGCTATGGAGTTTCACAATACATCATGAAACCAATCGACTACAACGAAATGCAGAAACTTCTCACTACAATGCATGAGGAACTCGAAAAAGAATATGCCGAGAAAATGAACCGCACCCGCTTGGAGAACATTTACACAGAAAGTATTCCTCTTCTTCGGCAGCAGTTTTTTACACAGCTTTTAACAGAAACTCTTACCGAAGATTATTGTACTCTTCAAATGAAAAATTTAAAACTGAATTTTGATTATGAAGTTTTTCACATCATTACTGTAAAGATTCGTGAAAATGATTTAAATGATGTTCTTTCCGAACTTTCCATCAAGGAAACGATTAAAGAATCTCTCGAAAAAATAACGGACCTCTACCATTTCGGTATGATTGACAGAGAAGTATTTTTTCTATGTGGCAATAAAAAGCACGATATTGAACGGATTACCCGTACTATACAGGAGGCCTCCGTCATTATCGAACGTATTTTTCACACGAAAATATCCTGCGGCATCAGTTCCAGCGGTACCAGTTTAAGGGCACTTCCTGTCCTCTATCAGCAGGCTCTAGAAGCACTTGATTATAATGTAGTCATTCAAGATGAGAGCTATACTTACTATAATGACATCCTTCCGCTCCAAAAGGATGCACCGCTTCAAAAAGACGATGACTGGAATTCCGAAGTAGATTCCATTGAGAAGATCATAACTCACTGTTCTGAAGAAGAACTGAAAACTGCTGTTTTAAATATGCTTGAACATCTACATGAAGCCCATTACAACTTAAATGAATACCAGATCGTCATATTAGAGATTTCCTTCTCCCTCGCCCGTCTTTATAAAAAATATCAGATTACCTCTGATAAAGAATTTGCCGGTTCCAAAAAAATGGCGGTAAAAATTCTTTCTTTAAACACTGGCGAAGAGCTCGACAACTGGCTTATTAATTATTTTCAGCTCATGCGTACATTGATTCAGAAAAAGCAGGTAGATAATAACGTTATTTTAGCAGAAAATGCAAAGAAATTAGTGGAGGAACATTTCCGTGAACCTGACCTTTCCGTAGAGTCCATTTGCAAGGAACTTCATGTGAGTTCTTCCTACTTTTCAAAGATTTTTAAGCAGGAAACGGAAACTACTTTTTTAAATTACCTCATCAGCCGCCGCATGGAAGAAGCGAAAATGTTACTGAAAATGACCGACTACAAAAGCCATGTCATCGGAACAATGGTCGGATACCCCGAACCAAATTACTTTAGCTATGTATTTAAAAAGCACTGTGGTATCTCTCCGGTAAAATACCGAAAACTTGGAGGGGAAAATAACTAAAAGGACCTTCTCCCGGCATCCAGAGTATGTTTAAAAAATGCTTTTTGCAAGATGTACGTCACAATTTACGGGAAATTTCCTTCCCTGACAAACGAAAGGATTTATTTATGAACAATAAAAAATTAAGCATTCGTGTTCTTTTTCCTTTAATAATGTCCATCTCGATTGTCTTCTGTATTTTAAGCTGCATGATACTGTTTTCTCATTATATTTCTACCTATCTTGTCCGTAAAACGATAGAAGAAACCAGCAGGCAGAAAAATGTACTTGCACAAAATATTGAAAATGAAATAGATTCAATCAATTCTATTATGAATAACATTTACTACAACACAATCAAAAAATATGATATTCAGGACAAGAACTTTAAAACTATTTTGGCAAATGAAATCACCAGCAATTCAGAAACAATCTATGGACTCGCTTTATATGATACAGATGGCAAAAACTTATGGCACTCTAACAATTTAACCAGTACTTCCATGCAAAATGAAAGCTGGTTTACTCAGGCAAAAGATAATATCGAAACTATTTGTTACGGCTCAAAAAAACTTGTTTATCCCGACAACGTAAAACAGGTATTTCAGATAAGCCGCTATGTAGAGTACATTAATCACGGCAAAATGAAATCCGGTGTTCTTTTAATGCAGTACTATACCGATTCCATCGATGCAATTTTAGAGCATTATAAGAATACGCAAAACTCTTACTGCTACCTGCTTGATAATACATCGAACTTTCTTTATCATCCGTTTATAAAAGAAATTTCTTCTGGTTTATATAAAGAAAACACTACTAAAATTGCTCTAAACAGCACCAATTACAGCATCAAAAAGCTACATGGTACAAAGTGGCTGATCGAACGTCAGCAGATTGGTTATACCGGCTGGAATATCGTCCTTGTCAGTTCCCTATTTAATATTCACACAGAAAATATGGGTATTTATTATGTAATCTGGCTACTTCTGCTTATTGTTGGAATTATTCTTGTTTTCACTGACATTTTGCTGTTCCATGACTTCACAAATCCTGTCTACCAATTACTCGATACCATGCAGGAATTCGGAAAGGGCAATTATGAAGTAAAAGCCGCAGAAAATGGAATTGGTGAACTGAAAACATTAAGTGCACATTTTAATATTATGGCAGAAAAATTACAAAACCAAATGGGCGAAATCCGTAGAAATGAACGGGAAAAACGAAAAATGGAGAAAAAACTTTTGCAGTCTCAGATTAACCCGCATTTTCTCTATAATACGCTGGACTCTATCATCTGGATGATACAGAGTGGCGAATATAAAGGTGCCGAGCAAATGGTATCCTCCCTCGCGAAGTTTTTCCGCATTTCTTTAAGCCAGGGAAAAGACATTATCCCACTGGAAAAAGAGTTGGAACACGCAACAAGTTACCTCGCTATTCAAAATATCCGTTTTAAGGACAAGTTTGAATTTTCCGTACAGGCAGACAAAAAACTTCTTCATTATCTCTGCCCCAAACTTTCTATCCAGCCTCTACTTGAAAATGCTATTTATCACGGTATGGAAGGTGTGTACGATGATGGCGAAATCACTATTTCTGTTTATGAAAAAGATAACCTTATTCACATTGACGTAAGCGATAACGGACTTGGTATGCCAGAAAAAGTTGTGGAATACATCATGCACAACCGGGTTGTTTCCAGCAAACGAGGCTCTGGAATCGGTGTGCGTAATGTCGATGAGCGAATCAAACTTATTTACGGTGAACAGTATGGTGTCACTATTGAAAGTGAATTAGATGAAGGAACAACCGCAACGATAATTATTCCGAAACTGGAGGAGACTGCAGAGATAAATTCAGATGAATCCAATAAAACAAAATTATAGAAAATCAGCAACTTGTAATAATCTAACAATACTACACTGAACTAAATCTATAATATATATTACAAAAAACTGCCCAAATAGACAGTAGCCAATAACACTAAATTAAAAGAAGTTATTAAAATCAGGAGGAAACTGATGAAAAATAATAAGAAAAAATATGCTTTAGTAATCATCTTAATACTCTTCATTGCCTTTTTTTCCTCGCAATGTATGATGACACGCACAAACACCGAAAGTAAAAAAACGGTAGCAGTAATCCTTCCCTACACTTATAATAAAGAGAATTCCCGTATATTAGATGCCATCCGAGATTACGCTCACAATAATTCTATTATACTTGACGTGTGGCATGAAAAAAGCCTTTCTTCAAATGAGCTATCTTCCATCATCGCTAATGAAGAACAAAATCATGCAATTGGCATCCTGTTAATTTATCCAGAAAACTATTTAACCCAACAAGAAAAACACTACGATTACAATAATGTACTGGCAATTACCGCCACGATGCAAACTGCCTTTTCTCACTATGCAGCCTTTGAAAACAGCCCTTCTTCAAGCTATCTTCTTCCTGTTTCTGCACAGGTAATAAAGAAAATCCAAGACGGCAAAACAGACTGCATTTACATAAAAAACACATACGAACTTGGCTATGAAAGCATTCAAATGCTGGATACTTACTCACGAAATAAATATATGAAAGATATATCTATTCCATGTCATAAAGTAGATAAGGCAGCTATTGAGAGCGGGGAATTAGATGCACTACTGACAAATTAGAAGAGTAGTTTTAATTCAATCTACACACCCCAATTTACGGTATATTTCGCCTGAATGAATACAAAATATACCGTAAATTAGAGCGTGCAGGTTGCAGGAATGATTTTTCAAACACTCTCTAAACATAATAGTTTTCCAAAAATTTAGTCAATATTTATCAACTACAGATAATAAATTATACAGAACACGAAAGGATTTCCGTTATGAAAACAAATCTTTTTAGCTATAATTCCATCCTGTTTACCTTAATCATCATCCTGATAAGCACCATAACCATATGGAAATTACCTCAAACGCAGAATGGATACACCCACATAGGCATCGCCGTTTATGATATGGACGACACTTTCATAAACGACTATGTAACCAAACTCCAAAACAAAATTGACCGTTCTTCTTTTTCTGGCAAAAAGGTTCTTTACGAAATCTTTGATGCAGAAGGAAATGCTAATCGGCAAGAACATCAGCTTCAATATATGTACACCCAAAACTTCGATGCCCTGCTTATTAACCTTGTAACTCCATCTTCCGCCGCCAGCGTCCTAAACGAGACAGCAAACCACGATATCCCTGTTATTTTATTTAACAGAGAAGCGGATAAAAAGGACTTATCCATCTCCAAACAGACATGGTACGTCGGAACAGCGGCAAAAAAAGCAGGAGCCATTCAGGCAGACATGCTCCAGAATGTATGGAATATAGACAAAGTAAACCTGGACCGAAACAAAAATAATAAACTGGACTATATTCTAATCGAAGGAGAACAGACACATTTTGATGCTGTAAGAAGGACAAATGGCTTTTTAGAAAGCAGCCAGAACCTCCCTCTAAATCAGCTTACTAATCTCTCCGCAGATTGGCAGAGAAACCTTGCCTCCGTGAAATTTTCAAAACTGGATACTAGCATTATCCAATCTGCAGAAGCCATTATCTGCAATAATGATGACATGGCACTTGGAGTTTACGATTACTATAAACAGCATAATCTCAAACTCCCCCTTATTCTCGGAATTAATAACAGTCCAGAGATGAATCAGAAAATACAAGCTGGAGAAATTTATGGAACTGTAGATAATGGCACAAATGACCAGATATCTTATATCTGCAAATTGCTTAATGATATTCTAAATAAGGATACCGCCAAATATCACAAAATATGGTATAGCAAACCGTTTGCTATTGAAAAGTAATTTTCATTTGCGATAACAGACGCAAAAAGAACTGCCCTGATATTTTATCTGTGAGTGGCTTCAGATGCTTATGGCGTTTACGAGTTGAAGGATTTACACTGGAACTATTATTATATTATAATATGGTTATTAATAATTGAGGAGGAACACCATTGAAAACAATTGAATTATCAATTTCCGATAAAAATAAATCTTTACTTACACACCTTCAGGAAAATGGAGAATTTTTACCTGCCTATTGTGCCGGTAGAGGAACCTGTGGAAAATGTAAGGTACAATTTTTAAATAATATACCAGCCCATACTACACATGACGCTGTCTTTTTTTCAGCAAAAGAACTCTCTGAAGGCTGGCGGCTGGCATGTCAGGCTTATGTAAAAGGGCAGTTTACTATTCAGATAGAAGATTATGAAAAAAACCAAATTCAGGCTGCCTCTGCATTTAATCTGTCGGCAGATAAATCTATTTCAAATAAGTTTACTGCGGCGAATACTGTCTCTGACTCTTCATCTAAATCTGCCTCAGTTCAACACATCTCAATGCAGCCATCTTCAGAAAAATCTGATTCGAAAATTGCTACTGCTCCATCTTCATCCACTCACAACGAAATTTCCAGTTATGATTCTCTTGCTCTCGCTGTCGATATCGGAACTACAACCATTGCCTCCAATCTCATTGATACAAATCAAAAAAAAGTATTACAGACCATAACCAGTATCAATCATCAGCGAATATTTGGTACCGATGTCCTTTCACGAATTGATATAGCCAATCAGGGAAGACTTTTGGAGCTTCAGAGAACTATATTAAACGATTTAGATTCTATCTGCGAACAATTTCAGCTAGGAAAAGATATCACAAAACTTTCTATTCCTGTCATCATTTCCGGCAACTCTACTATGCAGCATTTACTTCAGAAATTATCCTGTGAAAGTCTTGGATCCTTTCCTTTCACCCCTGTTGATATTTCCATGCATTCCTACAAAAACATGACGATTCTTCCGGGGATCAGTACTTATGTAGGTGCCGATATTGTCAGTGGTATTGTAGCCTGCGGAATTGATCAAAAAGAAGAAGTTTCACTTCTCGTAGACCTTGGTACAAACGGGGAAATGGTTATCGGTAATAAAGATCGACTCCTCGTAACTTCAACCGCAGCAGGTCCGGCTTTTGAAGGCGGCAATATCCGCTACGGTATTGCCGGTGTTCCAGGCGCAATTGATACCGTAACTATTTTCGATAATCATCCAGCCATTTCTACTATTTCAAATAAAAAACCAATTGGCATCTGTGGAACAGGAGTCATTGAAACAGTCTATGAACTTGTAAAAGAAAAAATTGTTGATAACACAGGATTGATTGCTGATAAATATTTCGATAATGGATATCCATTGACAGAGAATATTTCATTTACTAACAAGGATATTCGTGAGGTTCAATTAGCAAAGTCGGCTATTCGGGCCGGTATAGAAATCCTCGTAATCTCCTATGGTATTGATTACTCTCAGATTGCACATCTATACCTCGCCGGAGGTTTTGGGCAAAAAATCAATTATACCAAAGCTGTCGGAATCGGTATGCTGCCCAAAGAACTGAACGACCGAATCATATCCGTCGGAAACAGCTCTCTCGCAGGCGCAGGCATGTTAGCGATGAACTCTGAATTATCCCATCGCTTTACACATATTCCAGAAATTTCAGAAGAAATCAGCCTTGCAAATCATAAAGCATTTAATGATTTATACTTGGAATATATGTCTTTTTAAAACTTTCCGCTTATCATTATTATAGAAAAATTCTATTTACAGATTTTTCTTCACAGTATCAGACTTATAATGCCGAACTAAATCAAATAGGTAGCAGACGCAACTCATCTCCCACCTTAGAGGTCGAAGTCTTCTTGCTGTAAGAGGATCAAATATTTAAAGGGTGCAAAACAACTCACATGAGTAGCTCACACCCTTTCTTAGAACTATCTTACGACAATCCTTTTTTCATTTTCTTATTACTATCTTTTCTATTTCCAATCTTTCCAAACATCCGGCTCATAGCCGACTGTCGCCTGCTTTCCATTTCTGACAATCGGTGTTCTTATAATCTTTTGATTTTCCAGAATTTTTTCTTTTTTATCTTCCTCAGAAAGATATTGAACTAATGCCAGTAAGTTTTTATCCTTACACTTAGGGTCAATCAGCTTTTCATAACCACCTACAGCTTGACATACAGAATTAAACTCCCCCTTACTAAGTCCTTTTTCTTTCATATCTACAAACTGATATTTTATTCCTCTTTCTTTAAAATAGCGCTCTGCCTTTTTGCTGTCAAAACTCTTTTTCGTCCCAAAAATCTGTACGTTCATCTCAATTTCCTCTCTATTCCTTCACAATATTATTATAGTTTTTTCACTATCTTCAAATATATCTGATTACATTTATATTTATTTTTGAATATATTTCTTAATAGTATTTTTCTTATATTCTATACCTCTCTATATTTCTCGAACAACCCAAAATACTCTTTTTCCACCTCAGAAAATGATCTCACCGTATAATCAACCTTCACATGCAGCTTTGGCTGCTTTTCTTCTGATTCTTCATCCAATAAATACTTTAAATCATACCACAATAATGCATTATCAATCTCTTTTATCAACTTCTCCTCATCTATGTTTAACGTGAAACCTAAAAACTTCGTATAAATAACATCTAATAAATGATTCTCATATTCCTTATACTTCTTCATATTCTGTTTTAAAGGTCTTGGTACATCTGACATATAACACTCACTCGCATCATGTAGCAAAGCTGCCAATACAAGTCGATTAGAATATCCCTTTGCCGCTGCTTCCTTCGCACATAAAATACAATGCTCTCCCACAGACCAGAATGAGCTGACATGTCCATTTCCCCGACAGATCATCGGAAGTGCATGAGCAATATCCTCAATGCAAATTAATTCTGCATCAGGATTTATCGGATCAAAATGTTTTCTCGTATATGTAGTAATATAATTTCCCATAAAATCACGCCTTTCTTATTACTGTTTAATTCATTAGATAAACTACAGACGAAGCCAGTGAACTTCATAAGCCATATTTGTGCTTTTAGTCGTGGCGTGTTGAATGTTCGCTCCACACGCTCGCATCCAACACTTGCTCCGAGACCACAAATATGGCTTATGAAGTTCACTGGCTTCTGTGCTGTGGCTGGAGAAGGTGAATTAAACAGGGGGGAGGGGATTTGGGGACAGAAGCTGATGTCTTCTGCCCTCTCCCCCAAATCCCCGCAACCACTATTTGTCTAATGAATTAAATAGTAACCCTATTATCTGTTGAAGATTTTCTAAGTCTTTTAATGTATCCCCTGTTTCCAGAGAATGATTTCCTTCATCTGTCAAAATAAGAGGAAGATTTAACTTTTTACATCCTTCTGTAATATCTTTTGTATCAGCCCACGGGTCTGCCGTTCCATGAAATACAATCCCATTCCCATCTGCAAATAAAAATGTCTGCTGAAGTGGTGTAAATAAAATATTCTTTGCTGAGAGTTGATGCCTTCTGGCAAATGCAGAAGATATGACTGTTCCTATACTCTTTGATACAAATAATATATCTTCATATTCTTCCCAGCAAATATCCTGCAAAATTTTTTCTGCCTGCTCTAATCCACAACGAAAAGCTTCTTCCATCTTTTCTTTATTTTCCTTTATTCCTGATGGAAAATTACCATATTCTACTTTCACAATTTTGTATCCCCTTGCTACCGCAAGTTTACCTGTATAGTAGAGTAATGGCTTATCACAAGTATAACCAATTCCTGGAAACAGTACTGCTATTTTTTTCTTCATAATAATCTCTTTTCCTGTTATTCTGCATTGCTATATTTTCTTTAATAATCCATAATTTAATTTTTATAAATAGAGCAATTCAATGCTAATGATTCTGGATATCAATATGTGATGAAATCTATATTTTCCATAATCTACCCTTTATTTTCCATCCATGCTATCTCTCATCTTCATCATCCAAGCTGCAAATTCAACCCTTCAAATAGTTCTCCTAATCGAACCTTTAATGGCTGTGAATCTTCTTGCTCCTGCCGTTCCCTATAAATGAGCTTATAATTTGGATTCTTTTCCAATTTTTCAATAAGACGTGCTGTATTCCATGCATCATCCAGCCCATCATGCATTCTTCCATCTGGCTCAATATCACATAGCATCAAAGCCTCCTGCAAACCTACTGCCTGCTCAAAGTTATACTTTTTCCCGAATATTTCCTGATAATCTACCCAACGCTCTGGCTTCATCAATTCATCCAGTTTCTCATCATTTAACTTCTTACTTTTAATCTCATGGTCAAGCTGCCAGTAATCACTTTTACTCCATGCAAAAACTTTATATTCCCGCTCTCCAAGCCAGTCTGCCATATGAATAAGTGCATCTTTCAGCTTCGGTGCATTCTTTATCTGCCCTTTCTCAATTCCTGTAAGATTCGTTATAAAGTAATCAAGGATACCAAACTCAGGATGTACATACTGGCATAAAGTTCCTATTTCCTTATATTCTTCATCTAAAAGAACTGCTCCAACCTGAATAATCTCACTCGCATACTTATAATTTTTTCCCCGATAATTCTTTGGGACTTTGCACATTTCTAAATCAATAACCAGATAATTCAAGCACTCACCCCCTCTATATATGTTTTTTATCTGTATTTCTTGTCATCATAAAAAAATACCGCCTTTCTGATATTTATTATATCAGAAAAACGGCTCTAACAATAGCAAAAACCTATAACAGCAGGCTTTGTCCCTGCCAGAGGCTATATCGGATAGGGGGCAAATGTCCGGACGCCAGTTCTGCATAACCAATGATTGCATTCATAGGAGTTCTGATATCATGGGACATATCAGGCAGTAAAGAATGACCATCTTGTGCTTGCCGGAGATCAGCGACAATGCCATGAACGCCGCATGGGGCACCATGCCAGGAGCGGGACTCCGTTGTTCTGAACCTCACCGAGACACACAAGACCGTACAGAACATCAAGGCACGGGGAGCATTCACCGTCAGCATTGCCGATGCAGCCCACATAGTGGAAGCAGACTATTTCGGCGTAGAGTCCTGCAATAAAGTTGCCGATAAATTTGCCCACAGTGGTCTGACCGCCAGCAAAGCAGAAACAGTAGATTCACTCTCATCAACGAGTTTCCGATCTGCCTGGAATGCAGATTCATCGAGTATCAGAACAGTGAATACGGATGCGGCGTTATCGGCAAGGTGGTCAATGTCACTGCCGATGAGAGCGTTATGGGGGATGGGAAAATTGATATGTCTAAGGTCAACGCCATCGCATTTGACCCCTACACCCACGGCTATTATAAAGTCACCGAGCGTGTGGGCGAAGCATTCCGAGATGGCTTAAAACTGAAAAAGTAAGGTATGCAGAAAAGGAGCTTTCGCATAAGCGAAGGCTCCTTCTTAAAATATATGGATTTCACAAATCCCTAGTTATCAAGTTAATCCACATTGAGAAAATGGTACATCAGTACGGCTACTTCCTGTGGTGTTTTGTTGATTGGCTCTGTAATCCACTGTCTTAGGATATAATAAATACCACCTGCATAATAAAAAGTACCAAGTCTCATCGTATCATCATCAACATCAGTAAAATATCCTTTATTTATCAGACTCGGATACTGCTCATTAAATCTCTCATTTAAAAACAATACAAAATCATCATCTGTCCTGTACCGAAAAAGAATTTTTAATATATCAGAATGCTCGTAAAAGTAGCAGCATGCAAGTTCCAGCCATTTCCTCGTGTCACCCTTAGATGCAGCTTTTTCCGCAAATGCTGCAACTTCCTGAAATATTTCAAACTTAATATCATTTAATATATCGCGAGGCTCTTCATAATGACGATAAAAGGTCGCTCTATTGATGCCGGACTCTATACACAACTGAGTTACTGATATTTTATTTAGATCCGTTTTGCTGAGCAAACGTAAAAGTCCCTCACGCAAAAGCCTCTTTGTCAATGCAATTCTCTGATCATTCTTCATTGCTACATCCCTCTGCATCCTTTTTTTGATTTTTATGCGACAAAACAAAGGTATCTGTTTCATATCTTCCAAAATGGTCGAAACTGGTGTTTGTATGTGCGACATTTGTATATTACAATACTGACTGTAGCATATATTGTCAAGTATTTGCCATACATGAATCGTTGAATGGAGGACAATCTCAATGAAACTATTATTAGAAATACTCATATGTTTTCTTGCCGGAGCCGGAGCAGGCATTGGAACCGGATTTGCCGGTATGAGTGCAGCTGCAGTTATTGGTCCTATGCTGGTTGCTTTTTTAGGTGTCCCAGCATATGAAGCAGTCGGAATAGGTCTGATTAGTGATGTACTGGCCAGTACTGTCAGCGCTTACACTTACAAAAAGAGCGGAAATCTGGACGTCAAAAACAGCTTACCCATGATGATTAGCGTCTTGATCGTAACAGTCATTGGCAGCTTTGTTGCAAGTTTTCTACCCGAAAGAGCGATGGGCAGTACCATGCAGATTGCCCTGATCATCATCGGGCTACGCTTTATCCTAAAACCGGTCACAACCACAAGGGAACAGATGAATGCCAGTTCTGCCAAAGAGCGACTAATAAAAGCGATTATAGGAGGCATTTTCGTCGGTTTTATCTGCGGATTTGTTGGTGCAGGTGGTGGAATGATGATGCTGTTTGTACTGACTTCTTTTCTGGGATATCAGATGCACATGGCAGTTGGAACCAGTGTATTCATCATGGCATTTACCGCACTTACAGGCGGAATTAGTCATTTCGCAATCGGTGGCATGCCAGACATTACGATTATGGTCCTATGCGCCGCATTCACACTTCTCTGGGCTAGAATCGCTGCTATAATAGCCAACAAGTCAGATGCAAAGACCCTTAACCGTGCAGTTGGAGTAGTCATGATTCTTACGAGTATAGTGATACTCATCGTAAACAATATAAGTTGAATTCTATAGCCAGCATAATGGTACATGTTTTACAGTAGCAAGAAATTATTTTTTGAAAATTTTGTATTTTTCTGAAATTTAGTACGGAAAAGAGCATATGGCTTTTCTCCACATGCTCTTTTTGAGTAAACTGTTAATAGACATCAGATATAATAAGATTCGATCATTATTCTGTCAGAAACATTCCAAGAAGAATGGAATACTGCTTCACAAGAAGTTCCTCCGAGAGTGAGTCTCTTGAAGTAACCCAGTAACGTAAAATCTGGATAATACCACCTGAATAGTAAGCAGCTGCAACCTGTGGCACAATATCTTTCCGGAGTTTTACCGCATCTATTCTGTGTAGTTCCTCCAAAAAGGAAATTTGGATTTCCTCTGCAAGAATATCAAGCAAAATGGAAAAAGCATTACTGCTCAGAATATTTTGAACCATTGTCATATGTTCTGACAAATAGTGAACCATCTGTTGAAACATATGAACGGAAAAATCCATAAGATTATTTTCTTCGTTTGTTTCTGCCAATCGGCTAATAAAATTGTCCCGGTTCTGCCGTACAAAATAAGCAAAAAAATCATATTTATCCAGAAAATGAGTGTAAAAGGTAGCCCTTCGGATCAGTGCCTTCTCGCATATTTCATTTACTGTAATATCTTCAAATTTCTTTCTATCAAGCAGTTCCGTAAATGAACTGCACAGCATCTGATTCGTTCTTATAAATCTTAAATCTTTATCCTTAGCCATAATGTCTTCCTTTTTCTATAGTGTGATTGTCTGTTTTCCAGAGCTACGAAGTATGCAACAAGATACCAGTCCGAGGAGCTTCACGGATCGGAAGAACTGGACATTTATAAAATAATTTTGTGGACATTTTTTGAAAGATGTCAATTATTTTACATTTGCTATTTAATTGTACGTTGCTTTTTTGCTCCATATGCTTATCCTAATAAATTAGAAGACAAATGTCAAATAAATACAATATCTCGGTTAAGAAGCCAACAATACTGCAGAGTAATCTATAGATATAGATATCGAAATTGACAGTGGGAGGAAGACATGAAAAAATTTTACAGTGGTGTAATCAAATATCGCTATGTGATTATGGTGTTGTTTCTGATAGCTACATTGTTTTGTGGTTACAGCAGAAACCTGATAAAAGTGGACTATGATATGAATGATTATCTTCCAGAAACGTCGCCGTCTACAGTCGCACTGGATGTAATGAGTCAGCAATTTGACGGAGCAATTCCGAATGCCAGGGTTATGGTAAAGGCTGCAGATGAGAAGGAGGTACGAGAGTACAAGAACAAACTACAGGCAATTGATGGTGTTATTTCTGTTTCGTGGCTAGATGATGTGTTTCCTATAGATGTGCCTCTTTCTATGTATCCCCCAAAAACACTGGAAACCTATTACAAAGATGGATATGCCTTATTTCAGGTGAGCATCGAAGAAGAAAAACGAGGCGAGGCTGTTTCTGAAATCTATAAGCTGATCGGTGATGACAATGCCATGACTGGAAATGCGGTAAGCACTGCACTTGCAACCAGTTCCACTGTTAATGAGGTTAAAAAGATCTCAATAATCGCAGTGCTTTTTCTGTTGGTGATTCTTACACTTACCACAACATCCTGGCTGGAACCGCTGGTTGTACTTATAGGACTTGGAGTGGCGATCATTATTAACACAGGCTCGAACCTTATCTTTGGTGAAATTTCTTTTGTTACTAATGCAGCCGGAAATATTCTTCAGCTTGCTGTGTCTCTGGATTATTCTGTTTTCCTGATTCATCGTTTTGATGAATGCAGAAAAAATGCAGAGCCGAAAACTGCAATAAAAAATGCACTGGTCCTTTCTACGAGTTCCATTTTATCCAGTGGACTGACTACAGTTATCGGTTTCCTTGCACTCATAATGATGCGTTTCAGAATAGGTCCGGATCTTGGACTTGCACTGGCAAAAGGAATTGTAATCAGCCTTCTGACAGTATTTCTTTTTATGCCAGGACTGATTCTGGTTACTTTTAAATGGATGGATAAAACCAGACATAAGTCTTTTATGCCTTCTTTCAGAAGTTTTGGAAAAGTAGTCCACAAGATTATGTATCCGATGGGGATTATTTTTATCTGTCTGATTATACCTGCATTCATAGGAAGCAACAGTAATTCCTATTATTTTGGTTCCTCCCATATTTTTGGAAACGAAACCAGAATTGGAAAGGATACGGAAAAAATTGAAGAAGTATTTGGAAAAAGCGACACCTATGTGCTTATGTTTCCAAAGAATGAAACTGTAACAGAAGGGAAACTTCTGGATGAACTTGAGGCTCTTCCACAGATAAATTCCATAACAGCACTTCAAAAAATGATAGGTTCTGCAATTCCTGCAAGTTCTATTCCTGGGGAACTTCTGGAAAAACTTCAGTCCGAGAAATATGACCGTATTGTAATGAATGTGTCGGCTGATTATGAAGGGAAAGAAACCTTTGCTTTGGTAAAAAGAATCAGAAAAATTGCAGAACAGTATTATCCGGATGAATATTATCTGGCAGGCGAAGGAGTAAGTACTTATGATCTGATGGATACCATCACGGCAGATATGATGAAAGTAAATCTGCTGGCAATTGGCGCAGTTTTTATAGTATTGTTGTTTACAATGAAATCTTTCATACTTCCAATTATATTGGTACTGACCATTGAAACTGCAATCTGGCTCAATCTGGCTGTTTCTTATGTTAGTGGTAATCCGATTTTCTATATCGCATATCTTATTATCAGTTCCATCCAGCTGGGTGCCACTGTAGATTATGCAATTCTGTTTACTGAACGGTATAAAGAAAACAGACAGACGCTTAATAAAAAGGAAAGTATTGTGGAGACTGTTTCCAATGTTACGGTATCTGTACTGACTTCCGGAATTACAATGGCAACAGTTGGAACTCTGCTTGGAATTTTTACTACTCATAGACTGTTGTCACAGCTTGGCTATTTTCTGGGAAGAGGAACGGTTTTTTCCATGATTGCAGTGTTGTTTGTACTTCCATGCTTTTTGTATCTATCAGACGGCATCTCCATTGAGAAGAAAAAGTTCTTTGGCATATGATGCCTAATACGGATATGAAGCAGGCTGCACTCTCAAGTCCCTATGGAATCGATACCGCCGGTACTGGAATTGTTTCATATTCCTTATTATTATGTTTCCAATTACTGGTTGTGTCTTTAATTGATGTCAGAAGAAGTAATATATCTTTTCTTAATTCTCGATCAGATACACG
>OLOG01000116.1_pt1 | contig 83605 bp, 61 predicted proteins | sample 1672351 | NCBI WGS metagenome assembly OLOG01 (sample SAMEA3136674, study PRJEB25190) | human gut metagenome | biome: human gut; feature: human-associated habitat; material: faeces | place: Austria | collected 2013 | reverse complement strand
TCTTACATTGTTTAATTTACAAGGTGCACGCCACTTCTCAGCGGGTGAGCTATATTTTAGCACAACTCTCAGCGCTTGTCAAGAACTTTTTCAAGTTTTTCAAAACTTTTTCTGTTTCTTAACTTCGTTCTTCACTTTTGCGTTCCCGTCTCGCGACAGCTTTGATAGAATACCACCCATTTCAGGAAATGTCAAGCTCTTTTTTCAAGTTTTTTTGATTTTTTTGAAATTCTTTCTTTTCTCAAGGAATTCATCTCAGAAGCAAGAATACTCCCATTCCCAAAAAGGCCCCAAGAATCGCAAGAGGCAGCTTCTTCTTGGCCACAGCTACCATCTCTCCGTGCGCTCTCCCCTTATATACTTCCGCAACATACCGAAGCATCAGGTAGCCCACAAAAAGTCCGCACTGCATCCATAGGCCTTCCAGCCGCAGAATCAGACACACAGTCAGTCCCGTCAAGAGGCCATCCACGATTTGCACTTGCTTTTCCTGTTCCATCCCTAATTTTACATAGTATATGACCGTCGCCAGCTGTACTGCCGCCAGCACCACGATCCCCGCCAAAAGAAGTAGTGTCATCGCCCTCTGCTCCTTTCTGGTGTTCCTATATTGTATTGTATCGTACTTCCCACCCCAAGGCAAGCATTTTCTTGCTTCTGCAACTACCAACCGAAATCCAAGGTTGCCATTCCCGTAAAAGTATGATTTAATAGGTGTATCACCGTGCGCGTACACCCCAGTGTACCGCCAAGCCAAGTCGGGAGGTTCCCCCATGCCCATTAAAATCCCAAATTCTCTGCCCGCAAGGGAAACCCTGGAGAGCGAGAATATTTTCGTCATGACCGAATACCGGGCCATGCACCAGGACATCCGTCCGCTGAAATTGCTCATCTTAAACTTAATGCCCACCAAGATCGCCACCGAGACGCAGTTGCTGCGGAAATTCTCCAACACCCCCCTACAGATCCAGGTGGAGCTGCTGCAAACCATCAGCCACAGCTCCCAGAACGTAGACCGCAGCCACTTAGAGTCCTTCTACACCTCCTTCGACCAGATCAAGGACAAGTATTACGACGGCCTCGTCATCACCGGCGCCCCCGTGGAGATCATGGACTTTGAAGCGGTGGACTACTGGAGCGAGCTCTGCCAGATCATGGACTGGTCCAAGACCCACGTCCACTCCACCCTCCACATCTGTTGGGGTGCCCAGGCCGGACTGTACTATCACTACGGCATCCCCAAGTATGAGTTGCCCCAAAAGGTCTTCGGCGTCTTCGACCACAAGGTCTTAAAGCCCTCTTCCCCCCTCTTCCGTGGCTTCGACGACCGTTTCTACGCCCCCCACTCCCGCCACACAGAAGTGCTGGAGGAAGACATCCGCAAGGTCCCCGGCCTGGAAGTCCTGGCCGTGTCGGAGGAAGTGGGCGTCTTCGCCGTAAAGACGGAGGACAGCCGCCAGTTTTTCTTCCTGGGCCACCTGGAATATGACCGGGACACCCTGGCCGGGGAATACTGGCGGGACGTGAAGCGTGGCCTGGACATCCAGCCCCCCCGCCACTACTTCCCCAACGACGACCCCAACCAGACCCCCGTCGTCCGCTGGCGCTCCGCCGGTCAGCTCATCTATACCAACTGGCTCAACTACTACGTCTACCAGACCACCCCCTACGACCTCACTTCCCTGCACCATCCCAAGTAACCTGATCCCTCCGCCCCAGGCCAATCCCATGGTCTGGGGCTTTTTTCAAAAAACTTAGAAATTTTCCCCATTTCCTCTTGACAAATGGAGGATTGTTTTGTATGATATAGCCAGAGATAAGGAAAGGATTCCACACTCTCAAACCCAAATAAAACCCCATCGCAAATGCAGAAAGGTCAGGTGAGTCCCATGGGTCAAATCGAACACAAGCAGAGCATGGGAGCCGCCCATACTTTCGACAAGTCGTAACGAACTGATTCCCACAGTCCCGTTCCTTGTACTTTACAGCAGTGGCTGATTCGGTGGCGGTTCCTAAAGGCTCTTCGTATTCAACCTAGGATCTATCAAAAACGCAGCGGTCAATCTTATGCGGTTTCAAATTCTTCCTGCTAATTGAATATAGAGACAAGTAAATACAAAAGTTTTACAGAGGATATGCCGTCGCATATCCTCTGTTTTTTACGGATTTTTACCCTATTTTGTAATTTTCCGTAACCTTTCTTATGTTTTTATTAAATCTATTGACATTCAGCTCCCCCTACGTTACATTGTTGCTGACATTTCCCAGATCGAGAAAGTGAGGTCTTTCCCATGACAGAAGAAAAGAAACGTACCGCGACCGTCCTGGCCGTGGTGTTGGTCGTGGCCATCCTGTGCAGTCTTTGCGCCAGCCTCTACAGTGCCAAAGGGATCTACGACCTGAAAACCGAGGCAAATGCTGCCCAGGAGACCACCGAGGATAACGTCAAGATCATGAACGGCGAGTATGAGATCCTCTCCACCACCCAGATCTCCGACGCCTACAAGTCCGGCAACACCAGCGGCCTGAGCAAAAAAGATCAGGAGACCCTGGAGATGGCCAAGGCCGTCCTGGAGGAGGTCATCACCGATGACATGACCACCGCCTACGACAAGGAAAAGGCCATTTACGACTGGATGACCAGCAAGCTCAACTACGACACCGGCGTGCTCCAGGTCATCCCCCAGACCTCCGCCGACTGCGACAACCCCTACGGCGTGCTGAAGTATCACAACGCCGTCTGCGTCGGCTACGCCACTACCTTCCGCCTCTTCATGCAGATGCTGGACATCCCCTGCATGGTCGTGCATAACACGGAAAAATACCACTCCTGGGACCTGGTCCAGCTGGACGGCGACTGGTACCACGTGGACATCTACTCCGACCAGAACGGCAGCAGCTACGCCAACTTCAACATGAACGATGAACTGGCCGGCCAGACCCACGATTGGGACCGCGACTTCTTCCCCGCCGCCACCTCCCTGAAGTACAACTACGGCTACCAGAACAAGCAGCCCGTAAAGGATATTTACAGCATCCCCAAGATGATCCGTCAGGCTCTGGAAGACAAGCAAGGCTGCCTCTTCCTGGACTTCGAGACCATCGACGAGGAACACGCCCAGATCGTGGAGGCCATGCTCAGCGGCGTCCAGTCCTCCATGAATATGCACCCCGACTACGAGATGATGTGGAGCAACTGGACCTGGATCCACGTCACCGGCAACGAATACGTCCTGGCCTACTTCCTCCAAGGCTACGACAACGAGGAGCAGCCCGGCATTGAGCTCTCCGATGAGGAACAGACCAAGGTCGAGGATGCCGTCAACAGCGTCTTCGGGGAAGACGTGGATTGGGCCACCATTCAAGAGGAGCTGGAAAACCACAACGAAACCAGCGGTTCGACCACCGTCGACGCTGCGGAGGGCTGACCAATGAAAAAAGCCCTGCTTTCCCTCCTGGCCGTCTGCCTGCTGGCCGTCTCCCTGACGGCTTGCAGCGGCGGCGGGGCCACTACCTCTAAGCTGGTAGATATGAATCTACTTCGCGTCAACATGATGTCCGCTGCTTCCTTGCGGGATGGTGTGACTTCCGTCTCCGGTAATATGGAAGATGCCGAGAAAAACTTCTCTTACATCTCCACGCTGTCCTATGATAAGGTCGCTGATTACTTCATCGTCTACTCCACCGAAGGCACCGCCGACGAGATCGCCGTCATCGCCGTAAAAGACGCCGCCGATGTCAGCGAAGCCGCCAGCACCCTCCGTGCCCATGTGGATGACCGCCTCAAGCTCTTCCAGCAGTACGGCCCCGACCAGGCCAGCCGCGTGGAAAAGGCCGAGATCTTCACCAAGGACCAATACGCCGTTCTCCTCATCTGCGACGATTCCGACGCGGTCAAAACCGCCTTTGAAGATTTCCTCAGCTCCAACAACTGATTTCCCCAAAAGAAGACTGCCCCCGGCTGTGAACTTCCACAGCCGGGGGCAATCTTTCGTTGTTTATGGTTCCCGCTCCAGCAGGCCCCGGTCAAACAAAATGACCGAGCGCCCGCCCTTTTCTTTGTATAGGCTCCGCCCCACCCTAGGCCCATACGGTCCCGGATGGGAGGGTTCTTCCCATCGGATCTGATCCAAATGCCGCAGATGGATGCCCACCTGCGCCTTGGCAATGGGCCTGGGTGCATGGCTGACCAGATAGCGCTCGAAGGGCAGCTGCTCCACCGCTTCCAGCGTCGTTCTCAGCTGGGCAAAGGAGGCAGCTTCCGGTCCCAGCATGAGCAGGGTCGGGTTCAGCCCATCCCCTGCCAGGAGCAGGCCCTCGTCCTCCAGGAGCAAGCCGACAGACCCCCGCGTATGTCCCGCCAAGGAAACGACTTTGACCCGCCGTCCTCCTAAGTCAGCAGACATTCCCGCCTCCAACGGCGCCGCGTGCCAGTCCCGCCCCGTCATACGGGCGTGGGCTTCCAGCAGCGGCCAGTCCGCCGGGTGGACATAGACACCGGAAAAGCGGAAGTTCCCCCCGATATGGTCCGCGTGCCCATGGCTGTTGCACACCAGATACGGGGTCCGGACCCGCTCGGCCAGATAGGCCGCCAGGTCCTGCTTTCCCTGTCCGGTGTCCCAGAGGATCGCCAGGTCCTTCCCCTGCACCAAGGTACAGTAGACCCGGTAATCCTCCTCCAGATGCCACACACCGGGGGCAAGCTCCGTCTGATTCACGGGATTTATTCGGGCCGCAGGCCTTCCGCGGCCCCAAAGAGCATCTCGCTGAAGGTGGGATGAGGATGAATGACCTCGGACAGATCTGCCGCCGTCAGCCCCTTCTGGATGGCCAGGGTCAGCTCACCCACCATATCCGTGGCACGGGGGCAGACCAGCTGAGCGCCCAAAATCCGCCCGTTCTCCTTGTCCGTCACGAGCTTGACGTACCCGCTCTCGGTCCCCTCGATGAGGCACTTGCCGTTGGCACCGGTCAGATACTTGCCGGACTTCACGACGATCCCGTTGGCCTTGGCGTTTTCCTCGGTCAGGCCCACAGAGGCGATCTCCGGGGTCGTGTACACACAGCTGGGCACCACGGACATATCCAGCGGCGGCTTCTTGCCGGTGATCACGGCCACAACGTTCTCGCCCTGGGCGCTGGCCACGTGCGCCAGCTGGATGTTCTTCGCCTTGGCGTCGCCGATGACATAGACGTGGGGCACGCTGGTCCGCCCGTCCACGTCGCCGACAATGGCCCCGCGCTCCATCTCCACCGAGAAGTTCTCGCCGAACAGCCCGTCCACGTTGGCCTTCCGGCCGGCCGCAGCCAGCACGCCCTGGGCCGTCACGGTATGCTCCGCGCCCTTCTTATCCACGTAGGTCACGGTCATGTTCCCCGGCTCACCCTCGATCTTCTGGACCGTGGCCTTGGCTTCAATATCCAGGCCCCGCTTCTTCAGGATCATGGTCAGGCGCTGGGCGATCTCCTTGTCCATAAAGGGCAGGATGTGATCGGCTGCCTCCAACACGGTCACGGCGCAGTCCAGGCAGTGGTACAGGGCCGCGCACTCCACGCCGACCACGCCGCCGCCGATGATGACGAGGGAATCAAAATCATACCCGCCGCCTTCCAGAATGTCCTTGCTGTTATACACGCCGGGCAGATCGATGCCGGGGATGGGAGGATAGAAGACCTTGGAGCCCGTGGCAATGATGATGTCATTGACCTCATAGGTCTCCCCGTCGCAGGTCACGACGCCGGGGGCCTCGATGCAGCCCTGGCCCCGGACCACGGTGATCTTGTTGCTCTTCATGAGCTTCTCCACGCCCTGGCGCAGGGTCTCCACGACCTGGTCCTTCCGGGCGTGCATCGCGCCGAAATCATAGCCCGTCTCATAGGTCCGCACGCCCAGCTCCTCGGCCTTGCCCAGGATGGAATAGGTCTCGGCGCTGTGCAGCAGGGCCTTGGTGGGCATACAGCCCCGGTTCAGGCAGGTGCCGCCCAGGTCTTCCTTCTCGAACAGAACGACCTGCAAGCCCGCCTTGGCGGCTTTCTCTGCGGCGGTGTACCCGCCGGGGCCGCCGCCGATGATGGCAATATCAAACTTCATGTGATCTTACTCCTTTATCAGCAGAGAGAGAATGTCCTCCACCATCTCCGCCTGGCTGCCCGGCAGGGCCGACAGACGAGTGCGAATGTCCTCCGCGTTTTTCGGGCACCCCGCCAGCGCCTCCGGCACCAGGCTGAGGAAATCCCCTTCCAGTCCGTCAGACCAGAGCGCCGCCTGGGTGATGACCCCATCGGCCTGGCTGTGGTCCACCCGCAGGATCCCCCAGGGAAATGCCGCTTCCCGGCTCACTTCCAGGGGCTGGCTGTCGCCATAGATCCAGGCCGGGTCCGAGAATCTGGCCTGTCCCGCCGCCAGCTCGTCGGCGTCCAGTTCTTCCTCAGTCAGGGTCTGCACCGGCAGGCCATAGACCTCGCCAAAGGCTTTGACGAGCGCCGCCCGCAGCTCTTCCAGCGTCAGGTCCGGCCGGAAGTCCCGCAGGTTCACCACGCGGGAACGCACGGACTTGACCCCCTTGGCCTGCAATTTCAAGGGAGAGACATTCAGATATTTTTCCAGGGGAGCCAGATCCACCGACACCATCAGCGTGCCGTGGTGGTAGCACTGCTCCCCTGCCCGATAATAGGCGTGGCCGGAGAACTTGCCTCCGTCCGCCGTGAGATCATTTCGCCCGGTCTTCTCCGCCGGGATGCCCAAGGACCGCACGGCCTGCAAGATCGTGTCGGTCTGTTTCTCCACATCGTAGTCATCCCGGACCGTGAGGAACGTAAAGTTCAGGTTCCCCAGGTCATGGTAAACCGCCCCACCACCGGACAGACGGCGGACAAGATGTCCGCCGTCTGCTTCCAGTGCTTGGATGCGGCATTCATTGGATGCGTGTTGGTTGCGCCCGATGACCACGGTGCGCTGGTTCTGCCACAGGTAAAAGATACACTCTCCCGGCTTTACATGCCGCAGAAGATACTCTTCCAGGGCGATGTTATGGCGGGGATCCACGCTGTGGCTGTCGATCACGTACAGGCTTTTCAGCATAGTGCACGCCTCCAGTTTGTCGCAAAGTTTTTCTATTTTATGCGGTGCGCTCACGCGCCGAAATCATACCGCAGAATGGGAGAACGTGCTGCCGTGACCTCATCCGGCCGCCCGATGGGGCAGTCGTGGGGGGCGTGGTGCAGGCTCTCGGCGTCGGTCTTGGCCTCGGCCAGGATGTCCAGGAACACGCGGGCCGCCTCGTCCAGGGTCTCCATGCTCTCGGTCTCGGTCGGCTCGACCATCAGGGCCTCGTGGACGATCAGGGGGAAGTACATCGTTGGCGGATGCATCCCGAAGTCCAGAAGCCGCTTGGCCACGTCCATGGCGGTCACGCCCGTGTCGTGGGCCAGGCCCTGGAGGGTCATGACGAACTCGTGCATGCACTGGGTGTCATAGGACATGTCATAGGCCCCAGCCAGCTGCTTCATCAGGTAGTTGGCGTTAAGCACAGCGCCCGCAGAAGCCTCAGGAATCCCTTCCTTGCCCAGGGTGATGAGGTAAGCCAGCGCCTTCACGACCACCAGGAAGTTGCCATAGAAGCTCCGGACCTGGCCCATGGTGTGCTCCGGGGCGGCAAAGACGAACTTGCCGTCCTTCTCCTCCACGTGGGGGCTGGGCAGGAACTGCGCCAGCATGGCCTTGCAGCCCACAGGACCGCTGCCGGGACCGCCGCCGCCGTGGGGGGTGGAGAAGGTCTTGTGCAGGTTCAGGTGGACGCAGTCAAAGCCCATGTCACCGGGACGGACGTGGCCCATGATGGCGTTCAGGTTCGCGCCGTCATAGTAGCACAGGCCGCCTGCGTCATGGATGATCTGGGTGATCTCCAGAATGTTGGGGTCGAACAGGCCCACGGTGTTGGGGTTGGTCAGCATCAGGCCGGCGGTATCGGGGCCGACCGCCTTCCGCAGGGCGTCCAGATCCACGCCCCCCTGCTCGTTGGAGGGCACGGAGACCACCTTGAAGCCTGCCATGGTGGCAGAAGCGGGGTTCGTGCCGTGGGCAGAGTCCGGCACAATGATCTTCGTCCGGGCCGTGTCGCCCCGGCTCTGGTGATACTTGCGGATGAGCAGCAGGCCGGTATACTCGCCGTGGGCACCGGCAGCGGGCTGGAAGGTCATGCCGTCCATGCCCGTGATCTCGCAGAGCATCTTCTCTGCGGTGTGGATGACCTCCAGGGCCCCCTGCACCGTCTCCACAGGCTGGAGGGGATGCAGCTGGGTAAACCCAGGCTGGGCAGCGGCCTCCTCGTTCACGCGAGGATTGTATTTCATGGTGCAGGAACCCAGAGGATAGAACCCGTCGTTCACGCCGTGGGTCTGCTTGGCCAGCTCCGTGTAGTGGCGGCTCAGGTCCACTTCTGCCATCTCCGGCAGACGGGGGGCCTCGGCCCGCAGCAGGCCCTGGTCATAGGTGACCACCGGCACGTCGCAGGCGGGCAGCAGGTCGCTGCCGCGGCCGGCGCGGCTCCGTTCAAACAGCAGTTTCATTATGCCAGCACCTCCCCAATGACCTTGATGAGGCGGTCGATCTCCGCCTTGCTGTTGCACTCGGTGCAGCACCACAGGATGCCGCCGTCCACAGGCAGACCGCCCAGAATGCCCTGCTCCTCCAGCTTGGCGCAGAGGGTCTCAGGCTCGATGGGGCTGTCGGTCAGGAACTCATGGAAGAAGGGCTTGTCGCCGCTGCGCAGGCCGAAGCCCAGCTTGGCCAGCGCCCCGGCCAGATAGTGGGCGTGAGCCGCAGAGGACTCCGCTGCCTGGCGCAGGCCCTTGGGACCCATGGCGGCCAGATAGACGGAAGCGGTCATGGCACACAGGGCCTCGTTGGAGCAGATGTTGGAGGAGGCCTTCTCCCGGCGGATGTGCTGCTCGCGGGCCTGGAGGGTCAGCACGAAGCAGCGGTTGCCGTCGTCGTCTTTCGTCTCGCCGACGATCCGGCCGGGCAGCTTCCGCATCATGGCCTTCTTACAGGTCATAAAGCCCAGGTAGGGGCCGCCGAAGGACAGCGGCATGCCCAAAGGCTGCCCCTCGCCCACGGCGATGTCCACGCCATACTCCCCAGGGGTCTTCAGCAGGCCCAGGGAGATGGGGTTCACGCCCATAATGACCTTGGCACCGGCGGCATGGGTCGCCGCCACAATGGCATCCATGTCTTCCAGCACGCCATAGTAGTTGGGGCTCTGGACATAGACGGCAGCCGTGGCCCCGTCCAGCGCTGCCTGGATGGCGGCGGGGTCGGTGGCGCAGCCGTCGGCAGGCACCACGATCACGGGCACTTCCCGGCTCTCGCAGTAGGTCTTGATGACCGCGATGGTCTGGGGATCTGCTGCCCCGGAGACGACCACGGCAGAGCGCTTGCGCTCCTGGCACATGAACACGGCTTCCGCCGCCGCCACAGCGCCGTCATAGACAGACGCATTGGACACGTCCATGCCGGTCAGCTCGCACATCTGGGTCTGATACTCAAAGATAGACTGCAGCACGCCCTGGCTGATCTCCGCCTGATAGGGGGTGTAAGCGGTCAAAAATTCTTCCTTGGAAGTCACCGTCTTCACGATGGAGGGGATATAGTGGCGGTAAGCCCCGGCGCCCCGGAACACAGAGGGGAACACCCGGTTCTTTGCAGCCAGCTCGGCCATCTTCTGGCCCACCTCCAGCTCGCTCAGGCCCTCAGGCAGATCCAGGCTCTTCACCCGGACGCTCTCAGGGACCACGTCGAACAGCTGGTCGGTGGAGGTCAGACCGATGGCCTGGAGCATGGCCTGCCGCTCTTCCCCGGTGGAGGGAATGTAGCTGCCCACGCTTATGCCTCCTCTGCGGCCACCACGGCCTCGTAGCCCTCGGCGTCCAGCAGCTCCTCGGTGTCGCTGACCTCGGAGACCTTGATGAGCCAGGCTTCATAGGGAGCCTCGTTGACCTGGGCGGGATCGTCCAGCAGAGCCTCGTTCACGGCGGTCACGGTGCCGGTCACAGGGGAGAACACGTCGGAGACGGCCTTCACGGACTCCACGTCGGAGAAGGACTCACCGGCGGTCACGCTGTCGCCCTCTTCGGGGAGGTTAATGAACACGATGTCGCCCAGGGCGTTCTGTGCATAGTCGGTCAGGCCGATGGTGAACACGCCGTCCTCTTCCAGGACCCACTCGTGAGACTTGCTGTACTTCAGATTTTCAGGAATGTTAGACATGATAGAGTTCCTCCAATTAGATGATATTCGTTTTACTATGTGAATCGTTTGCTTACTTCTTCTTCGGTCTGGTGTAGAAGGGCAGCGGGATGATCTCCACGGCCACGCGGCGGCCGCGGACCTCGACCTCCAGCTTGGTGCCGACCTCTGCGTGCTTGGCGTCCAGCATGGCCATGGCAACGGCCTTACCCAGGAAGGGGCAGTGCGTGCCGGAGGTGGTCATGCCGATCTTCTCGTCGCCCAGGAACACGTCCTGGTGCTCGCGCACGATGCCGCGGCCGGTGACTGCCAGGCCAACGCGCACGCGGGTGGGCTTACCGGCGGCGACCAGGGCATCCTTGCCGATAAATTCCGGCTTGTCCAGCTTCACGGCGAAGTCCAGGCCGGCTTCCAGAGGCGTCACGTTCTCGTCCATCTCGTGGCCGTAGAGCGGCATGGCGGCCTCCAGGCGCAGGGTGTCGCGGGCGCCCAGGCCGCAGGGGATGAGGCCAAACTCCTCGCCTGCCTCGCGCAGGACCTTCCACAGCTTGGGGCCGTTCTCGCTGGCGGTGTAGATCTCATAGCCCAGCTCGCCGGTGTAACCGGTGCGGGAGATCATGCAGTTCATGCCGGCGATCTCGATGTTGGGCAGGGCGGTGTAATAGCCCTTGGGGATCTGGTCTTCGGGCAGCAGCTTCTTCATGATGGCAGGTGCCTTAGGGCCCTGGAGGGCCAGCTGGGCCACGGAGTCGGAGATGTCCTCGGCCTTGGTACCGGGCAGCACGTTCTTGGCCATGTGGGCAAAGTCCTTCTCCCGGTTGGCGGCGTTCACCACGGCCAGGTAAGACTCTTCGCCGAACTTATACACCACCAGGTCGTCGATGGTGCCGCCCTTCTCGTTGCACATGGCGCTGTAGCGCACCTTGTTGACGGGCATGCCGTTGTAGTCGTTGGTCAGCAGGTGGTTCAGGGTGTCCAGGGCCGTGGGTCCGGTGAACAGGACCTCACCCATGTGGGACACGTCGAACAGACCGCACTGCTCACGGACAGCCATGTGTTCCTTGATCACGCCCGTGCCATACTGCACCGGCAGCAGATACCCGGCGAAGGGGACGATCTTGCCGCCCTCCTCCACGTGGACATCGTACAGAGGGGTCTTTTTTTCCATCTTAGTTCGCTCCTTTTCTTATGACAAAAGTGGTCGTATTGTGGATAGAAAAAAGTGGAGGCACCTCACTCAGCCCACGCCAAGTCCCGTGCCTCCGTAATTAACCTGAAAGATTCTCTGCCAGCGCAGATTGCCTCTTCGGTGCGTCATGCGCTCTCCAGAGTCTCGTCAAAAACCGGTCCTTTTGCCTGAGAGTTTTCGCATCCCCTTCGGCGCTGTGTCGTCACAGTCTCTCCCGGTCTCATCATCCGAACCATATCCGGTTGTGGTGCCCTCCCCGCGCTTCAAACTTCCCGCCCATTCCGGCAGGACGCGGTACACTTTCTGTACTTTATTATAATAACCACATTTTCCCCTGTCAACGAATTTTTCCGCTCTTTTCCAAAGTCAACCTGGAATACCTTGATATTCGACAATATTTTTGCTATGATTCTTTTGGATCATTTTCTGCTGCACCAATTTCTCCAAAAACGCGCGAAATTTGCAGCTTCTCTTATGGGAGCCATTTCGCTCTACAAAAATTTTTGGAGGTCATTCTCATGACACAACAGAAAACGATCCGCACCACCCTGCCCGCTCTGCTGCTCGCTGCCGCCCTCTGCCTGCCCCTGGCGGCCTGCACCAACGGAAGCCCCAGCCAAACAGCAACCCAGCCGACCCAAAGCCAGAAAGAGGAACCCAGCAACTTCACCCGCTCGAAAGAGATGATGCCGGATGTCCTGGCTCTCTTCCCCGACCTTCCCGTCCAGGTCACCGGCGAGGAGGGGGACGACAAGTACAGCGTCTACGTAGAGAACCTGACCAAGGAAGACTACGATGCCTTCGTCAGCACCCTCATCGAAAACGGCTTCACGCGCAGCGTGGACCGAAGCGAGTATGATGACTCCTGCTACTTCCAGGCCACCACGGAAGACCGCTGCATGGGCGCCGATGTCAGCTTCTACGACACCAGCACCTACCGGGACAAAACCTCCATGAGCGCCACCGTCGGCTTCACCCAGTACGGCTTAGGCTACCAGGCGGGCCTGCGTCAATCCCAGCAGTAAATCAAAGAGAGAAAAGGAGAGTTTCTCGTGAGTAAACAAAATTCACATGAAGTCACATCAAAAAAGCAAACCAATAAACCACTCTTCACTCCCGGCTTAACACGCTTTTGCATTGTTATGGTCATAATCATCATAGCCGCCATCGTCATTCCTAATTCAATCACCCAAATCCATGAGAAACTCTTTCCAGAACCCGCAACTACTGAGATTGTCAAACAAAAGCTAGAAAACATGGGGCTCTTGGTTACGCAAGCTTCATATTCCGAAGGAATCACCTTTAGCAAGAATGACAGAAAAATAGCAAGCATCACCGTACCACTTACCAAAAGTTTGTCAATCTACAGTTATAATGTTACTATTACAGCTGGCTATGATTTCGCAGATATTACTGTAGATGAAATCGGCAACAAGGTTAACGTAAAACTTCCAGCTGTACAAACCATCGAAAAAAGTGTTGATCACAACTCTTTTCGCATGTATCTAGATGACCAAAGTATCTTCGCTCCGATTTCTCCTGATAAAATCAACGAAGATATAGGTGACTTACTAAATAAGGCCGAAAAAACTGCTATAGAAAATGGGCTCTATGATAACGCATATAAAAATGCTAAAACTATCTTAACAGGTTTTCTCAGCAGCATATACACTTCCGATTATGAAATTAACGTGACATAAGCCGAGTTCAGCTTATAAAAGTACGTGTAACAAGCCTCAGGAGGTTCTCTATGAAGAAAAAGCTTAAAATAATACTTATCTGCGTCGTTGTGGCCATCGTACTCTTCTACCTTGGTCTTTTCCTGACCAGGTAATCTGTCCTGTAAAGAGGGCGTTGGCTTAATCAATTTTAAGACAACGCCCTCTTCCCTTACAACATCAATGGCTCCCCTGAAAGGGGAGCTGTCAGCGCAGCTGACTGAGGGGTTGTCCCCGAAGGGCCACCTCACCTATGCAATTCATCAACACCAAAAAGTGCGAGAGCCATGCACCAGCTCTCGCACTTTTTCATTCATAAAATAACCGGAGAAAAACTCACTTCTCCATCTCGGTGATCAGCCCCACGCGCCGTGCGTGCCGGCCGCCCTCAAACGCGGTGTTCAGGAACACCTCGACGATGCGCTCGGCCAGGTTGGGGCCGACGATGCCGGCGCCCATGGCCAGCATGTTTGCGTCGTTGTGGCGGCGGGTCATCTCGGCGGAGAGGGGGTCGCCGCACAGGGCGCAGCGGATGCCCTTCACCTTATTGGCCGTGATGGAGATGCCGATGCCGGTGGTGCAGATGACGATGCCCTTGTCACATTCGCCGGAGGCCACCGCCTCTGCCGCCGCCTTGCCGAAGACGGGGTAGTCACAGCTCTCCTTGCTGTGGCATCCATAGTCCTTGTAAGCGATGCCCTCCTTGTCCAGGTAGGCTTTCACCCGCTCCTTCAGATCATAGCCGCCGTGGTCAGAACCCAGTGCGATCATGGTCCACTCCTCCTTTTGAATTCGTCACAAGCGGAACATCTCCGGCTTGCGCTCGTGGTAGACTGCCACGTAGCGGAAGCCGCAGTCCTGCATCAGGTCATAGGCTTCCTTGACCCCCAGACCCAATGGCTCCGGGGCGTGGGCGTCGGAGCCCACGGTGATGATCTCCCCGCCCAGTTCCTTGTAATCCTTGAGCATCGGGATCCACTCGCGCAGGGTCCTGCCCTTCCAGGTGTTGATCTCGATGCCCCGGCCGGACTCGATGGCCAGCCGCATGATCTCACGGATCTGGTCCCGATACCGGGCCAAGCTGGGGGTCTCATAGGGGCCGTTCATATACCGCAGGGGGTAGAAGAGGTGGGCCACTATGTCGTAGTAAGGTGCTGCGGCCATTTTCTGCATGGAGGCAAAGTAGTTGTCCAGCGCCGCGTAGCACTGGTCCAGCGTGTCGTAAGTCAGCATGTAAAAGTCCCGGCCGCCGTCCTTCTCGTCCATATTGTGACAGGAACCGAGGACAAAGTCAAGGCCCGGCTGGCTGAGGATGGTCTCCGCCACCTCCGGGACCAGGTGGGCCATGCCGAATTCCAAGCCCATGGGCAGGTCCAGCTTGGTGCCAAAGGCATCCAGCATTTTCTTACGTTCCTGCTCCACGGCCGCCCAGTCGTATGTCAGGGTGCGCTCCCCTTCCAGGCTGAGCAGGTCGCAGTGGTCGGTAAGGCAGAGGGTGGTCAGCCCCAGCTCCGTGGCCCGCTGGGCCATGGCGGGCATCGGTGCCTCGCTGTCCGGGGAACAAAGGGAATGGGTGTGACAGTCTGCAAGGATCATGGCGATCTCCTTTCTTGTCCCGGTCCGTTATTTCTTTTTCTTGCGGTGGAAGATGGAGCCGTGCTCGTCCTTCTCCTCGCTTTTGGTCACGCCGGAGTGCTCGCCCATGGTCGCTGCGAACTTGCGCAGCGCGTCCTTCTGCTCCTCGTTGAGGTTGCGGGGAATCTCCACCCGGATGGTGACGTACTGGTCGCCGCGTCCCCGGCCGTTCAGGCTGGGCACGCCTCTGCCCCGCAGGCGCAGAGTGGTTCCCGGCTGAGTACCCGGCTCGATCTTGCACATGATCTTGCCGTCCAAGGAGGGGATCTCCACCTCGCCGCCCAGGGTGGCCTGGAGGATGGAGACCGTCTGATCCAGATAGATATGAGGTCCTTCTCTCCGCAGGCGGGGATGGGGCGTGACGTTGATGCCCACGATCAGATCCCCAGCAGGACCGCCGTTGCGCCCGCGGTCGCCCTGACCCCGAACGGAAATGGCCTGGCCATTGTCGATGCCCGCAGGAATTTTGACGTGGACCTTTTTTCTCCGGCGCACGCCGCCGGTGCCGCCGCAGGCCTTGCACTTCTGATGGATGATCTTGCCCTCGCCCCGACAGTTGGGGCAGACGGTGGAGGTCGCCATCGTCCCGAACATGGTCTGCCGCTGCATCCGCACTTGGCCGGAGCCGTGACACTCAGGACATACTTCCGCAGTAGTCCCCGGCTCGCAGCCGGTGCCCTTGCAGGTCTCGCAGTTTTCCACGTGCTGGATGGTCACGTCCTTCTCGCAGCCAAAGGCCGCCTCTTCCAGGGTCAGCGTCAGGCTGGTGCGGACGGTGCCGCCCTTGGCCGGGCCGGTGCGGGTCTGGCCGCCTCCGCCGAAGCCGCCGCCCCCAAAGCCCCCGCCGAAGAAGGAGCCGAAGAGATCCCCGATGTCGCCCATGTCAAAGCCGCCGAAGCCACCGGCTCCGCCAGCCCCGCCGGCGCCGAAGTTGGGGTCGACGCCCGCAAAGCCAAACTGGTCGTACTTGGCCCGCTTGTCCTTGTCGGACAGCACTTCATAGGCTTCGTTGATTTCTTTAAAGCGGGCCTCCGCCTTTTTGTCCCCCGGGTTCAGGTCGGGGTGGTTCTGCTTGGCCAGCTTTCGGTATGCTTTTTTCAACTCGTCGGCCGTGGCGTTCTTCTGCACGCCCAGGACCTCGTAGTAATCTCGTTTCTTTTCGTTTGCCATTGCGTTCTCACCTCACGAAACCGGATGGGCGGTCCCGCCGCCCGTCTCCGTTCAGACAAGCAGGGGGACAGGTAATCCTGTCCCCCGCCTGCCGCGTTGGATGTCATCTGCTTGCTGTGGGTTCAGATGCTATCTGAAAATACGGCTCTGTTCCGTATTACTGGTCGTCCACGACGGTGTAATCTGCGTCCACCACGTCGTCGTTGCCGCCGTTGCCGGCGGACTGGCCGCCGGGCTGCTGACCGCCGAAGTTGGCGCCGCCCATGTCAGGGCCGGGCTGACCGCCCTGTGCGCCGGTCTGCTGATACATCTTCTCGCTGACCTTGTAGAAGGCCTGGGTCAGGCTCTCGGTGGCGTTCTTGATGGCCTCGGTGTCGGTGCCCTTCAGGGCCTCCTTGACTTTATTGACCTCAGCCTCCAGCTCGCTGACCTCGCTGGCGTCCAGCTTATCCTTCATCTCCTCGATGGCCTTCTCGCTCTGGTAGACCATCTGGTCGGCCTGGTTGCGGGTGTCGATCTCTTCCTTCCGCTTGGCATCCTCAGCAGCGAACTGCTCGGCTTCCTTCACGGCCTTGTCGATGTCCTCCTGGGACATGTTGGTGGAAGAGGTGATGGTGATGTGCTGCTCCTTGCCGGTGCCCAGGTCCTTGGCGGAGACGTTCACGATGCCGTTGGCGTCGATGTCGAAGGTGACCTCGATCTGAGGAACGCCGCGGCGTGCAGGTGCGATGCCGTCCAGGCTGAAGCGGCCCAGGGTCTTGTTGCCCGCGGCCATCTCACGCTCGCCCTGCAGGACGTGGATCTCGACCTGGGTCTGGTTGTCGGCTGCGGTGGTGAAGATCTGGCTCTTCTTGGCGGGGATGGTGGTGTTGCGCTCGATGAGCTTGGTCATCACGCCGCCCATGGTCTCCAGGCCCAGGGACAGGGGGGTGACGTCCAGCAGCAGCAGGTCCTTCACGTCGCCGGTCAGCACGCCGCCCTGGAGGGCAGCGCCCAGTGCCACGCACTCGTCGGGGTTGATGCCCTTGAAGCCTTCCTTGCCGGTCAGGCTCTTCACGGCGTCCTGCACGGCGGGGATCCGGCTGGAGCCACCGACCATCAGGACCTTGGCAATGTCGTTGCCGGTCAGACCGGCGTCGCTCATAGCCTGCTGGACAGGGCCAGCGGTGGCCTTGACCAGGTGGGCGGTCAGCTCGTTGAACTTAGCCCGGGTCAGGGTCAGGTCCAGGTGCTTGGGGCCGGTGGCGTCGGCGGTGATATAGGGCAGGTTGATGGTGGAGGAGGTCACGCCGGACAGCTCGATCTTGGCCTTCTCAGCAGCCTCCTTCAGACGCTGCATCGCGACCTTGTCGCCGCTCAGGTCGATGCCCTCGGCCTTCTTGAACTCGGCGACCATCCAGTCCATGACGCACTTATCAAAGTCGTCGCCGCCCAGACGGTTGTTACCGGCCGTAGCCAGCACCTCGATGACGCCGTCGCCGATCTCCAGGATGGACACGTCGAAGGTACCGCCGCCCAAGTCATAGACCATGATCTTCTGGTCGGATTCCTTCTCCACGCCGTAAGCCAGAGCAGCGGCGGTAGGCTCGTTGATGATCCGCTTCACGTCCAGGCCGGCGATCTTACCGGCGTCCTTGGTGGCCTGACGCTGGGCGTCGGTGAAGTACGCAGGCACGGTGATGACGGCCTCAGTAACGGTCTGACCCAGATAAGCCTCGGCGTCTGCCTTCAGCTTCTGCAGGATCATAGCGGAAATTTCCTGGGGGGTGTAGGACTTGCCGTCCACGTTCACTTTATAGTTGCTACCCATCTCTCTCTTGATGGAGATGACGGTGCGGTCAGGGTTGGTGATGGCCTGGCGCTTTGCCACCTGGCCGACCATTCTCTCGCCGTCCTTAGAAAAGGCCACGACGGAGGGGGTGGTGCGGTTGCCTTCTGCGTTGGGGATGACGACGGCTTCGCCGCCCTCCATGACAGCCACACAGGAGTTAGTAGTACCTAAATCAATACCAATAATCTTAGACATAATCTTGTTCCTCCTTATATCAGAACAGTACACTGTTGATCGCTTTATTTGAAATGGTAAGAATGAGCTCAGTTGGCCACTTTGACCATCGCATGGCGGATGATCTTATCGCCCAGCTTGAACCCGTCCTGGAACACTTCTACCACGACGTTCTCTCCCAGGTCCTCGTCATCGACGTGCATCACGGCGTTGTGGAGGTTGGGGTCAAAGGTCTGGCCTGCGGCGGGGATCGCTTCCACACCCAGCTTTTCCAGGGCGTTTTTCATTTGGGTCATGATCATCTCCACGCCCTTGGCATAGGCCTCGTCTTCCGTCTTCTGCTGCAAAGCCCGTGCCAGGTTGTCGTAGACGGGCAGAAGCTCCTTGATCGTCTCGGCCTTGGCGTTGGCCCAGGAGGCTTCCTTTTCCTTCTGGGTGCGCTTGCGGTAGTTGTCGTACTCGGCCAGAAGGCGCATATATTTGTCTTCCTGGTCTTTGACCGCGGCGTTCACGGCCTCCTCGATCTGCTTGGGGTCGGCTTCTGCAGCCTGCTGGGTGGCTTCCTCAGGCTGGGGGGCCTCAGGCTGCTTGGTCTCAGCTGCCTCCTGGGCCTTGGTCTCTTCGGACTTGGCCTCGGCGGCCTGCTTGGCCTTGCGCTGCTTGTCGGCTACGTCGAACAACAGCTCAGGGCCTTCATCATAAGCCTTCTTCTCTTTATCGTTCTTGCTCATAGGATGTCACATCCTCCTTCTGTGTTCTGGTAGCTTCGCGTCTAGTCCTCCTGCGGGGGCTTCGGCGGGCCCAGCTTAGGCTCTGCGCCGGGGGGCGGGATCTCGCCCTTGCCGAACATTCTCGACAGGCCCTCGGCAAAGTAGGAAAGGCGGGCGGCCAGGTCCGCATAATCCATCCGGGTGGGACCCACCACACCGATCACGCCCTGCATCCCGCCGCCAATATCATAGCTTGCCATGATGACGCTGGAATCTTTCAGCTCGTCGGCCACGTTTTCCGGGCCGATAAGAATTTTCACATGTTCGTTCTGGACCACCGGCAGGTTGTCGCTCTCTCCCATCTCAGACAGGAAGTTCATCAGCGGCTCTGCCCGCTCCAGGCTCTGGTATTCCGGGTGGGCCAGCAGCGTGGGGATGCCGGCGGTGTGGATGACGTTCGTCTCCATCTCCTCCAGCACTTCCATCGCAAAGGACACCACCAAACGAATGAGCTCATAGGCCTCGCCGCCCGCGTGAGAGGAAACTCGCACCAACTCCGGCCCCAGCTCCTCTAAGGTCAGCCCCGTGAACGAGGTGTTCAGCAGGGTGCCCAGCAATTGTAACTGGGTGTCAGACAGCGGCTTCTGCAAGTGGAAGAGCTTGTTCTTCACCTGCTGCCCGTCGGTCATCAGCACCGCGATGAAGGAATTGTCCTCCACCATCAGCAGGTCATAGCGGCGAATGACCACCTTGCTGTTTCCCTTTGTCAGGGCGAAGGTGGGGTATTTCGTCAGCTGGGAGATGATCTTTCCGGCCTCACTCATCACCTGGTCCATCTCGCGAATTTTCAGGTTCAACGCCTCGTTGATCTTCTCCGCCTCCTGCATGGTCAGCCGGTGCTCTTCCATCAGCTCGTTCACATACAGCCGGTAGCCCTTGGGAGAAGGGATGCGCCCGGCCGAGGTGTGGGGCTGTTCCAGGTAGCCCAGGTTCTCCAGCTCCGCCATCTCGTTGCGGATGGTAGCCGAAGAGACCTTCAGGCCAGCGCTGGCCACAATGGCTTTGGAGCCGACAGGTTCCGCGGTCTGTATGTAGTTTTCGACGACCGCGCGAAGGATCTGTTTCTTGCGCTCCGACAGTTCCATTTCTCAGGCCTCCTTTGGCCTTTTCATTCTTTTAGCACTCAATCTCCCTGAGTGCTAAAGTTAATGTAGCACTTCCCCCTGGGATTGTCAAGGGGTCTGGAAAAAATAGTTTCTCAACTTTTCACTTTCATGGACTTTTGCTAGTTTTGCCCCTATTCTTCCCCCGTTTTCGTGCATTATTTGCAAACGCGATAGGAGACTGCTAAATTTCAGGGGATGACGGGGCGGGCCGCAGGGATCTGCGACCCCTACCAAAAAATATCCTGGTCTGTGGTTGGCAGACCAGGATATGCTCGCTTATTCGTTGGTTTCTGTTTGGGTCCCTGCTAAGTAGTTGATAAACTGCTGGGCCGTACGGCCGGACACGCCCCCGTGCCGCAGCTCCCATTTGTTGGCCTCAGCCAAAATCACCTCTTCCGGCAGCATCAAGCCCTGCCGCTTGGCCAGGGTCAGCACGATGTCCTTAAACTGGTTCCGGTTGGGGATAGAGTAGTTGATGCGCACACCAAACCGGGCCGAGAGCGACAGCTTCTCTTCCAGCGTGTCGGAGTGGTGTACGTCGTTGTCGTGCTCCATGTCCGCCCGGTCCTTCCAGGTCTCCCGGATGAGGTTCCGCCGGTTGGAGGTGGCGTAGAGCAGGATGTTGTCCGGCTTCGTCTCTACGCCGCCCTCGATGACGGCTTTCAGGAACTTATACTCCACCTCGTTCTCCTCAAAGGAGAGGTCGTCAATAAAGATGATGAAGCGGTAGTTCCGGTTCTTCACCATCGCGATCACGGCGGACAGATCGCGGAACTGGTGCTTGTAGATCTCGATCATGCGCAGGCCCTGGTCATAGTACTCGTTGATGAGGGCCTTCACGCTGGAGGACTTGCCCGTGCCCGCGTCGCCATAGAGCAGGGCGTTGTTGGCGCTCCGCCCGGCCAGGAAGGCTTCCGTGTTCGCCCGCAGCTGTTCCTTCTGGCTCTCGTAGCCCACCAGATCCTTCAGCATGACCTTGTCCGTATTATAAATGGGGATAAGCCCCACGCCGTGCGGCCCGGACTGGATGCGGAAGGCTTTGTTCAGCCCGATGAGGCCCACGCCGTACTGCTTATAATGCTCCGTCACCAGGTGGAAGAAGCGCTCCTCATCCGGGGCCGCCGCCAGCTTTTGGCTCAGCGCCCGGACTTTCTCGCTGACATTCTTGTTGTACCGGCGCTCATGCTTATAAATGGCCTTGTAGTGCCGCAGGGTCGTGAAGCAGTCGATGCCCAGGTCCCTCTCGATGACCGAGAAATCATAGTGGAACAGCGCCCGGAACACGCCGAAGTCACTCTTGGCAAAGTGGTTCACCGTTCCGTCCAGCTCCCCCACCCGCTCGGTGATGAGGCTGAAGGAGTTCTCGTTGGTCATGAGCAAAAATGTCAAATAGTTCTGCCACAGATCCTCGTCAAACCCATAGTCCGTGGCCAGGTCCAGCAGCCGCTTCACCTGGTCATAGATGCCCCGGACCAAAACCTGCCGGGGCGTTGCGCTGCCCTTCCACTCCTGAAAAATACCGGCCAGCTTCCCCAGGATGCTCTCTTCCCCCAGGTCTCCGTACAGCAATAACCGGGATACCAGTTGATCCATCTTCTTCACCCTTTCGTGTGTTTGGGAAAAACGGCAGGACCTGACGCAGGCCCTGCCGTTTGTGTGATTGTCTTACCGGATCGAAGAAGCTCAGTCGACCTTCACACGCCAGCCGAACTTGTCCTCGATCTTGCCCAGCTGGATGCCGGTGACGGTGTCATACAGCTTCTGGCTGATCTCCCCGATCTTGCCGTCGCCGATGACCATCACGTCGTCCTTATAGCGCAGCTTGCCGACAGGAGAGATGACCGCAGCGGTACCGGTGCCAAAGACCTCCTCCAGCTTGCCATTGGCCTGGGCCTCCAGCAGATCGTCCACGGAGATGCGGCGCTCCTCGGTGGGCAGGCCCCAGTCGCGGCAGATCTGCAGCACGGAGTCGCGGGTGATGCCGGGCAGGATGGAGCCGTTGAGCATGGGGGTCACGATCTTGCCGTCGATCTTGAAGAAGATGTTCATGGCGCCCACTTCTTCGATGTACTTCCGCTCCACGCCGTCCAGCCACAGCACCTGGGAGTAGCCGTCGTCGTGGGCCTTCACCTGGCCGGCCAGGGACGCGGCGTAGTTGCCGCCGGTCTTGGCAAAGCCCATGCCGCCGCGGACGGCGCGGACATACTCGTCCTCGATCCAGATGCCCACAGGCTCCAGGCCGCTCTCATAGTAAGCACCGGAGGGAGAGAGGATGATCATGAACAGGAATGTCTCAGACACATCCACGCCCAGGAAAGGCTCGGTGGCGATGATGAAGGGGCGGATATAGAGGGAGGTGCCCGGCTCGGTGGGGATCCAGTCCTGGTCCACGGAGACGATGGCCTTCACGGCCTGCACGAAGTCCTCCACGGGGATCTGGGGGATGCACAGACGGTCGTTGGTGTTGTTGGTCCGCTTGGCGTTCATGTCGGGGCGGAAGAGATAGTTGGAGCCGTCGGCGGCCTTGTAAGCCTTCAGGCCCTCAAACATCTCCTGGCCATAGTGGAACACCATGCAGGCGGGGGACAGAGTCAGGTCGTGGAACGGCTCGATGCGGGGGTCGTGCCAGCCCTTCCCTCTGGTATAGTTCATCAGGAACATGTGGTCCGTGAAGATCTTGCCGAAGCCCAGCTTGCCGGTGGGCTTGGCCTTGGGGGATGTGGTCTTGGTGATCTTGATGTCTAACACAAAAAACGCTCCCTTTCTTTTGAGGTTATCTCATTATATATAATGGAGTCCGAGCAGGTCAAACCCGCCGTCGGCTCGTTCTTCGGAGATCCCGTGCTTAGAAGTCCAGGATCGCACCCTTGTCGGCGGAGGTGACCATCTTGGCATAGCGGGCCAGATAGCCGGTCTTGACCCTCGGCTCAGGGCAGACCCAAGCGGCCTTCCGCTTGGCCAGCTCCTCGTCAGAGACCTCCAGCTCGATGGAGCAGTTGGGGATGTCGATGGAGATCATGTCCCCCTCTTCCACCAGGCCGATGGTGCCGCCGGCAGCGGCCTCCGGGCTGACGTGGCCGATGGAAGCGCCGCGGGTCGCGCCGGAGAAGCGGCCGTCGGTGATGAGGGCCACGGATTCGCCCAGGCCCATGCCGCAGATGGCGGAGGTGGGGTTGAGCATCTCGCGCATGCCGGGCCCGCCCTTGGGGCCTTCGTAGCGGATGACCACCACGTCACCGGGGTTGATCTTCTTGGCGTAGATATCCGCAATGGCCTCGTCCTCGGAGTTATACACCCGGGCAGGACCGCGGTGGACCATCATCTCCGGGGCCACAGCGGACTGCTTCACCACGCAGCCGTCCTGGGCCAGGTTGCCCCGCAGCACGGCGATGCCGCCGCTCTTGGAGTAGGGGTCGTCGATGGGCCGGATGATCTCCGGGTCCCGGTTCTCCACGCCCTCCAGGTTCTCGGCAATGGTCTTGCCGGTGCAGGTGATGAGGCTGGTGTCCAGCAGGTTCTTCTTGGTCAGCTCTTTCATCACGGCGAACACGCCGCCGGCCCGCTCCAGGTCCTCCATGAAGGTGTCCCCGGCAGGGGCCAGGTGGCACAGGTTCGGGGTGTTGGCGGAGATGTTGTTGGCCTCCGTCAGGTCGATGCTCACCCCGGCCTCATGGGCAATGGCGGGCAGGTGCAGCATCGTGTTGGTCGAACATCCCAGGGCCATGTCCACCGTCTCGGCGTTGTGGAAGGCGGCAGGCGTCAGGATGTCGCGGGGCTTGATGTCCCGCTTGATCAGCTCCATGATCTGCATCCCGGCGTGCTTGGCCAGACGGCGGCGGGCAGACAGGGGGGCGGGAATGGTGCCGTTGCCGGGCAGCGCCATACCAATGGCCTCGGTCAGGCAGTTCATGGAGTTGGCCGTGTACATACCGGAGCAGGAGCCACAGCTGGGGCAGGCGTTCTCCTCATAGTCCCGCACGCCCTTCTCGTCCAGGGTCCCGGCGTGGTAGGCGCCCACGGCCTCGAACATGTGGCTCAGGCAGGTGCGGCGGCCGTCGTTGAGATGACCCGCCAGCATAGGGCCGCCGGAGCAGAAGATGGTGGGGATGTTCAGCCGGGCCGCAGCCATCAGCAGGCCGGGCACGTTCTTGTCGCAGTTGGGTACCATCACCAGGCCGTCAAACTGATGGGCCGTGACCATGGCCTCGGTGGAGTCCGCGATCAGGTCGCGGGTCACCAGAGAATACTTCATGCCCACGTGGCCCATGGCGATGCCGTCGCACACGGCAATGGCCGGGAACACGATGGGGGTGCCGCCAGCCAGCCGCACGCCGGCTTTCACAGCTTCTACGATTTTATCCAGGTCCATGTGACCGGGCACGATCTCGTTCCAGGAGCTGACGATGCCCACCAAGGGGCGGTTCATTTCCTCTTCGGTCAGTCCTAATGCATAGAGCAGGGACCGGTTGGGGGCCCGCTCTACCCCTTTCTTGATCTGATCAGAACGCATGGGGGTGTCCTCCTTCAAAATACTGTCTATGGCAAAGAGAAAAATTTATACAAAGTTGTATGACCTCTCTTGCATTGTCTGACTTTATATTATAGGATAGGGATAGCAATGTCAAGAGGGGATTTGCCAACTTCCCCGAAAAGGAGGGCCTTATGGAGAAAAAAAGTTTATCCCAGCAGACGGCGGACCGTCTGTACACCATGATCGTGGTGGAGCGCCGCCTCTCCCCCGGCGAAAAGCTGCCCAGCGAGCTGGACCTGTCACGGGAGCTGGGCGTCAGCCGCACCACCCTGCGCGAGGCCATCCACGTCCTGGCGTCCCAGAAAATTTTAGAGGTCCGCCGGGGCCGGGGCACCTTCGTCGCCGCCGAAGCCGCCCAGGTCAACGACTACGGCTTTTCCAGCTTAGATCAAGTCCGCGGCGAACTGCGGGACCTCTTCGAGCTGCGGGCCATCTTCGAGCCGTCCGCCGCCCGCCTGGCCTGCCAGCGGGCCACCCCGGAGGAAATGGAAGAAATTCTCGCCTGCGGCGAGGCCGTAGACCAGTGCATCCGCCAAAACCAGGACCGCACCGCCGCCGACCGGGAGTTCCACGCCGCCATCGTCCGCGCCACCCACAACAGCTTCATGATGCGCCTGCTCCCCATGATCAACCAGGCCGTCGCCGCCGCCATCGTCAGCGGCCAGCACAAAGACCAGCTGGCCGAAGACACCCGCCGGGACCACGCCCTGCTCATGGACTTCTTCCGCAAACGCGACGCCGACGGCGCCGCCCACGCCATGGCCATCCACATGCACCACTCCATCGACGTGATGGGGCTGGAGGAATGAATATTCCGTGGGGGACGATGTTACGTTAGTACACTACGGACTGCTTTCACAACGTAGCCCTCATTCGTCTGCTTCGCAGCCACCTTCCCCCCAGGGGAAGGCTTTGTGGGGTACCGTGTATCATAGAAAGGTACAACGTTACAAATTTGTACCGCGTTGGCAGAGCCTTCCCCGAGGGGGAAGGTGGCCCGGCCAACGCCGGGTCGAATGAGGGCCACCTTCCGCACCTGAGCCGTAGTATACTAAGGTAGTACCCAAGATTTAGAACCACCAATCAAATCCTTTGGCGAAGCCAAACACCATGAGCACACCCATCGAGAAAACTCCATTTTTGTAAAGTATACTTGACATTTTCACATTCTTATGTTATCATACTAATGTCAAGGAAACTTTACATAAAAAGGAGTCCTCTTCATGCGATTCTACCTGACCTATTTCATCCTCGCCATCGTTATCCTGGCCGTCCTGCTGATCCTGACGACCCGCACCCTGCTCCACCTCTTCCGCCGGGGCGATGAGCGCCGCCAGATGATCTTGGGAAAATCCTGCATCGTCTCCTTCGCCGGGACGCTGGTCTTCCTGCTCCTGAGTATGGTGCTCTTCGCCGTCACCAGCGGCACCGTCTGGCTCCATCCCATAGTCTGCCTGATCGTGGCCCTGCTTTTCTTCACCATTTCCCTGGCTTACTACAACCGCAAGCTGGGAGGATAACCCATGGAAAACCACGTCCGCGCCCTGCGCAAGGAGCTGGGCCTCTCCCAGGAAGAGTTAGGCAAACGCTGCGGCGTCTCCCGCCAGACCATCAACGCCATTGAGAACCAAAAATATGACCCCTCCCTCCCCCTGGCCTTTCAGCTGGCCCGCATCCTGGGCACTACAGTAGATGCCCTTTTCCTCCCCAAGTTAGACGCATAAGCAAAGCCCTCTCCGTTGCCGAAGAGGGCTTTGTCATACGCCAAATTCAGTTTTTAATGAGAAGCACTATGCGCCAGCTTCGCCCGGTGCTGGGCCAGGACAGAGGTAAAGACCACATGCTTGTCCATCTGCTCCCCCATCCAGCCGATCACCTTCCCCATCGTAAAGGCCGCCAGCACCGTTCCGATGCCCAAGCCCTTGATGTGGCCCAAAAACACCCCAGTCAACACCGCCGTCACCGCCAGACAGATCACGTCAAAGGGAATTTTGATCTTCGAGTACGGCAGTCCCGTAATATCTGCCAGCTCCCGCGGAAACAGGTCCGTCGGGATGATCGGCATCTGGCACCGGTTTGAGAGCGCAATGCCGAAGCAGATCACCAGATAACTGATGACAAAATACAGAATATCCAGCGGCAGCGTGTTCGGCAGCTTGCTCACCCAAAGCTGGTGCAGATCTACCACGTTCCCGAAAAAGAACCCCACCACGAAGCTGAACAGATACTCCGGCACAAGTTTTCGCCGCAGAAGAAACAGCGTCGCCACCAGACAAGCCTGGAACAAATACGTCCAGGTCCCCAGCGACAGCTTCGGCAATACCTCTGAAAAGGCATACGGCACACTGGAGATGGCCGAAATGCCCGACCCGGAGTGGAGCATCAGCACCACACCAAAGCTGTTGATAAACACAATGACCACCAGGGCCAGCTCGCCCCGCAGCGTCTTCCGTGTTGACTCCATAAAACGCAAGCCTTCTTTTCCTCGTTGTTTTTCTCCCCCATTCTAGGAACCTGCCTCCCACTTGTCAACTAGAATTTTTCAATCGCAGGATAAAAGAAGAGCGCTCCCGATGTTTGTCGGGAGCGCCTCGCGGTTATTCAGTTTCCTGCTAACGGTCAAGCAAGTGCAAAGGAGCCAGCGGCCCGCAGGCCGGGCGTCAGTCGATGTCCACCAGCACACCGTACCCACCGTCGTTGCGGCGGTAGACCACGGAGAACGCGCCGTCCTTCTCCTCGTTGCGGAAGGCGAAGAAGGCGTGGCCGATCAGGTTCATCTGGAGGATTGCTTCCTGGACGGTCATGCTGCCGAAGGAGAAGTTCTTCAGGCGGACCACCTGATAGGCGGGGGCGTCGAAGCGGTTCAGTTCGGGGATGAACGTCACTTCATCGGTCTCCTTCTCAAAGGCATCGGCGTTGACTTCCTTGGGCAGGCGGGCGTAGTTCTCCCGCAGCTGGCGGCGGACAGAGGAAACAGCGGCGTCGATGGAAACCATCATGTCCGAGGTCTTCTCCACCACCCGGAAGATGGTGGACCCGGCGAAGATGGTCAGCTCTACCACGGCTTTGCCGTCCTCAGCGCCAAAGACCACAGCGGCCTCCGGCGTGCCGCGGAAGAATGGGTCCAACTCATTGATCCGATGCTCTGCGTGAGAATAGACCCGTTCGGGTACGGTCATCTGCTTCGTTGCAAACTGGATCTTCATGATGTCGTCTCCTTTCTGTCTTACGGAAGGGATGGGGGAAAGAGGCTTCTGTCTCTTTCTGTCTGTATTATACAAAACTTTCCCTCATATTGCAAGAACATATTAGCAATTCTGTCGATTATCCTCGAAATTTCTCCCTCCGCTCAAAGTGAGCGTTCCACTACAGTAACTCGCGTGATCACATCCCTCAGTCGATCTCCGCTCACGATATACTCCAGAACCTCATCCGGGGTTTTGCAAAGCTGTTCCCCTTTTCCATCCTCATGGGCAATGCAATACCCCTCCCCATGGAAACAAACGCCATAGCGAACGCCTTTCCAGGCAAACACCGGCTCTCCCCCACGGATGATGCAGTCCTTGAACTCGCGGATGCTCTTGAAGCTCATGCCAGCTTCTTCTGCTTTGCCATCGTGCGGATGCTGTCCACAGCCAGAATGATCGCCAGGATGATCAGCAGCGCGGCCAGGATCACGCGCACGTAGCACCAAGCCAGCCCGGCACCGCCGACAGAGATCGCCAGGATGTTGGAGTGCAAGGTGAAGACCAGAGAGGTCAGGGTCACAACCAGCATGAAGATCATGGGGATGTAGAACATCTTGTTGTTCTTGCCTGCCTTCCCCAGCCAGGTCGCGACCGCCAACAGACCCAGGGCAGCCAGCAGCTGGTTGGATGCGCCAAACAGAGGCCAGATGTTCGCATACCCGGTCAGTCCCAGGGTGATGCCCAACACAACGGTAATGAGCGTCGCGACCAGCGGGTTGGTCAGGACCTTTTTGTAGCCGACAGCATCTTTGTAGGTCTGGCCCGGCTCCAGCCAGAATTCCTGGAACATATACCGCGCCAGACGAGTGGCCGTGTCCAAAGAGGTCAGGCAGAACACGGAGACAGTCAAGACCAGCAGCGTGTACGCCACGTTTTCTGTGCCGGCCAGACCGGGAATGCTGCCCAACATTTTAGAAATACCGGTGGCAAACACAACGGTAGGCGTTACGGTCTCGCCGGAAGCATAGTTTGCCCAGATGAAACCAACCGCACACAGAGAAATGATGGCCAACGCACATTCAATGAGCATACCGCCGTAAGCGATGGGCTGTGCGTCTTTCTCGTTGCTCAGCTGCTTGGCCGTGGTACCGGAGCCGACCAGCGAGTGGAAACCGGAAATGGCACCGCAGGCAATGGTGACAAACAAAGCCGGGAACATATAACCCAGGGAGGTACCGGTGGGCATCAGGGTGTCCTGAAAGCCCGCAAAGGCCGGAATATCCATCTGGGCGTGGCCGCTGATGCCACAGCCAATGATGCCGATGACCGCAATGGCCATCATAAAATACAGCAGGAAGGAGCTCAGATAATCTCTCGGCTGGAGCAAGATCCAAACCGGGGTAACGGAAGCGACCAAAATATAGACGCCGACGACGACCATCCAGGCGGTGTTGCTCAGATACAACGGATGCCAATGCAGGCCAATGGCAATGCAGGCAATGATGGCCAAAATGCCCACAATGGTCGAGACCGCCAGGCCGGCATTTCTGCGATACACACAGAGGCCGAAAACGATCGCGATCACGATAAACAGGATGGAGATCATCGCCGTGGTCGCGTTGGCTGCGCTGGCCGCCATGTCGACCGCACCGTCCGGTGTGTAGGTCGCCATAAAGGTATTGGCCACGATGGAAGCGAAGGCCGCAACCACCAGCAGCAGCGTCAGGTAAGAGAAGATGATGAACAGCTTCTTTGCCTTGCTGCCCATGGTGTCGGCGATCACCTCGCCGATGGACTGGCCCTTATGACGAATGGAGGCGAACAACGCGCCAAAGTCATGCACAGCGCCAAAGAAAATACCACCGATGAGCACCCACAGCAGCACCGGCACCCAGCCGAATACCGCCGCCTGGATCGGCCCGTTGATCGGGCCTGCACCGGCGATGGACGAGAAGTGATGTCCCATCAGGACCGGTGCCTTTGCAGGCACATAGTCCACACCATCATTTTGTTCATAGGCCGGCGTCTTGCGCGTGGGGTCGATGCCCCACTGCTTGGCCAGCCAGCGGCCGTAAGTCAGATATGCGACCACTAAGATCACAATGCCGATGATCAGCACCGCAACCCCGTTCATTCCGTTCATTTGAGATTCCTCCCTAGATTCCAATTCTTTTCCTTTTTTAGGATACCGGCCTTTCGATACCCTTTGACCATTTCTTTTGCCGCGCGGTTTCCAAAGATCTCTCCGGCTTCCAGATCAAAGACCAGCAAGCGGGCCTCGCTGTAGCCGCGAATGGACGCCAGATAATTTTTGAAATACCGAAATCGCTGCGCCTCTTTTTTTACCTCCGGGGAAACCCGGCCCTCACTGATAAAAATCGCCGTGAGGAAGGTGTACATGTGGTTGGGCGGCGGGTATTTGGCCCCCGACCGCACCAGCTGCGGTTCCATATATTCGGTGATCTGCCTGCGGAGCTTCTGCAAGTCTTCTGTCTGCAAGGAGGAGACCACAGAAAAAAAGGCATGCTCAAAACAATTCACCCGCCAAAGCTCTGCTTTCTTCATCAGCACGTACTTTGCGCTGGTCACATTGAATTTTGCATAGGCAGGATACACAGCATCCTGGATCGGGTAGTCTCTTTGTATGTCATAACATTCTGCATAAGATGCCAGCAGTGTTTCCAGCAGCTCTGTTCCCAACATGCAGCCTTCCCCCTTGTCCCTTTCCCATTGATCGGCCTGATGTTGATTCGGCCCGCGCTTTGCTCCGAAAAACGGAATCGTCCCCTCAGGGTAGTCTCGAAACCTGTGTTTTTTCGAGTGTCTACTCTAAGGGGACGCATTCATTTCCCGTACAGCGGCACTTTTCAGGATGCCTTAAATCAGGCCGTCACGCAATTAGTTGGAAGCGGTGTCGGGGTCGTCGTCGTTGCCCCAGATCATGTTCTTCCGCAGCTCAGCGCCGACGGTCTCCATCTGGTGCTTGGCCAGCATGGCACGCTTGGAGTTGAAGAAGGTGCGGCCGTTCTTGTTCTCGGCGATCCACTTGCCGGCAAAGGTGCCGTCCTGGATGTCGTTCAGAACTGCCTTCATGTTGGCCTTGGTCTGCTCATAGGGCAGCACGCGGGTGCCGGAGACATACTCGCCGTACTCTGCGGTGTCAGAGATGGAGTAGTTCATCATGGCCACGCCGCCCTTGTTGATCAGGTCGATGATCAGCTTCATCTCGTGGATGCACTCGAAGTAAGCGTTCTCAGGCTCGTAACCGGCCTCGACCAGGGTCTCGAAGCCCAGCTTCATCAGCTCGACCACACCACCGCACAGAACAGCCTGCTCACCGAAGAGGTCGGTCTCGGTCTCGTCGTGGAAGGTGGTCTCCATGATACCGGCGCGGGCGCCGCCGATGCCGGCGATGTAACCCAGAGCGATGTCATAGGCCTTGCCGGTGGCGTTCTGCTCCACAGCGACCAGGCAGGGCACGCCCTTGCCAGCGACATACTGGCTGCGGACGGTGTGGCCGGGGCCCTTGGGGGCAGCCATGAACACGTCCACGTCTGCGGGGGGCTTGATCTGCTGGTAGCGGATATTGAAGCCGTGGGCGAAAGCCAGAGCCTTGCCGGCGGTCAGGTAGGGCGCGATGTCCTGCTTGTACATATCGGCCTGATTCTCGTCGTTGATGAGGATCATGATGATGTCAGCCAGCTTGGCAGCTTCGGGCACGGTGTAGACCTGGAAACCGTCCTTCTCAGCGACGGGCCAGGACTTGCCGCCCTTGCGCAGGCCGACGATGACGTCACAGCCGGAATCCCGGAGATTCTGAGCGTGGGCATGGCCCTGGGAGCCGTAGCCGATGATCGCGATCTTCTTGCCGTTGAGTTGATTCAGGTCGCAATCCTTCTCATAATACATCTTTGCCATAGTTAAATTCTCCTTTTTCCTTTGTGTCTTCGTCTATGGTGTATTTTCCACGTTCCAGAGCGATCATACCGGTCCGCACCAGCTCAACGATGCCAAAGCCCTCCAGCAGCTCTTGCACTGCGTCGGTCTTCTTCTCGTCGCCAATGACGGACAGGGTCAGCGTTTCCTTGGAAACGTCGATGATGGAGCCCCGGAAAATGTTGGCGATTTGGATGATCTCATTCTTATCTTCGCTGTTCTTGGCGCGGACCTTATACAGCACCAGCTCGCGGCGAATGGAATGGCTGGGCACCAGCAGCTTCACGGAGTGGACGGGGACCATCTTGGCCAGCTGGTTGCACATGAGGTTGGTTTGGTTTTCGTTGGCCATCACTTCGATGGTCATGCGGGAGATCTCAGGGTGGTCGGTGGCGCCGACGGCCAGGGACTCCACGTTAAAGCCCTTTCGGGAGAACAGGCGGGAGATCTGAGACAGAACGCCGGCCTCGTTGTCCACCAGAACGGACAGAGTACGCAGTTTCATTTCTTCCATGTCGCTTCCTCCTCTCAGTTGACCAGGAACTCGGTGATGTGGGTGCCGCCGTTGACCATGGGACGGACGAGCTCGCCCTCCTCAATGGTGCAGTCGATGACATAACCGAGGCCCTTTTCCTGCTCTTCCAGCGCTGCCTGGATAGCGGCTTCCAGCTCCTCCTGGTTGGTCACGCGGCTGCCCTTCAGGCCGTTGGCGTCTGCCAGCTTCACGAAGTCAGGGCCGCGCTCGGTGGTGGTCATGTAGTAGCGCTTGTCATAGGTCAGCTCCTGCCACTGGCGCACCATGCCCAGGCGGTGGTTGTTGAAGATGAAGGTGATGATGGGGGCACGATAAAATTCTTCGGTGGACAGCTCGTTGCAGTTCATACGGAAGGAGCCGTCGCCGGTGATATGGATGACGGTCTTTTCGGGGTTGCCCATCTTGGCGCCGATGGCAGCGCCCAGGCCGAAGCCCATGGCGCCGAAGCCGCCGGAGGTGAGCAGCTGACCGGGATAGTCAAACTTAAAGTGCTGGATGGCCCACATCTGATGCTGGCCCACGTCGGTGGCGACGATGGAATCGTCGGGACACATCCGGGCGATGGTGTTCAAGATCTGCTTAGGGGTCAGGTGGTTGGGGTTCTCGTCGTAAGCCGTCTCGGTGGGGAAGGAGAAGACGTACTTTTTCCACTCGCTGTGGTCATACTGGGGGACCTTGCGGTTGAGCAGCTCCAGCACCTGCTTGGCGTTGCCGATGATGTGGTGGTCAGTCTCCACATTCTTGTTGATCTCAGCCCGGTCGATGTCGATCTGGACGATCTTGGCCTGGCGGGCGAAGGTCGCGGGCTTCAGGGCCACACGGTCAGAGAAGCGGCAGCCCACGGCGATGAGCAGGTCGCAGCCGTCGCAGGCCATGTTGGAGGCCTTGGAGCCGTGCATGCCGATCATGCCGGTGGAGAGCGGGTCGCGGCCGGGGATGCCGCCGGCACCCATCAGGGTGATCGCCACGGGGGCGTCGATCTTCCGGGCAAACTCGCGGAACTCCTCGTGGGAGCGGCTGCGGGCCACGCCGCCGCCGCAGATGAGCATGGGCTTCTTGGACTCGGCGATCATGTCCACCAGCTTGTTCACGTCCTCCTGGTTGGGTTCGGGCATCTTCAGGCTGCTGGTCCGGGCGCGGCGGACGAGGTTGGCCAGGCGGCCGGAGGTGGTGTGCTTCTCGCGGGGCAGGTACTCATACTCTGCCTTCTCGGCGGTGACGTTCTTCACGATGTCGATCAGAACAGGGCCGGGGCGGCCGCTGCGGGCCAGGGCAAAGGCCTCGCGGACGATGTCGGCCAGGGAGTTCACGTCCCGCACCAGATAGGTGCTCTTGGTGATGGGCATGGCAATGCCGGTGATGTCCACCTCCTGGAAGGCGTCGCGGCCGATCAGGTTCTGGGTCACGTTGCAGGTGATGAAGACCACGGGGGACGAGTCCATATAGGCCGTGCCGATGCCGGTGGTCAGGTTGGTCGCGCCAGGGCCGGAGGTGGCCAGGCACACGCCCACCTTGCCGGTGGAGCGGGCGTAACCGTCTGCTGCGTGGGAAGCGCCCTGCTCGTGGGCGGTCAGGATGTGGGTGATCCGATCTCTGTACTTATACAGCTCATCGTAGACGTTCAGGATGGTGCCGCCGGGATAGCCGAACACGAGGTCGACTCCCTGCTCCAAAAGGCATTCCATCAAGATCTTGGCACCAGTCATTTCCATGCTGTTTCCTCCTCTTTTTTGGGTGTTTCTTTTCTTCGGGACAACAAAAAAAGCTCCGGTGGTCTTTCACGTGCCAAACGTTAAAACCACAAGAGCCTGTAAGTTCTCCGCAAATCTTTGTTCGTTAAGGTGGCCCTCCCGCGGATGGCGTTCTTTGTTGACCTTCGACATAAGCTGCGTTTTGCTTTACTGCACTTTTCTGGGCGTAACATTTAGCATTATTTCCGGTACTACTACGGATAGTAGTACCCCAATAATGCTGACAGCCAGAATGTTCAGTTCAGCGAAAAACACATTCATTTTCAAAGCCTCACTGTAACGTATCCGTTGGGGTCGGTTCCTTCTTTGTTCCAAAGATAGCACTTCCCAAGTGGTCTGTCAATCACTTTTTTTGCACTTTTCCTGATTTTTTTCAAATCTCGCCCTGAGCGGTTTCTTCCGCCGGAGAAATTGTCAACATTGACCAAATTCTCTTACCAGTTTGCCTCCATCTCCCGGATCGTATCGTAGAGCTTCTGATTCACCGGGGCCTGCATCCCATAAAATTTTGCCAGCTCCAGCACCGTACCGGCAAAGGCCTCCACCTCGCTGGGCCGGTGGGCCAGGGCGTCCTGCGCCATAGACGGCATCGCGTCGGAGGGCATCGTGTCCAGCAGCGCCAGGTAATCATACAGGTCCTTCTGCGTCACCAAAACGCCCTGGCAGGCCCCCACCTTTCTCGCCTCGTGCATGGCGGCGATCATCGTGTCTCTCGCTTCGCCGGGTTTCTGGACCTGACCATAGGTACAGCCGTAGGCCATGCAGACCTGGTTCACGCCCACGTTCAGCATGAACTTACCCCAAATGTGGTGGAGAATCTCCCCCGGCTCCCGCTCGGCGGGGACCCCGGCCCGCTGCAAAAATTCCAGCACAGCGTCCAGCTTCTCCCCCCGGTCGAAGTAATCCTCCTCTGGCAGGCCCAGGTAGAGCTTGCCCGCCTGGGTGTAGGTCAGGCGGTTGTCCTCCCGCACAGCGTCCATCCCCTGGGCCACACAGTATAAGATCTTCCCCGGCCCAAAGGTCTGCCCGATGTGCTCCTCGCTGGTCACGCCGTTGAGCAGCGAAAGAATCACCGTGTCCTCCCCCACCAGCGGGGCCGCCAGCTCCATGGCCTCGTCCAGGGCCGTCGTCTTCACGGCGAAGAGCAGCAGCTCGGCCTCCTCGCCGGTGTTGTCCGTCACGGTAAAGTCACACTTGCGTCCGTTGCACCAGGCCCCTTCCTGCTGCAAGCGCGTCAGCCGCTCTCCTTCCGCAATAAAGCGCACATGGCCCGGCCCCAGCGTCCGCTCCATCAAATCGCCATATAAAATGCCCAGGGCACCCATGCCCACGATGGTCACGTTTTCGATCATGGTCGTGTTCCTTCCTTCCGTGTTTCGTTCTCTGGTAGGATATTTTACCACAAATTCCCCCAGGTTCAACTAGGAATATCCACAGCATTGTAGTGGGGTTTTCGTCACTTTCTGCCATATTCCTGGGGTTTTCAAGGGTCTCAGGCCGTGGTATACTGAGATAAATTGCGTTCTTTTCCCGGTCTTAAGAAAACCTTCAGAAAAATTTTCTGCTTTCTTTTGATTTCCGGGCTACACTGTTTTGATTGGAAGGAGACATTCTCATGGCACACCCTCTCCAGGCCCTCCGGGACGTGATGGCCGAGTATCATATCGACGCCTATTTGATCCCCACCGCTGACTTTCACGGCAGCGAATATGTGGGGGCGCATTTTGCCTGCCGGGAGTATCTCTCCGGCTTCACCGGCTCCGCCGGGACCCTTTTGGTCTTTGCCAACTGGGCCGGTCTCTGGACCGACGGCCGCTATTTTCTCCAAGCTGCCCAGCAGCTGGAGGGCAGCGGCATCCGCCTCATGAAGCAGGGGGAGCCGGGCGTGCCCACCATCGAGGAATTCTTGCGCCAGAGCCTCCAGCCGGAGCAGACGCTCGGCTTTGACGGCCGCTGTGTGGACGCCCGCACCGGCCGCCGCTACCATCGTCTCACCCGCCAGCTGGGGGCCAAGCTCAACCATCAGCTGGACCTGGTGGACGAGATCTGGCCCCAGCGCCCGCCCCTCTCCGCCCAGCCCGTCTGGGAATTGGACGAGCAGTACGCCGGCCTCTCCCGCCGGGACAAGCTGGCGCAGCTTCGCCGGGCCATGGTCAGCGAGGGGGCCGATACCTTTCTCCTGTCCACCCTGGAAGACATTGCCTGGCTGCTGAACCTGCGGGGGAACGACATCCCCTGCGACCCGGTCTTCCTGAGCTATCTCATCCTCACGAAAGAAACTTGTATTCTGTTTGCCAACCCCGCCAGCTTCTCCCCGGAGCTTCTGGCGGAGCTGGAGGTGGACGGCGTGAGCCTGCGCCCCTATGACAACTTTTATGCTTATGTCAACCGCTTCTCCCCCAGCCAGACCGTTCTGCTGGACACCCGCCGGGTCAACACCACCCTGCTCACCAGCATCCCCAGCCACGTTTCTGTCCTGGACCGCCCCAACCCAACGGAACTGCGCAAAGCCATCAAGAACCCCGTCGAGGTCGAGAATATGCGCCGGGCCCACCTGGCCGACGGCATCGCCCTGACCCGTTTCATGTATTGGCTCAAGACCCAGCTCCCCCAGGGCACGACCGAGCTGCAAGCCGCCGAACACCTGGAAGCGCTGCGCCGGGCCGACCCACTCTACCTGGAGCCCAGCTTCGACCCGATCCTGGCCACCGGGGCGCACAGCGCCATCGTCCACTACTCCCCCACCCCGGAGAGCGATGCGCCCATTCAGCCGAACGCCTTTCTTCTGGCCGACACCGGCGGGCACTACTACACCGGCACCACCGACTGCACCCGCACCTATGCCATGGGCACCCTGACCGACTGGCAAAAGACCTGCTACACTGCCGTCCTCCGGGGCAACCTGCATCTCGCTGCCGCCGTCTTCCGCGCCGGCTGCACCGGCCTGAACCTGGACTGCCTGGCCCGCCAGCCCCTGTGGGACCTGGGCCTGGACTTCAACCACGGCACCGGCCACGGCGTCGGTTATCTGCTGAGCGTCCACGAGGGGCCCCAGAGCATCCGCTGGCGCTCCCTGGGCAAAGAACCCGCCCTGGCCCCCGGCATGATCACCTCGGATGAACCCGGCGTCTACTTCGACGGGGACTTCGGCATCCGCCTGGAAAACCTGGTCCTGTGCATGGAAAAGAGCCAGACGAACTTCGGCACCTTCCTGGGCTTCGAGACCCTGACCCTCACCCCCTTCGACCGGGACGCCATGGACCCCACCCAAATGACCCCCCAGGAAAAAGCTCTGCTCAACGCCTACCACGCCAGGGTCCACGCCGCCATCGCCCCCCACCTTCCCCCGGAAGAGGCCGCTTGGCTGGCCCAGGCCACCCGACCCATCTAAAGAAATCGAGAAAGAAAAAGGAGGCCCCCTCATGTCCACCCAAGCCACCCGTCCCCGCCCCACCCGGCAGCGGCAACCCCGCCGCCGTCGCCGCCGGAAGAAGTTTCCCCTGGTCCCGGTGTTGGCCGTCTCCCTCGCGGCCATCGTTGTAATCTGTACCGTGATCTCCCACGTCGCCGGCGGCCAGCTGGGCAAGCTGGCCAGGGACCACACCCCCCGCTGGGTGGACAAGCAGATCATCGAGATCAACGGTGCCGGCCGCCGGGGCGAAAAGCTGGAGGCCGTCAATGACATCGTCATCCACTACGTCGGCAACCCCGGCACCACCGCCCAGCAAAACCACGATTTCTACGACCAGCCGACCACCACCGTCAGCTCTCACTTCCTCATCGGCCTGGACGGCGAGATCATCCAGTGCATCCCCCTGGACGAAAAGTCCTCCGCCAGCAACGACCGGAATATCGACACCCTCTCCATCGAGGTCTGTCACCCGGACGAGACCGGAAAGTTTAACCAGGCCAGTTACGACAGCCTGGTGAAGCTCACCGCCTGGCTCTGCGACTACACCGGCATCGGCCGGGACCAGGTCATCCGCCACTACGACATCACCGGCAAGCTCTGCCCCCTCTACTTTGTGGAGCACAAAGACGCCTGGAACCAGTTCCTGCAAGACGTAGCCGATTACTAAACCGTTTATCGTCTTCCATCCTATGAGCATTACAACGCTATAACGTAACGAACGTTATGTATGTAGGGGCCGCAGACCCCTGCGGCCCGCAACCTGCCGCGTGGTACCACACACCGATCCATGGTACTGCCTCAGACCAACGGGCCGCAGAGGTCTGCGGCCCCTACGCAGTGTACCAATGGGCGAAGCAGAATATAGCACCTGCTTTCCGCATACACATCCCCTAGGAACCCACTGCGAAAGGAAGGGATGGGTATGTCCATCGGAGAAAAGGCCCCTGCACCGCCCCCGGCCCACCGGATCGTCCTGTCGGACCGCCAGCACCTCGCTGTCTCCGGCGTGGAGGGGGTGGAGAGCTTTGACGAAGCCACCATCGTTCTCACCACGTCCGAGGGCATCCTCATCGTCCGGGGCGAGGGTCTGCACATCGAAAAACTCAGCTTAGACGGCGGCGACCTTCTGGTCGAGGGCACCGTCGAGTCCCTCACCTATGAAGAGGAGGAGCCGCACCAGAGCTTTTTCGGGCGGCTGTTCCGGGGATGAGCATCTCCCTCTCCGGCCAGCTTCTCTCCCTGGCGGCGGGCCTGCTGTTGGGCGTTGGCGTGGGCCTGCTCTATGATCTTCTGCGTCAGCTCCGCCTGCTGGCCCCCCGCCGCTGGATGGCAGAGGGGCTGGACCTGCTCTTCTGGCTCCTGGCCTGCCTGGCGCTCTTTCTCTGCGGTATTCTCTTCGGCGGCGGGCAGGTCCGGCTGTATATGGTCCTCTGGCTGACCTTAGGTGCCACGGCCTATTTTGCCGTGCTGAGCGGGAAAATGCGGCGGCTTTTGGCCGCCCTGGCCCAGGGGATCGGGAAAATTTTCCGGGTCCTGCTGGCCCCGCTTCGCTGGTTTTCCGCTGTCCTCTTGGGTCCGTGGATATATTTTTTCGGAGATGCGAAAATTTTTTTGAAAAAAGTCTTTTCTTTTTCAGCTGTCAGTAGTAAAATGTACCATCTAGTAAAACCAAGGAAACACAGCGGCAAGGCCGGACCCCCTTGCCACGGAACCCAAGAAAGGGAGGCATCCTCTCATGTTCCGATCCAAACCGGTTGGTCTTCTCTTGAAGATCCTCTGTCTGATTCTGGTGGTGTACATGGCGCTCACGTTCCTGCACGTTCGTCGGCAGATCAGCGACACCAAAAACACCATCGAAACTCTGACCCAGCAGGTCAACGACCAGACGCAGACCAATACCGAGCTGTCCAACGCCATCGAAAACCGCGATGACCCCTCCTACATTGAGGACATCGCACGGGAAAAGCTGGGCCTGGTCACGTCCAACGACCGGGTGTTTTACATCACCGACTAAGAGCCACCCGCTCTTTTTTGGCTCGTCACCGAGCAATCATTACGAGGAGGATACACACCATTTATGGAAATCAGTGTAGGCGCAATTCTGGAAGGAACCATCAAAAGTATCACCAAGTTCGGCGCGTTCGTCACCCTGCCCGGGGGCCGCTCCGGTTTGGTCCACATCTCTGAGATCGCCCATTCCTATGTGGAGAACGTCAGCGACTTTCTCTCCGAGGGGCAGACCGTAAAGGTCAAGGTCGTCAACATCGATGAGGCCGGGCGCATCAATCTCTCCATCAAGAAAGCTACGCCCCCTCCTCCCCGTCCCCAGGGCTTCAGCCGGGACCGGCAGAACCGCTCCTCCGACTTCCGGGGCGGTAACCGCGGCGGCTCCGCCCCCCAGGGTGGCCGCAGCTACAACAACGGCGGCGGGCAGTCCTCCGGCAACCGTTCCGGCGGCCGCAACTACCGCCACGACGCCCGCTCCGCTGCCCCCCAGTCCGCAGGCCCCGCCGACTTCGAGGCTCGCCTGAAGCAGTTCATGCAGGCCTCCGACAGCCGTCTGTCTGACCTCAAGCTCAACGACCGCCGCTCCTCCCGCCGCGGTGGCCACCGCTGAGCTTCTTCAAGTGAAAAACCAAGATTTCCCCCGCCCCCGGCTCCGGCCGGGGGTTTTCTTCTGCCCGGATGCCCAGGGTCCCGCCCCATAAAAAATGCGTGCTTTCCCAACCTTCGGAAAAGCACGCCAGCAGGAGAATGGAATGAACGATAACACGACGGGATACATCGACCGCCTGGCTTTATGGTATTCCATTTTCTTCCAAACGTCAAGAGGGAGAATCCGTCTTCTTTCGTCGAATCAACAGACTTTCGTCTTTTTCCCAAAAACAGCGTGACATTTTCCGGAAGGTATGGTATACTATGCCCGTAAGGAAGGGAACACTCCCCCGTCCTTGCCCTTACGAAAGGAGCTGACACATATGAAATTCACCTTTACCGACAAGAAAGTGAACATCCCCAATCGGGTCCACACTTACGCTGAGAAAAAGATCGGCAAGCTGGACCGCTACTTCCAGACCGAGCCGGAAGCCTCCATCGTCTTCAGCGTGGAGAAAGGCCGCAATAATCTGGAGGTCACCATCCGCTCCGCCTCCACCGTCATCCGTGTCGCGGAGAGCACCTCTGATATGTTTGTCACCATCGACGCCGCCGTGGCCTCCATCGAGCGCCAGCTGCGTAAGAATAAATCCCGTCTGGAAAAGCGCCTGCGCAAGGAAGCGTTCGAGCTTCCCGATGACGCCTACTTCGTCCCTGAAAACGACGTCGACGAGGAAGCCGCTTACCAGATCGTCCGCACCAAGCGTTTCTTCTTCCGCCCCATGAGCGTCGAGGAAGCCATCCTCCAGATGAACCTGGTGGACCACACCTTCTTCGCCTTCCGCAACGCCGACGAGGGCGGTGCCTTCTCCGTCGTCTACAAGCGCAACGACGGCGGCTACGGCATCATCATTGATGAGGACTGAGTCTGACCTAACACACCTACTCCGGCCCGGCAGGACATCCTGCCGGGCCGTTTTTTGTGCTTGCCCCCCTGTCTGCGCCCTGTTTTGAATCTTTTGACGCCACTTTTCGGATATTTTGTGAACAAACCTCATAAACTTTGTGAACTTTAGCACTCACCCCTTGACAGTGCTAATTTCTGTGTTATACTGAAGATGTTCCTGAGAGAGGGGCCAAACGAAAGGCCCCCGGAAGAACCAAAACAAATCCAGTCTACAATGGCAATGTAGGTTCGCCATCACCGAGGCTTTCCTCCCCGTGCAGACGAACCCAGATACGAACGGAGGTATGACTTATGTTGCCTAGCATTTTTGGTGAAAACTTATTCGATGACTTCTTTACCGATCCCTTCTCCATGATCCCCAGCGGCCGCGATGTCCTGTATGGCAAGCACGGCAAGAACCTGATGAAGACCGACGTGCGGGAGACCGACAACAGCTATGAGCTGGACGTCGACCTGCCTGGCTTCAAGAAGGACGAGATCAACGTGGAGATCGCCGACGGCTACCTGACCATCCAGGCCTCCAAGGGTCTGGACAAGGACCAGCAGGACAAGGACGGCAAGTACATCCGCCAGGAGCGCTACGCCGGTTCCTGCAGCCGGAGCTTCTACATCGGGGAGGACGTCCCCGTGGAAGACATCTCCGCCAAGTACGAGGACGGCATCCTGCGTCTGTCGGTCCCCAAGGCCGACCAGAAGGAACTGCCCAAGACCTCGACCATCGCGATCGAATAAATTCGATCGACCGCCTCTACCGCCGCGCTTCGGCGCGGCGGCTTTCTTCCCTGTGATGTGACCCACGAAAGGAGAGACACTCCATGCGTAAAACAACGTCTCGTGTTCTTTGGATCTTAGTTGGTGTGCTGTTGGTCATCACCGGCATCGCCTGTTTCGCCCATCCTGCCGCCACCTTGGGCAGTCTGGCTATTCTTCTTGGCATTGCCATGCTGTTCTCCGGTGTCGTGGACCTAGTGATCTTCGCCACCGCCCGCGATGCCATGTACGGCTCCGGCTGGTTCCTGCTGGATGGCGTGTTGACCATTTTGCTTTCCATCTTTATCTTGGGCAACGCAGCGTTTACCATGGTATCCCTCCCTTTCATCGTGGGGATGTGGCTGGTGTTTTCCGGCACCAGCCGGATGGTCAACTCGTTTGACCTGCGTCGCATGGGCGTAAAAGGCTGGGGCTGGTTCACCGGAGCCGGCGTGGTGCTGATGATTGCCGGTTTCATTTCCTTCCTCTACCCCGTAGCCGGCGCCCTCATCCTGACCTGGCTGGTCGGCTTCCTGCTGATCCTCCAGGGCGTGGCCTCCATCCTCCGCGGTGGCCTGGCTCACCGGATGTGGATTCCGTAACCATCAAATCACATTCTCCTGTACAGAATCAAACCGATCAACATTCTGAACTGTATCCTTCTTTTACATCAAGAGACTAACCGACAAAAGGTTAGCCTCTTGATGTTTTATTTTATATTATTTTTCTTATCTTTGTATCCTTTAATTTTAGCACAAATGGGGCATCCTGTCCCCATATTTCTACTTTTTATCTGCGCTTCCCATTCATGCCCTTGATCACATATCCACCACACTTTCTTATGACTATTGGGACTTACCTGCACGGGCATTAGCTCCTGGTTGCTTTGGTAACTCCACTCTGACGCCAATTTTGGATTCATTGTTGCTAAATCGTTAATCCCTTGTACAATCTTCTTACCTGCACATATAGGACACCCTTTTCCATATGAACGATTTGAAATCGTCGCTTCATATTCATGTCCTCTTTCACATTTCCACCAAACTTTTCGATCGGAACCCCGAGTAACATTTTCCGGTTTTAAATCACCATTTCTCGTAGGGTGCCACTCACTGGAAAGTTTTTGATTCGTCTCCGCTAAAGAACCCTCTTTCGCAATTTTATTTTTGATCCGCAACTCCCCTCGTCTTCTTACTCCGCACACAGGGCACCCTCGCCCAAAAACTCGATTGGAAACAGAGGATTCATATTCATGCCCTTCAGAACAAATCCACCAGACTTTCTTTCTGGAACCCCTTGTAACCTGTGTCGGCAATAAGTCTCCATTGCGTTCTAGACACCACTCTTTTGCCAGTTCAGGGAAAATAGTTGCCAAATCATTATAGCCTTCTAAAACCTGAAAACCGGCACAAATGGGACAACCATTTCCGTGTCTCCTATTATCAACACTAGCCTGCCACTCATGTCCGCACTTTCCAAGCCACCAAACTTTCTTTGCACTTGAAAAACTAATCATGTTGGGTCTCAAGTATCCATTTTTTGTTGGATGCCATTCTTTTGTTAATTCCGTTTCCTTTTCTGCAAGGCTATTTTGTTTTTTCCCTTCTATGTATTGTGAATAAATGATGCTGGAATCTCTATTGATATTTATATCTACCACAGGAAGTATTCGGTTTGTATTCTCTGCAATTCTCTTCATTAACTCTAGCATAACATCTGAAATATATCTATAATTAGCATCATATTTACAGTATATCGCTCGATCGTCTGGAATTATTTCAGATTCACTTTTTATTTCTTTTACACGGAACAATATTATTCCCGCTTCATTTACAATTTTATCTTTTCTCATCTCCTTTTTCCTTGCTTCCTGCCCACTGTGGTAACGATACCCATCATACTCAATTCCCACATTCAACTCAGGAAGGTAAATATCTATTTCTGTCTTTCCATTTAGTAAGTAACGGCTCATTGCTCTTGTGCATTTCCGAAAATAGAATAAGATTGCCTGTTCCGGAAAACTGGTTTTTAGTTCTCTTTGGCACGCTGGGCAGCCTGTTCCATGATTCCGATTATATATTGTCGCTTGATACTCATGTCCGCTCGGACAAAGCCACCATACCTTTTCTGTTGAATTGCCAATTGTAACTTGCGTTGGTTGCAGTGTTTTATTTTTTGTTGGATGCCATTCCTTTGCTAATTGAGGGTTAAGCGCAGCAAGGCTATTATAATCTGCTTGCACCTTTCGCCCATTACAAATAGGGCAACTCCCTCCGTTGGAAATAGAGGTAACCGTTGCCATCCACTCATGCCCCAGCTTACATTTCCACCACACTTTTTTATTGGAGCCTGGTGTTACTTGCCCCGCTGTAATAGAGGTATTTCTCTCGTTATTCCAAATCTCAAGTAGATCTGGACGCAATACTTCAAGTGAATTCCACGGCATTACCACCTTATTCGCACAAACAGGGCAACCACTTCCCCGATCAGTACGATGCGATACTTCGATATTCCAAGAATATCCGCAGGAAGAGCATCTCCACCATACCCTCTTATTAGAATGGCAGGTAACATTCTCTGGCTTTATCTCATTCTTCTCATAGTCCCACTCACTCAATAAATTCGGAAAAATATCTGCCAATGAGCCATTCTTTTCAATCAAACCCGCAACCTTTTGCTCTCCTTGTTTTTTTCTAGAACAAATCGGACATCCCTTTCCAGATGCCCGATTAGAGGCAGAGGTTTTCCATTCATGCTGACAGACGGCACACTTCCACCAAATTCCTCGACTAGAACGAGGCGCAATACTTTGCGGAGTTAGGTCCTCATTTTTTGTTGGATGCCATTCTTTTACCAATTCAGGATATATTGTAGCAAAATCATTATATCCCGGTTCTATTTTTCGTCCCGCACAAACTGGGCACCCATTTCCTTTGCTTCTATTGTTAGGACTCGCTTGCCATTTATGTCCTTTAGCACATACCCAATGAATTTGTTTGATTGAGCCCATTGTAATATTTTGGGGAGTAAAACCTTCTCTTTGATTTTCTTCCCAATCCCACTCATACAGGAGTTTTTTATTCTCAAAAACACTTTCCCTCTTTGACATAATCAGTTCCTCCGAACCCTTTCTCTATCGTCCGTTTCTCTAGATTCTATTTTAGTATAGAGCAAATACCCAGGTCCTTCAAGCGCAAAAAGCCCAGCAGTATCTAAACTGCTGGGCCTTCTGTGTTTCGTCGATATGGGATCAAGCCTGCTCGTAGATCAGCACAGCGGCGGTCTCCTCGGTGGTGGCGCCGGGGTTGCCTTCTGCGGGCTCCTGGCCATAGGGGTTGTTAGGGTCGGCGGAAGTGCAGCCGGCCAGCAGAGCCAGGGACATCACTGCTGCCATGCACAGAGCGATCATCTTTTTCATGGTGGGGTTCCTCCTTCGGTTTTCAAAAACTCTCTTCTGTGGAGATGGGCGATTTTGCCATACCCATAGTATCTACCTTTTCGGCAGATTTTTCAAGCATTTTGTCCAAAGGACGGAAATTTTTTTGGTTTTGCACCAATCTCATTTGTCAAATTTGTATAGAAACACAACATTTTCTTTGTATAAGTTTTCTGGTGCAAGTAGATGCCCCAAAGGCTCAGGTATCCAGGGTGAGGTCGCCCTCTTTGATCCATCCCAGCTTGCGGCAGCCCAGGCCGATGAGCCAGCTCAGCACCCCAGGCAGCACGAAGCAGATGAGGACCATCCCCAGCCAATCCATGCCAGTGATGCCGGCTTTCGTGCCCTGGGCGATCTGATCCACCCAGCCGGTGTAGACCCCGATCGGGCCGACCAGGCCGCAGGTGCCCATGCCGGAGGAGACGGCTGCACCGTTCATCTCCAGGCGGAAAATGCAGGTCGCGATGGGGCCGGTAATGGCCGAAGCCAAGGTCGCGGGGATCCAGATCTTCGGGTTCCGGACGATGTTGCCCATCTGGAGCATGGAGGTGCCCAGGCCCTGGGAGACCAGGCCGCCCCACTTATTCTCCCGGAAGGACAGCACCGCAAAGCCGACCATCTGGGCACAGCACCCGGCAACGGCCGCGCCGCCGGCCAGACCCGTCAGGCCCAGGGCCGCGCAGATGGCCGCGCTGGAGATGGGCAGCGTCAGCGCAATGCCCACGATGACGGAGACCAAAATGCCCATGAAGAAGGGCTGCAATTCGGTCGCCCACATGATGAGGTTGCCCACCCAGGAAGCGGCCTTGCCGATGGGGGGTGCAACGAGATAGGCCACGCCGATGCCGGCCAAGACCGTCACGATCGGCGTCACGAGAATGTCGATCTTGGTTTCCTTCGAGACGGCCTTGCCGCACTCAGCGGCAATAATGGCGATGACCAAAACAGCCAGAGGGCCGCCCGCTCCGCCCAGAATATTGGTCGCAAAGCCCACCGGCACCAGGGAAAACAGGACCAAGGGCGGCGCTTGCAGGGCCGACCCGATGGCCACAGCCATGGCCGGGCCGACCATCGCCGAGGCCAGGCCGCCGATGGTGTAGGCCGTCGCCGTCTCCCCCGTGCCCACGGTGACGACCGTGGCGGACAGGAACCCAATGTGGAACTGGGTGCCCAGCGTGTTCAGGATGGTTCCGACCAGTAGCGTACAGAAGAGGCCCTGGGCCATGGCGCCCAGCGCATCCACCCCGTAACGCTTGGCGGAGAACTCGATGTTCTTCCGCTTCAGGAATGCGCGAAATCCGTTCATGTCTCTCTCCTTCCCGCCCTCCGCTCACTGGAGGACGAAAAAATAGTCCGTACTACCTGTCTTGACAGGTGTACGGACTATTGTAATCGTTTGTGTCGGGTTTGTCAATCCCTGTTTTGCTGCTCTGGGGTATACAGCAGGCCCAGTTTGTCCAGAGCGGCACAGACCCGCTGATAGGCCGCCTCGTCGGGGCAGCGCAGGTGGTGCAGATGCACCCCCCCGGTCAAAAGGGAGAGGGGGGCCGTCCCCCGTGCCTTTTCCACGTATTGGGCCACGTCATACCGGGAGGCCAGGCTCAGCTGGCCGCAGATCTGCCCGTACAGGGGGTGCTCCACGACCACGTCGATCACCGTGCAGCCGTTGTCGACGATGGTCAGCAGCTCCTGCTCCACCTGCTCCTTCGTGTGGATGGTCGCCACCGTCCGCAGCAGGCCGGAGGACTCCCCCAGCTTATAGCCCCGCGGCGTCGCCACGATGTCCATCCCCGCCGCCCGCAGCAGGGCGATGTCCCCCACGATGATCTGGCGGCTGACGGAGAATTTCCCCGCCAGGGCCGTTGCGCTGATGGCCTTGTCCGCCGTCAGGGTCTGGGCGATGATCTGTCTGCGTTCTTCTGCTTTCACGCCCGCCACGCTCCTTCTTGATGATCTCCCTTGGGATAGGGCCTGGCCGGTCTCACTTGTGGTGGGTCAGCAGGTCGTACTTGATGTCCCACAGCTTCTGGGACAGGTCCACATAGTAGTTGTGGGGGTTGTCAAAGCGCTTGACCTCGTCCCACAGTGTCTCCATCTGTGCCTGGCAATAGCGCTGGATCTCGTCCAGGGTGGGCATGTCATAGACCAGCTCGCCGTTTAAGAAGATGGGCTTCTGCAGCTCCTGGGCGGAGAAGCTGGTCAGCGTCTTCTTCTTCCAGGTGGCGTCGGGGTCAAAGATGGTCAGGCTGCCGTCCTCGGCCAGGTTGCTGGTCACGTCCTCGTCGTAGGTACACATCCAGTCGCCGATGGCCTTCCCGGTGTCGTTGGCAAAGAGGCGGTAGAGCTTCTTATAGTGCGGGGTCGTGATCTTGGCCACGTTCTCGCTCAGCTTGATCTTGGGCACCACGTTCCCCTGCTCGTCCTCAAAGGCCACCAGCTTATACACGCCGCCGAAGACAGGCTCGCTCCGGGCCGTGATGAGCCGCTCGCCCACGCCGAAGGAGTCGATCTGCGCCCCCTGCAGCAGCAGGTCCTGGATCAAGATCTCGTCCAGGGAGTTGGACACGGTGATCTTACACTCGGTCCAGCCGGCCTCGTCCAGCATCTTCCGGGCCTCGCGGGTGAGATAGGCCATGTCGCCGGAGTCCAATCTGATCCCGCATTTGGTGATGCCCTTGGGCTTCAGGACCTCGTTAAAGGCCTTGATGGCGTCGGGGATGCCGCTCTTGAGCGTATTGTAGGTGTCCACCAGCAGGATCGCGTTGTCGGGGTAAATTTCGCAGTACGTCTTAAAGGCCTCGTACTGGCTGGGGAAGGTCTGCACCCAGGCGTGGGCCATGGTTCCCCCGGCGGGCACGCCGTAGAGCTGGTCGGAGATGGTGCAGGCCGTGCCCTTGCAGCCGCCGATGTAGGCCGCGCGGGCGCCGTCGATGGCGCCGCTGGACCCCTGGGCCCGGCGGGAGCCGAACTCCAGCACGGTCCGGCCTCTGGCGGCCCGGACGATGCGGTTGGACTTGGTCGCGATCAGGCTCTGGTGGTTGATGGTCAGCAGCAGGTAGGTCTCCAGCAGCTGGGCCTGGATCGCAGGGGCCCGGACGGTCAGGATCGGCTCCTTGGGGAACACGGGCGTCCCCTCCGGCACGGCGAAGATGTCGCCGGTGAACTTAAAGTTGGCCAGATAGTCCAGAAATCCCTCGTCGAACATGTTCCGGCTGCGCAGGTACTCGATGTCCTCCGGGTCAAAGTGCAGGTCCTGGATATACTCGATCACCTGCTCCAGCCCCGCCGCGATGGCGTAGCCGCCCTTGTCCGGCACGTTGCGGAAGAACAGATCAAAGTGCGTGATCCGGTCCTTATACCCGGCCTTAAAGTACCCGTTGCCCATGGTGAGCTCATAGAAATCGCACAGCATGGTCATGTTCAGCTTCTTATTCGTATTCATGGCAAGAACCTCTGTTTCTTGTGTCCTGGGCAAGGCGAGAAGCCAGTCAAACAGAAAAAACGCCCCGCCCGGCAGGCCGTTTCGGCCCGGTCAAAGTACCCTATTATACTGCCCAATCAGGTGTCAAGTCAATAGTCGACTTTGGCCGGAAACGGTCAAATGAAAGATTAGCCCTCATTATACATGATTTCACCAGAAACTGCAATCCATTTTGCTGTGATTCCTGCAAGCCCCGCCCCGCCGAAAAAAATGCAAAAACTTCGTCAAAAGGACGGTTCGGGTGGCTTGACTTTTCCGAAAAGCCTGCTACACTGGGTACGTCCAATAGATTTTTCTGCGTAACACGTGCAAATTTTGTCTCGAAATGCGCTATTTTTGCAGGTAGAATTGCAAAACGCCCTGCACTGTGCTACGCTCTCCCTGTGGAGCCAGGGGGGTACGCCGCGCGTGGTCAAGCTGCCACCCCGTCCCAAAATCCCCCCTCTCCCGCTACCGAAAGCTCATGCTGTAAGGTATGCCTTACAGCTGTTTTATGCGCATAAAACAGCGATTTTCTTTCCCGTAAGGTCTCTTCCTTCCAGCATTTTTTACATAGATAGATGGTAAAAATTCTCATGGAATCTTAGGAGGTAAAAGATATGAGAAGGAAATTTTTGTCCATCGTTTTGTGCGTGTGTATGATGCTGACGATGGCACCGTTTGCGTTCGCGGAGGGTGAGGACAGCGAAACTCCAGAGTCTGTTGTCGCAAAAATTGGTGACCAGGGATATAGCACCTTGCAGGCAGCGATTAAAGCAGCTACAAATACTCAGACGATCACACTCTTAAGTGACATTGATTTAGCAAGAACTATTTCAGTCTCTAATAAAACCATTACATTAAATTTAGCTGGTCACAAACTGTATAATACAGCTGATTTATGGGACCAGCCAGCTAAAGATGATAATAACTGGTCTTTGATTTCCGTTCGTGGTACTGGCAACCTGACCATTACCGGCAACGGCACTTTGCAGGCAAAGGAAAATGACTGCTATGCTGTTGATGTTCAGGATGGTTCAACACTGACCATTGAGAACGGCACTTTAGTCGGTAATATCCATGCAGTATATGTTCACGAAGGTACAGCCTATATTAAGGGTGGTACTTACAGCGTACAACAAAAATATCCGCAGACAGATAAGGGAGATGAATTCGTTCTAAACTGCTATGACGCTAACCGTAGAAACGGTTCTGCTACCATCTCCGTTTCTGGTGGTTCCTTCATCAATTTCAACCCCGCAAACTGCCAGGCCGAGGGAGCGAACACCAACTTCTGTGCAGAGGGTTACAGCACCAAGCAGGAGGACGAGAAATATACCGTAATGGGGCCTGTTGCCGCCATTGGCGAACATAACTATGCTACTCTGTCTGCTGCAGTTGAAGCAGCAGACAACGAAACCGTAACCCTGCTGAAAAACTCCGTAGAAGCTATCACCATCCCTGCCGACAAGACTATCACTCTTGACCTGAACGGTCATAAAATCGTTAATTCTTCTGCCCCGCAGAATAACACTGTTGCTGATAACCTCCGTAAGCACACCATTACCAATAACGGCACGCTCACTATTATGGATAGTGTTGGCACAGGTGTTGTTGATAACGTGAGTCATGGACGTGCAGCACTTTATAACACTGGCACTATTTCTGAAATTAAAGGCGGTAAATTTACCCGTAGCGTAGACAATAGCACCGATGCATCCAGCGCTAACGGAAACAGTTGGTATGTAGTCTATAATGCTGAAAAGGCAAAAATTAACAAAATCTCTGCGGGTGACTTTCTTGCCATCGGCAAGTTCTCTTCTTTGTTCTCCAACTGTGGTACCATCGATGAAATCTCTGGTGGTACATTCAAACAGGACGGTTTTATTGCTTTCAAAAATGAAGGTACTATAACTAAGATCAGTGGTGGTACCTTCTCTTCTAGGGATGAATCCTGTATCCAGAACTGGGGGACCATCGACGAAATTTGTGGCGGTGCTATCACGGCTGGCAGTATCGGCATTTGGAACTTTAGCTCCGATACGTATACTTCTGCTGGTAAAGTTACGAATATCTCTGGGGGTGAAATCAAGGGTACCACCGCTGCCATTCGTTTGAATGACTACGATGCCACGTATCTAAAACCGACAAAACCCTCCTCCACAAATATAGCCTCTGCCACTATCAGTGGCGGTAAAATCAACGGTGTTCTCCAGGTCAATACCAACACAACTCTCACTATCACCGGCGGTCTCTTTACCACTGATCCCACCCCCTACTGCGGCACCAAGGACGGCAAGCAGCTCACCGGCATCCCCAGCACCGACTCCAACTACCCCTTCACCGTTGGCACTCTGGCCGCCGCCAATGTTGACGTGGCTCCTGCCGCTCCTAAGGCAGATGCTAATACCACTAAGATTACTGATGATAATATCAAACAGGCAATGACCAGCGCTGCCGCTTCTGCTGCTGACACCTCCGCAACCGGTCTGGATGCTATCGGTGGTAGCGAAGCTACTAAAGTAACACCTGAAGAGGTTACACAAGCAACTACAAAACTGTCAAATAGTGGCGTAACTACTACAAGCCAAACTGTTACTCTCTATGTCCAGCCCTACCTTGACATTACCGTAACTGGCGCTAAAGTGAATGAGCAGCAAAAAGCAACGGAGCTTTCTCTCTCTATCACTCCTATGGTCAAGAAGGTCGCTTCTACTGCTGAAAATGCAGATGACATCGCTCTGACTGATGAGACAGGTAAAACTAAAAATGCTACTGTGATTTCTGATACAGAAGTCAAAAACGTCAACACCCCCGTCACCATCAAGCTGGCCCTGCCCAATGGCTTTGCACAAGATAAGGCCAAACTGAGCATCAAGCACACCAAAGAAAACGGCTCTACCGAGTATTACACCGGCACCGTATTTACGGAAGGTGAAGGAGATACTGCTAAGACCTACGTCACCTTCACCACCAACGGCTTCAGCCCCTTTGTGATCTCGGCAGCGGCCGCCTTCATCGGTGACACCGCTTACCCGACCTTCCAGGAAGCTGTTGAAAACGTGAAGAACGATGAAACGATCACGCTGGCACAGAACGTGGCAACCGATACCGTGGTCACTGTTGCAAGAACTGTCAAGTTCAGCATCGACACCAGTAGAAGTTCTTTCGCCTTCGACAAAGATAAGAACATCGTTGCAGGCAGCAACACCACGGTTAACGTGACTGGTACTGAAAGCCCCTACACCTACGACTTCTCCTACACCCGTCCCTCTTCCGGTGGTCCCAGTTCTTCTGGTGGTTCCATCTCCACCCCCACCACCTACGCGGTGAACGTCAACGCCGCCACCAACGGTGCTGTGGCTGCGGACAAGAAGACGGCTTCTAAGGGCACGACGGTGACGGTGACGGCTTCTCCCTCGAAGGGCTATGTGGTCGATGCCGTGAAGGTCGTAGACAAGGACGGCAAGGACGTGGCCGTGACGGAGAAGGACGGCAAGTATGTCTTTACGATGCCTGCTTCCGCCGTCACCGTGACGGGTAGCTTTAAGGCGGAGACGCCTGCGCCTGCTGCCCTGCCCTTTACGGATGTGAAGAGCGGCAATTGGTTCTATGACGCCGTGAAGTACGCTTATGAGCAGGGTCTCATGACCGGCACTTCTGCCACGACGTTCGCCCCCAACGGGACGATGAACCGCGCCATGATCGTCACCGTGCTGTATCGGCTGGAGAACTCCCCCGCTGTGACCGGCGCTTCCAAGTTTACGGATGTGCCCGCGGGCCAGTGGTACAGTGACGCAGTGGCTTGGGCCGCTGCCAACAAGATCGTCAACGGCTATGACGAGACGACCTTCGGCCCCATGAACGCCGTGACCCGCGAGCAGATGGCCGCGATCCTGTTCCGCTACGAGCAGGTCAAGGGCCTGGAGAACGTGACCCTGGAGGAGAACCTGAACCGGTTCCCCGACCAGAACAAGATCTCCGCCTACGCCATCCCCGCCTTGCAGTGGGCCGTGGGCCAGAAGATCATCAACGGCAACGCCGACGGCACCCTGGACCCCACCGGCACCGCCACCCGCGCCCAGGTCGCGCAGATCTTCACGAACCTGCTGAACAAGTAAGCATCCCCTGACAAGTTTATCAGACCCTCGAAAGCCCCGGAGCCAATGCTCCGGGGCTTTTTGCATGTTTTGATTCGTTCTGATTCAAAATTCCATCCTTGCAATTATCCCATCTGCACCGGATTTTCGACATTCAAAAATTATCAATTCGCAAATTTTCCAACAATAAAACGCCAAATATCAAGAATAATATTCGTTTTTCCGAATTTTCTACAAATACTTCCCGTCCTATTGACAAGTGTGTTTTTCCCCCGTATCATAGCCTCAAAACCGCTTGGATGTGAAAGTATGAAGAATAAAACTTGCAATTTGACCTCGAATTTATACTCCCCACGATTCGAGCACGACGCCTGCGGCATCGGCGCCGTGGTGGATACCCAGGGCCGCCCCTCCCACGAGACGGTGGACCGGGCCTTGAAGATCGTGGAAAAGCTGGAGCACCGGGCCGGAAAGGACGCCTCCGGCGAGACCGGCGACGGCGTGGGCATTCTGGTCCAGATCTCCCACCGCTTCTTCTCCGCCGTGCTGGCGGAGCTGGGGGTCACGGTGGGCCAGGCCCGGAGCTACGCCGTGGGCATGTTTTTCCTGCCCCAGGACCGCATCTTGCGGGCGCGGCGGCAGAAGCTGTTTGAAATTCTGGCCGAAAAGGCGGGGCTGCCCGTCCTGCTCTGGCGGCCTGTGCCGGTGGAACCGGAGATCTTAGGCCAGCGGGCGGTGGACTGTATGCCCAGCATCTGGCAGCCGATCTTGGCCCGCCCGGCCGACGCCGAGAGCGACCTGGAATTTGACCGGCGGCTGTACATCATGCGCCGGGAGTTCGAGCAGTCCGTGTCGGATACCTATGTCGCCAGCCTGAGCTGCCGGACCATCGTCTACAAGGGCATGTTCCTGGTAAACCAGCTTCGCCTGTTCTACCCGGACCTGCAGGACGAGCGCTTCGCCTCGGCCATCGCCCTGGTCCACTCCCGCTTCTCCACCAACACCAACCCCAGCTGGGAGCGGGCGCACCCCAACCGCCTGCTGCTCCACAACGGGGAGATCAACACGATCCGGGGCAACCTCTCCCGGATGCTGGCCCGCGAGGAGACCATGCACTCGCCCCCGCTGGACCACGCCATGGAGAAGATCCTCCCGGTGGTGGATCCCTCCGGGTCCGACTCGGCCATGCTGGACAACGCCCTGGAGTTTTTGCTGTACAGCGGCATGGACCTGCCCAAGGCCGTCATGCTGACCATCCCGGAGCCGTGGAGCCAGAACCGGGACATGCCCCGTGCCATCCAGGACATGTATCACTACTACGCCACCATGATGGAGCCTTGGGACGGCCCCGCCGCCATTCTCTTCTCCGACGGCGACGTGGTGGGGGCCTGCCTGGACCGCAACGGCCTGCGGCCCATCCGCTACTACCTGACCGACGACGGAACGGTGATCTTGGCCTCCGAGGTGGGCGTGCTGGACCTGCCCCCGGAGAAGATCGTCCGCAAATCCCGCCTCGGCCCCGGCAAGATGCTCCTGCTGGACACCCGCACCGGCCAGGTCCGGGAGGACGAGGCCATCAAGTCCGGCTATGCCGCCGCCCATCCCTACGGCGAGTGGCTGGATCGGTCGCTGGTGAGCCTGCGGGACCTGCCCTCCCCCAACCGAAAGGTCCCCCACAACAGCCAGGCCCTGCGCGATAAGCTCTACCAGGTCTTCGGCTATACCTATGAGGATATCATCCAGTCCATCCTCCCCATGGCCCGCGGCGGCCACGAGCCGACCATGTCCATGGGCACGGACATTCCCCTGGCCGTCCTCTCCCAGCGGCAGCAGTCCCTGTTCAGCTATTTCAAGCAGCTCTTTGCCCAGGTGACCAACCCGCCCATCGACGCCCTGCGGGAGGAGATCGTCACCGACACCACCGTCTACGTCGGCTCCGACGGGAATCTTTTGCAGGACGCCCCGGAAAACTGCCGGGTCCTGGAGATCAAGAACCCCATCCTCACCGGCGGGGACCTGTTAAAGCTCAAGGCCATGAATATGCCCGGCCTGCGCTCGGCCACTCTCTCGCTGCTATATTACAAAAACGCCTCGTTGGAGCGGGCGCTGGACCATCTTTTCGTCAGCTGCGACCGGGTCTACCGGGAGGGGGCCAACGTCATCATCCTCTCGGACCGGGGCATCGACGAAAACCACGTGGCCATCCCCTCCCTCCTGGCCGTGTCTGCCTTGGAGCAGCACCTCATCCGCACGAAAAAGCGCACCGCCGTCTCCGTCATTCTGGAGAGCGGCGAGCCGCGGGACGTGCATCATTTCGCCGCCCTGCTGGGCTACGGTGCCCGCGCCGTAAACCCCTACCTGGCCCACGAAGCCATCGGGGAGCTCATCGACAAGAACCTGCTGGACAAGGACTACGCCTCCGCCGTGGACGATTATGACTTGGCCATTCTGCGCGGCGTGGTGAGCATTGCCGCCAAGATGGGCATCTCCACCATCCAGTCCTATCAGAGCGCCCAGATCTTCGAGGCGGTGGGCATCCACAAGGACGTCATCGACCGCTACTTCACCAACACCATCAGCCGCGTGGGCGGCATCGGCCTTCCTGACATCGCCGCCGCCGTGACCCAGAGCCACGACGCCGCCTTCGACCCCATGGAGCTGACCACCGACCCCACCATCGACAGCGGCGGCTTCCAAAAGCTCCGCAGCGGCCCCAACGCCGAGGTCCACCGCTATGACCCCCAAACCATCCTGACCTTGCAGCAGGCCGTCCGCAGCGGCAGCTATGAGACGTTCCAGGCCTACACGGCCCTGGCCGACCGCTCCACCCTCTCCCTCCGGGACCTGATGGACTTCCGCACCGACTGCACCCCCATCCCCCTGGAAGAGGTGGAGCCCGTCGAGTCGATCCTCCGCCGCTTCAAGACCGGGGCCATGTCCTACGGCTCCATCTCCCTGGAAGCCCACGAATGTCTGGCCCAGGCCATGAACGCCATCGGGGGCAAGTCCAACTCCGGCGAGGGCGGCGAGGACCCCGCCCGCCTGGGCACCGACCGCAACTCCGCCATCAAGCAGGTGGCCTCCGGCCGCTTCGGCGTCACCAGCCGCTATCTGGTCAGCGCGAAAGAGATCCAGATCAAAATGGCCCAGGGGGCCAAGCCCGGCGAGGGCGGCCACCTGCCCGGCCGAAAGGCCTGGCCCTGGATCGCCAAGACCCGCTGTTCCACCCCCGGCGTCCCCCTCATCTCTCCGCCGCCCCACCACGACATCTACTCCATCGAGGACCTGTCCGAGCTGATCTACGACCTGAAAAACGCCAACAAATACGCAGACATCAGCGTGAAGCTCGTCAGTGAGGCCGGCGTCGGCACCATCGCCGCCGGGGTCGCCAAGGCCGGGGCCCAGACCATTCTCATCGCCGGGCACGACGGCGGCACCGGGGCCGCCCCGAAGAATTCCATCTACAACGCCGGTCTGCCCTGGGAGATCGGCCTGGCCGAGGCCCACCAGACCCTGATCCAAAACGGCCTGCGCTCCCGCGTGAAGCTGGAGGCCGACGGCAAGCTGATGAGCGGCCGCGACGTCGCCATCGCCTGCGCCCTGGGCGCAGAGGAATTTGGCTTCGCCACCGCCCCCCTGGTCGCCCTGGGCTGCATCATGCTCCGGGCCTGCAACCTCGACACCTGCACCATGGGCATCGCCACCCAGAACCCAGCCATGCGGAAGCATTTCCAGGGCAAGCCGGAATACGTCGTGAACTTTATGACCTTCCTGGCCCGCCAGCTCCGGGAAATTCTAGCCAGCCTGGGCCTGCGCTCCGTGGAGGAGCTGGTGGGGCGGACCGACCTGCTCTGTCCCCGCCCCCAGCAGAGCGACAGCCCCGGCTCCAAGCTGGACATCTCCGCCATGCTCACCCCGCCCCAGCGTACCGGCGGCTTCCGTGCGCAGGACGTCTACGACTTCCAGCTGGAGCACACGCTGGACGAGACGGTCCTGCTGGGCCTGCTGGCGGGCAAGAAGCTCCCTGTCCTCTCCGTTTCCAGCACCAGCCGCGCCTTCGGCACCCTCCTGGGGGCCGAGATCACCCGTCGTTTCGGCGACATGCTGGCGGAGGATACCTATCGGGTCCGCTGCCGCGGCGGGGCCGGGCAGTCCTTCGGGGCCTTTGCACCCAGCGGCCTGACCCTGGAGCTGGAGGGCGACAGCAACGACTACTTCGGCAAGGGGCTCTCCGGCGGTAAGCTCATTCTCTATCCCGACCCCAAAAGTTCGTTTGCCCCGGAAGACAACGTCATCACCGGCAACGTGGCTCTCTATGGGGCCACCGGCGGCAAGGCCTACCTCTGCGGCACCGCCGGGGAACGCTTCTGCGTCCGCAACTCCGGCGCAGTGGCCGTGGTCGAGGGCGTGGGGGACCACGGCTGTGAGTATATGACCGGCGGTCAAGTGGTCATCTTAGGCCCCATCGGCCGGAACTTCGCCGCCGGCATGAGCGGCGGCGTGGTCTACGCCCTGGATGTGGATCACGACCTCTACCGCCGGGTCAACAAGGAGATGGTCTCCATGGAGCCGCTCACAGAAAAGCACGACATCGCCGCCCTCAAGGCCCTGCTGGCAGAGCATCTGGCCGCCACCGGCTCCCCCAAGGCCGCCCGCATCCTGCAACACTTCGACGCCTGCCTGGGCGACTTCAAAAAAATCATTTCGCGGGATTACAGCGCCATGAAGGAGCGCATCGCCGCCTACGAGGCCAAGGGCCTCAGCCGGGAGCAGGCCGAACTGGAAGCCTTTCAGAAAGGAGCTGAGTGACCATGGGAAAAACCACCGGATTTCTGGACTATGCACGCATGGACTGCCCCACCCGGCCCCCGCTGGTCCGCCTGAGGGATTTCGCCCCCTTCCACGAAGCGCTCCCCCTGCCTCTCCGCCGGGAACAGGGCGGGCGGTGCATGGACTGCGGCGTTCCCTTCTGTCAGGCGGGGCTGGCCTTCAAAGAGCGCCTGCTGGGCTGTCCTCTGCACAATCTCATCCCGGAGTGGAACGACCTGCTCTGGCGGGACAACTGGGACTACGCCCTGGCCCGCCTCTTAAAAACCAACTGCTTCCCGGAGTTCACCAGCCGGGTCTGCCCCGCCCCCTGCGAGGGTGCCTGTGCCTGCGGCCTCAACGGTCAGTCCGTGACCATCCGGGACAACGAAGGGGCCATCATCGACTACGCCTTCCAGCAGGGCTGGATGACCCCACGGCCGCCCCAGCGTCGGTCTGGCCTGACCGTTGCCGTGGTCGGCTCCGGCCCCGCCGGGCTGGCCGCAGCCTACTATCTCAACCACCGGGGCCACACCGTCACCGTATTGGAGCAGGACGACGCCCCCGGCGGTCTGCTGACCTACGGCATCCCCGCCATGAAGCTGGACAAAGCCCTGGTCAAGCGCCGCGTTGCCCTGCTGGAGGCCGAAGGCATCACCTTCCAGTGCGGCACCACCGTGGGCCGGGACATCAGCCCCAAGGAACTGGACCAGACCTATGATGCCGTTCTCTTCGCCTGCGGGGCCCGTAAGCCCCGCCCCGTCCCCTACGAGGGAGACGCCGGCGGCGGCCTGTGTTACGGCCTGGACTACCTCATCCAGACCCAGCGCCATTTAGACGCCGGCACGCCCTCCCCCCTCTCCGCCAAGGACAAGCGGGTGGCCATCATCGGGGCCGGGGACACGGCCTCTGACTGCGTCGCCACCGCCCTGCGCCAGGGCTGCAAGAGCCTGACCCAGCTCATCCGCAAGCCCGCCGCCTACTATCCGCCTGAACTGGACGACGCCCATGTCGAAAGTCAGGCCAAATTCGGCAGGGACATCCGCCGCTTCGAGACGACCCTCCATGCCCTGGCCTGCGGCAAGGACGGCAAGCTTCGCCAGGCCGTTCTCAATACCCCGCAGGGTGAAAAAACGCTGCCGGTCGATCTCGTCATTGTCGCCTCCGGCTTCTCCGGCTGCGAGGATGCCTCCCTCCAGGTCCGGGACGCCATGCCCCGCCCGGAAAAGGTCTTCTCCGCCGGTGACATGGTCCTGGGGGCCAGCCTGGTGGTCCTGGCCATCGCCAGCGGCAAGCAGGCCGCCGCCCAGGCGGACACCTACCTCATGGGCTGCACCAATATCCTGTAAGTTCATCCCTTCCCCTAGTTCCGAGAGACCCCCCCACAAGAGAAAGGAGCAAATCGTATGGACAGTGTATCTTTTAGTATTTGGTTTTTGATCGGTGCCATCCTCGTGTTCTTCATGCAGTGTGGCTTTGCCATGGTGGAGTGTGGCTTCACGCGGGCCAAAAACGCCGGCAACATCATCATGAAGAACCTCATGGACTTCTGCATCGGTGCCGTGGTCTTCATCTTCCTGGGCTATGGCCTGCTGGTGAATCCCCACGTCGCCGGCGGCTTCATCGGCACCCCCACCCTGGGGATGTTCGGGGCCGGGTTCGACGGCTTTGATTGGAGCAGCTTCGTCTTCCAGCTGGTCTTCTGCGCCACCTGCGCCACCATCGTCTCCGGTGCCATGGCGGAGCGGACCAAGTTCTCCGCCTATTGCATCTACTCCGGCATCATCAGCCTCTGCATCTACCCCATCGAGGCCGGCTGGGCCTGGGGCGACGGCGGGTGGCTGGCCAACCTGGGCTTTATTGATTTTGCCGGTTCCTGCGTGATCCACATGGCCGGCGGTGTCTGCGCCCTGCTGGGTGCCATCTTCCTGGGCCCCCGGATCGGCAAGTACACGAAAAAGAACGGCAAGAAAGTCTCCAACGCCATCCCCGCCCACAACCTGCCCATCGGGGCCCTGGGCGTGTTCATCCTCTGGTTCGGCTGGTACGGCTTCAACGGCGCAGCCGCCGGTTCCGTCGACGAGCTGGCCAAGATCTTCGCCACCACCACCCTGGCTCCCGCCATTGCTACCGTGGTGTGCATGGCCCTGACCTGGTGCAAGAACGGCAAGCCTGACGTGTCCATGTGCCTCAACGCCTCCCTGGCCGGTCTGGTCGCCATCACCGCCGGGTGCAACACCGTCTCCGGCCTGGGTTCCATGGTCATCGGCGCCGTGGCCGGCGTGCTGGTCGTGGTCGTGGTCGAGTTCCTGGACCTCAAGTGCCACATCGACGATCCCGTCGGTGCCGTGGCCGTCCACGGGGCAAACGGGGCCTGGGGCACCATCGCCGTGGGCCTGTTCAACACCGAGAGCGGCCTGTTCTACGGCGGCGGCGTGCATCAGCTGCTCATCCAGCTGCTGGGTGTGGTCGCAGTGGCAGCCTGGATGCTCGTGACCATGACCGTGGTCTTCAAGGTCATCTTCCTCCTGTGCGGCGGCACCATGCGCGTCACGGAAGAGGAAGAGATCGAGGGCCTGGATCCCACCGAGCATGGCCTGCCCTCTGCTTACGCTGACTTCACCTTCGCCTTCGGCGTGGCCGGCGAAGTTTCCGGTCATTTCACACCCGACAGCATCCCCGACCTGCCCAGCGACCACGTCCCCGGCGACGGCACCCCGGAGAAGCTCACCCGCATCGACATCTGCTGCCCGGCCTATCGGTTTGAGCGCCTGAAGCACAGCCTGGAGGCCATCGGCATCACCGGCATGACCGTCACCAGCGCCATGGGCTGCGGTGCCCAGCGCGGCGGCAACGGCATGTACCGCGGCGTTCCCGTCTCCATGTCCCTGCGGCCCACGGTGGAGGTCTCCGTGGTGGTCTCCCGCATCCCGCCGGAGGTCGTGGTGGAGACGGCCAAGCAGGCCCTCCACACCGGCAACCTGGGCGACGGCAAGATCTTCCTCACCCCCGTGGAAGATGCCGTCAAGGTCCGCACCGGCGAGACCGGTCACGACGCCCTCCAGGACGAGGCAAGCTGATTTTTCTGGTTCTTCTGACATCACACCCCTGAGCAAATGCGGCGGCGCACTGGATCCAGTGCGCCGCTGCTCGTTTTCTTCTGGTTTTCCCTGCGCCTGCACCGTGCCAAAGGCCGGTAAGATCGGTTGGGCAATTCCAGGGTAACTGTTCAAAAATTGGGCACTCCCTCAAAATTGTCCATTGTCCCGGTTTCTCTCGTTCGGTACAATAGCGTTATTCGCCCTCCGTGGGTTCTGGCGCTTGCATCCGCCTGGCCCGCAGCAGGGCGCGTTTGCCCGAACCATTGAGCAGCACGCACACCCGGAAAAAGATGCGCTTGATGTCATAGTCCATCCCGGCATCCAGCCAGTCCAGCAAGGCCCCGACCACAGCGCACTTGTAGAAATGGGCCATGATCTCGATGTCCTCCTGGGGCACGTCCATGCCCTGGGCAGCGTTGTCGAAGTATCCCTCCGTCAGGCGCTGGGCACCCCGGTCCAAATAGGCCTGGAAGTCCTCCCGCGGCAGATAGCGGTAGATGTGCAGCAGGGCCTTTTGATGGGCCTTCATATAGTCTAACAGCGCCCGGATGCAGTCGACGGGTGACTTGGGGCTGTAATACCGCCGGACCAGCTCGTCCATCACCTCCTCCAGGATCTGTTGGAGCAGGGTGGGGATGTCCCGGTAGTGATAGTAAAATGTGTTGCGGGCCACCCCGCACTGGGCCGCGATCTCCCGCACAGAGATCTTGCTGATGGGCTTTTCCTCCAGAAGCTGGGAAAAGGCTTCGCAGATGGCTTGCTTGGTTCGGTCCATGGCATACTCCTGTTTCTGGGGGCGTTGGCCCCCGGTTCTTTTTTCTATTCTAGACGAATTCGGCCGCCAATGCAACTGCGTCTCACCCTTGCGGCGGCAACCGACAGCACAAAATCACAAGAGGTTTTTATGAACATAGCCATTCTTACCGACACCAACAGCGGCATCTTCCCCGCCGAGGGCCAGGCCCACGGCATCCACGTTCTGCCCATGCCCGTGATCCTGGACGGCAAAACGTATTACGAGGGGGTCGATCTGACCGCCGAAGCCTTTTACAAGCACTTGGAACAGGGCGGCCAGGTCTCCACCTCCCAGCCCGCTCCCGGCGATGTCCTGTCCCTCTGGGAGGGCCTGCTGGCCGACTATGACGAGGTGGTCTACCTGCCCATGTCCAGCGGTCTCAGCGCCTCCTGCCGCTCTGCCATCGGCCTGGCGGAGGAGTTCGGCGGCAAGGTCCAGGTGGTGGACAACCACCGCATCTCCATGACCCTCCGGGACGCCGTCTACGACGCGAAAGCCCTGGCTGACCAGGGCCAGAGCGCCGCCCAGATCAAACAGGCCTTAGAGGAGACCGCCGCCGACTCCATGATCTTCGTGGGCGTAGAAACGCTCAAGTATCTCAAGGCCAGCGGCCGCATCACCCCCGCCGGGGCCGCCCTGGGGGCCGCCCTGAACCTCAAGCCTCTGCTCAAGATCGAGGGAGGGCGCTTAGACGCCTACGCCAAGGTCCGCGGCATGACCAAATGCAAGCAGAAAATGCTCCAGGCCATCCAAGCCCTGGCCCAGGACTACGCCGCCAAAGGCTGGCCCATCACCATCGGCGCCGCCGACAGCCACCCGGACCCTGCCGCCGGCGAGGCCTGGACCGCCCAAGTGGCAGAGCTTTTCCCCGGCTGTGACATCCAATACCGCCCCCTCCCCTTCAGCATCGGCTGCCACATCGGCCCCGGCGCCTTCGGCCTCACCGTCAGCCGCCGCCTGGCCCGCTAAATCTTCAGTAAATAGGAAAAGATCCGACGTCCCCACCACAAGGGACGCCGGATTTTTCTTGCTCAGAATTTATGGCTCCTGCGGCTTCTGCCCCTGCTTAAAGCGGGCCGCCTCGGAGATAAAGATCATCCCGCCGATCGACGTGTAGGGCAGCACATACAGGTCCAGCACCCCATAGGTGAACTGAGACACCGCGAACCACAGGAAGTAGCTCAGCCGGAAGCCGAAGAAAGCCCCGCGGAAGCCCTTCGTGCTGGCCATGCCCCGCCGGAACGCCTGGCCCAGGGAATACTCCGGGTGGGCGCAGAGGCAATAGCGCACGGGCAGCAAAACGCTGTGGAGCCAGAAGGTGAACAGCGCCGCCACGATGGCCAGAGCGCCCGCCCCCATCTGGAGCATGGAGCTGGCGCTGGTGTAGGCATCCAACGAAGGCGTGGTGGTGTAAAAGAGGTAGTATAGGTACAGGCTGGGGAGCGTCGCAACGACGCCAATGGCCCGGACCAGGACTGTGATGACAAACTCGACCACAATGGCCTTGCCCATCCGGCCGCTCTGCCGGTACCACTGGCCCACGGCCTGGACGTTGCCCTGCCCCGTCCGTATCACGTTCCAATACTGCTCCATGGCCCCCAGCCGCAGAGGGGCCAGCAGGGCCAGGCAGAAGAGGTTAATGAAGACGAACACAGCGATCTGCCGGTAGGTCAACGGGATGGCCAGGACCGTCTGGGTCAGGTCCATGCGGAAAAGAATGCTGAAGCCCTGGTCATTGAAGAAGATGCCGCTCTGGGTGCTGCTGTAATCGGCCAGGTTCATCACGCCGTAGCTCAGCGTGCCCCCGGCCAGGTAGCGGATGCCGTAAAAGGCCACGCTGATGCACACCAGCAGCAGCGTCACCCGCATACAGACCGGGTGCATCATGATGCGCTTGGCCACAAACTTGATCTCCCGCCGGTGGGGGAAGCGCGGGGGCTGGTTCGGCGGGGTCGCCCAATTCATGTTCTGGTTGGGCGGTGGGGTCTGATTCGTCATAGTGTTTCCTTTCCCTGGGGTCACAGGCCGTACTGGGCGGCGTCCGCCGGGTTGACCAGGATGACTTTGTCCCGGCTGCGGTAGACGCTGGTGCTCTCCAGCTTGGTCTCTTTGTGGGTGCCGTTTTCATAGAGGTTGCGGTAGACTTTTACGGTGTAGCCGGTGTAGGGCGTCACACTGACCTGGGTCGTGCCGACAGGGACGCTGGCGTCCGTTTTATACACGGTCTTATAGGGCGTGGTGCCCACGACCTCATTGGTCATCTCCACAGTGATGTTGTCGCTCTTGGTGCCCACGATGTTCACCGTCAGCGACCGCCCGGAGACAGAGGCCAGAACTTTCAGCGGGAAGGGCGTGTTGTTCTTAAACTTAAAGTCCTTTGCGCCGTAGTAGACCGTGGCGTCCATCCCTTCCGGGACATAGCGGGTGATATACCCGTGGGGATAGCGCTCGGTGATCTGCAAATTGGCCCGCAGCGCCGCCAGATAGACGGTGGAAGAGCCCTGACAGACGCCGCCGCCCGTCTCCTGAACGCTCTCGCCGCCGACGTAAGCGGGGGCGGGCAAAAAGCCGCGGGAGGCCTGCCGGCTGCCCACCAGGCCGTTGTAAGAGAACTCTTCGCCGGGCATAATGACCGCACCGTTAAAGAATTTGGCCGCCAGCTTAATATTTTCCACGCGGTTGACCGTCCCGGCGATGTTCGTCGTACAGGAGCCCAGCGTATCCTGATAGAGCTGACCGGAGAGGTCGGCCACGGTAACCGTGGGCTGGGTGATGGTCAGGGGCAGAGAGCGCTTCTCGCCCCAATCCATGGCGTCAAAGGTCTTCTGGGCCTCGTCGGCGTCAAAGCTCACGCCCACGCTGTCCTGCTTAAAAATTTTCTGCGCCTTGTCAAACTGGGCGTTCTGCACCGGCTTCTCGATCTGGGTCAAAATATTCGCCAGGTCCAGGGTCTCCGGGGGCAGCTGCTCCAGGCGGATGTCAAACTGTGCCTGCGCCCCGGAGAGGGTGACGATGTCGTTCTCCCCCAGGTGCTCTAAGATCTGGTCCTGGATGACCTGCTGATCCACTTTGTTGCCGGGGGTGCCTTTCACCAGGACCAGATCCGTCCCGCTGACCTCCCAGCTGGGGGCCACCGGCTCGCGGCCCAGCGCTTCCTGAATGGTCCCCAAAATGGTCCCCAGGTTGTCGCTGTTCTGGTAGACCGGTAAAATTTCGCTCCCCTGGTTCAGGCACTTGAGATACCAGCCGCCCCGCGCCAAAAACGAGGCGTCCCGCCCCACGGCCCAGGCCCGCTCGACGGTGGCCGCGTAGTCGATGGCCACGCTGGAGAGGGGGACCTCCACGGTCTGGATCTCCCCCTGGTCTGTGGAGACGGTGAAGGCCACGCCCCGCGTCTCGTCCAGGGGAACTTCCTGCACGGCCTTCTCCAAGGCCGCCTGGGCCTCTTCCTTGGTCATGCCGCCTAAGTCCACCGCTTCCACGGTGACGTGGGGGTAGATCACGTCGCGGCCCGCCGCGCCGCATAAGATGCCGTACCCGACCAGCAAAGCCACGACGATCAGGCAGACAATAAGCAGTATTTTTTTCTTGCCGGACAGGCCGCTGCCTGCCCTACAGGTTCGATCCATAGTGCGCCCCTTTCCCCTGGTCTCTCTTCTGGTCTGTGTTCTCTTTTTTTCCAGAAAATGCACTTCTTCGACACAGGGATGATTGGTCTATATTATATGAAATCTACCCGGAAAAATCAACCGGCCCAGGCGGGATATTTTACATCTCGGCGTTTTTCCCGCGCCGCTCTGTTTTTTCGGAGCATCTTTACATTTTCTGACCCGTCTGCTATATTGAACCTAACAAAAAATAAGTACAGAAAGGGGATCTCTCCCATGCAGATCAACACCGTCTGGGCGGCCTATTTCAGCGCCACCGACACCACCAAAAAAGTGGTCACGCAAATCGCCCGCCGCCTGTCCCAGCAGCTCCAATGTCCCATGCAGACCTTCGACTTCACCCTCAAGCACGTCCGCAAAACCCCCAAGGCCTTCGCCGCCGGGGACCTGGTGGTCTTCGGCACCCCGGTCTACGCCGGGCGGGTGCCCAACCTGCTCATCAAGTACGTTGCGTCCGTCCAGGGAAATGGTGCTCTCGCCGTCCCCGTGGTCTGCTACGGCAACCGGAACTATGACGACGCCCTCTCTGAGCTGCGCCTGACCCTGACCGCCGGGGGCTTTCATCCCGTGGCCGGGGCCGCCTTCTCCTGCCAGCACTCCTTCTCCCTGACCCAGGGGGCCGGTCGCCCGGACATCAGCGACCTGACCATCGCCACCGGCTTTGCCGACCAGGTCTATCACAAGGTCGAGGCACTCCCCAGCGCAGAGGCCTGCCCGCCCCTCTTTGTGAAGGGCAACGACCCCGTGGGGCCCTACTACACCCCCCGCGACCGCCACGGCAACCCCATCAACATCCTGCCCGTGAAGCCCAAGACGAAGGATACCTGCACCCAGTGCAGCCGCTGCGCCAAGGAATGTCCCCTGGAGGCCATCGACCCGGCAGACGCCCACAACATCGTCGGCAAGTGCATGAAGTGCAACCGCTGCGTCCGCCACTGCCCCAAGCACGCCAAGTATTTCGACGACCCCAACTATCTCTACCACAAAACGGAGCTGGAGGAGCAATACACCTGGCCCCGCAAGGAGCCGGAGCTGTTCCTCTAATCAAAAAACAAACGTCCTGCCAAAAGCAGAAGTCCCGCCGCTTTCCCCCGCGGCGGGACTTCTGTTCTGCTATGGCAGCCGGCTCTCCAGGCAGTACCCCCCGCCGCGATACGACGTGATGACCACCGGAGCATCGTCATCCCCCAGCTTTTGCTTCAGGCGGGAGATGGTCATGCGCAGGGCCTGGGGGTTGTCGGCCATGGGCTGCTGCCAGATCTCCTGGTAAAGCTCGTCCGCCGGGACCGTCTGGCCCCGGTGGCGGGCCAGATAGAGGGCCACGGCAAACTCTTTCTGGGTCAGCATCAGGTCCCGCTCGCCCAGATAGGCCTTGCTGGAGAGCAGATAGAGCTTGAGCGGGCCGCAGTGGACGCACCGGCGCATCCGCTGCCCCGCCCGCAGGCGGGCCTCCACGCGGGCCACTAAGACGTTGAGGTCGTAGGGCTTGGGCAGGTAGTCGTCGCCCCCGGCGGTGAGGCCCTGGATAATGTCCTCGTTCTCCCCCAGGGCGCTGAGGAAGAGGATGGGGATGTCATAGTTTTCCTTGATCTCCCGGCAGAGGGTCAGGCCGTCCCCATCGGGCAGAAGAATGTCCAGGACGATCAGCTCCACGTCATGCAGGCGCAGCTGCTCCCGGCAGGCCTGTACCGTGGCCGCCTGCAAAACCCGGCAGCCCCGCATGGTCAGGGCGGCGGTGTTGATGTCCATGATGTGGGGGTTGTCCTCGACCAGGAGGACCAAAGGTTCCTTCATGCGTCATCCCTCCTCTGGGTGCGTTGGGTTTGGTTGGTCCGGCTGCGCGGCCTCCGGCGTGCAGGGCAGCAGGATGCGGAAGGTCGTGCCCCCCGGCCCCGTCGATGCCAGGGTCAGGGTGCCGCCGTGGTACTTCACCACGTCCTGGCAGATGTACAGGCCAATGCCGCTGCCGCCGTCGCCGCTGTATCCCTTGTCGAAGATATAGGGGATGCGCTCCTCCGGGATGCCCTCCCCGGTGTCCTCTACCAGCAGGCGGACGGTATCGAGCGCGAGGTTCCCCCGACCGGGGAGCAGGCTGGCCCGATAGGTGATGGTGCCCCCCTGGGTGTGCTTGTTGGCGTTCATCGTGAGGTTAATGAGCAGCTGGAGCAGCATCCCCCGGTTCCCGGAGATACAAAGCCCCGCCCCGCCGGTGCAGACCAGCCGGTTCTGCCGCTTGTCCAGCAGGGGCTGGCAGACCTTTGCCGCCGCCTCGAAGAGGGACGGCAGCTCGATCAGCTCCGTCTGCGTCTCCCGCCCGCCGCCCTGCGACAGCTCGATCAGCTCCGAGACCAGGGCCGACAGGCGCTGGGCCTCGGACGAGACCACCGTCATGTGGTCCTGCATCCCCTGGTCTGCCTGACCCTGAGCCAGCTGCCAGTTGGTCAGCTGGGCGTAGCCGCTGATGACGGTCAGGGGCGTTTTCAGCTCGTGGGCCATCTGGTGCAGGAAGTTGTTTTTCAGCTGGTTGAGCTGGGCGAGCACCTGCTGCTGCCGTCGGCTTTCGGCCAGCTCCTCCCGCCGGCGGTTGCTCTGGACGCCAATGGCCACCGCCATCAGAAACACGAACAGCAGCGTATAGGGCGGCGCCGTCCCCCGCCGGGTCACGGCCAGCACGATCCGCCCGAACCAGGCCTCATACACGTCCGCCCCCAGCAGCAGGGCGTAGCCCAACAAGACCAGCCCGTCCTCCCAATGCACCGTCCTGGTCCGGATCAGACGCCGGATCAGGCAGAAGATGAGATAGGCGAAAAACGGCAAGGAGACATCGTAGCAAAGCCGGGTCAGCTCCTTGACCTGCTGGGTGGGCAGGATAAAATGCAGCGCCGACAGCACGCCATAGGCCCCCACATAGCACCAGACCACCCACCGTTTCGCCGCCCCTCGGTAGAGGTTGGCCAGCAAGAGCAGCAAGGCAAAGGCCTGCAAGGCGATCATCCACACCAAGAACCGGTAGGCAAGCGCCCAGTTATACTCCGGGCACAAGAGATGCACCACGTAAAAATTCTGGTTCCGCATCCCCATGAGCCAGCAGGTCAGGGCCAGAAAGCCATATTTCGGCCCCCGCTGGATGGCCGCCAGCAGCAGGAAGCAACAGCCAAACAGACACAGCCCACCGCTGAGGGCCAGGGAATACAGGTCGTTCCCCCGCTGCATCTCCTGGGTCTTTTCCGGGGAGGACAGATACAGCCGGGGCAGGCTGCCGCCCTCCTTGTGGACGAAGTTGGCGTACTGGCAGACGATCTCCACCCGCCCGTCCTCGCCGGTGTAGATGGGGATGTCCATGTAATTGATCCGCGCCTCAGACGCTGCCGCCGTGTCCGCTACCTTACCGATCTCCAAGACCTGCTTGCCATTGAGATAGACGCGGGTGCTGTAATCAAAGGAATACCCGCTGAGCATCAGATACTGCCCCGGCTGGGCCAGCAGCTCCAGGCGATAGGTCCCATAGGGGACGCTCTCGTCATGCGCCCCGGTCTCCCGGCCGCGCAGGTCTGCTTGGGTGCTGGCCAACGTTTCGGGGTAGAACGTCCAGTCGCTGCCCAGGGTGTAGACGGTGTGGGCAAAGTCCGCCCCGCAAGCGTCCAACACGCCGTCCGCTGGAGTCAGCTCCCCCGTCGCGTCCTCCTGGCTGGAAAACAGCCAGACCATGGCGCACAGCACCACCAGCACCGCCGGGAGCAGCAGCAACCAGGTCTGTTTTTTCGGTTTTGGCATGGGACGCACCCCCTCCGGCGCAGGAAGGCCCCATCCTGTAGGATACTCTCCTACAGGAAAAGGGGGATCCCCCTTTTCGCGCTATTTTTGACGATCCTTGGTTCAAAACCAGGGAAATCAAAATGTATAGGCACAGTATAACGAACCCCATCGAACTTTGCAAGCAGGGTATGTTCCCGATCAGGTTTTCACATGCGCAGTGGGGCAATTTTCTCCATAAAAAACAACATCCTCTCTCCGGATAGGGTCTATATCCAGAGAGAGGATGTTGTTTTTCTTTCCCCGTGAGACAAACCCCACCGGACAGAGAGAGTCTCAAGCTCCCCTTCCCGAACTGTCCGGCACCTTCTGCCTCTTAGGTGTGTTTAGTATGCCATAAGAAGCAGGGCTTGTCCATCCATCCAAAGTATGAGAACGCAACGAACCTTAGTCAAAAATATGAATATTTATACACATGGACACTGAGTGACACTCTGTTTTTGTTTGCAAACTTTGTGGTCCCATGCTATACTGAGTCCAAGATAGTAAATTTTATTGGTAAAGGGGGGGATCCCCCATGGAAGCATTTTTGTTTCTGTCCAGCCTCCGGCGGAGCCAGGCTCTGATGCGCCTGCTGGGACACCGGCAGACGTATCTGTTTGAATACTTTACCGTGCAGGACACCATGGTCATCTACAACAAGGACATGACCGTCTGGCGGAAGATCGAGCATTACCTCGGCGGGGACCAGAGCATCAGGCAGGGCCAGCTCCGCCCCGAAGACAGCTGGCAGATCCGAGAGTTGCTGACGGGCAGTCTCCACGGCCCCATGGAGCTGCGGGGCATCCGAACGCAGGGCGAGGAGACGGTGTACGAGGTGGACGCCGTCCCCTCTGAAGACGAGGCGGCCGGAACGATCTACCTGGGCTACATCCGGGACATCACCCTGGAAAAGGCCAAAGAAAAAAGTCTGCGCCAGCAGGCCCAGCGGGATTCCCTGACCCTGCTGTACAACAACATGACTGGCAAGGCCCTCATCGACCAGTACCTGCGGGAGAAGGACCCCTACGCCTCCTGCGGCCTGCTGGTCATCGACGTGGACTTTTTCAAGAATGTCAATGATCGCTACGGCCATCTCTTCGGGGATAAAGTCTTGCAGGCGCTGGCGCATTTGTTGCAGACGCTGTTCAGCAAGAAAGATATCCTCGTCCGGGCCGGCGGCGACGAGTTCCTGGTCTTTCTGAAAGACGTGGACCACGCCACCCTGCTCAACAAGACCCGGCAGCTCTCCGAGTCCGTCCGCAAGATCCCCTTCTCGGAAAACGACTACTGCCTCACGTGCAGCATCGGGGCCTGCTTTCTGCCGGAAAACGTGTCTGGTTATTTATACAGCCAGCTCTTTGAAAACGCCGACTGGGCCCTTTACCAGGCCAAGGAGAACGGCCGCAATCAATACGTTTTCTGCGACGACCTCCGCCGCTACACCGAATCCACGCCCCACGTGGCCCATCTGGACGCCGCCGGACCGGAGCTGGACACCCGCTACCTGCACAACGACCTGATCTCCACCGCCTTCGAGATCTTTGAAAAGACCAGTCGTTTTGAAGACGCCATCGACCTCTTCCTCAAGATCGTCGGCATCCTCCTGCAGCTGGACCGCATCACCATCCTCTCCACCAACATCAAGGAGCGGCGGCACACCAAGCTCTTCCAGTGGCTGGCCTCCAAGGCTTCCTCTGCGCTGGCAGATACGGTCAGCTTTACCAAAGAGGATTTTCTCACCCTCTTTCAAAGCTATGACGAAAACGGCATCGCCGTATTGCAGCACGACAACCTCAGTATGTACTCCCCCGCCGCCCAGGACCAGCTCATGCAGGGCGGCGTCAAGACCGCGGTCTACACCGCCATCTACAACGAGGGCGAGTATCAAGGGGCCGTGGCCTACATCGTCTGCGGCAGCAAGCGCTTCTGGACCACCCAGAGCCGCCGGGAGCTGGGGGAGCTGACCAAGATCATCACCGCCTACCTCACCCGCCACCTGGCCGCCAACGCCATCGACGGCGGCCGCATCACCGCGCCGGACTTCGACCGGCTCACGGGCCTGCTCTCCTTCACCCGCTTCCGGGAGGAGGTGGAGCACAAGATCGTGGGCGGCTACGCCGAGGGCTACCAGATCATCTACTGCGACTTTGAAAACTTCAAGTATTTAAACGAGGTCTACGGCTACGCCACCGGCGACAAGGTCCTGAAAGAGTTCAGCGATCTGCTCGTCGAGGCCGTAAAAACCAAGGGCGAGAGCTACCTCTGCCGCATCGTGGGCGACCAGTTCTGCCTCTATCTCCGCCACACCCCCCAGGGGCCAGACGACTCCGTGGCCCGCTTTGCCGCGGCCTTTGGTCAGGCCTTTTCCCAGCGCCAGGCCCTGGTCTACCCGGAGGCCCACCTGCGGGTGCGCTTTGGCATCTACGCCGTGGAGCCCACTTGTCTCAGCGCCTCCTCCGCCATCGACAAGGCCAACTTTGCCCGGAAGCAAATTCTATCGGACGCCCACGAGCTGGTCCGCCTTTACGACAAGGAAGCGGCCCAGCGCCAGGCCCTGACCAACGAGCTGATGAACGGCCTCATCCGGGCCATAGAGCACCACGAGTTCAAGCTCTACCTCCAGCCCAAGTTCTCTCTGGCTGACCTGACCGTCATCGGCGCCGAGGCCCTGGTCCGCTGGGAGAAGCCCGACGGGACCATCCTCTATCCCGACCAGTTCATCCCCATCCTGGAAAACAGCGGCCGCATTGTCGAGCTGGACCTCTACATGCTGGAGCAGGTGGCGGCCTTCTTAGAGCGCAACGCCAAGGCCGGGCGCAAGCTCATCCCCATCGCCGTGAACGCCTCCGTCCTCCTGGCGAAAGATCTGCGCAACGCCGAGACATACAGCAAGATCCTCGCCGACCACCACATCAACGCCGCCCTCTTAGAGATCGAGCTGACCGAGACCGCCGCCGTCTCCGAGTTTGACTGTGTGAAGCGTCTGTTCGCCTGTTTCCAGGAGAAGAACATGCAGACCTCCCTGGACGATTTCGGCGCGGGCTACTCCCTCCTGAACTCTGTCGTGGACATCCCCATCAACACCGTGAAGCTCGACCGCAGCTTCCTCACCCGCTGCACCACGAACCAGCGGGGGCTTTACTTCCTCCAGGAGATCGTGAACATGGTCAAGGGCCTGGGCTACCAAGTCATCTGCGAGGGCATCGAGACCAAAGACCAAGTGGACCTCATGCGCTCCCTGGGCTGCGACGCCGCCCAAGGCTTCTGGTTCTCCAAGGCCATTTCGGCCGAAGCGTTCGAGGAAAAATACATGACCGACTGACCAAACAACAAAGAACCCACCCCGGCGCTCCCCCTCCAACCAGGATACAGGGAGCGCCGGTTTTTGTGCCGCTTTTTTCCTCTCATACTTTGGTCGGATTGGCAGGTCATGTCGAATCCACTAAGATATTCTCGAACGATTTCAACCACATTCAGAAGGATCATTAGGACAAGGGGCGTGCCCCTTGTCCCGTAGTGCGCACTACGGGACGGGCGCTTTCCTTGGCCTTGTGCAAATTCAACCGAGAGAACAGGAGGTTTCCTATGAAAAAACGACTACTCAGCTTGGCCCTCTGCCTGGCGCTTTGTTTGGGGCTGTTCCCCTTCGGTGCGTTGGCAACAGGCGGCGGCGGGATCTATGTGCCCCCCGGTAGCCATACAGAAGGGAGCGGCGGTACCTATACCCCCCCAGAAGACACGCGGGCGGAGATCTGGTGCGTAAGCAAGCCCGATTCCATTGGCCGCAGCTATGACGGCACAACGGACGGAAGCACGATTCCAATCGACTTGACTTTTACAGACGGCACAAATAACATCATACTCAAAGAAGGAACGGGCTTTACTGCCAAGAAGACCTTCGATTCCGCAGACGCGGGATGGCATACCGTCACTGTGGAGTTGAAACTTATCGGTGAAGCTGCAACGAAGTACAAACTCAAAGAAGATTCGGAGCAATTCACGATCGGCGGCTACATCAACAAGGCCTATCCCAAGCTGACCATGTCCCTTTCCAAGACGACTTGTGCGGTGGGCGAAAAACTCCTTCCGCTTCTGTCTGTCGACGGTGTTCAGGAAGGTGCTGCGGTGACATACTACTATACACCGATCAAATCTGGATATTTGGAGTTTGAAGGCAGCAATGCCGTTCCCAAGATTGACGAGAACACTGCAATCAGCGAACCCGGCACATATTACGTCTATGCCAAGACCGGCGAAACCACGAACTACAAAGAGGAACGGTCAACAACCGTGGAGCTTACGGTTAGCAACGATGTCGCTTCGGTGACGACGAGCGACGACGTGATCACCAACTATACCTCGCTCGATGACGCGCTGGATGCGGTGAAGGACGGCGATACCATCACGCTGCTAAGCGATGCGGCGGTCACTAGGTGGCATTCTCTCTCAACAGCGTTTACCCTGGAGCTCAACGGCAAAACAGCCACGACAAATGCAGAGCTCTATATTTATGCGCAGGTCATCGTCCAGGACAACAGCACCGGGAAAACCGGCGGAATGGCTGGCACCTCTCTTCTGAATGTGCAGTCGAATGGCGATCTGATCATCCAAAGTGGCACCTTCGGTGGACGAATCACGATAAACGATGGCAAGCTGACCATTAAGGGCGGAACCTTCAACCAAGAGGTAGACCTTCGTAGAGGCGATTCCGATTCCGTTTTCTTCTCCGGCGGCACATTCGCGAATATTTGGTATCCCAATTCCAGCGGTTCTTTCCTTGATCTACTGGCGGATGGTTGTGCCTTCTACGACAATAACGACCAACTCGTCAATGCCGCCAATAGCACAGGCGGATATTTGTACAACGTGAAGGTCAAAGAGCACCAGCACAGCTTTACCGACGGTGCGTGTGCCTGCGGCTACACCTGCCCGCACACTTCGGTAGACGAGAGCGGCGCTTGCGAGGTCTGCAAAAAGCAGTTCGCCGCCAGCGTGACGGCGGGCGAGGATGTCACCTATTATGATACCTTCGGCAGCGCGCTCTCTTATGCGACCCGGAACGACGGCTGCACGCTGAAGCTGCTGGCGGACGTGACCGGAACGACAGTGATGATCAATAATCCGTTCATCTTTGATCTGAACGGTCACAGCGTCGATGCACTGAGCGTGGACGCCAAGGCGACGATCAAGGACTCCGGTACGACGAAGGGCAGAATTGGTAAGGTGACGGTTTTCAATGAAAAGGTGACCGATCTGACCCTCGGTAGTCTGCTGGAGGAGGGCTATGCCTTCAAGTACGGAAACGGTTACTGGGCGAATGACAGTTACCTCCAAACAACAGAGGGGTCGTTTGTCACCGTTGAGAAGGCTCCTATCCAGAGCGTCAATGTGTACGCAAAGGACAAGAACAATCAGGAAATCTTGACCATAGCATATGGTGCGACGGGAGAGGTAACACTGGTCTCAAGCTGCAACCTGAGCGAAACGAGCGGAGAAAACCTCAGCTGCGCGTGGTATAAACTTACGGACGATACGGCGATCCCCCCGCTGGAAGGGGCGGCTGGCACGAGTTATAAGTTACCCGCCGATCTTCCTGCCGGGACGTACACCTACCGCGTCACCTTCACCAGCGACGGCTATTCCAAGAGCGCCGAGATCACCATCACCGTTACGCCAATCAGCCTTGTGGGCGCGACGGTCACAGTCAGTAACCTGACCTACAACGGCAACCCACAGGAGCCGACGGTCACGGTCAAGCTCGGTGATGAAACGCTGAGTAGAGATAACGACTACACCGTGCAGGTCGCGAAGCAGACCGACGCGGGCAGCTATACGCTGACTATCAGCGGTAATGGCAACTACACCGGCACAAAAACGGTAGAGTGGAAAATCCTGCCTAAAACCATAGCAAACCCGACTATCGAGGTTGGCTCTGGCGGAATCTATGACAAAACCGCTAAAACACCTTCCGTTGTGGTCAAAGACGATGATGCTACTATTCCTAATAGTGAGTACACAGTTTCTTACGAAAACAACACCAATGCAGGCACCGCTACTGTGAAAATTACGAACAAAGAAAATGGCAACTACACTGTTAATTGTAGCTCCACCTTCAAGATTCAAAAAGCGCCTGCACTGACACTAAAGACTATCAATGTAACAGCAACGGCGGGCGTTGCCAAAACTATCACCGTCCCGCTCACTGGTCTGATGCCTGAGGATGCGAACGTATCTGGCTATGTGACTGGTACAATGAATGGTTTCGGCCTGGGAAGCGGCGATAGCGTAGAGCCTCACCTCATTTATAATGTCACTGAAGACAGCACAGAAGGCACAATAACAGCCACCGTAACCATTAAGTCACAGAATTACGAAGACACGACAGCAACTGTCTCTCTTACTCTAACGCCTAAGGCAATCCCCGTTGGTGCCCCTACTCTGAGTAAATCGCTCCTGACTTATGGTGACAAATTAGGTGACATCACCCTCTCCGGTTCTATGATGGACGGAGAAGCAGCGGTCGAGGGCACCTTCTCCTGGGTATCTCCTGAGGACAAGCCCAGCACTACTGAAAAGTATGTTGCCATATGGGTATTCACTCCGAAGGATAAGAATACTTATGCAACCGTCCATGGTGAAACTAACATCACCGTCAACAAGGCTACCCCCACCGGCACCCCCAAGTACACCGCCATCACCACCAGCGGCAAGAAGCTTTCTGACGCTGATCTAACCACAGCGGGCAGCACCTTCTCCGTTCCTGGTCATGTGCAGTGGGTAGAGGAAAAAGAAGGTCAGCTTGTTAAGATGGATGTAGACACCGAGGTCAAAGCCAACACCTCCTATACCTGGAAGTTTGTCCCGACTGATACTGACAACTATAACTCCCTCACCGGCACCATCACGCTCTGGCACAAGTCCAGCTCCGGCAGTTCCTCCGGGGCGGTGACGCCGGGGACCAAGACCGACACGGTGAAGAACCCCGACGGGTCCACCACGAAAACGGAGACCAAGGCCGATGGGTCCAAGACGGAGACCACCACGGCCAGCTCCGGCGGCGGATCCACGGGGACCACGGTGACAAAGACCGACGCCAAGGGCAACACCACGACCGAGGCCAGCGCCAAGCTCAGCGACCGGGATGTGAAGGAGGCGCAGGAGAAGGGCGAAGCCGTAACCGTTCCCGTGAAGGGTATTGCGGCAGCGAAGGACGCCAATGCCGCCACAAAGATCAAAATCGACGTGCCGAACAACGCCAACAAGACGACCGTCGAGATCCCGGTGGAGAACGTCACCTCCGGCACGGTGGCCGTCATCGTCCATGAGGACGGCACGGAGGAGCTCGTCAAGGACAGCAAGCCCACAGAACACGGCGTGCAGCTGGAGCTCAGCGGCAGCACGACCATTAAGATTATTGATAACTCCAAGGACTTTATCGACACCAAGGACCATTGGAGTAAGGACGACGTGAACTTCGTGGCCGCCCGTGACCTCTTCAACGGGGTGGGCGGGAACCGCTTCGGCGTGTCCCAGCCCATGACTCGCGGCATGGTCAACACGGTCTTGGCCCGCCTGGCCGACGTGGACACCACCCCCGGCCAAGGGCAAGCCTGGTACGAGGTCGGCACCGACTGGGCCAAGAAAAACGGCATCTCCGATGGGACGAACCCCACCGCCCCCGTGACGCGGGAGCAGTTGGCCACGCTGCTGTACCGCTACGCCGGGTCTCCCAGTGTGAGCGGCACCCTGCACGCCGCCGACGCCGCCAGCGTCAGTGACTACGCCGAGGACGCCCTGCTCTGGGCCAATCAGAACGGCATCGTAAACGGCGTAGGCAGCAACACCATCGCCCCCAAGGACAACGCCCAGCGGGCGCAGGTGGCCGCCATGCTGGCGCGGTACCTGCAAAACCAATGATCTGATCCCCCTCTCTGAAAGAAATCAAGTAGGCGGCTCCCGAATTTAGGGAGCCGCCTACTTGATTTTGTTATCACGATCCGATCACGCAAACCGCTGGATCAGGATCACTTGGCCCGGTACAGGAAGGTCACGATCTGCCCGCGGGTGCAGTCACTCATGGGGCTAAACGTGGTCTCGCTGGTGCCGGTGGTGATCTTCTGCTGCACCGCCCACTGGACGGCCTTGGCGTAATAGGCGTCGGCCTCCACGTCGGTAAACGGCATCGTGCCGCTCACCTCCGGGGACCCGGCGTTCCGATACAGGAACGTCACGGTCTGCCCACGGGTCACGGTGGCGTCGGGGCTGAACGTGGTGGCGGAGGTGCCGCTCGTCACGCCCTTCTCCACAGCCCACAGGACGGCGTCGTAGTAGTAAGCGTCTGCCTTCACGTCAGTGAAGGGGTTCTTCCCGTTCTCGACCTTGGGGGACCCAGCTGCCCGCCACAGGAACGTCACCATCTGGGCGCGGGTGCAGGAGGCATCGGGGCTGAAGGTCGTGGCGGAGGTGCCGCTGGTGATCTTCTGCTCCACGGCCCACAGGACGGCGTCGTAGTAGTAAGCGCCTTCCTTCACATCCACGAAGGGATTCTGTGCCGTGCCGCCGTTCTGGGTCCACTTGGCGTAGACCGTGGTGTTGGCCGTCAGCTTCACGCTGGTCACGGCCTTGGTCAGCGCCTTGTCGCTGAACCAACCGGCGAAGGTGTACCCCGCGCGGGTGGGCTTGTAGGCAGCCAGGTCGATGGTCGTCCCGCTGTCCTTCGTGATCTTGTCGATCGCGCTGCCGCCGTTGGTGTCAAAGGTCAGGGTGTAGGTGCTAACTGCACCGCCTCCCCCGCCGCCGCCGCCGCTGGGGCTGGATGCCTTATACCAGCCGATGGCGAAGGGAGACAGGCTATTCACATGGAAGGTAACTCCACTCGTTCCACCTTTGGCCGACAGATTCTCAACGGTTCCGTTTTCCAGCATGTGTGCAACGGAGTAATTGTAAGAGCTGTCCAGGCCGCTTTGTCCAAGGGCACTATATAGAATCGTAATGTCGATCCCGCCCTGCGGGAAGTTGGCAGACGTTACGTCCTCCCAAACATCTGGATTAGATCCGGTCTTGATTTGCAGTTTGATGTCAAGATACGCAATATCCGAGCCAGAAACCGAGGAATGGATTTGCTTGCGCAAGGCAGACTTCAGCGTACTCTCTGTATACTCACTGGGAATCTGCAAATTCCCCGTTTTCGCTTGGTACTCCTTCATTTGGAAACTAATACCGCTGGTTACATTTGTGACCGTAACTGTGTAGCTTCCATCCGAATTGTAGACCACCTTTGCGTTCTCAGGAAGGCCCTGTAAGCCCATCGAGGCTTTTGTGGGAACGACTTTGAAGGAGACTGTGCCACGGTCGCGAACATGAGTATCATCACCGTAATCCGATGGCGTTCTTATAACGTCCTTGATCTCACACTCCGTGCCGTTTGCCGTAATCGTGTGTAGCTTGAGTGGTTCAAACGAAACCGTGACTATGGTTTTCTTCTCCAGGCTGCCGATCTCCAGCTTGTTGGAGAGGTTGCCCTCTACCGTACTGCCATCAATCTTCCATTCCTTGACCATGTAGCCATTATTAGGTGCAGCGGTAAACACCAGTTTCGTGCCGCCCAGAACAGGGGTTGTCTGATCGGGATTCAGCGTCAAATTTTCTCCGCCTGCCTTGGCGGAAAGGCTGCCATTGCCGCCCTCAACCTGGTAGCTGACAGTATAACGAACTGCCTCGCCGAATACTGCGGTCACAGTTTGAGTTGCTGTAACATTTTCTAATGTAAATGTATCCTTGTTTGCGCTATTGGGCTGCATGGTGTCATCCACCTTCCAGCCTGCCACATGGTAATAATTCTTTGGCTCTGCTTTGAAGGTGATATTTTCGCCATACGCTACGTTGACAGGATTTTCAGTGTGTCCCTCAACCGAAACGGTGCCGTTCGCACTGTTGTCTGCCTGATAGGTAATCGCATAATGGCTCGGAACGATGACTGCCGTTACCGTAGTTGCTTTGTTCACCTCGACCTTATGGGTCAGTGCGCGGGTATTGGTCGTTGTGCCGTTCACCGTCCAGCCGATCAGGATATAGCCGTCCTCCGGTGCGGCGGTGAAAGTAACTTCCTCGCCGCCGGTAACAGCACTCAGGTTTTGCTTATTTGCCGTGATGCTGGCATGGTCCGGCTTGGTGATCGTTACCGCATAGGTACCGCGCGAGAACACCGGCTCGATCACAAAGGTGCTAACTGCCGGACTCATCGCCGCACCGTTGGGTACGGTCCATTGGAAGGACGTAGCGTGACTGTTCTGTCGCTCTCCGTTGACTTTCCAATCAATCAGGGTGTAGCCATCCGCCGGAGAAGCCGTAAAGCTCAGCTCCTCACCGCCGCGAATCGTTGCAGACTCTCCGGTATGGCCGGAAACCGTTACCGTACCGTGTTCTGCTGTCCATTTAACCTGATACTCGATCTGACGGAAGATAACTGTAATTGCCGCGCCAGTATTGCCGGAAGCCGCCGTATAGTTGAAGGTAGTTCCAGCGGACTGCTTTTCCTCGCCGTTGACGAGCCACTGATCGACCTCGTATCCAGTCTCCGGCTGCGCGGTAAACGTTGCCTGTGCGTTCTCTGCTAGGGTAAATCCGCCCGTATAGTCCACATCTTTACCCGCAACCTTGCCAGATGTAATGCTGCCGTTGTTGCCCGCAGCAGCCGTCACCTTACTGCCGACCTGCATGAACTGAACGGTAACAGTTTTAGCTTCCGTGATATTGGAAAGCGTAAGGGTGTTGGCCGTAATATTCAGGCCGTTGTCCTTCTGCACTTCACCGTTTACCTTCCATTCCTGAACGCGGTAGCCCGTAGCCGGTGCAGCGGTAAACGTAACGTCCGAACCAGCATAAACCGTATTATTGCTTGTGAAATTGTCTACGTTATAGCCAGCATGAGCATAACCGTCTGCCGCCTTGCGAGAAACCTTCGCCTTCAGGCTACCGTGTTCTCCATCGCCGGTTGTGTCAATCGAGAAGGTAACAGTATACTCGCTTAGTTTATGCCACACCGGCGTAATTTTAACATCTGCTGTCAGAGCATCGGTAATATACTTATAGTCATCCCTGCCATCATTTCGGAATTTCGTGTCCGTGGTGTTGATCTGTGTACCATCGTTAAGCTTAATCCCCTCCACGACATAACCGACCTGAGGCTTGAGCAAAATCTCCAGTGCCGTCTGGTAATCAGCGTATGGATTGGGGGTTCCGCTCTGACCGTTCACCGTGCCCGTAACCGTCACGGTTCCCTTAGTGGTATCGGCATTCTCAATCGTCACCACCGGCTTCTTCACAAAGGTCGCCACGATGGTAGTATCCTTGTTAACGCCATTGATCGTAAAGTCGCCTGTGGTTCCCTTCTCTTTCCCGTTGCAGGTCACGCTCAGAAGCTGGTAGCCAGTCTCAGGCGTAACCACAACGCGCAGGCTCGTCGCTTGTAAAACCTTATCGCCAGAATTGATTTTTCCGGTTGTCTCATCTTGTCCAGCCCGATAAACCGAAATCGTTCCGGCTGTCGCTCCAGCGCCCTCGCTTGTGTCTCCATTCAACTTGGTTTCGGTCGTGATCTGGAAGGAGTTTGCAGTGTTGCACTTAACTGTCCATGTGTAGCCCTGGGACAAGTCAGAAATTGTCCATGTCTTTTTGCCGTTGGACAGAGTCCCGTCTGTCAATATCTTTCCGGTACTGTCTTTCCACTCCTCCACGATCAGCCCGGCCGGCAAAGTCAGGGTGACCGTCAGGTTATCGTGCTTGTTTGCGTTATAGGTATATGTTCCATTTGTAGGAGAAGGTTTCGTGTCTCCAAACGACACAGTAGCATCTTCGTTGACCAACGGCTTACCATCCGCATCCACCAACGAAATCGTCACAGGGCAATCCTGCACGTCATCCGTCAAAACAGTAACGGTCGTGTCTGCGCTGATGTTACTCAGGATATAGCTCGCACCGGTGTAGTTTTTCCCGTTTACCTGAACGATCTCCTCCGTCGTACCTCTGGTAATTTTCCAGCCTTTGATTGCTTTCCCGGACATGTTCGCCGTCAGCTGCACGCTCTGCAACGGGCTAAGGTTTCCACCGTATTGGAATGTTCCCTCCGTGGTCGTGCCATTCCAATAGTTGGCCGTTATGCTTCCGTCGTTATTCTGAACACTAAAGCTCAGTGTGTAGTAAACCGGCTTAAACTCAGCCTCTACCGTGTAGGCCTTATCAAGTGACTCCGACACCGTGTAGGTCAGGCTTGTATTATATGTGCCGTCGACTTGATTCAGATAAACAGGCTGATCGTTGATTGTCCACTTTGCTAATTTGTACCCAGCCTTCGGGCTTGCTACCGCGATCAGCTTTGATCCTCTCAGTATATCCATCGAAGTTCCATACACAGAAACCAGGTCATTGCTGTCTTTCAAGCTATACTTCAGCTCCACGCTGCCGTTACTGCTGTTGGTCGCGTTGGTCACTTTGACAACATTGTCTTTGATCTCATAGACCTGTGTATTGTCGCAGACTACGATGTAGTTTTTGTCAATCTCAGGTGTCGCAGTGTACGTCACCGTGATCCGGTACTCGCCAGCGGCCGTGGTGTTGATCCCAGCACAAGAGATGTCAACGTTGCCGGTTTGGTTTTGCTTTGTTTTTAAGCTAAAGAGGGCCTTATCTGTATCATTCGCAATCCCGACCGGCTCAAAACTCGTGTTTTTGGTATCTTTGTCCACCTTCGGCACGATCGTCACCGTTCTCTTATTCACCACGATACTCTTGGTCGCGGTGAGCGTTTCAGAGCCAATGGTATACGTTGCCGTAACAGTATAAGTCCCTGCCGCTGTGGGGGTAAACCTACTACCAGTAATCGGAACCGCAGTCCCGTCCGCATTCTTCACAGAGTAGGTTACGCCGTTCAAGTTCGTCTCCACACTTGCACTTTCGCTGTTCTTCGCCCCCTTCAGCAGCGTAGTCTTCAGCTCAATCGCAGCGTCCCCATAGGTCATGCTGTTCGGGCTGTCGATCATCAGCGTCTTTTGCCCGGGGACCACCACGTTGATCGTAATGGTCTGGCTCGAAACGGAACCCATGTACTTTTCGTTGCCCTCATACGCCGCCGTAATCGTATACACGCCCGCCGCCGTAGGGATCCATTCGGCTGTCGCCGTACCATTGCCTCCAATCGTCGCATCCACCGTCTTGCTGCCGTCACCGATCGAGTTGACGATCTTGAACACGACCTTGCCGGAGAGTTTAAGCCTAGGCTGACTCGGGTCGCTCGGCGTAGCGGTCAGAGTGACTTTGTCTCCTTCCTTGTAGGTCTCTTCAACTGTTTCAGTTTCCTTTTGTTCCGTTGCCAGCGTCAGCTCATCAATGGGTATGTGTTTGTCGCCAACTGTCACAGTCGTCTTCGTCTCAAGATCAGCTGCATACTTATTATCTCCGATTACCACAAACCAGAAGTCGTATGCCTCTTCTGTTGTTGTGTTCGGCACGATGCATTTATATGCTGTCGAGCCAGTAGTACCGGTGCCGTATTTTTCATCTGCCGTGTACTCTATTGAATTATTATCTTCATCTATATATGTGTATTTTATCGGACTAGTTTCTTTGCTGTAACTATTGTCTTTCGTTAGACTCCCATACGGAATGTAGTTCACAGTTATAGTATCAGAATCACTGCCGGTATTGTAGGTCAACGCGGAAGATTCTGTTCGCTTAGTAAGTTGTGTTGCTGTCTCTCCCGAAATAGAGTAGTATTTACCATCTTTATCGAGATACACTTCCACATTTTCCTTTGTATATTTCGTGTACGTCTTATTCCCTATGGTAACCTTTACAGGTACGTCATCCTCGACTCCTGTTTTCTTTTTTTCCGTCTTCACATACGAAGCGTTCACCGTCGCGCCCGACTGAACACTACTCCCCAACTGGGTCGCACTGTTCGCTTTACCGATCGTCAGGGTCACGGGGTCGGTGTAGATATAGAGGTTGGAGTCGAAGTAGACTTGGCAGCGGTACTTTGTTCCGTCAACCGTGTCGTTCCTTACAGAAACACTGAGCTGTGGGCTGCCATTTGAATCGTCATCCCATGTCTTTGTCTTTGTATTGTACCGTTCCCAGTAATACTTAAGCTCCTGCGACTGACCATTCTTCAAATATTCCGCCTCAACCGTCGTGGTGGCTGTGCCGCCAACATAAGTTCTGAGGTCTCCCGGTTGCTGCTTGATGACAAAGTTGCCGTTTGCATCCGTCAGCGTAATGGCTCGCACATCTGTGGAGTAGATACTTTCGCCCCCTACTTGGCTCACATTCTGTACACAATATGTATAGGTGTTATTGGGGTTGACGTTCGTATCCGTATAAGATTCCGCTGTACCAGGGACCGTAGCAATATGACGTATTTTATTATTGCTTGCTCTCTGATAAATCTTATATGCACCTGCGCCAGTTACCTTGTCCCACTTCAACGTCACGCTGTTAGACGTGACAGAGTCCACCCGCAGGTTTCTGGGCATACTGGGGGGCTGGGCCACGTTACTAAGTTGATACTCCAAAACCAGAACAGGGTTGCCGTTCAGCGTTGCTTCTCGCGTGCCGAACCGCCAATCAAAGCCGTACTTGTTAGCGTCTGAGGGCAGGTTATCCACCGTCGCTGCACAAGATTTGCTCGTGGATTCTGAGAATCCACCGCCTACATTCGCTCCAAAGCCGCCTAAAACGCCTACCGTCAGGCCACCTGCACCAGCTCCTAGTTTTGCTTCAAACTCATAGGAATAGTTAAAGTTGTGCGTTTTCGTTGTTTCCGTGCTACCCTCAATAGAAATATTGCCGCCTTTCCCAGTGGTCACTGCCTGATCCGTACCAATCCGTTCAAATCCGCTCCTCGAACCAAAGGTATCGTAGGTTGCCGGTTCCCCCGGTGTACT